>Ga0326597_10013867_pt1 | contig 10575 bp, 14 predicted proteins | sample RVTome_12_FD_203789 | JGI IMG/M metagenome (GOLD analysis project Ga0326597, IMG submission 203789) | Soil microbial communities from uranium-contaminated site in the Upper Colorado River Basin, Wyoming, United States - RVT100D185 | ecosystem: Environmental > Terrestrial > Soil > Contaminated >... | reverse complement strand
ACCACCGGTTCTGGTCGAGCTTGATCGCTGTCGCCGGCATAGTGGACCGTCTTCTCGGTCTCGACGGTCTTGGCGCTCTGCGTAGCGCACGCTGAGAAAACACTCAAAGCGAAGAGGGCGACGGCGATGCTCTCCGTCATTTTGCGCATGGCCGCTCCGTTCAAGACCCTTAAAGCGATAAAGCCTATAATCATACTATCCGCGATATGACGCATAATCCCTCCTGAATTCTTGTTTTCGTTTTCAACTACGCTGCCGGCTTCTAGCGTTACGTGGCGGCTGCGCGGCCTCAGTCATCGCAACCGGCGGAACGTCCGCTTCAGTAATTTCTTTAGTTTTTTCAACATCCGCCTGCCGCGCCGCGAGCACGCGGATCGGCCCCACTTGTTTGGTGTAAGTCTTGATGAGCCAGACTTGGCCGGTAAAGCGATTGACTTTGTACGCCGCGTCCACCGGGCCGTTGGGTGGAGTGATCGTGTAGATGCCTCCGGACGCTAATGACAACGCCAGGATCAAGACCGCCCCACCGATGAACCACAAAATTTTCTCTTTCATGTTTTCTCCTCCTCGTTTCTAGTCGCCAGATAAGAATCTCTGCCGAGTGCTGCGCCGACAACAAGATCCCGAGCCAGAATTCCACAGATCTGATCAACAGCGGGATCCTAATACTCTCCGCGCTGCCGCCGTAACCTCTCCAGTTCGTATCGCTGTCGATCGATCTCGGCCTGATTGCCGTGAATTTCCTCTTCCTGCCTGTAATTCTGCTGTTCCTGGCCCTGAAGCTGATCGCCGACGAGAGCGCCCGCGCCCAACCCGAGACCGCCGCCGATCGCTGCCCCTGCCGCGGGATGACCCACGGCGCTACCGATAAGACCGCCCACCGCCGCGCCGCCGAGCGCGCCAATGCCCCCGCCCTTTTCCCGAGTCGTCAATGGCCCGCCGGCGCAACCGGAGATGAAAACAGCTCCAGCCAGCAGTAGTGGCGGAATATTTTTTCGCAGTGTTGTGATCGCAATCATATTATTTGCTCCTTTCTTGGCGATTGAATCGCTTATCCCAAGCGTCCGGAATATTGGGTGTAGATGGCGCCGATCAGTGCCATGAGCTCGGTTTCTCTCGGCTCCACGTACAAGCGCGTGTTCGATCCCTCTGCGCTGGCAACGGCATAGCCGGCGCGCTGACGCAGCTCACATTGACCGGCATCGCACGAAGCATTGAAAATGACCGCGGCGAACAGCCGCTGGTCACGGTTCACAAAGAGCATGGCGACGTAATGTTCCCCGATGCGCGTCAGGCTGTAGGGGACCGGCGTGAAGCCGTCCAGAAAATTCCAAGGATCCTCGGCTCCACGACTTAGAGACGGGACGACGGTTAATGAGACCAACAGGATCGCTGTGAACATCAATATGAGCACTCTCGGTTTCATCGCGACCTCCTTCGCTGTCGATATGGACCTATGAGCGGCTTCGCTCCTCGTTGATCAACTTTAGGGCTTTTTGTCGCAGTTGTTCGTTGCCGTTGACCGCGGCAAATAGCCGGTTGTAAGACTGCGGTGTGAGCCCATGCTGTTCCAAAGCTTCTATGACTTTTGCGTCGCCTTCTTGTTGAAGTTTCTGTTTCTCTTTTGGATCTTGGATTTTGCCGAGTCGCGGTTCATAGGTTTGCCGTAGCTTTTGGTACGCCACATAGGCCTTCGCAAAGACTATGAGATCTTTGTCGCTCAACTTTGTCGGCTCTGCTGATTGTGATTGCTTCGGTAGATCTTGAGCGTCGGTGAGCGGTGGAAAGCTCAAACACACTAGCCCCAAGATAAGCACGACGAAGAAGATCAAGAACTTAAAGAACAGATCCATGACCCGATTGAAGAAAGTCAGGGCCTCAAAGTTCTCCCAAAGCTGGCTTAGGGTTCCGTTTTTCATCTTCATCGGGATTTTTTCATTACGCTTCAGAACCTTGCAGGATTCCCCCGACAAGAGACACTTGTCGGCCGCGCCAAGGGCGCACGATTTGCGGCGGGCACACTGATAGAACAGGGCAGGGAGCCCGTCTGCTTACCGCTTCAGAGATGCTGCGGGAAAGGATCCGGCCCACCCTTCCCCGTTTCCTTTTTGCCATGACGATGAGGTCGGCCTCTTCCAGGCAGGCTGCAGTAACAATCTCATTGGCGATCTTTCCCAGGCCGATTTTCGGTTTCCATTTGAGCCCGCAGGTCTCATTGCCGAAGCGGGCATGGATATAGTGGCTCACTTTTAACGCTGCCTCGCGGAACAGTTGGTCGACCGTGAATCTCGGAACAGCATTCCTTCCAAGGAGGGCATCAACTTCGCAAGGAGAGGTGAGCAGCCGGTAGGGGAAAGAGGTTACATGGAAGAGGACCAGCTCGGCGAGGTTCTCCCGAGCGAGGAATATGGCGTAAGCGATCCCAACTTTGGAATTGCCGGAAAAATCCGTTGGGCAAAGAATTTTTCGAATCATTGTGAATACCTCCTTAATGCCATTGGCAAACCTAAGCGCCTGCCCGCTCTTGATGCAGAGGCAGGAAAACAGCATGGACGAGCCTCCCCCGCCGAGGGCGAGGAGGTTGCTGCTGAGAAACCGTCAGAACCGGGCAGGGGGCTTCCCGCGTTACTCTGTCAGTGACGCTTTGGAGAAAAAATCGTCTCAGGGCGCCGTGGGGACGGGGTGTCACGACGATGAGATCCACCTCTTCTTGGCAGGCGGTCTCGACTATCTTTTCGACCACATCGCCCAGTACAACTTTCTTCCTCAACGTAGAGAGATGACGGATTTCTTTGAGGTGTTTTTGCAGGAACTGGTGCAGATCCAAAGTGGCTTCCTGGACCACTCTGTCGAGCGGCCAAGTGGGGGCGCTTGAACTAACAAATGCCATCTCATCGGAGTAAAGCTCCCAGGCCTGAAACTCGTCGGCCACATGGAGGACGATAAATTCGGTCTCGCCTTCCGCCATGTGAAAGGCGTATGTCAAACCCCCACGGGAACGGCCGGAGAGATCGGTGGGAATAAGTATCTTTTTGAGTTGCGTCATAAAACCTCCTATTTATTTGGTAGATGAGGGCAATCTAAATTGTCCTTGTTAGCTAATGATGAAGCGGAAGTGATCTTCCGGTTAAGAGCCTCGCTGATGGCGTTAGGACCTTTTTCGAGGGCCTGCTTGGTCTTGATAGAGTAGGGACACTTATTGGAGAACTAGCCCGGTCAATGCAGCGAAACAGGCGCTCCTTGCAAAAGAGTTCTTCATCGAATCCTCCTGGGTCATGGGCTATAAGCCTCGGTCGTTAATTATAACGGCGTCCGTAACCATGACGCTGAATAGGCTTTTTCAAATGTTTAAATCCGCCCGCCTAGGATCTTACCCCGCTCGTTCGGCGTTCTGGTTTACCCGTCGCATCGAAATTTTTTTCCTGCAACTTGCGCAGGAACTCTGCGAAACTTGAGTTTGCGAGAACGCGATTGAACTGAGAACGATAGTTGTTGACCAGGCTGATGTTTTCGATCACGACGTCGTAGACTTTCCACTCCCGCTCGGCGGAATAGAGCTTATAGTTCACCGAAAACTCCTCTCCTTTGCCGGTGAGGACTCGGGTATCGACCTCGGCATGATCCCTATCCTGGTTCTCGCGGCCGTAAAGAATTTTTTCGCCGTTGAAGGATTCGACTTGATCGGCGTAGGATCGTTCCAAAAGATCGGTGAATAGCTGCACAAATTGGCGCTGCTCCTCGGTGCTGCGGCGTTGCCAATGTTGTCCCAGCGAACGCCTCGCCATTTCATTAAAGTCAAACCGAGCCGAAATGACTTGGCGCAACTGGTCCCGGCGTTCTTTCTTTTTGTCCGCCGCTTTGAGCCGTGGATCCTGAAGAATCAACAGGACCTTGTCGGCAGTCTGGCGGACTTGGTCCGCTGGAATTCCAGCCTTGGACGGATCAGGCAATAAGACGAGTAGAAGCAGGACCAAGACAATGACCTTCTGTGCTTTATGTTGCCGCATTTTTTTCCTCCCTCGTGAAAGTAATCATTTGCTTCAGGCGACCGGCCACATGAGTCCGATCGCGCTCAATGCCATGTGTTCGAGATCGTGCGCCAATTGTTCAGGACATCCGCAAGCATATAGGCGACTAATGTGTGGGCCAGTTTTTCGTCGGGCACCAACTGAACCGTCTCTTCAGTCAGTGCCGCAACCACATCTCCCAAAGTCGTATCGAGTCGTTCTCCTCTACGCATTTCCAGTCTCCTCTCCCCATCTACCCGCTGTTTCCGTCTCACGACCCCCATTGAGTGCGTTCAGGATTCACCCGATTGCTCTCTCAATCGTTGATTCTCTCTTCTGAGGCGTTCCAATTCGTCTCGGTTGCGGTCAATTTGAAGCTGCTGATTATCCTGTTTCTTGTCCTGGCTCATGAGTTGGTCGCCGATCAACGCGCCGCCGATTAGCCCGATCGGTCCCCCAATCAGCGCGCCTACGGCTGCGTGACCAACGGTGCTGCCGATAATGGCTCCTGTACCTGCGCCCAAGCCCCCGCCGATTAGTCCGCCCTGTTCTCGCTTACTGAGCGGTTCTGAACAGCCCATGTTGATCGATAAAGCCAAGGGCAGAAATAATGCGATGATAAGAGAAGTTTTCGATTTCATGTTTACCTCCGAATGATTTATTTTAGTCGCAACTCTAGGGACCCTGACGAGTCGAACCGTCAGAACTCAGTGTGCGATTGATCTGGCACGAAGTCCTAGTGAAGGCTAAGCTATGGAGGCGGTGTTTGATCGAGATGTTCGCTCGCTGATGAGTTAGCCACTCCTGGGATATACCTTTTCGTGGTTTGGCTCATGGCGATTTTTAAACGCAAGGACCGTACCAGGTCGGAAAATTCGGCGCTGACTTGCTGTAATTTAAAGGCATTTCAACGTTAACCTTGGTTTTCAAAGTAAGTGAATCCGAGGGGGTTCCCCTACAGCAAGAACCGGTCGATTGTAATTTCTCTGTTGAATCCCGCGCTTTGAGTGTATGTTTTTCCTGTTTTCGTTGGCGCTTCAGAAACCTCACCGGAGAATGCCAGCGTTGGACGCGTTAGGGAGCGCCCTCTGGTATCCGCGCCATCAAATTGACTCTTTGGGTTCATGGACTCGTTCGGCCACAACGGCGGAGTCTCGAACTCGAAATTGTCAGGCCGCTGAGAAGGGATATAAGAATTCGAGTTAGGATCACCTAAACAAAAAGCCTTGATGCCGGCGGGGCCTCGGCTCAATCAGACTCCGGTTGATCGGAATTGAACTAGGGGGAATCGTGTAGAGATTCGCTCGGCGGAGTTATCTCGCTAACTCCGCCGAGCGCTACGATAGAATTGGAAGTCAGGCTGCTCTGCCGACAAACCAGGAAGTTTAGTATTCGTTCTGTTGGCGCTGGAGCCGCTGAATTTCCTGGCGATTGCGGTTGATTTGTTGCTGTTGCTGGTAATTGGTATTCTCATGTCCCTGCAGCTGATCGCCGACGAGAGCTCCCGCCCCTAAGCCAAGGCCGCCGCCGATGGCCGCGCCCGCGCCCGGATGACCCACGGCCGCGCCCACCAGACCGCCCGCCACCGCGCCACCAACGGCGCCGATGCCCGCGCCTTTCTCACGCGTGGTTAACGGGCCGCCAGCGCAACCCCCAGCAAAAAGTGTCCCTGCCAGCAATAGCATTGAAGCACCGCTCATCAGTTTTTTTGACGTTTCCATGTTTCAAGTCTTCCTTCCTTTTTTTTCTGTTTTTCGCTTTCATTCGGCTTTGCTATTTGTTTTCCACGGTTCTGCTTGGAACTCCCAACGCCTTGCCGCCGCTGCAATTGATGCCGTTCCTCGGCCCGGATCCAACCACGGTCGGGGTCCGCCGACCATTGAGCGTTAGTGTTCTCTTTGCCTTTAGCGCTCATCTTGGCCTTTTCGCCACGATTGACGGTTGGCCCATTTCCTTTTTCCGCGCTTGCGGGTATGACGCATAGTGCCAGTGCGCTCAAAAGGCCAAAGACAGCGACGTACCTGTTCAGCTGCATTTCCTGTCCTCATACCTCGGCTTTGGCCAGGCCGTTGGTTTTCGCGCTGTCCCTATTCGGATTTTCTTTCTGCAACAGGCCACCGGTTGCTTCGCGAATCTTCGGCAAGGAAGTGGAGACGCGCCGCAATAACTCGTTCAAGGTAGCCAGCACCGCAACAAGATCTAATTTCACAAGCATTACCTCCGTTTGCTTGATCAACTCCGCGATCAGGCATTAGAGCAACGCTCATGCCACGGGAGAAAGTTCGTCAATTCAATCAGTTACAAGAGGAGGAGAGAAAGCGTGGGCACGTAAAAAAGTGAGGGTGCGGGGAGATATTACGCTTTGTTATAGAGCGCCAGTTTGGCGTTTAGCGTCTTGGGTGTAATCCCAAGCAGGCGGGCCGCTTGGGTTTTGTTGCCGTCGCTGGCGCTAAGCGCTCGTTCGATCGCTAGATGCTCCGCCTCGGCCAATGAGATCGGTTCGGTGTCGGCTCTCTCTTCCACGATCGGGCTAAGACAATAGCGCTGAAAATCTTCGGCGCTGAGGCTCGGCCCGGTTGCCATGACCGCTAGCCGCTCCATAGCATTACTAAGTTCGCGAACGTTGCCGGGCCAGGCGTGGGATTTAAGCGCAGCGGTGAAATCGGCGGTCCAGGGAAATTCCGGGCGCCGATATTTCAGCGCGCAGGATTCGATAAAGTGACGCGCCAAGAGCGGTATGTCCTCGCCGCGCTCGCGCAGCGCCGGGAGTTCGAGATGAAAGACACTCAAGCGGTAGAATAGATCCTGGCGCAGTTTGCCGTCTTTCACGGCGGTCGCCGGATGGCGGTTGGTGGCGGCCACGACTCGCACGGAAACCGCCACGCTCGAATTGGCACCGATGCGGCGCACCAGTCTTTCTTCTAGAACGCGCAAGAACTTGGGCTGCACTTCCGCCGCCATCTCGGTGATTTCATCTAGGAACAAAGTGCCGCCGTCGGCCTCCTCGAAGCAGCCGAGATGGCGCTCGATAGCGTTGGTGAAGGCGCCCTTTTCATGGCCGAACAGTTCGCTTTCCATCAAGGTCGGCGAGATGGCCGAGCAGTTGAGCGGCAAGAATGGTCCATCGCGCCGCGGCGATAGATCATGCAGCGTGCGCGCGACGAGTTCCTTGCCCGTGCCGCTCTCGCCGCTGACGAGCACCGCGGCATCCGTGGCCGCCACCTGGCTCAGGCGCTGATAAAGCTCGCGCATCGGCGCGGACTTGCCAATCAGCGCGCCGTAAGAGCCCAACGGTGATTCCAAGCGCTGGCGCAGCGCGCCGGCTTCACGCGCCAGCGCCGCTTGCTTCAGTCCCTTTTCCAAAACCTCGCGTAGCCGCTGGGGATCGAGCGGCTTGGCCATATAATCGTAGGCGCCGAGCTTGATCGCTTGGACCGCGGTTTCGATCGTTGCCTGCCCGGTGAGAAAAATAATCGCCAACTGCTGCACGCGCTCGCCTAAAGCCGTGATAAACTCAAGCCCACTCATGCCTGGCATCATGAGATCGGTGACGACAGCGTGAGGCAACTCTTTGTCGCATTCGCTGAGCGCCGCCTCGCCATCGGGAGCGGCGGTGGCACGGTAACCCCAACTCTCGAGCAAGGCGACTAAGCCATCGCGCGTGGCGGCATCGTCGTCGACGATCAGGACATGAAGACGTGGGCGGGCCATGACTAGCTCGGATTATTCATACTCTGACGACGCCTTCGGGGTAAGCCGTCCGAGACGAAGGCTCAGCCTGAGGCTGATCCGCCTTTGGCGGAAATAGTCTGTGCCTTGAAGGGGCCGGCAAGCTGACGGTGGTGGAGCGCCGGGTAGAAAAACTTCAAACCTCTGGCGAAGTAGCGAACAAGTCATTGGACCTTTACAGTTGGGTGCCTTCTCCGCCTCAGGCGGATCACGCCTCAGGTTACCGTTTGTCTTCGCTTTTCCTCGGGTTATAGATAATCCAGGCTAGTTTGCTTCCAGGGGCAGTACCAGGCGAAAGGCCGCGCCGCCTGCTCCGTTGCGGTCGAAATACGCCAACGAGCCGCCGTGGGATTCGGCGATCAATTGACTCAATGGCAGCCCGATGCCACTACCCCCAGCTTTGGTCGTCTTGCCGAATTCAAAGATGTCTTGCCGGCGTTCGGGCGACACGCCCGGGCCGGTGTCCATGAAATCAACTGTCAGTTGATTGTCGTTTTTGGCGGCGCTCACCTGTATCGCGCCGCCGCCCGGCTGGGCTTCGATGGCGTTTCTGAGCAAGTTATCGAAGGTTTGGCGCAACCGGGTGGCGTCCCCCAGCGCTGGCCACGGACCGGCCGGAAGTTCTTTGGTCAGCGTGATGTTCTGGTCGGTGCACTGGGAGGCCACGGCTTCGAGACTGGCCGCGAGGACTGCGGAAACGTCGAGCGCTTTACGTTCCATCGTCACCGGGGCGGAGTAATCCGTAAAGTCGCGCACCAGGCAATTGACCTGGCGGATGCTTGCATCGAGCGCCTCGATGGAGCGTTGCGGTTGATTTTTTTCTCCATCGCTCGAGGGTACGGAATTGCGCAGCAGTTCGAGGTGAATGGCCAGAGCATTCATGGGCGTGCGCACTTCGTGAGCCAGAGTGCGCGCCGCGACGGCGAGCCGCTGCACCGGCGCCGGAACCCCCGTGCTCTTACGCTGCTTCATCACGAGCCGGTCGATCAAGTCCAAGCTCGCTCCCACTTCGTCATGTTTCGCGTAATCGGGGCGGATTTGATAGGTTCCCGCTTCGGCCTGGCGCAGAGTATCGGTAATCAGGCGGAAGCGGCCGGTATATAGAGCGGTGATCAGAAACGCGCTCACCAAAGCGACGCCGCCGCCGAGAGCGAAAAGCAGCGTCAGTTGGCGCCACATGCCCGAGAGCAGCTCGGTCCAATCGGCGGGATTGATCCACAACCGAAGACCGCCTGGACCCTTCACACCGGCCGGCATCTGCAAGGGCACCAAAACGTCGTAATAGGTGGACTTCCCTTGTTGAGCCTTCGAATTGATCGTCGTGATGCCCCGGCGCAGGTTGGCATCCAACTTGGGGTCGTTCAAGGCTTCGCCCGGTTCATGGCCCATGGAGCTGTAGAGAACCTTGCCGTCGGCGTTCACCACCCACATCGCTTCGATGCCGGCGCTGCGGTCGATAAAGGCGCGCATGAGGCCCCTGACCTCGGTGTTGCGCGACGGCGCGCGAGCGGCACTACTCTGCGCTCTTGGCGCCGGCGTGTTGCCGGGAAAAATATTGCCAAGAAAACTCCAGAAGGATGAAGATTGAGGCTGAGATTGACGAACGCTCGCTTGCGGTCCGGGGCGATCCCGCAGGCTGTCGGCCAAGGCGATCTCCACCTGACGAGCCATAAGTAGAGCGGTTTGGAGTGTCGCCTCGGTGGTGAGCCGGCGGGCGATCAGCCAGACACCGGCGGCGAAGAGGCCGGATATCACCAGGATCGTGCCCACGAAGACGGCGATTTGTTGCTGGCGAAAGCTCATTACGCTAATAGGATAACAGATCGCTCAACTCCAGCAAAGTTCGGAATTTCGGTCCCTTGATCTTTGTCTTGCGCACCCGCCCCTTTTGTAGCATATATACGTTGATGCTTGTCGATGCCTACCTTCGCCCGATCAAGGATCTGCGGATCTCGGTCACGGACAGGTGCAACTTCCGCTGCACCTATTGCATGCCGCTGGACGAATACGTATGGATCGACAAAAAGGAGATCCTCACGTTCGAGGAGATTGCCAGATTAGCCACGCTCTTCGTGGGGATGGGCGTCGAAAAGATCCGCCTCACCGGCGGCGAACCGCTGGTGCGACAGAATCTCGACCGCCTGGTTGCTAGATTATCGGTGATCGAAGGGCTCAACGACCTTTGCCTTACCACCAACGGCGCGCTTTTGGCCGAAAAGATCGAAGCCCTCAGAGCGGCGGGTCTCAAGCGCGTCAACGTCAGCGTCGATACGCTGGACGCCGATAAATTCAAGCGCATCACCAAGCGCGGCGATCTGGGCAAAGTGATTGAGGGCGCCTTTGCCGCTAAGAAGCATGGCCTCGACCCGATCAAGCTCAATGCGGTCATCGAGCGCGGGGTCAACGACGACGATATCATTCCGCTGGTTGAATTCTCGCGCCAAAACGGATTCGCAATCCGCTTCATCGAATATATGGACGTCGGCAATGCCAATGAATGGACGACGAAAAAGCTCGTATCGAAGAAGGAAATTCTGGAGACGATCAACGCCCGTTTTGCGCTAAAGGAGCGGGGCCGTAATCATGATACCGCGCCTTCCGTCGATTACGACTTTGTCGACGGCATCGGCGACCTGGGGATCATCGCTTCGGTGACCGAACCCTTCTGTTCGAGCTGCACGCGCGCCCGCCTCACCGCCGACGGGAAAGTGGTGACCTGCCTCTTCTCACAGGTCGGCCATGACGTGAAAGCGCTTCTGCGCGGCGGCGCGTCGGATGAAGCGATTGTGGAATTTCTTAGCGCGATGTGGCGGGGGCGAACGGATCGCTATTCCGAGGA
>Ga0326597_10013866_pt1 | contig 10575 bp, 11 predicted proteins | sample RVTome_12_FD_203789 | JGI IMG/M metagenome (GOLD analysis project Ga0326597, IMG submission 203789) | Soil microbial communities from uranium-contaminated site in the Upper Colorado River Basin, Wyoming, United States - RVT100D185 | ecosystem: Environmental > Terrestrial > Soil > Contaminated >... | reverse complement strand
GCTTCTGCAGGATGGAGGCGGGAGTCTTGTACACCCTGACCTTGTCCTTGGTCTGAAGCTCTATGTAGTCTTTGGAGTAGCGGTCGATCGCCTTCCATGACATCTCGGCTGAAGCCGCCTCCACGCCGTTCTCGATGATCGCCTTCATCTTGGCCGGCAGGGCGTCGAATTTTGTCTTATTGAACATGATCTCGAACTGCTCGGCGTTCTGGTGATAGCTTTGCAGCATGTATACTTTGGACACATCGGCGAAGCCGAGGAGGCGGTCGGAGGAGGCGTTGTTGAACTCGGCGGCATCAAGCAGCCCCCGGTCCATCGCCGGCACGATCTCGCCGCCGGGGAGCGCGTTCACGGCGGCTCCCATGCCGGTAAACAGGTCAATCGATATGCCGACGGTGCGGAATTTGAGGCCCTTCAGGTCTTCGGCCTTGGTGACCGGCTTTTTAAACCAGCCGAGCGGCTGAGTCGGCATCGGACCGTAGGGGAAGGAGACGACGTTGGCACCGATGGCGGCGTAGATTTTGTTTAGCAGCTCCTTGCCCCCGCCGTACTTATGCCAGGCGAGCAGCATGTTGGCGTCCATCCCGAAGGCGGGACTCGAACCCCAGAGCGCGAGTGCGGTCTGCTTGCCGTAGTGGTAGACGAGCACACCGTGGCCGCCATCGAGCGTTCCTTTCGACACGGCTTCGAGAAGCTGGAAAGCCGGCACCACCGCGCCCGCCGGCAGCACCTCGATCTTGAGATCGCCACCGGTCATATCGTTGACCTTCTTGGCAAAGTCGAGGGCGAACTCGTGGAAGATGTCTTTCTGCGGCCAGGTGCTCTGCCAGCGCATAGTGGTGACCCCTTGCGCCTTGACGATATTCGGGAAGCCGAGCACCGCCGCGCCTCCCGCGGCCACCGCCGCCTTGAGAATATTTCGGCGCGAAACTTTCTGCGCGCCCTGCTCCTGAACGTTCTTTTGATCCGTCATGGTCCGCCTCCTTTTGGTTAACCGTTTATGAGATCGCGACAATGCTTATATAATAGTTAATAGAATTTCGTCAAACCTTATTTGACACCCCATCTAGAGGTCGGATAGTCTACTTGGCGATGGACCGGAACGCTCTCATCAATGAATTGCGCGCGATCGTCGGCGAGCATTACGTCCTCGTGGAAAAGGAAGACGTCATCGTCTATGAGCAAGACGGTTCGATTTTCCAGGTCATGCCCGAGATCGTCGTGATTCCCGGTAACGATGATGAGGTGGCGGAGGTGGTGAAAGCGGCGCAACGCGCCAGCGTTCCCATCGTCCCCCGCGGCTCGGGCACCGGACTGGCCGGTGGCGCCGTGCCGGCTGAGGGCGGCATCGTTCTATCGCTGGCCCGTTTAGATCGCATTCTGAAAATCGATCTGCAAAATCGCATCGCCGTCGTCGAGCCCGGCGTGATCAACCTCGATATCACCAAAGCCGTGGCCAAAGACGGTTTCTTCTATGCGCCCGATCCGAGCAGCCAAGTGGCGTGTTCCATTGGCGGCAATGTCGCCAACAATTCCGGCGGGCCGCACACGCTCGCCTATGGTGTCACGACCAATCACGTTCTCGGTATTGAAGTAGTTCTAGACGACGGCCAAATCATCTGGTTGGGCGGCGAAGTTCCAGACACACCGGGCTATGACCTCTGCGGCATATTCGTCGGCTCCGAGGGTACGATGGGGATCGTCACAAAAGTCGCCGTGAGACTCATGCAAAAGCGCGAGTCCGTGCGCACGCTGCTCGCCGTCTTTGACCAAATGGACGATGCCACGCAGACCGTCGTCGACATTACGGCGGCGGGGATCATTCCTGCCGCGCTGGAAATGATGGACCGCACGACCATCGAAGCGATCGAGCGGGGCTCGCCCGTGGGGTTGCCGCGCGATGCCGAGGCGGTTCTCATCGTCGAGGTGGAAGGAGTTCTCGAGCAGACCGAGAGGGCGGTCGAGATGGCGCGCGGAATTTGCCAACGCGACGGCGCGCGCGAAGCCCGGGTGGCGCGCGACGAAAACGATCGCCAGCTCCTGTGGAAAGGGCGCAAGGGAGCGTTCGGCGCCATGGGCGCCCTGGCGCCGAACTATTATGTGCAGGACGGCGTGGTGCCGCGCAGCCAACTGCCGGAGATGATGCGGCGCATCGCCGCGATCAGCAAGCAATTCAATCTGCGCATCGCCAACGTGTTTCATGCTGGCGACGGCAATCTTCATCCGAATATTCTTTTTGATATGCGCACGCCCGGCGAACTTGATCGGGTCATCGAGGCCGGCGCGGCGACGCTGCGCGCCTGCATCGAGCTGGGCGGCAGCATCACCGGCGAGCACGGCATCGGGATCGAGAAAAAGGCTTACATCGGACTCCTTTTCAATGAAGCCGACCTCGACGCGATGGCGCGCATCCGCAAGGTCTTCGATCCCGATGGCCGTTTCAATCCGGCGAAATTATTTCCGACGCCGATTAGTTGCGGCGAAATTCACCGCCAACCGGCGAATATTCCGGCGGGGTTGTGGATATGACCGAAGCGGTGTTTCGGGTTCCGCGTTCCGAGTTCAAGGTTTTCCAAATCTCCAACTCGCAACCCGAAACTCGGAACTCGAAACGAAAGATTACTCGTTGGAGCACTCACTAAAACAGATAAATTCCGAGCAGCCGAAGATCGCTGCGCTTGACCTCCCCGAGCTCTACCGCTGCGTTCACTGCGGTCTTTGTCTAAATCAGTGTCCGACGTACCGGGTCCTGCGCCTGGAACCGGAATCGCCGCGCGGCAGAATCCATCTGGTCAAAGCCGCCGCCGATGGGCGGATCGAGATCAATGAGCGCTTCGAAGAGCATCTATATCTTTGCCTGCTCTGCCGCGCCTGCGAGAGCGCTTGCCCTTCCGGCGTACAATATGGTCACATCGCCGAAAAGGCGCGAGAGATGATTGGCCCGCCGGGATCGAAGCTCGCGCGCGCCGTTTTGAACTTTGTCTTTACTCGGTTGCTCCCCTATCCGAAACGTCTCAGAACAGCCGCCGGGTTCTTGCGCCTCTATCAGCGCACGGGCCTGCAACGATTCATGCGGCTTCTTCTACCGGCCAAACTAAGAGAAATGGACTCGATGCTGCCCGTCATCCCGCGCCGCTTCTTCGAGCCGCAGGCAAGCATTCTCCCGGCGATCGGCGCGCGCCGCGCTCGAGTCGCGATGCTGAATGGCTGCGTGATGCCGCTCCTGTTCGGCGATGTCAATGAAGCCACGGTGCGCGTGTTGCGGCACAACGGCTGCGAAGTCGTATTTCCCAAACACCAGATCTGCTGCGGCGCGTTGAATACTCACAACGGCGAAAGCGTCGCGGCGAAGATGATGGCCCGGCGCAACATCGACGCCTTTCTCGAAACCGGCGTTGACGCGGCCGTTGTTAACGCCGCCGGTTGCGGCGCGGCGATGAAAGAATATGGCCATCTGCTGCGCGACGATGCGGCCTATGGCGAAAAAGCGACGCGCTTCAGCGCGCTGGTCAAGGATGCCGGCGAATTCCTCGCTAGCCTCGGCCTCGTCGGCAAACTGGGCAGATTGGAAATGACCGTGACCTACCAGGACCCCTGCCATCTCGCCCACGGCCAGCGCGTGCGCGCTCAGCCGCGCAAATTGCTGGAATCGATCCCGGGACTCAAACTGGTGGAGATGGAGGCTTCCGACCGCTGTTGCGGCAGCGCCGGCATCTACAACCTTACGCATTCCGTCATGTCACAGCATCTGCTTAAAGAGAAGATGGAGTCGGTCTCGGCGACTCAAGCCGAGGCCATCGTTGCGCCCAACCCTGGCTGCATGTTGCAGCTCGGCTACGGGGCGCAGCGGTACGGTCCCACGGTTTATGTCTATCACCTCATGGATCTGCTCGATCGCGCCTACGCCGAAGCGGAATCGCCAAAATGAAATCAACCGTCGATCAACTGGCGCAGCGGCTGGGAGCGGAACTCGGCGCCGCTGCAGTTGTAACTGAACAAAGCGCGCTGGCATCCCACATCGTCGACGGCATGCAGCCGGCGCTTGTTTGTTTTCCGTCCACAGCGGAGCAGATCGCCGCGGCCCTGCGCGTTTCCGTTGAAGCGGAAGCGGCGGTGATTCCTTGGGGCGGCGGCACGGCGATGTCAATCGGCAATCGACCGCGCGCCCTCGATGTCGTAATGGCAACGAGTCGATTCAATGGCGTCATTGAACATGATCACGCCAACTTGACCGCCACCGTGCAAAGCGGCACTACGCTGACGGCACTGCAGGAGATTCTTGCGCGGCAAAGGCAATTTCTCCCCTTCGATCCTCCCCACCCGGCGCGCGCGACCGTCGGCGGCATCGTCGCCGCGAATCTGAACGGCCCGCGGCGCAGCTGTTACGGCAGCGTGCGCGATCTGGTGATCGGCATGAAAGTGGCGCTCGCCTCCGGCGAGATGATCAAGGCCGGCGGCAAAGTCGTCAAGAACGTCGCCGGCTACGACATGTGCAAACTGTTCGTCGGCTCCCTGGGCACGCTGGGAATCCTCACGGAAGTCACATTGAGGATGGCGCCGATTCCGGAAACTTCGGCGACGGTGATCGCAGCGGGCGCCCTGCCCAAGGTCTTACAGTTCGTCGACGAATTGTCGCGCTCGCCACTCTTGCCGGCGGCCGTTGCGCTGATGAATTCCGGCGCGCTCGGCGTTGGGCAAAACGATTGGCGGGCAGCGGTCCGCTGTGAAGGGTTCGCAGAAACCGTAACACGTCATCTCGCTGACAGCCAAGCGCTGGCGCAGCACGTCGGCCTCGGGGCCGAGATTTTGCGCGATAGCGCCGACAGCCAACTCTGGGACCGTGTACGCGATTTTCCTCTACAAACCGGCCGAGCGATTTATCGAGTTACCGTGCCCCGGGCGTCGGTCGCGGCATCCGTCCGAGCCATCCACGATTGGAACGGGTCCGAGTTTCAGCCGGCGATTCTGAGTGACCCGCTGACGGGAGCCTTATGGGTTGCCGACGCGGAGCGCCAGACATCACCGCAGCGGTTTGCCGATTTGCTCTCGCTGGCGCAGCGTTGTGGCGGCCATGTCATTATCTTTGCCGCCCCGGCCGACGCGAAAAAAAATATCGACGTTTGGGGTCCGGCGCCGCCCACTCTTGTGCTCATGCGCAAGATCAAAAATCAATTCGACCCCAAGGCAGTGCTTAATCCGGGCCGCTTCGTCGGTGGTTTGTGAATGGCATCCGAAATACTCAGCACTCAGAAGAGCCGAACCACCCAATCGGTGAACAGATTATCCAAGCCAAAGGCGCCGCTTCCACGCACCGTGAAATAAAACGCCGCGGCCAAAAAGACGAGATTGTCGTGGATTCCGACTTCGTGAGCGTGAAAGGACTGGCGGTCAAAAAAGCGAAAATAGTTTTGAGCTTGATCGTCGTTGATCGCCTTTTTCACAACCGGCGCCATCGTCGGCAAGACCTTGAGCCAGTGGGAATGCAGAGGGAAAGTCGGCAACAGGAAGATCATCAGCATGGCCGCGCAGAGAGGAGTTTGGAACCCCGCCGCCACTCCGATACCGCCCACGACCATCAGAAAGGTTGCGCCGAAGCCGAAGAACTTCGCCCCTTTGGGGAACAGAATGCTCGCGGTATTCACCGGATTGGGCCAACGGCGGATATTGCTCAGGCCGCTGATCAAGAAACGCCAACCCAGAATGATCCTGAATAACAGCTCCGCGATCGTCAGCCAAGTGGGGTAGTCCAACGCAAACCTCCGGGCATCGAAGTGAAAGAAATGACGCGAATATAGTCAGGTTACGGACGGTCGTCAACGACATGCCGACTCGTCGCCTGGCCCGATTCGGTCAATTTTGTCTAAGCCGGACGATTTTTTGTTTGATTTCGGCCATGAAAATTCATAGAATCCGGGCGTTATGAACCTCACGGGCGTGGCACATTAGTTGCTCGGTAACTTTGCTCAACGGTGGTGACGATGAAACAAGCTGTACAATGGTTAGGGGTCTTCCTGCTGAGTCTTCTGCTTTGTTCGCCCGCTGAACTGCTTGCTCAGGGCAAACCCGCCGGTGAAAACGAACTCCCGCTTCTACCGGGCTTGGAAAACGCGGTCGAGTTTTGGAAGCGCGTCTTTACCGAGTACAGCTCGGCCCAGCTGATTTTTTTCGATCCTTTCGACATGAGCCGGATCTACGAAGTTCAGGATGTCGGCGAGGACAGCCGTCCAAAGCAGTATATCAGCGAGGAGATCGCCCGCATCGCCGCGGCCCACGGCGTCGATTCGGACAGAGTCAAAGCCCAACGCGGCATCAAAGAACGCACCGCCGCGGGGATCAAGCGATCGGGAAAATACATCGCGCAAATGCAACAGATTTTCCGGGAGCAGGAATTGCCGGCCGAAATTGCTTATTTGCCGATTGTAGAATCGTCGTACGATATCAACGCGCGCTCGAACGTCGGCGCTTTGGGGATGTGGCAGTTCATGCGCGTCACCGGGAAACAATTCAACATGCGCGTCGACCGCAACGTCGACGAGCGGAAAGACCCTCTTGAATCGACCCGCGCCGCCGCCGCTTATTTAAAGCAAGCATATGAATCTCTAGGTAGTTGGCCGCTGGCCATCACTTCGTATAATTACGGCCCGGCAGGTATGGCGCGCGCGGTTTCCGAGATCGGCTCCAACGACCTGGTAACGTTGATCCAGAAGTACAATCACCGTTATTGGGGTTTTGCCCCGAAGAACTTCTACGCGGAGTTTTTGGCGGCCGTGGAGATCGGCAAGAACCCCACCCAGTACTATCCCGGGCTCGAGATTGATCCTCCGCTTGCGATCGAAGAGGTCGAAGTGACAAAGAGCACATCCGTCGCCGCGCTGGCCAGTTCGAGAGGGCTTACACGCCAGCAGTTGCTGGCGTGGAACCCGGCGCTGAGCGGCGCCACGGGAGTGGTTCCGTCAGGCTATCGAGTCAAGCTGCCCGCTGGCGGCCAAACGGAGCTCGTCGTCGCGCAAGCAGCGACCCCGAGTCGCCCGCAAGCAGCGACCCCAAGTCGTTCACAAGCGAAGGCTCGGCCCCAGGTCGTGCACCACCGGGTCAAACGTGGCGAGACGCTCATTCGCATCGCACAGCGCTACGGCACCTCTCTGGAACGTATTCTTAAGGCCAACAGCCTGCGCAAAACCAGCATGCTCAGAGTGGGATCGACACTGCTCATTCCCAGGACATAATTTCTGCCAGCGCTTGGGAAGCCACTGGCTACGGCATCCTGGAAATCTCAACGAACTCTCTGCGAGGCAACGGACGCCGCGCAGACTTCGGTATCACTTCTTGATGGTGCGGTTTTGGCCTCGTGTCGGCGGTTTGATTCCGCGCCTGGCCATATTCGCTTATCGACCTACCAGGGGAAATTGTTTATCAGCGAGCGATCAAAGCTATCGAGCCGCAGCAATGGCGGCTGATTGCGATTGGGATGGCGCCGAGTGTTTCTCCGGCGCGGCGATGATGACGCCTTCGTCGGTGAAGAGCCAACGACGAAGCCAAGTTTCCGTCGTGCTGGGGTTCTGCTTTTTGAGCGCATCGAGAAACATCCGCCATGGAATGAGGGAGAGCTGCATCGCGTGACTCCTTACGTCAGTACGGTTAATGGTATTTTTTCTCATGGGCTTCGAGATGGGCTTTCAAGAAACTCAGCGAGTAGATTCGCGCCCCGCACCGCTTGCACACGGAGGCCCGTTGCTGCGTCTTACGCACCGGCACCTTCTTGAACATCGTCGCAATTATCATCTTCATGAGTTGCTCCTTCGATTGCTATTATGTTCCCAACAAGGAGCAACGGCGGTGCCAACTGCGCAAACCCTGCCGGAATGACAAATAGTTACGGTTTTTCAATTAGATCCGCAGTGGGGCCTGATTGACCAAGAAGTACGTGCATCTACCTCAAAGCGCCAAATTTGTTTCTTCATGACCATGTTTGTACAAAGCGACTGCCAGAGATCCACTGACGCATGGTCGAAAGGCTTCAGGCGTATCGTTTTTGTCACCGATTTGGGGAAGCCTGGTAATCGGAGCTTGTTATTGCCTGGGGGATGATAGCGAGCCGCTCAAAATATTCCTTTTGGCGGAGCGTCCATTGGTATAAAATGATTTAGTTCCGATCAAGAGGGCCTTGGCCTATGCGTCACCTTGAGAAGCTTTTCGATCTTTCGCTGCGCTATGTATTTGAGCCCGGGTTAAACTGGGTTATCGATCACCCCGTTGTGGCGGTGGTTGCCGTGGTGGGACTCGTCTACTGGTCGGTTCGCGGTTACCGCATGATCTGACGGCGCGGCACGTCCAATCGCTCCGCGTGCTCTTATACTGTTCGGTCGCACACCGTGTCCGTGCTGCTTTTTTCTCCGGCCACTACGAAATCGAATCACTTGACGCCGCTTCTCCCGGCGTAACGAATTTGATCGAGTTGCTTTTTTGCGGAGCGGATACTAGGATTCGGCCACTGCTTATCAAGGAACTCAAGCCATGCCCCTAGTAGCTGCGTTGGCGGCGAGCCACGCGCCCAACATTCTCCTCGAACCCGGCGCCGAGTGGGAAGATTTCATGAACCTGCACTACAGCATGGCGCCGCAGGGCTCTGGGAACAGACCTACCCTCAATCAACAAAAAAAACTTCGAGCGGATGCCGAGGCAGCGTTCGGCGTGCTACGCGCCGACCTGGAGCAAGCCAAGCCTGACGTACTGATCGTCGTTGCCAACGATCAGTTCGTCAATTTTTTCTGGAACAATATCCCTACTTTCTTTGTCACCATTGCCGATGAGGTGAACGGACAATTCACGCGCCACAAATTTCGCTATCGCAATCACAAAGAGCTCGGTAAGACGATCGTGCGGGCCGGCATGCATAAGGGCATCGATTTTTCATACGGCGAACATATTGAGTTGCAACACACGCAAACCGTTCCGCTCTACTTTCTCCTGCCCGAACCGAGGATTCCGATCCTGCCCATATACGTCAACACCTGGGTCGACCCGTCGCCGGCGCCGCGCCGCTGTTATCAAGTCGGCGAGCTGATTCGCGAGGTCGCCGATAGTTCAAACGAGCGGTTCGCCATCTTAGCCACCGGCGGTTTGTCTCACTTTCCCGGCTCGCCGCGCATCGGCGAGATCGACGAGGCCTTCGATCACGAGCTTCTCGCGGTAATGCGCGACGGCAAGGGCAAGAGCTTCGTCGACTATTCCGGGCACGACTTACTGCAAGCCGGCGATACGGAGTTCCTCAATTGGATGGTCGTGATCGGGGCCGTCGGTGACGCGAAGGCGACTTACACGGCTTATATGCCGGATTTTGTTGCCACGGGTTGGGGCTTTGTCAGTTGGCGATTTTAACGAGGCGGGTATGAGCTGCTATGATCTCAGCCGTTTGCTTTTCAATCTTAAGATGGACGAAGCTTGTTTCGAGAAGTCCCTTCAAGACTTCGAAGCCGTGATGATCGAATACGATCTCACCACGGAGGAAAGAGACGCGCTCAAATTGGGTGATCCGCGCAAGTTGCGGCAACTGGGCGTGCACGGTATGCTCTGCCTCTACATCAAACGCCTTCAGCCCGAATTCCGCGATAATATCTACTGGAAACAGAAATGAAACTGAGAATTGAGAATGGAGGATCGAGGATCGCGATCTTCCATCCTCCATCCTCGATCTTCGACACGGGAGGTTAGAGATGGATCTTGGTTTGAAAGGTAAAGTCGCGCTGGTGGCCGGCGCGAGCCAAGGGATGGGGCGTGCTACGGCCTTGCTTTTCGCGCGCGAGGGCGCGAAGGTCGGAATGTGCGCGAGAGGCGAGGCGGCGCTCAACGAAGCCGCGCAGATGATCCGCAGAGAGAGTGGCGGTGAAGTGTTGGCTATGGTCGCCGACATGACCAAGGCGGAAGATATTCAGAGGTTCGTAAACCAGACCGCAGAGTATTATGGACGACTCGACATCATTGTGAACAACGCAGGCGGTCCTCCTCCCGGTGAGTTCATGAAATTTTCCGATGAAGATTGGAGCGCTGCTTTTAACTTGAGTTTCATGAGCACGATGCGTATGACGCGCGAGGCGGTGCCGCATATGCGCAAGGTCGGCGGCGGCCGCATCATCAACATCACTTCCTATTCGGTCAAGGAGCCCATTGCCGGCCTGGTTCTTTCCAACGCGATCCGCAGCAGCGTTATCGGCATGGCCAAAACCCTCTCGCGGGAGCTTGGCCGAGACAATATTCTCATCAACAGCGTTTGCCCTGGGCGAATCGATACCGAGCGGGCGCAAAAACTCAACAAGGCCCGGGCGGAGCGGCTGAAAAAAACCGTTGAGGAAGTGAATCGGGAGATGGCCGCCGAAGTGCCCTTGGGTCGTTACGGCACGGCGGAAGAAACCGCCGACCTGATTGTTTTTCTTGCTTCGCAAAGAGCCAGTTACATCACCGGGACGACGATTCAAATCGACGGCGGTTTAATACGGGGGATTCAATAATGGTACATTTCGTCATTCAATGGGACCTGCCGGATCAGAAGGCCAACCTCACGATCTACGCCAACAAGGC
>Ga0326597_10013865_pt1 | contig 10575 bp, 8 predicted proteins | sample RVTome_12_FD_203789 | JGI IMG/M metagenome (GOLD analysis project Ga0326597, IMG submission 203789) | Soil microbial communities from uranium-contaminated site in the Upper Colorado River Basin, Wyoming, United States - RVT100D185 | ecosystem: Environmental > Terrestrial > Soil > Contaminated >... | reverse complement strand
GCGATGCCGATACGCAAGATCGCCCGCATCATCGACGCGGCCGGCAAGGACGCCGACCGCGCCCGCCGCACTGGCACGACGCCCGAATTCCGCAAGGCCGTCACGAAGGACCGCCGCGCCGCGCTCAGCGAGTTCACCACGGTGAAGCACGCGCTGCGCGACCGCGAGCGGCTCGAGCGCAAGACCGGGAGGAAAGCTACACCGCGGTCCCGGTGAGGTAGTAGACGACCCGCGCCGCGAGCTCGCCCGCCAGCGCCGTGCCGAGGGCGACGTAGAGCAGGCCCGTCGAGGACTGCGTGTTCATCCGCGCCGTCCACCACGCCGCCAGCACCAGCCCGAACGTCATGAGCACGCCCACGCCGACGCGGATGGCGATGGCGACCACGAGCGTGCTCTCCATCGCCCCGACGAGCTGGCCGCGCGCGAACGCGACCGCGACGACGACGGCCTGCAGCAGGATCGCCCCCGCGACGATGAGCGCCGCCCGCTGGAGCGGGGCCGGCGAGAGCTTGGGCGTCACTAGATACCAGTGCCCGAGGAGCATCGCCCCGTTAGTGCCGCCGAGCGCCAGCGCGCCCAGCGGCAGGGCCAGGAGCGCGAAGATGTCGTAGGCGTTCGCCGGGTCCGCGGGCCGCGCGACCGCCGCCGCGACCAGCGCGCCGCCTCCTGCCACGAGGACGAGCGCGCCGATCACGGCACGCAGCGGGCGGAAGGGGATGAACGTCGTGACCAGATGCGCCACGAACAGGACGGCCACGATCGGCACCACGACCGCGAAGGACTCCAGGGGCGCGGGGTCGAGCGCGGCCAGCTCGGCCGTGCCGCCACGCGGTAGCGTCGGGAGCAGCAGGAAGACCAGCCCGGCGACGGCCGCGTCGACCCCGGCCATGAGCTTGAGATAGCCCGCGGGCGCCTGTTTCGTGCGGTCGAGCGCCCACAGCACGAAGGCGCCTCCGATCGCGAGCTCGAGCAGGACGACGGCCAGCACCAGCGGAAGCGTGACGATGGGCACGCGCGGAAGCCTACGCGTCTAGCGTTCCCGTCGTGGGAGCGCTGCCCGAGCACGATCGCGAGATCGCGGCGATGTTCGATCGCATCGCGCCGCGCTACGACCTTCTCAACCGGGTGCTCTCGTTCGGCGCCGACATCGGCTGGCGCCGCCGCGCGGCGCGGCTCGCGGCGCTCGGGCCCGACGGGCGGGCGATCGACGTCGGCGCCGGCACGGGGGACCTCGCGCTGGCGCTGCTGCTGGCGTCGGACGCGTCGGCGCGCGTGATCGGGGTGGACCTCGCGCCACGGATGCTCGCGCTCTCGCTGCGCCGGCTGGCCCGGCTGCGGCCGCGCTACGTGGCGGCGGTCGCGAACGCCGAGGCGCTGCCGCTGCCAGCTTCGAGCGTCGACCGCGTGGTCAGCGCGTTCACGCTGCGCAACGTCGGCGACCTACCGCGCGTGCTGCGCGAGGCGCGACGCGTCCTGCGTCCCGGCGGACGCGTCGTGCTGCTCGAGCTGTCGCACCCGCCGCATGCCGGCTTCAACGCGATCTATCGCTGGTACTTCGAGTCCGTCGCGCCCCGCGTCGCGGCCGCCCTCGGCGGCGACCCCGCCGCCTACCGCTACCTGCCGCGCTCGCTGCGGCCCTTCCCCGACGCCGAAGCGCTCGCCGCGCTGATGCGCGAAGCGGGCCTGATCAGCGTGCGCTTCGAGCGGCTCACTCTCGGCATAGCGGCCGTGCACGTGGGCGAGCGCTAGGCCGCTTCACTCGGGTCGCGGCGGCAGGCGCACGGGGAGGGAGCCGCCGGCGGCGCGTTCGCCCGCGAGCACCTCGGCCAGCGCGTCGAGCGAGACGGGCACGTCGCCGTAGGTCAGCAGCGCGGGGACCGTCGGGAAGAGCGCGGCGTCGTACGGCGAGCGCAACGCGCACAGGACCCCGCCGTTCCGCGCGAGGAGCTCGGCCGCCCTGGCGGCCTGGGCGGGGTCGTGCCACGCGCTCGAGGTGCAGACCACCAGTGTTCCCGGGCCGCCGGGCTCGCCGCCGTCGCGCGCGAAGGCGACCCGCTCGCCGAGCCGGCGCCGCAGCGCGTCCTCGAGCGCGTCGGCGGGGGCCGCGAGCTCCTCGACCGCGGAATGGCGCTCGCCCGCGATCATGGCGACCCGCAGGCCCCCGCCCCGCGGCGGCAGGGGCGGACCCACGTGCGTGATCGAGCGCCGCGCGAGCTCGCCCGCCTGCTCACGCGCCTCGCCGTCGTCGACGTCCTCGAGCGGGCCGCGGGACCCGAAGCGCCCGCGGAAGGCCGCGGCGCGGCGCACGGCCTCGAGCACGCGCGCCGACGGCGCGCCCAGCGCGATCTCCTCGGCCGCGGAAAGCTGCAGCTCGAGGTCGCGGACGACCATGACCGCGTCGATGCCCGCGGCGACCGCGCGGCCGAGGATGCGCCGCGGCTCCTCGACCAGCGTCACGCCGGCCATGTCGAGCGCGTCGCTCACGGCCAGGCCGGCGAAGCCGAGCTCGCCGCGCAGCAGATCCACCAGGATCGGCCGCGAGAACGTGGCGATGGTCTCCTCGTCCAGCGCGGGGTAGCGGACGTGGGCCGCCATGACCATCGGCGCGCCGGCCGCGATCGCCGCGCGGAACGGGACGAGCTCGCGGCCACGGATGGTGTCCGCGTCCGCGGTCACGTCCTGCGTCGTGTCGTGCGAGTCGTAGGCCGTCGCGCCGTGCCCGGGAAAGTGCTTCGCGCTGCTCGCGATGCCCGCGGCCGCGCTCCCGCGCACCCAGGCCGCCGCGAACTCGGCGACGCGCGGCGGGTGGTCGCCGAACGATCGCGTGCCGATCACCGGGTTGCGCGGCTCGACGTTCACGTCGCACACCGGCGCGTGGTCCACGCTGATGCCGTCGGCCCGCAGGCCCAGCGCGACGGAGCGCGCGGCGCGCTCGGCGTACGTGGGGTCTCCGGTCGCCGCGATGGCCATTGCGCTGGGGAAGACAGCGCGGTAGCTGATGCGCACGACGCTGCCGCCCTCCTGGTCGACGCCGACCGGGATCGGCGGGAGCCCGCCCCGCGCCGTGGCGACGGCGGCCTCGGCGAGCATCGCGCGCACCTGGCCCTTGGAGCGCACGTTCCCGCGCGCCGCGAACAGCACGAGGCCGCCGACGCGGCCGTCGCGGATGCCGTCGAGCAGCGCGCCGGGCACCTCCGGGCCGTCGAACGCGGCCCAGACGAGCGCTCCAGGACCGAGGCGCGGCACCCCCTGACTATGGGGGCCTTCCGGCCCTACACGCGCGGGGGCCCCGGTCGTAGTCTCCGGCCGCGATGATCGGGCAGGAGGCCATCGCCGCTCCTGCGTGGACGCGCCACTACGACGCCGGCGTGCCCGCGAGGCTGTCGTATCCCAACGTCGCCCTGCCCGCGCTGCTGCGCGAGACGGCGACCCGCAGCGGCGGCGCTACGGCCACGATCTTCTTCGACCGCGAGCGCACGTACGCCTCGCTGTATCGCGACGTCCGTAGGTTCGCGGCCGGGCTGCAGCGCCTCGGGGTCCGCAAGGGCGACCGCGTCGCGCTCGTGCTGCCGAACTGCCCGCAGTTCCTGATCGCCTTCTGGGGAGCTCTGGAGGCCGGCGCGACCGTCGTGCCGACCAACCCGCTCTACACGGCGCGCGAGATCAACGGCCAGCTGACCGACTGTGGCGCCGAGACCGTGATAGTGCTCTCGCGGCTATACCCGGTGGTGAAGCAGGCGCGCGCCGGCACGGCCGTAAGGAACGTGATCGTCACGAACATCAAGGAGGAGATGCCGCCGCTGCTGCGGCTGCTCTTCACGATCGCGAAGGAGCGGAAGGACGGTCACCGGCAGCCCTTCCGCGGCGACCCGGGCGCGCTGCCGTTCGCCGACCTGCTGGTCGCGGCGGAGCCGCAGCCGGTCGAGGTCTCGCCAGGCGACCTCGCGGTCCTCCAGTACACGGGCGGGACGACCGGCATCCCCAAGGGCGCCATGCTTTCGCACCGCGCGCTCGTCGCGAACACGCTCCAGTGCCGCGCCTGGTTCACCAACCTCGAGCAGGGCGGCGGCGTGTTCATGACCGTGATGCCGCTCTTCCACGTGTACGGCCTCACCGTGGCGATGCTCCTGGCGGTCCAGTCCGCATCGGCGCTCATCCTCGAGGCGCAGTTCGACCTCGAGCACGTCCTCAAGGACATCCAGAAGCACCGGCCCGACGTGTTCCCGGGCGCGCCGCGCATATACAACGCCATCATCGGATCGCCCCTGGCGAGGAAGTACGACCTGCGGTCGATCCGCGCGTGCATCTCGGGGTCGGCGCCGCTGATGGTCGAGACCGCCAGGCGCTTCGGCGAGATGACCGGCGGCCACCTCGTCGAGGGCTACGGCCTGACCGAGGCAGCCCCGGTCACCCACTGCAACCCGCTGTTCGGCGAAGGCAAGCAGAAGGTCGGGAGCATCGGCGTGCCCTTCCCCGACGTGGACGCGATGGTCGTCGACCTCGAGACCGGCGAGCGCGACCTGCCGGTCGGCGAGGTCGGCGAGCTCGTGCTCCGGGGCCCGAACCTCATGGACGGCTACTACCAGAAGCCCGAGGAGACGGCGCAGACGCTGCGCGGCGGCTGGCTGCACACCGGCGACATCGCGCGTATGGACGACGACGGCTACTTCTACATCGTCGACCGCAAGAAGGAGATGATCATCGTCTCAGGATTCAACGTGTACCCGCGCGAGGTCGAGGAGGTGCTCGTGGCGCACCCGGCCGTGCTCGAGGCCGCCGCGATCGGCGTCCCGCACCCGATCAAGGGCGAAGAGGTCAAGGCCTTCGTCGTGCTCCGCCCGGGCGCGAGCGCGACGCCCGCCGAGCTCATCGAGCACTCCCGCAGCGGCCTCGCGCCCTTCAAGGTGCCCAAGCAGATCGAGGTCCGCGACGCGCTGCCCAAGACCCTCATCGGCAAGGTCCTGCGTCGCGCGCTGGCCGAGGAGGAGCTCGCGAACCGCAAGGCCGTCAGCGCGTCCTGATAGCGTCCGCGCCGTGCCCGCACCCATCGCTGAGCCCGAGACCGTCGTGGTGCGCGCCAGCGACGCGCTGCTGGGCGACCCGCCGCGCACGGAGCACGTCAACGTCTTCGCCATCGCGCGGCGGCGCGTGACCAACGACGAGTTCGCGCGCTTCCGGCCGGGTCAGCGCCCCGGGCCCGACCCGGTCGCGGGCGTGTCGTGGGCCGACGCGGTGTCGTACTGCCGCTGGCTGACCACGAGCACCGGGCACATCTACCGCCTGCCGGACGAGCGCGAGTGGGAGAAGGCCGCGCGCGCCGGCGTGCTCGAGGACGTCGGCCCGCTCGAGTGGACCAACAGCTGGTCCGAGGGCGGAAGGGTCCTGCGCGGCGGCGAGGAGATCGCCAGGCGCCGCTACGTCCGGGACGACCTCACGGACGCCGGCTTCCGCATCGTTCGCAGCATGACCGGCCGCTGATGCCCGCTAGGCGCCGCGCCTCCGGCTGAGAGCGAACGTGGCCCCGGCGCCCACGAGCAGCAGCCCGAGGAGCGCCAGGCCGCCGGTGGCCGTGGACGGGAGACCGCCCAAACCGAACGGGGTCGGTCCACCCTCGCTGCCTTCCTGCCCGGTCTGCCCTGTCCCGCCGCTGGGGCCGGTCGGGCCGGTCTGCCCGGGAGCGCCATTCCCGCCGGAGGGAGGCGTCACGGCCCGGTCGCCGTCGCCGCCTCCGCCGCCGTTCCCGCCCATTCCGCCTTCGCCGGGCGCCGCCGCGCAGGCGTCGGTGACCGCGAGCGTGGCCTCGTCCAGTCCGGCCTCGGCGCGCGCGAGGATGCACAGGGCCGCCTCGAGCACGACGTCCGAGTCGACCGACGAGTCCGCGGCCCTGGCGGTCGCCGGGACGTCAGCGTTCCCGCCGCTGGGCGTCGCGGCTCCCTCAGGACCGCAAGCGGTCGCGAGCTCGAGGACCGTTGGCTCGCCGGCCGTGGCGTTCGCGAGCAGGCATGCCGCCAGCGAAGCCACCGGCGCGGCCGCGATGTCGGCGTCCGTAAGCCCGTCGTTGAGCTGCGCGTCGCCGCCGGCGTCCACCGTGGAGGGCGCCGTGCCGCAGAGCGTCGAGAGCGACGCGCTCGCGAGCTCGTCGAGATCGATGGTCCGCGGCGCGGGGCTCGAGGCCCGCGCCAGCAGGCAGACCGCGGCGCGCGCCGCCGTGGCCGCGTCCGCGCGGGTGCCGGTGATCCCGTTCGCGAGGCTCGCGCCCAGCGTCGCGTCCGCGGTGGACGCGTCGCCTTCGCACAGCGAGCTGAGCAGGGCCCGTGACGGGTCGACCCGGAGCTGGGCCAGCAGGCAGATGACCGCGTTGGCCCGGGCCGCCGCGGTCAGCTCGGTGCGCGTGAACGGGTCGTTCGCGCTCAGCTGCGCCGACGCGCCCTGGGCCAGGTGCTCCACGTGCCCGACGCCCACGGTCGCCGACGAGGAGCTGTTTGTCAGGCTCGTGGTGGCGGTCGTCTGGCTCGCCGCTAGCCCGGCGTCTGAGGTCGATGCGTCGAGCGTCGGTGCCGTCAGCGGCGCGCTCGTGCCGGTCGTCTCAACGCTGAGCGTGGCCGCGGCGTCGACGTCGCTGTCGCTGACGTCCGCGTCGACATTCGCATCCACCACGCCGGGATCCGCCAGCGCGGCGATCGGCCAGGAGAGCCAGAGGGCGGCCGTGACGAGAAGCGTCGCGGTCGCGCGCAGCGTCTCTTTCATCTCACGCCTCCATGCGCGTTCTCCCTTTGTTGAGGGCGCTTCACCTGCGGCATCAGGCGTGCCGACGAAGGTCAATAGGATGTAAATGGCCACGGGTCGTTGTGCGTGGGGCGTATCGACGTGAGGCCGGGTGAACGCCAGGCGACCGGCCCTCGGCCTGTCCGCACCGACCTCGGCCTGTGCATCGAGACCTGACCTAGAGCGCCGCGACGGCCTCTTCGATGCGCCTGGTGGCCTGCCCCGGATCGGTGAGCGCCGGGAAGTAGAGCGCGTCGCCGAAGACGACCTCGACGTCACCGCGCCAGCCATTCGCGCGCTGACGGTCCCACTTGCGGTCGAGGTGGTCGAGGATCGAGACGTTGCGGATCTTGAGCTTCATCGGCACCACGGGCGTGCCGCCCTCGACCGCGATCAGGCCGGTGCCCGACTTGAACGGCTGCATCGGCCCGCCGATGGTGAGCTTGCCCTCGGGATAGATGAGCACCGAGAAGCGGCGATCGAGCCGCGCGCCGAGCAGCTCGAGGCTGCGGCGGATGGCGCCCTCTCGCGCGAGCGGGAACGCGTTCGCGAGGACCGCCGAGAAGATCCCGTTCAGGCGGTTGCCGAACACGTCGTCCGCCGCGGCGGCGACGGCGAGCCGCCAGCGCCAGCCCAGCGGGATGGCCGTGAGGATGATGCCGTTGTCCCAGTGCAGGCAGTGGTTCGGCGCGAACATCACCGGCCCGCGGAGCTCGTCCAGCTTCTCCGCGCCCGTGACCCTGACCCTGTAGAAGAGGGTCACTAGCGGCCAGAGGAAGATCTGCTGGAGGATGAGCCCCAGCGAGCGCACCAGCGGATGCAGCGGCCAGCCGAAGATCCCGCCGTCGCGCTTGGCGTCGCGCGCGGCCGCGACCATGCGCTCGAGCTCGCCCAACGTCGCGTTGGGATCCAGCGCCGCGTCGTCGATGTACGCGCCGAGCTCCTCCTCGATGACCCCGAGCAGCTCGACGCGCGCGAGCGAGTCCATGCCCAGGTCCGCCGAGAGCATCGCGTTCGGGTGCGCGGCGCTCGCCGGCACGCGCGCGACCTCCGCGGCCAGCCGCTCGACGTCCGAGAGCGCTCGCGCCGGGGCCGCCTCGGTCGCCGCCGGCGGCGGCGCGCCGGCGCGCTCGAGCTCGAGCACGCGCTCGACCACCAGGCGCTTCTTGACCTTCTGGGTGGGCGTGGTCGGGAACTCGTCCTCCGGCCAGATCGTCCAGCCCCGGATCTGCTGGCTCCCCGACAGCCTGGCGTTGGCGTCGCGCACGACGGCGGACACCATTTCGCGGTCCCTGATCAGGAAGACGGCATGCACGTGCACCTCCTCGCCCGGAGGCTGCAGCCCCACGACCGTGGCGACCGCCGGCCGCTGCGGCGTCGCCGCGGCCTGGATGCGCGGGTCGGCGGCGAGGACGTTCTCGATGTCCTCGGGATAGACCTTGAGCCCGTCGGCCAGGACGATCATGTCCTTCTTGCGTCCGCGCAGCCACAGGAAGCCGTCACCGTCGATCTCGCCGAGGTCGCCGCTGTGGTACCAGCCCTGCGCGTCGAGGACGGCGCGCGTGGCCTCCTCGTTCTCCCAATAGCCCCTGAAGACGTTGGGCCCGCGGACGAGGACCTCACCATCGGCGGCGATGCGCACCTCGACCCCGGGCAGCGGAACGCCTACCGAGCCCAGCCGGTTCCGATCGAGCCGGTTGAACGTCACGGCGGGGGAGCACTCCGTGGTGCCGTATCCCTGCAGCACGTCCACGCCGAGCTCGCGCCAGGCCTCGCCCAGGGCGGGGTCGAGCGCGGCGCCGCCCGAGACGATGTAGCGGAAGCGCCCGCCGAACTGCCGATGGACGCTGGTGAAGAGGACGCGCCGGAGCGGGAGCGGCAGGCGCCGCGCGATACGGCGCAGGCGCCGCAGCAGCTGGCCCCGGCCCTGCGCTTCGGCGTTGCGCTCGATCGCCAGCAGCAGCGACCGCACGACCGCCGGGGTGATGAGGATCATCGAGACGCGCCGCTCCTTGAAGGTGCGGCGCACGACCGCGGGCTGGCGGCTGGTCGGATAGACCACCGAGGCGCCCGACAGCAGCACGGCCCAGAAGCCCGCGAGCTGCTCGAACATGTGCGACAGCGGGATGAACGAGAGGAGCCGCTGGCGCGGACCGATCGGGAAGATGCGCACGGCGGCCTCGGCGTTCGAGAGGACGTTGCGGTGGCTGAGCATCGCTCCCTTGGGCTCGCCCGTCGTGCCCGACGTGAACACCACCTCCGCGAGGTCGTCGGGCCCCACGTCGGCGGGCGGTAGCGGCTCGCGGCCCCGCGCGCGGTCGGGGAGCGGCTCCATCTCGTGCAGCGGCAACCCCAGCGTCGCGGCGCGCTCGCGCGTCTGCGCCGAGACGATGGCCGCGACCGCGCGCGTGCGCTGCGCGATGCGCAGCGCGAAGTCGCTGAGCGAGTTGACGTCGATCGGCACGAGGACGGCGCCGGCGTGCAGCGCGGCCAGGAAAGCGATCCCGTACTCGGGCCGGTTCACGCCCCAGATGAGCACGCGGTCGCCCTTGCGCACCCCGGCGTCGGCGAGCACGCGCGCCGCGCGCGGCACGAGGTCGGCCAGGTCGCGGTAGGTCCAGGTGCGCGTGCGGAAGCCGGGCTTGATGACGAAGGCAGCCTTGTCGCCGAAGCGCGCGGCCGCCGCCGGCAGGATCCCGTTCAGCGTCTCCGTAGGTCCGCCGTCCCTTCCCGCGCGACCAGGTCCGCGAGCGCCTCGCGGCCGCCGTGCCGCCATGTCGAGTAGTGCGCGAAGCAGATCGTCTCGATGTCCAGCTCGGCCAGGCGCGCGACCGAGCTGCGCGCCAGCGCCATGTCCTCGGTGAAGACCATGCTGGGGAGGGAGCATCGGCCGGCGATGACCTGGAGGACGTCGCCCACGATAAGCAGGCGGTGCGTCCGCGAATACAGGCAGACGCTGCCGGGCGTGTGCCCGGGCGTGTGGACGACCTCGAGGCCGCCCAGGGCCGGCAGGACGTCCCCGTCCTCCAGCGGCTTGGCGTCCTCGGGACCGCGCGTCACCGCCGCGACGAAGGCCCACGGGCGCAGGTGGCGCAGGGCGTCGCGCATCCCCAGGCGCAGGCGCTCGACGTCCGCCGCGTGCATGTAGACCTCGGCCCCCGTCATCGCGGCGATCTCGCGCACGCCGCCGATGTGGTCGGGGTGGCCGTGCGTGCAGACGATGCGCGCGACATCGCCGGGCGAGCGTCCCAGGCCCTCTACGTAGCGCCGCACGAACGCGCCCGAGCCCTGGAGTCCGGTGTCGATGAGCGTGAGCTCGTCGTCGACGACGAGGAAGGCTGCGGACCCGAGCAGCCGTACGCGGTGAAGGCCTGGAACGATCTCCACCGCGCGAGCGTACGGCCCCGCCGTACAGCCGCGGCGAGAGGCCGCGCGTCTTGCTAGGCGGTCAGCGTCCGATAGACGAGGGTGACTCGGCGACGGCGAGGCCCGCGATCAGGACCAGGAGGTCGGCCGGGCTGATGCCGCCGTCCCTACGAGCGCACCCCAGTCCACGCGATGGAGTCGCTCGTTGGGCATGAAGCCGCGGCCCACCTTGGCCACCTCGCGGCCCTCCACGCGCACGATGTCCGCGGTGTGGTCGAAGGTCGTCCCGTGCACCAGCGCCGAGCCCACGCCGTAGACGTCCACCGGCACGCTGAGCTCCTCGAAGCGGCGGATCTTGGCCGCGTCGAAGCCGCCCGACGCGACGATGCGCACGTGGCCGTAGCCGTTGCGGTCGAGCGCCTCGCGCAGCAGCGTCACCAGGCG
>Ga0326597_10013864_pt1 | contig 10576 bp, 8 predicted proteins | sample RVTome_12_FD_203789 | JGI IMG/M metagenome (GOLD analysis project Ga0326597, IMG submission 203789) | Soil microbial communities from uranium-contaminated site in the Upper Colorado River Basin, Wyoming, United States - RVT100D185 | ecosystem: Environmental > Terrestrial > Soil > Contaminated >... | reverse complement strand
ACGATCACCCAGCCCGAGCGCGACCGGGCCGAGCTGGCCCTCCTGGAAGGGGCGCTCGCGCGGGAGATGCCGGTGCTCGCGATCTGCCGCGGCATGCAGATGCTGAACGTCGTCCACGGCGGCGACCTCTACCAGCATCTTCCCGAGCTCGTCGGCCACGCGGGCCATCGCGAGACGCCCGGCGTCTTCTCGCTGCACGACGTCCGCCTCGAGCCGGAGAGCAGGGTCGCGGGACTGCTCGGGGGGCACGCCGTCGTGCACTCCTCGCACCACCAGGGGCTCGGCCGGGTGGGCGACGCGATCCGGGCGGTCGGGTGGGCCGAGGACGGCTCCATCGAGGCGATCGAGGACCCCGCCCAGCGCTTCGCGGTCGGCGTCCTCTGGCACCCCGAGGAGGACGAGGGCAAGCGGCTGTTCGAGGCGCTCGTCGAGGAGGCGCGCGCCTACCGGAAGGAGACGAAGACGTGAGCGCAGCGACCCTGTGAACGTCTACATCTCCACTGCCCTGTAGAGGCGCGACCATGTTCTACCGCCCGAGCGAGGGACACGGCCTTCGCCGCAACCCGTTCAACGCCGTCGTCGTCCCGCGCCCGATCGGCTGGGTCTCGAGCGTCGACGCCGAGGGCCGGGTCAACCTGGCGCCTTTCTCCTTCTTCAACGCGGTCTCCTACGTCCCGCCCCAGGTGATGTTTGCGACGACCGAGCCGCACCGGGAGGGCGGCGACAAGGACTCGCTGCGGAACATCCGCGAGACCGGCGAGTTCGTCGTCAACCTCGCCACCTGGCCGCTGCGCGAGGCCGTCAACGCGTCGAGCGCGCCGGCGCCGCACGGGATCGACGAGTTCGAGCTCGCGGGCCTGACGAAGGCACCGGCGCGCCTCGTCAGGCCGCCGCTCGTGGCGGAGAGCCCCGTCCACCTCGAGTGCGTCCTCGTGCAGATCGTCGAGCTCCCCTCGCCCAACCCGGCGGACCCCAACACGGTCGTCTTCGGCGAGGTCGTCGGCGTGCACATCGCGGACGAGGTGATCGTCGACGGCCTGGTGGATCCGCTTCGCCTCGACACGATCGCACGCCTCGGCTACGACCAGTACGCGCACGTCTCCGAGGTGTTCTCGATGACGCGCCCCGGCTGGCCGTCGTAGGGGCGAGGTAGGCCCGTCCCTACGGGACCCAGTACGGCTTCTCGTAGCGGTAGGGGATGGCGAAGAGGCCGCGCCAGGGCTTGCTGCCGCGAACCTGCTCCCGGCCCGCCCGGTCGTACGTCTGCACCCGCCGGCCGACGTGCAGGTACGTGATCCGGTCCGGGAAGTTCGGGTCGTAGATCTCGACTACCCAGTTGCCCGCGGCGTCCTTGAAGTCGCCGACGGCGAGCACCGTGTGGTTCTCCCAAGGCGGCCGCGAGAAGTCGACCTTGACGATGCCGATCGGGATCGGCCGGCCGGCCGCGAGCGACGGGAGGATCGTCTTCTCGAGCTCCTTCCGCGTGAGCGACCTGAGGCCGTCGAACTTCCCGACGAACAGGTTCTTGTCCTCGAGGGGCCTCGCCATCCACGCGATGAACTTGAAGACGACACGGGCGCCGTCAGGGACGAGGCTGTCGAGCAGGCGCTCGCGGAGGTAGCGGCGCAGGCGATCGCCCCGGCTCGGCGGCCTGGTGTCAGCGGGCGCCTCACCTCCCGCCAGGAAGGTGTCGAGAGCCGCGAAGGCCATGCCGCCGCAGAGCCCAAAGGGGTACTTGGCGAGATCGACGGTCCCGATCCTCGGGATGGTCACGAGGATCTCGCCCTTGAAGACGTTCACGAAGTGGAGTCCGTGCACGCGCGGGTCGAAGCGAGCGGCGGCGGCCGGCTGGACGCCGCCCGCCGCGACGGCGATCGCGAGCGTGGCCACGATCGCGGCTCCTGTCGAGATCCGGCTCCTCACCGTGTCGCGCCGAAACGCTACCGCATGCGCTCGCCGCGGCGCACCCGGTCCAGTAGCGTTCGACCGGTGAAGGTCTTCGTCGCCGTCGACCCCGACGTCTGCATCGGCGCCGGGAGGTGCGAGGAGCTCGAGCCGAACGCCGTCGAGCTCGGCGACGACGGAGTCTCGCGGCCACGGCCCGGCGTCGCGCTGCCGCTCGAGCGCGCGGAGGTCATCTGCAAGCGCTGCCCGAGCGGGGCGATCGCGATCGCGGGCCCGGCCCCGGACGAGACGCCCGAGGCCGAACCGGCGTAGCGCGGGGATTCCTACGGAGTCGCGAGGACCACGAGCCGCAGCTCGGTCATCTCGCGGACGGTGTAGGACGGGCCTTCCTTCGTGTTGCCCGAGGCCTTCGTGCCGCCGTAGGGCATCTGGTCGACGCGCCACTCCGGCGCCTCGTTGATCATCACGCTCCCGAACTCGAGCTTCGAGGTCGCCTCCACGGCCGGCTGGATCGAGCGGGTGAAGATGGCGGCCTGGAGGCCGTACTCGGTCGAGTTCGCGAGCTCGAAGCCCTCCTCGAGCGAGTCGTACGGGACGATCGAGCAGACCGGGCCGAAGATCTCCTGCCGGCAGACCTTCATCTCGGGCTCGACGTCCGTGAGGACGGTCGGCCGGATGACGCCGTTCTCCTCCACACCGCCCGTGAGGACGGTGGCGCCGCCCGCCTTGGCCTCCTCGATCCACTCGAGGATGCGCTCGCGGTTGCCGCGGTCGATCACCGGGCCGACGTCCGTCGTGTCGTCGGCGGGATCGCCGGTCTTGAGCGCCTCGACCTTCGGCACGAGGCGGGCGACGAAGTCGTCGACGACCTCGCGCCGCACGTAAACGCGCTGCACCGAGACGCAGGTCTGCCCGGCGAAGGCGAAGGCGTGCGTGGCCACCTTCTGCGCGGCCAGCTCGAGGTCGGCGTCGGCCTCGATCAGGACCGGCGAGGCGTTCCCGAGCTCGAGCGCAACCTTCTTCTTCGCGGCGCGCGAGCGCAGTCCCCAGCCGACCTCGGACGAGCCGGTGAACGTCAGCATGCGGACACGGTCGTCCTCGACGAGGACCTCCGCGACCTCCGACGCCGGGCCCGGGAGGACGTTCAGCCACCCGGCCGGTAGCCCCGCCTCCTCGCAGATCGCGGCGAGGCGGAGCGCGCTCACCGGCGTCTGGCTCGCCGGCTTGAGGACGACGGCGCAGCCGGCCGCGAGCGCCGGCGCGAGCTTGTGCGCGACGAGGTTGAACGGGAAGTTGAAGGGCGTGATCGCGCCGACGACTCCGATCGGCACCCGCACCGTCCAGGCGATATGGCCGTGGCCGGGCTGCGTGCCGGTGATCGGCACGGTCTCGCCGGTCAGCCGCCGGGCCTCGCCGGCGGAGAGGTTGTACGTGTTCACCGCGCGGGCTGCCTCGATGCGCGCGTTCTTGATCGGCTTGCCAGCCTCGGCCGAGATCGCCTGCGCGATCTCCTCGTTGCGCTCGCCGATGATCTGTGAGATCCGGTCGAGGAGGTCGGCCCGCTTCCACGGCGGCAGCGGCTCCCGCATGACGCGTGCGGCGGCATCGACCGCCCGACGCGCCTGCTCCTTGCCGGCCTTGGCGACCGTGGCCACGACCTCGCCCGAGTAGGGCGAACGGACCTCGAGCCACTCGCCGGTCTCGACCCATTCGCCGTCCAGGTAGAGCCGCTCCTGCGTTGCGGTAACCGTCGCCATCGTTCCTCCGTCCCTCGGTTCCTCAACCGGAAGAGTACGCGGACCCGGCCTCGCCCCGGGGGCCAGCCCCAGATGGTTGATTCCACGATCCCGCGCGTCCGGATGCGCCGTCTGGCGCGTCTGGGCCGCTCCCGTCCCGCCGGAAGGCCCGGCTGGGCCTTCCAGCGGGCCGTGCGCTTCACGACGCCAGGGCTTACCGAGGCGTCGAGCCTCGCCCGCGCCCTGGCGTCGCGCCCCAGAGCGGCCAGCCGACGCCCCGGAGAGAGCGCTCTCATGGAATCAACCATCTAGCCGATCCGCTTCGCCTGCCCGGCCCACTCCCGCTCGCGCAGGACGTACTTCTGGATCTTCCCGGTCGAGGTCTTCGGCAGCTCGCCGAACTCGACCGCGGCCGGGCACTTGAAGTGCGCGATGTGGTCGCGGCAGAAGTCGATGATCTCCTGCCCGGTCGCGTCCTGGCCCGGCTTCAGGGTGACGAAGGCCTTCGGGCGCTCGCCCCACTTCTCGTCGGGAACGGCGACGACGGCGCACTCGAGCACCGCCGGGTGCTTGGCGACCGCCTGCTCGACCTCGATCGTCGAGATGTTCTCCCCACCCGAGATGATGATGTCCTTGGCGCGGTCTCTCAGCTCGATGTAGCCGTCGGGGTGCCGGACGGCCAGGTCGCCGGAGTGGAACCAGCCGCCCTCGAAGGCCCGCTCCGTCGCCTCGGGATCCTCGAAGTAGCCCTTCATGACGGTGTTTCCGCGCATGACCACTTCGCCCATCACCGCGGCGTCACGGGGCACGTCGTCCAGCCGCTCACCGGCGACGCGGACGGCGCCGCCCGTCGTGACGTGCCCGACGCCCTGCCGGGCGTGGAGCCGGGCGCGCTGCTCGACCGGCACCGCATCCCATTCCGGGTGCCATTCGCAGATCGTGCTCGGGCCGTAGGTCTCGGTCAGCCCGTAGAGGTGGATCGGCCTGAAGTTGAGCTCGGCCATGCGCTCGAGCAGCGTCGGCGATGGCGGCGCTCCTCCCGTCGGGACGGTGACCGGCCGGGCCAGCCGCCGCGCCGCGGGGTCGTGCGCGAGCGCGATCGCCACCGTGGGCGCGCAGCAGAAGTGGGTGACGCCCTCGACCTCGAGCAGCTCCCAGATCCGCGGCGGGTCGATCCTCCTGAGGCACACGTGCCGGCCGGCGACGGCCGTGACGGCCCACGTGTAGCACCAGCCGTTGCAGTGGAACATCGGCAGCGTCCAGAGGTACACCGAGTCGAAGGAGAGCCCGGACTCGATCGCCTGGCCGAGGGCGTTCAGGTACGCGCCGCGGTGCGAATACATGACGCCCTTCGGGCGGCCCGTCGTGCCCGAGGTGTAGTTGATCGAGATCGTGTCCTCCTCGTTTTCCGGCCCGTGTAGGGGCCGGGCAGGCCCGGCCCGGTCGCCCGACGCCAGGAACTGCTCGTACGGGTCGTCGGGCTCGCCCGTGTCGTCGATCCGGATGACGTCTCGTCCGTCGACCAGGTGCGCGAGCTCGTGGTCCACGAGGACCATGCGCGCCCCGGAGTGCTCGAGGATGTAGGCGATCTCCGGCGCGCTCAGGCGGACGTTGATCGCGACCAGCACGCCGCCCGCCGCCGGGACGCCGTAGTGGGCCTCGAGGAGCGCCGGCGCGTTCGGGGAGAGGACGGCGACGCGGTCGCCACGCTCGAGGCCGGCTGCTCGGAGCGCCGCGGCCAGCCGGTCGACGCGCTCCTCGAGCTCGCGGTAGGTGGTGCGCCGCTCGCCGTGGACGACCGCGACCCGCTCGGGGAAGACGGCGGCGCTGCGGCGCAGGAAGCTGACCGGGGTCAGCTCGCTCCGGTAGACCTTCTCCTCCATCACGAGGGATTCTCGCCGGTTAGGGTTGACGCGTGCTCGATCCGCGAGAACGCTGGCGCCGCCACCATGGCCTCCCGGACAAGCCCGATTTCGCGGGTCTCCTGACCTTCTCGGGCGTGCCCTACACGGAGGACCCGGCCGAGCTCGCCGGCGTCGACGTCGCGATCGTGGGGGCGCCGATGGACGATCTCGTGTCGGACCGGCCCGGCACCCGCTTCGGGCCGAGAGCCATCCGGGCGGCGGGCTTCTCGCCGGGGCGCCACCTCGAGGCGAAGTTGGACTGGGCGCAGGAGCTCCGTGTCGTCGACTTCGGCGACGCGCCCGTCGTTCCGGCCGATCCCGTTCGCTCCCATCGGGCGATCGAGACGACCGTCGCCGAGGTGGCGCGGGCGGGCGCGATCCCGCTCGTCCTCGGCGGTGACCACTCGATCACCGAGCCGGATGTCCGCGCCTGCGCCGCCGTGCACGGCCCGGTGGCGCTCGTCCACTTCGACACGCACACCGACACGGGGACCGAGGTCTTCGGCGTCGAGCTGTCGCACGGCACGCCCATGTACCGGCTCGTCGAGCAGGGCCACGTCGATCCCAGGCGCTACGTCCAGATCGGCCTGCGCGGCTACTGGCCGGGCGAGGAGGAGTTCCGCTGGCAGGCGGAGCGCGGGATCACGAGCTTCTTCATGCACGATGTGCGCCGCCTCGGGATCGAGGAGGTCGTCGCTCAGACGGTCGGGGTCGTCGGCGCGGGCCCGGTCTTCCTCACCGTGGACGTCGACGTGCTCGACCCGGCCTTCGCTCCCGGCACCGGCACCCCCGAGCCGGGCGGGATGACGCCGCTCGACCTCCTCTGGGCCTGCCGGACGATCGCCGCCGGGCTGGACCTCGTGGGCGCCGACGTCGTCGAGGTGGCCCCAACCGCGGTCGGCTCGGCGGACGTCACGGCGCTCGTCGGCGACCGGATCGCCCGCGAGATCCTGACCGGGATCGCGCTGCGGCGGCGGGCCGGCTGACCCGCCGCGTCCCTACGCGATCCGCTTCTCCCGTCCCGCCCAGACCCGCTCGCGCAGGACGAACTTCTGGACCTTCCCGGTCGAGGTCTTCGGCAGCTCGCCGAACTCGACCGCAGCCGGGCACTTGAAGTGCGCGATGTGGTCGCGGCAGAAGTCGATGATCTCCTGCCCGGTCGCCTCGGCGCCCGGCTTCAGGGTCACGAAGGCCTTCGGGCGCTCGCCCCACTTCTCGTCCGGCATCGCGACGACGGCGCACTCGAGCACGGCCGGGTGCTTGGCGACCGCCTGCTCGACCTCGATCGTCGAGATGTTCTCGCCGCCCGAGATGATGATGTCCTTGGCTCGGTCGCGGAGCTCGATGTAGCCGTCGGGGTGCCAGACTGCCAGGTCGCCGGAATGGAACCAGCCGCCCCGGAAGGCGTCCGCGGTCGCATCCTCCTGCTCGAAGTAGCCCTTCATGACGTTGTTGCCGCGCATGACCACCTCGCCCATGGTCGTCGCGTCCCGGGGCACGTCTTCCATCGCGTCGTTCACGACCCGGAGGTCGACGGCGTGGACGTAGGCGACGCCCTGGCGGGCGAGGAGGCGCGCCTGCTCGTCCTCGGGGAGCTCGGCCCACTCGGGGTGCCACTCGCAGACGGTGTGGGGGGCGTACGTCTCGGTCAGCCCGTAGACGTGGACGGGACGGAAGTTGTGCGTCTTGAGCTGGCCGAGAAGCGTCGGCGAGGGCGGCGCGCCCGCCACGATGACGGTCACTCGCCGCTCGAGGCGGTGGGCCTTGGGATGGCTCAGGAGCGTGATGTGGACCGTCGGCGCACCGTTGTAGTGGGTCACGCCCTCCTGCTCGAACAGGTCCCAGATCACGTCCGGGTCGACCTTGCGCAGGCAGACGTGCGTCCCCCCGACGGCGGTGACCGCCCACGGGAAGCACCAGCCGTTGCAGTGGAACAGGGGCAGCGTCCAGAGGTAGACGGTGTCGAAGCCCATCCCGGTCTCGATCACCTCGCCGAGCGCGTTCAGGTAGGAGCCGCGGTACGTGTACATGACGCCCTTGGGCCGGCCCGTCGTCCCGGACGTGTAGTTGATCGAGATCGTCTCCTCCTCGTCCTCGAGCAGGCTCTCGACCGGCTCCGGCGAGCCCGAGGCGAGGAAGTCCTCGTACGGGTCGCCCGCGGCGCCGGTGTCGTCGATCCGGACGATCTCGATCTCCGGGCCGGCGCCCTCCACGAGATGCTCGAGCTCGCGGTCGACGAAGAGCAGGCGAGCGCCCGAGTGGGCGAGGATGTAGCCGACGTCGTCCGCGCTGAGGCGCGTGTTGATCGCGACGAGGATCCCGCCCGCCGCCGGCACGCCGAAGTGCGCCTCGAGCATGGCCGGGACGTTCGGGGCGAGGAACGCGACCCGGTCGTGCTTCTGGAGGCCGCCGGCCCGCAGCGCCGAGGCGAGCCGATTGACCCGCCCCTCGAAGTCGCGGTACGTGTACCGGCGCTCCCCGTGCACGACCGCCGTCCTGTCGGGGAAGACGGAGGCGCTCCTGCGCAGGAAGCTGACGGGATCGAGCTCGCTCCGGTAGACCTTCTCAGCCACGGCAGGGGCAAAGCCTAGTCAGGCTCGAGCGCCTCGTACAAGTGGGAAGGGAAACGCTCGAGCACCCACGGGGCGTCGAGGGGGCGCCGCGCGTAGGGCTCGCCCGCGACGAGGACGTAGTCGCGCCGCCGCACGTCCATCGGCAGGCGCGCCTCGGTCGGGTACCAGCGGTTGTGGCGCTCGATCAGCGCGTTCACCTCGCCGAAGTCGAAGCGCTCGGCCGCCTCGCGCCAGCGCCGGGCGAAGGCCACCGCGTCGCCCTCGCACTCCCCCGCGAGCTCGCGCCAGCGAAGCTCCAGCTCGAGCTCGGCCACCTCGGTCCGCTTTTCGATCTCGCGCAGCCGGACCATGTAGGGGAGCGGCCCGCCCAGCGAGGCGACGTAGCGGTCCACGGAGGGCCGGAAGTAGCTCACCCGCCGTCGGAGCGGCCGGCCGAGGACAGGGCTCCCCGCGAGGTCGCGCGCGACCGTGCGGCCCTGGGCGAGCTCGTGCTCGGCCGGCTCGCGGACGCCCCACTGGCCGAGGATCTCCTGACGCTCCCGGCGGTCCATCACACGGCCAGGGCTTCACGGAGGGCGGCCGCGTCGGTGACGGGCGCCTTGCAGGCGAAGCTCTCGCAGACGTAGGCGGCGGGACGGCCGTCGACGAGCCCCTTCCCGGCAAGGAGCGGCACTCGGGCGACCGCAGGGTCGTCGGGCCCCTCGGCGAAGGCGTAGACCGTGCCCGGCTCGAACCGCTCGAGCGCGGCGCGGCGGAGCGACTCGGTCGCCGGGTCACCGGACCGGCCGACGATCGCCACCTCGCGGGGCGCCGAGAAGTGGAGCTCGAGCGCGCAGAGGAGGTGGCCGACCGCGCTCGGCGCCCCTTCCATGAGACGGTAGGCGAGGCGGAAGACGTCGACGGCGCGGTGCTCGAGCTCCTCCTCCCCGTAGATGCGCGCGAGCCGGAGCAGCACGAAGGCCGTCATCGAGTTCCCCGAGGGCGCCGGGTGGTCGTCGAGCTCCTTCTTGCGCGCGACGAGCTGCTCGCCGTCGGCCGGCGTGAAGAAGAACCCGCCCTCGTCGGGGTCGTGGAAGAGCTCGAGCGCCACCCCGGCGAGGCGCCGCGCCTCCTCGAGGTACGGGAGCTCGCCGGTCGCCGTGTAGAGATCGAGGAGGCCGTTCGCGACGTTCGCGTAGTCCTCGAGGTAGCCGGTCCCCTTCGCGACGCCGGCGCGGTAGGTGCGGTGGAGGCGCCCGCGCTCGTCGGTCATCGCGCTGCCCAGGAAAGCGGCGAGGGTGCGCGCGGCCTCGAGGTAGTCGTCCCGCCCGAGTCGGAGGCCCGCCTCCGCAAGGGCCGAGAGGGCGAGGCCGTTCCAAGCGGCGAGCGCCTTGTCGTCCTGGGCAGGCTGCGGCCGCCTCGAGCGCGCCTCGAGCAGCTTCCGCCGGGCCGAGGCGAGCTTCCCCTCGGGGTCGTCGACCTCGGCCGCGGCGTGGAGGATGTTTACGCCCTCGAAGTTGCCCTGCGCCGTGACCCCGTAGCGAGCGACGACGAGCTCGGCCTCGTTCGGCTCGAGCAGCCCGACGAGCTCGTCGAGGAGCCAGACGTAGGTCAGCCCCTCCTCCCCCTGCGTGTCGGCGTCCTGGGCGGACGCGAGGCCGCCCTCCGGGAGGCGCATCTCGCGGAGCAGGTAGTCGAGCGTCTCCTCGACGACCTCCCGGTAGCGCGACTTGCCCGTGACGAGCCAGCCGTGCAGGTACGCGCTCGCGAGGAGCGCGTTGTCGTAGAGCATCTTCTCGAAGTGCGGGACGAGCCAGACGGCGTCGACCGCGTAGCGGTGGAAGCCGCCGCCGAGCTGGTCGTAGACGCCGCCCGCCGCCATCTCGTCGAGGGTCTTCACGGCCATCTCGAGGGCCTGCTCCGACCCCGAGCGCAGGTGCCTGCGGACGAGGAACTCGAGTGCCGACGCGGGCGGGAACTTCGGCGCGCCGCCGAAACCGCCGTGCTCGCGGTCGAACTGGTGCCAGAGCGTCACCACCGCCTCGGCGAGGAGCGCCGTCGTGAGCAGCTCGTGGGAGGGCGGCGGCGAGCTCGTGCGGCGGATCGCCTCGACGAGCTGCTCCGCCTGCCTGAGCACGTCACCGCGCTTGCCCGCGTAGGCGTCGGCCACCGCGTTCAGGACGTCGCGAAATGCCGGCATGCCGGCGCGCGGCGCCGGCGGGAAGTACGTACCGCCCCAGAACGGCTCGCCGTCCGGCGTCAGGAAGACCGTCATCGGCCAGCCGCCCTGGCCGGTGAGCGCGACCACCGCGTCCATGTAGACGGCGTCGACGTCGGGTCGCTCCTCCCGGTCGACCTTGACGTTGACGAAGCGCTCGTTCATGAGCGCCGCCGTCTCCGGGTCCTCGAAGGACTCGTGCTCCATCACGTGGCACCAGTGGCAGGCGGAGTAGCCGATCGAGAGCAGGATCGGCCTGTC
>Ga0326597_10013862_pt1 | contig 10576 bp, 5 predicted proteins | sample RVTome_12_FD_203789 | JGI IMG/M metagenome (GOLD analysis project Ga0326597, IMG submission 203789) | Soil microbial communities from uranium-contaminated site in the Upper Colorado River Basin, Wyoming, United States - RVT100D185 | ecosystem: Environmental > Terrestrial > Soil > Contaminated >... | reverse complement strand
CAGGCCCGTCGTGACGCCGTAGACGCCGCCCTTCTTCGCGACATCCTCGCCGAACATGACGATCTCGGGCCTGCGCAGCATCTCGTCCGTGAGAGCCGAGTTGATGTGGCTCGCCATGCTGCGTTTCGTGGGAGCAGTTGCTTCCTCGGGCAGCTTCCCGTCGAAGACCCGCTCACGTTCCCCATTGTCGGGTGCATTCTGCGCGTTGCGACGGACGGCTTCTTCGTCGTAGGGAGCGAGCGGCGCGATGATCTCGGACACACTCGTCAGATGGGGGCCGCGACTCGCGCGTTCGGCCGCCGCGTCGATGCGCTCCTGATTCCTGTCCCACAGGGCGAGCAACTGTTGTGGAGTCGCGGCCCCCACGGCGATGAGATGTCGCGCGTTCTGCAGGATCGGATCGTGGGCCTCGGCCGTCTCGATCTCGGAGAGTTCGCGATAGGTCGTCTCGACATCGCTTCCCGCGTGTCCCCACAGGCGGACCGTGATCAGGCGAAGGAAGACGGGCATGCGGCGCGTGCGGCAGACATGAATGGCCGTTTCGATCGTCTCCCAGAGATCTTCCATCTCGCCGTCGGCGAGGAAGTACTGCATCTGCGACAGGCCCGAGAAGCTGTCCGCAATCCACCGGCGCGGCTTCTCGACCGAGATGCCCACGCGATTGTCCTCACAGAGCCAGAGAATCGGCGTCGGGTTGCCGCGCCGGAAGGAATAGCGCGCGGCGTTGATCCCGCTCAGGGCCGTCGCATGGTTCGCCGAGGCGTCGCCGAAGCTGCACATGACGATCGCGTCCTGCGGCAGGTCCACGCCTCCGCCGAGACGACGGCGCCGTCCGAGCGCGAAGGCGAGCCCCATGGCCTTCGGCAGATGCGAGGCGATGGTCGAGGTCTGCGGCGGCACCCACAGGCGCCGGCTGCCCCACACCTTGTGACGTCCCCCCGAGCAGGGATCGCCGGCGGCCGCGCATGTGGAGAGCAACGTATCGGCGATGGGATCGATCGAGGGATCTTGACGCGAGCGCGCCATCATCAGGCCCCCGGAGCGGTAGTGGAGCAGACACGGATCGCTCGTTCGGAGCAGGGTCCCCATGATGGCGTTTTGTTCGTGACCCGCGCTGCTGATCGTGTAGAAGCTCTCGTTCTTCGCCTTGAGCTGGCGTGCGGCGACATCGAGCAGCCGGCTGCGGAGCTGATCCTCGAAGATCTCCAGGGCCTGCGCCACGCGCAGGCCGAGCCCGGCGCGCAACGGGGCGTCGTGCGACATCTCGCGTGGGGCGGGCTTCGCCGATTCCAGATAGCTGCGTAGCCTGTTCTGGACGATTTCGACGCGACTGGGTTGCATCCAGGTCCTGCTTTCGGAGCCGCTCGATCCTACAGCAAAGGCCACCGGGCGGAAACTCCCGGTGGCCTTTGGATATCCGGTCGCATGCTCGGACTACATCCGCTTCGCGTAATACTCCAGCACCAGATTGATATCGATGGGGAAGAGCATCGCCTCGGTCGTCGGCAGGCTGTCGACGCGGGCACTCATGGCGTGCGTGTCGATGTTCACCCACGCCGGACGCTCGTGCGCGGGGTGCTTCCAGCATTCGGCGATGGCTGCCGAGTTCCTGGCCTTTGGCTTGAGCTCGATGACATCGCCGACCTTCACGCGATAGGACGCCACATCCACCTTCTGGCCGTTGACGCGGACGTGACCGTGATTCACGAGTTGGCGCGCGCCGGGGATCGTCGCCGCGAGGCCGGAGCGGAACACGACGCTGTCCAGACGCGACTCGAGAAACTGGAGGAGTTTCTCGCCCGTCGAAGTCTTCGAGCGGCGGGCTTCCTTCATGAGCTTCCGCAGCTGACGCTCGTGGACGCCGTAGTTGAAGCGGAGCTTCTGCTTCTCCTGCAGCTGCTTCTTGTATTCGGAGTCCTTGCCGCGGCGCTTGTTGCCGTGCTCACCGGGAGGGTAGGGACGGGAGCTGGTGCTCTTGCGCGAGAGGCCTGGCAGGTCGGTGGCCAGGCCGCGCATCTTCTTCAGTCGCGGACCGGTATAACGGGACATGGTGCATTCGCCCTTCGTATGGAATGTTCGGCCGGGCGATTCCGTGGCACCACCACAGGCTCCGGCCGGAAATTGGCTTCTAAGTCTACTCAGCGGGCGCCGGAACGCAAGCGGTCAAGGCGAAGATTTGGCGCAACTCCTGGATTCAACCGTCGAATTCGTCCAAATCCGCGGCCTCCAGATGCTTCTCCCACTGCCGATCGAAGCTCGCGCGGTCGATGAACCATCCGGTCCCGCAGCGCGGGCAACTGACCTCGATGCCTGCTTGACCCCCGAAGAGGTCGTCCGGCTTGTGACCCCACATGCGCAGCAGGGCGTCGGCCAGCTTCTCCGCCGTGCAGCCGCACGCGAAGGCGAAGGTCCGGCTCTCGATGGCTTCGTCCGCCTCCTCAATGCAGGCGGGCGCGTCGGTCCGCTTCAGTTCGAGAATCCAAGAAGGATCGCTCTGGGGCAGGCTCTGGATCATGATCATCTCGTCGCCGCCGAGTTCGAAGAAACGGGTCGGCAGTTGGACGGACTGGACGAAGTACTGCTCGAAGATCTCGAGCAGATCCAGGCCGATGACGTTGAGGACGCTGCGCGTCGGATCCCCCCGAGGCCGATGGGATTCGACGAAGAGCCGGCTCGCCTCCTCGGCCTGAACATCCTCCAGGAAGGCGCGGCCGACGACGGTGGAGCGGACGCCGTTCACCGAGCAGAAGACATTGATCGGCGGCTCGGTGATGTTGAAGGTGTAGGCGCTGGATTCGTCGGGCGGACGGCCCGCCGCCACCAGGACAGATCCGCCGATGGCCTGACGGAGCATCACATAGCTGAGGTCGTCGATCGGAACGTCCCAGCGCCGCGTGTGCCGCCGCAGCTCTTGGAACATCAGGTCGAAGTCACCGACGGTGATCAGCGCGGACTTCTTCCGCAACAGATATCGCCGGATCTCGGCATTTCCGATCTCGACGCTCTCGTTCAACGCGCTTTCTCTTCTCGCGGGGCATGGGCGATTTCGTGATGGGTTCGGCCCAAGGTAGCCCGCGTCGCCGGGCGTGGCCAGTCCCCGGCGCGTCCGGTTGACACGGCTGCGCACAGGGCACTAGGCCGCCGTGCTCATCTTCAGGAGGCGATCGATGCCCAGCGGGCCGCCCTCATCGCGAAAGACCGGCCCGAATTCGTGCGGGCGGACATCGGCCAGATCTCGAGCTATTCACCGGACGACGAGGTGCTCTACGGGCCGCCGGTCGGCCTGCCGGCCCTGCGCGAGGCCATCGCCGAACTGTGGACACGGAGCTTCGCCCTGGAGCCGAAGCTGCGCGACCTGAACGTGAGCGTGTGCAGCGGCGCCACGGAGGGCCTGTCGCTTCTCTTCCGCTGTTTCGCGCGCGATCGCGCCGTCGGTCTGCCTCGCGGCTTCTGGGAGAACTACGCCAACGGTGTCGAACTCGCGGGCGGTCGCTCGGTCCTCGTCGACTACTTCGACGCCGACGGCCGCCTCGACCTCGCCGGTCTGCACGATCAGATCGAGCGCGAGCACATCGAGCTGCTCGTCGCGAACTTCCCGAGCAATCCCACGGGAGCGCTGCTCGACCGCGATGAATGCGCCGCCCTGGCGGGGCTACTGCGCGAATGCGATTGCCTCTGCATTTCCGACGAGGTGTACGCGCGGCTGCGCTACGATGGAAAGCCAGCCATGAGCCTGCTCGGCTTCGCGCCAGAACGGGTCGTGGTCGTGAGTTCCGCCTCGAAGGAATATCTCCTCCCCGGGGCGCGCGTGGGCTACGTGCTCAGCGTGAACTCCGATCTCACCGATCGGGTGCTCCGCAAGCTGATCCGGGCGAACACGGCGAGCCCGAATGTGTTGGGTCAGCGCCTGCTCCTCCCGCGCCTCGAGGCCGAGCTTACCGATCTCCGCGCCGGTCGCGAGCCGCAGTTCTTGGGCGCCCTACGCGAGGAACTGAAGTCGCGCCGGGACGCCCTGGTTGAACTCCTGCTCCGGCGAGGTTTCCGTCTCGCGGGGCGCGCCGGCGGGGAAGCGCAGGGGACGATCTTCCTGATGGTGCATGTTCCCAAGTGGTTTTCGGGAAGCGCGGAGGAATTTGCGGAGGCGGCACTCAGCGCAGGCGTCTGCAGCCTCGTGCCGGGTGATTCGTTCGGGCTGCCCGAGACGCTTCGTTTTTCGTTCGGCGGCATGACCACGGAGCAGATCGGCGCTCTCGACCGTGGCCTTGGCGGGCTGCAGGCGGAACTCAAGCGTTCGAATTGACGCTCGATTGCGGACTGCCTATGGTGCCGTCATGTCCGACTCAGCGCTGACTCGTCTGGCCCATCTGTTCGCGCTCTCGGCATTTGCCGTTGCGGCTCCATTGTTCGAGATGCTGCGGCGCTATCCGGAGTTTCTGGCGGTGCATGGCGCAGGGGGGGCGGACCTCTTGGCGATCGCCATGCTGAGTCTGCTGCCTCTGCCTTTCGTGCTCTGGACCATGGAATCCGTCGCTGGGCGTCTTCGGCCGTCGCTGCTTGGTCCCGTCCACGCCGGTCTCGTCGGATTCCTGACCGCGCTCATCACGCTGCCGCCATTCGGCCGTATCGACTGGTTGCCGGGCCCGCTGCCTGTGGCCCTCGCGATCGGCGTCGGCGTCGCCGGAGCGATCGTGTTCGTTCGATTTCGAGTCCTGCGCGAGCTTCTCCTGTGGGGAGCCGCCGCGGCTCCGGCTTTCGCACTGATCTTCGCGCTCGATCCTTCCATTCGCCGCATCGCGTTTGCGGAAGCCGTGGCGGTCGAAAGCTCGGCGTGGCCCTCGGACACGCCCATCGTGCTGGTCGTCTTCGATGCCCTTCCGACGGTCTCGTTGCTGGATCGGAATCTCCAGATCGATGCCCTGCGCTATCCGAATTTCGCCGAGTTTGCATCGCATTCCACATGGTATCGTCAGAACACGACCGTGGGTTACGAAACACTCGCCTGTGTCTCCGCCATTTTCGACGGACGCTATCCCGCGAACGACCGTCATGCGATCCTCGCCGACCATCCGCAGAACATCTTTACGCTCACATTCGACAGTCATCGGCAGCATGTGTTGGAACCGCTGACGCGGCTGTCTCCCGAGCGGCGGGAGGGCGATCGCTATTTCCTCGCCAAGGTGTCGCGCGCCGAGCTCTTGCGCGACACGGGCGTCATCTTGGCGCAGCTTCTCACGCCCCCCGCCTCTCGCGACCGGCTGCCGGCGCTCGATCAGACGTGGAAGCACTTCGCGGACCCGAGCCGGAAGCATGACATAGAAGCGCGTCGCAAGGTCGAGGCCTTTCACGCATATCTCGACGAGATGCGTGTCGCAGAAAAAGCGACACTGTATGCGATCCATACCGTCCTGCCACACGGCCCTTTCCGCTATTTTCCATCGGGCAGGACATACTCGATCGAAGGCGACGATCCCAGCGGCGCCGCAAACTGGGGCTATTGGAAGGGCATGGAATGGGCAATTCTGCACAATCAGCAGCGCCACCTGCTGCAACTCGCCTATGTCGATTCACTCCTGGGCGAACTCCTGAATCGATTGAAGCAGCTCGGGATCTACGATGAGGCACTCGTCGTCCTGACAGCGGATCACGGCGTGGGCTTCGTCGTGGGCGAGCAGCGCCGCGGGCTGGGCGACAACAATCGTCTGGAGGTGCTCGGCGTGCCGCTTCTGATCAAGCGGCCCGGCCAGGTCGTCGGCAATCAGTCTGATCTTCCCACGGAGAGCATCGACATTCTCCCGACCATCGCCGAGATCGCAGGATTATCCCTGCAAGCGCCAGTCGACGGCGTTTCGCTCGTCGGCAATGCGGCGGCCAGCCGGACCATCAAGCGGCAGACCTATCGCTCGCCGACGGAATTCTCCATCGATGTCCTGAGTCCGTTCAAAGAGATCGTTGCTCGAAACTTCGAGCGCTTCGGCGACGGCGCCGACGACCGGCTCTGGGTCTTCGGACCGAATTCCGATCTCGTCGGCCGCCGGATCGAAGAGTTCGAACTCGGGAGCGCTACGGACTGCCGCGTGGTCCTCCGCGACGCAGATCGTTTCGACGCCGTCGATTTGCTGAGCGAGCCTCTTCCGTGCGAGTTGTACGGCGAGCTGTACCCTGAGGGCGGAAGCCAGGTCAGAGCGTTGGCCATCGCTCTCAACGGAGAAATCGTCGCCACGACGCAGAATTATCGGACAAAGGAGAACAAGCCGCGCACGCTGTGGTCTGCACTGCTGCCTGAGAGCGCGTTGCGGGCCGGGAAGAATGACCTGAAGATCTATCTCATCGGAGCGGGCGCTCGAGGCGAGCGCATGCTGTCGCCGGTGTGATGACGCGCGATCAGGAAGCGTCGAATTCCTTCCAGGCGGCGAAGCCGCCGATGAGATCCGTGCAATTGTCGTAACCGGCGCGTCGGAGCAGGCTCGTTGCGATGACCGAGCGGTAGGCGCCCGCACAATAGGCAACGATCGGCCGGTCATGCGGGAACGCATCGGCGAGAGCAGAGCCTGCGGCGCGCCGCGCGAGCTCTGGCAACGGAAGATGAGCGCTCCCGTCGATGTGGCCTTGTTCCCGCTCGCGGATCCCCCGCACATCCAGCAGGAACACGCTCTCCGGCGAGCTCAGCTCGCTGGCGATGCGGCCGCCATCCCAGCGCTCCCAGGAATCCAAGAGAGCATCGCAATCGCCGCTCGCCGCAATCGCGCCGAAGCCGCCTTCGACGTAGCCCGCGATGTTGTCGAAGCCGATGCGCCCGAGTCGCAGGGCGGCCTCGCGTTCGCGGCCGGGTTCGGCGATGAGGGCGATCTCGACCTCGGGGTCGAGGATGCTGCCCGCCCAACTCGCATAGTCCCCCCCGAGTCCGACGAAGATGCTCTGCTCCAGATGCCGCTTCGCAAAGTCCGCGGTCGAACGGGTGTCGAGAATCTGCGCTCCGCCTGCCCGCAATTCCATGAAGCGCGCCACGGTCAGCGGGCGCAGGACCTCTTCCAACACGGCGCTGAGAGTCGGGAGTTCCCGCCGATTCAGCTTGGCATCGTAGGAGAAATACGCCGGCGGCGAAGATTGCGCGCCGCTGAGCCGCGCGACGAACTCCTGCCGGTCCATGGGCTGCAGCGCCCAGTTGATGGCGCGCTGCCTGCCCAGAGTCGACTGTTTTTCCGAGCTGATATTCGTTCCGCAGGCCGAGCTCGCACCGTGCGCTGGAAAGACGATGACACTGTCCGCGAGAGTGCCGAGCTTCTCGTGCAGGGAATCGAACATCTTCTCGCTGAGTTCTTCGGCGGTCATTCCGACCGAAACCAGAAGATCCGGGCGACCGACATCGCCGATGAAGAGCGTGTCGCCCGTGAGGGCGGCGTGATCGCGGCCTTCCTGCTGCACGACGATGCAGCTGCTCTCGGGCGTGTGGCCCGGCGTCGAGAGGAAGCGGAGCGCCACGCGGGGGCCGAGTTCGAGCGTGCCCCCGTCGTCCATCGGAGCAAAGTCGTACTCTGCCTCGGCGGCCGCACCCAGGTGAATCCGCGCGCCACAGCGGTCGCGCAACTCGAGATGACCGGCCAGAAAGTCGGCGTGCAGATGGCTGAGCAGCACATGCTCGATGCGCAGGCCGTGCTCGCGCGCGAACTCCACATAGCCATCGACATCGCGCTGCGGATCGACGACACACGCGACGCCGCTCTCTTCGTCGGCGACGATGTACGAGGCGTGGGCCAGGCACCCGAGATAGAACTGCTGGAGAATCATGAGGAGGCGGCGCTCATTTCTTCGACACTGGGACAGGTGCAGATGAGATGGCGGTCGCCATAGGCGTTGTCGACGCGCCCCACGGCGGGCCAGAATTTGTTCTGCCGGATCCACGGCGCGGGGAAAGCCGCTTCTTCGCGGCCATACGGGTGATTCCAATCGTCGCGCAGACATTCGGCCATCGTGTGGGGAGCGTTGCGCAGGGGATTGTCCTGGGGATCGCCGCGCCCTTCTTCGATGGCTCGAATCTCCTTGCGGATGGAGATCATCGCCTCGCAGAAGCGATCCAGCTCTTCCTTGGACTCGCTCTCGGTGGGTTCGACCATCAGCGTTCCGGGCACCGGCCACGACATCGTGGGGGCGTGGAAGCCGTAGTCCATCAGGCGTTTGGCGATGTCCTCGACCGAGACGCCGGCGCTCTCCTTGAACGGTCGAACGTCCATGACGAACTCGTGGGCCACGCGGCCGTGTCGTCCCGTGTAGAGGATCGGGTAATGGCCTTTCAATCGTTCGGCCATGTAGTTGGCGTTGAGAATCGCCAACTCGCTCGCCTGGCGCAGTCCGTCGCTTCCCATGAGCGCGATGTAGACCCATGAAATCGGGAGGATGCTGGGGCTTCCGTACGGCGCCGCCGAGACATAGCCGACGCTTCGCGCGCCCTCGCTTCCCGGGAGCCGGCTGTCGGGAAGATGTTCGGCGAGATGCTCGGCCACGGCGATCGGGCCCATGCCGGGTCCACCGCCTCCGTGGGGGATACAAAAGGTCTTGTGGAGATTCAGGTGGCAGACATCGGCGCCCAGCTCGGCGGGGCGGCAGAGTCCGACCTGCGCGTTCATGTTCGCTCCATCCATGTAAACCTGACCGCCGTGCTCGTGCACGATGCTGCAGATCTCGTGGATGCTCTCCTCGAACACGCCATGGGTGGACGGATAGGTAATCATCAGCGCCCCGAGCCGCTCGGCGTGTTGCTGCGACTTCGCGCGCAGATCGTCGAGGTCGATGTTGCCCTGATCGTCGCACTTCACGCCGACGACGCGGAAGCCGGCCATGACGGCGCTCGCGGGGTTGGTTCCATGCGCCGACACGGGGATTAGGCAGATGTCGCGCGACGAGTCGCCGCGCGACTCGTGATAGGCGTGGATCGCCAGCAGTCCCGCGTACTCGCCCTGCGAGCCGGCGTTGGGCTGCAACGACGTCGCGGCGAAGCCCGTGATGTCGCAGAGCCATGCTTCGAGTTGCGTGAACAACTTCGCGTAGCCAGCGGCTTGTTCCACTGGCGCGAAGGGGTGAAGGTCGGCAAACTCTGGCCAGCTCATCGGCAGCATCTCGCTGCTGCCATTGAGTTTCATGGTGCAAGAGCCGAGGGGAATCATCGACGTCGTGAGCGAGAGATCCTTCGCCTGAAGGCGATGGAGATAGCGCAGCATCTCGTGCTCGGAGCGGTAGCGGTGGAACCGCTCGTGCTTGAGATAACCGCTGCTGCGTCGTGCGTCTCCGAACGCATCGCCGTCGAGCCTCTCGGCCAGCGCGGGCACGCCGGGCGCTTTCTTGCCGGCCGCGAAGAAGCCGAGGAGCTGCTCGACCTCGGCCGCTGTCGTCGCCTCGTCGAGGGCGATTCCGATGTCACCGTCGGCGTAGTAGCGCAGATTCACGGCCGCGGCCTCGCTCGCGGCCCGTACGGCCGACGGATCGGCGCCTCCGACGCGCACGCTGTCGAAGAACCGATCGTACCGGAGTTCGAACCCGAGTTCGGCGAGCCCGGCCGCGAGGATACGCGTCGCCCTGTGGATGTGCTCGGCGATGGCGCGCAAGCCGTCGGGTCCATGATAGACCGCGTACATGCTGGCCATGTTGGCCAAGAGCGCCTGCGCAGTACAGATGTTGCTAGTGGCCTTGTCGCGGCGGATGTGTTGTTCGCGCGTCTGCATCGCCAGGCGATAGGCTGGTTCGCCGTGACTGTCGACGGAGACGCCGATCATGCGGCCTGGCATCTGCCGCTTGTACTCCTCGCGGGTGGCCAGGAATGCGGCGTGGGGTCCGCCGTAACCCAGGGGCACGCCGAACCTCTGACTGTTGCCGACGGCGACGTCGGCGCCCCACTCACCGGGCGCTCGCAATAACGTCAGAGCCATCAGGTCGCACGCCGCCACGACGAGCGTGCTGCTCGCGCGGGCCCTCTCGCAAAACGACTGGAGCGTCTTCGCTGCCGGGACGCGGCCGTCCGTCGACGGATACTGGAGGAGGGCGCCGAAGCAGCCCGCCGACGCCGCGTCGAAGTCTTCCCAACGGCCGCGCAGGATCTCGATCTTCAGCGGCTTCGCACGCGTCTGCAGGACGGCCAGATTCTGAGGATGGATGTCGTCCGCGACGAAGAATCTGTTCCGCTTCGAACGGTCCACGGCATGGCACATCGCCATGGCCTCGGCGCAGGCGGTCGCTTCGTCGAGCAGCGAGGCGTTGGCTAACGGCAATGCCGTGAGATCGCTGACGACGGTCTGGAAGTTCAGCAGTCCTTCGAGGCGGCCTTGGGAGATCTCGCTCTGATAGGGCGTGTAGGGCGTGTACCAGCCGGGATTCTCGAGGACATTCCGCGCGATGACGGCGGGGGTAATGCTCTTGGAGTAGCCGGCGCCGATGAAGGAACGGAACACGCGATTCTCCGATGCCATGGCGCGCAATTCGGCCAGCAACTCGTGTTCGCCCCGCTCCGGGCCGATGTCCAGGGGACGTCTGGTGCGGATGGAGGCGGGGATCGCCTGGCGCAGGAGAGCGTCCATGTCCTCGCAGCCCA
>Ga0326597_10013861_pt1 | contig 10576 bp, 8 predicted proteins | sample RVTome_12_FD_203789 | JGI IMG/M metagenome (GOLD analysis project Ga0326597, IMG submission 203789) | Soil microbial communities from uranium-contaminated site in the Upper Colorado River Basin, Wyoming, United States - RVT100D185 | ecosystem: Environmental > Terrestrial > Soil > Contaminated >... | reverse complement strand
TCGGGACTTGGTGAAGCGATAGGCAAAAGAATTTTAGGTTTGAAGCGTGCGACACCAGCCACAATGCGCTGGCAAGGTTAAACGAATTTTTCCGGTCATAGACATATTGCGAAGTTGGCTCGCAAAGCCCATGCCTGCCACGGGGCTCCTCACGAATGACGAAAATCCGTTGGAATTCATGAAAAGCCTGTTATTGAAATCTCGTTACAGGAGCGGCAGGAAAAGAACGAGCTTAATCAGTTCTGTCTATTCTCGATTTTACCCGCCCGTTAACCTATTATGGGATGACCGTGAGCGAACCTAGCCGCCAATTTAGCATACTCGCCAGCGACGCGACGGATCACGAGATGCCCCCGACACATGAATCCAGCGATGCGTCAAAGGGATTTTACCCGTCAAGTTTTTGTCGCTCCCGTGGTAAAATTGACGCCCGTCAAACAGCCGAGGTTCCTAAAATACAGGTAAGGCTTCTCGCACACGGCGCTGTCTAATAGGATTCCTCGGAAAATGACTAGCGATTAGGAGTTGGGGAAGTTGGAATTTGGGGTCAAGTTGGGGTCGCCCATTATCTGATCTGTATCTATAACACTGAGAGGAATATGCAAAAGCTATCGTCATTACTTATCCTTGGCACAGCGGGGGGTCCGTCGCTGCGACCGGACCGGGCGCAATCGTCCAACCTCCTAACCGTCAACGGGACGCATTATGTCGTTGATGCCGGCGACGGCGTCACACGCCGTCTTGCGCAAACTAATATTGAAGTCCGAGAGATCGGGATCATTTTTCTTACGCACCATCATGACGACCACATAGCAGGCCTTGGCACGCTGATGTCCTTGGCGTGGGATCGCCAACGTACGAAGCCGATCCATGTCTATGGCCCGCCCAGGACGGAAGAACTGGTCAAGGCTGCTGTACAGTATTTCACCATAAGTGCCGAGATCAGGATTGCCGACGGAGGTCGCACCGTACCGATAGCCCAGTTGTTCTGCGGTCATGATGTTGGCACCGGGGTGATTTATCAGGATGAGAACATCAAGGTGAGGGCCGTCGAGAACAGCCATTTTGCTTTCCATTCAGGGCCCGCTGCCGGCAAGCACAAGTCATATTCCTATCGTTTTGAAATGCCTGATCGCGTCATTGTGTTTACAGGGGATACTGGCCCTAGCGATGCGGTCACGGAACTTGCCACAGGTGCCGATCTGCTGGTCACCGAAACTTCCTCGTGCGAGGATCGCAAGCAAGCGATGATCAACGATGGTCGCTGGCAAGCAATGACTGCGGCCGAGCAAGCTGGGATCATACGACAGGCCACTCAAGGGCATATGGGCCTGGATGTAATCGGAAAGATGGCGACACGTGCCAACGTAAAGACTCTGGTGCTGTCGCACCTGTCCCAACGGTTCGGTAGTGACGATTACACGCTTTGGGCCGAGCAGGTAAAGAAAGACTTTACCGGCCAGGTGCTCATCGCCGAAGACCTGATGGAGTTTTAACGCGGTTCAAAAGAAGAAGAACCCGGGGAATAACTATGCGCTTCAGACCGGTCACTAAGAACGACGGCTGAGCGATGCGTTAACCCCGAGATTCAACTGTATTCTCCTACGACTCAATCCTGTGTGATTTGACTATAGCGTCAGTGAGTCGAATGTAAGAAGCTAATTGTACGTGTGCGACGTTTGTCCGTTAACCTGAATCAACAAGCCCCAAGACCCGCCATTTCGGCAGCGCTCAGGGCTTGGTTTTGTTGGGCTTTCCCGCCTAGATTGGGACCCAGTCACGATGAATGGTCTGCACCGAAGCAACCGATGCCGTCAGTAGTTGCACGGTGATCGACACCCAGCCATTACCAGCACGAAATCGCGCCACGCTGACGAGCTAATTCGGCGCGATCCAAGCGGTCAGTACCGAAGGTGGATCCTTCAACACCGGCTCCCACGAGTCGCCGCGGTCGCGCGTTAGATACAGTCCTCCCCTGCCGCTCTTGCGTGGGTCGAAGCTGAAGCCGCGGGCGCCGTCACCCATGCCGCAGAATAATGCCTTCGCGTCGATCGGATGATGCAGCAGCACCCAAGGCATCCAGGGACTTTCCCTTGCCAGTCCCTGGGTCGAAATCCGCCAACTCTCGCCCCAGTCATCGCTCAACAGAATATGACCCAACGGCGTCGTGTGCTCCCTCGACCAAACTCCGGGGGAGCCCTTGCCGCCGCAGAGCACGATCCGCGGTGTTGCTCCGGGCATAAAGTGCCACTCGTGGGCGTAGCTGTATAGCTCGGTGTAACCCCAGGGCATGCCGGTCTCGACCCGGCGCCAATGCTCGCCGCCGTTGTCGCTCCGGTAAAAACCGCGCGCCGAGGAAACGTAGTAGCGCTCCTTGTTGCCAGGGAAATTTTCCAGGTAATGCATGTCGACGTAGTCGATGCCGGCGCTCCGGTCGTACCACCTTTGGCCGCGGTCGCGGCTGAGCAAAACACCGCCATGTTCGAGCAAGACGTAGAGCAAATTCGAATCTTCCGGATGAACAAAAACATGGCGCACATGGGGCGCTACGATGCCGCGATAATGCGCCGGCACATCCCACTTTTTCTTCACGTCATTGCCCAAGTCGAGCAAGCCGTCGAGCGACTCCCAGGTTTTGCCGGTGTCCTCGCTCCTCATCAAGCGAATTGGCCCCATGCCCAGGTAGACGACAGACTCGTCCTGGGGATCGACCGTGAACGTGCGCACATCGCCGCTCATGATCTTCGTCCAGCTTTTGCCGGCGTCTTCGGAACGGTAACCGCCATCGAAAGCCACCGCGGCAAAAACGATCTCCGGTTTTTGCTTGCAGCCGATTAAGTGCTCCAAAGTTTTACCTTGAAAATGCTCGGCAATGGTATGCATCGAACCAGAGCGGTTCTCCATCACCTTTAATCCGCCGTTGTGAGCGATGTAGTAACGCAGGGATTCCATAACAACCTCCCGATTTTTAGTCTCGAGTCCAGCGTCTCGCGTCCAGAGTCCGAGATGAAAAACACGAGACGCTAGACTCTAAACCCTAGACGACTTTCCCGATTTCAGCGCCTTATAAACTTTCTCCGCGGTCACTGGCAGGTCGGTGATTCTCACCCCGCAAGCATCCGCCACTGCATTGGCCACTGCCGCCGCCGTCGGCGTGTTGGCAACTTCACCGATCGCCAAACTGTTATACGGACCCGGCCCGGCCGGCACATTTTCCATCACCAGGGTTTTGAGCGGCGGAATGTCTCTGATGTTGGGAATTTTGAATTCGCCAAAATTGCTCGTGGTGATTTTGCCGCCGTCGTCGAACATGACTTCTTCGGTGAGCGCGTAGCCGAGGCCGAAAACGACGCCGCCTTCTACTTGCCCCTGGTGCATCAGCGGATTGATCACCTTGCCGGTGGAGTGCGCCGAGATCATGTTAAGCAGGGTCACCTGGCCAGTCTCGGGATCGACGCGCACCTCAGCGATCTGCGCCGACACCGACGCGTCATGCGATTTTTCCGTGCTCTTGTAGTAGCCACGCACGTAGATCGGCGCGCCTTTAAACTTGACGACTTCGGCGAAACTCATATTTCGTTTGGACGGCTTGTGGATGATCTGACCATTGTCCATGGTCAACTCTTTCGGATCGACTTCGAGCGCTTGCGCCGCGAAGTGGAATAATTCCTCGCGCGCTTGGGTGCCGGCTTCATACGATGCGTTGCCATAGACGCGGGTGGCACGGCTGCCGCCGACGCCGCCGTCGCTCGGCACGATCGTGCTGTCGACTTGTTTAAGCTCGATCTGGTCCGCCGCCACTTGCAGCTCCTGGCCAACAACTTCGACGATCACGGTGAGTACACCCGCGCCCTGATCGACCACCGGAGTGATGACTTTGACGCGGCCGTCTTCCTCGATGGTGACAAAGACGCTGCCTTCGCCGCCGCTCGGGCACCACTCGGAGAAAGCCAAACCGCGGCCGACATTTTTCGGCTTGGCCTTTTTGTATCCGGCCAATTGCATGGCTTTGGCGAGCGCCTCGTCGCCGCGGATATGCGAGATATGGCCGCCGATCGGCGTTTCGTCGCCGTCGTGCAGCATGTTCTTGCGTTTGAATTCCGTCGGGTCCATGCCGAGCTTGCGGGCGACGATGTCGAGTTGGCTTTCATTGGCGAAAAAGCCCTGGGGATCCCCCGGCGCGCGCATATGACCGCAGGGTATTTTATTGGTGTAAACCATCCGCTCTTCGATCAAGCAGTTGGCAATCTTGTACGGCCCGGCGCAGGTAGACGCGCCGATCAGATAACCCGCCGGCTTCATCGACGCGTAGGCGCCGCTGTCGAACAGAAAGTCGATATGGTGAGCAACGATGGTGCCGTTCTTTTTCACTCCGGTCTTGACTTTGATGATCGACGCATGGCGCGGATTGCCGGCGGTTAATTCCTCGGTGTAGTCCATGACCATTTTGACCGGCAGACCCGCCTTCTTCGAGAGGAAATAGGCAACCGCCACATCCATGAAGCCGCCCTTGCCGCCGAAGTCGCCGCCGATATGCATCGGGTGAAAAACTAATTTTTCTTTGGCAATGCCGGTGCAATTTGACAACTGGCCGCGCACCGCAAACGGCGTCTTGCTGCACGACCAGATATCGGCGCTGCCGTCGGCGTGCGTGTGGACCACACACGCGTGCGGCTCGAGATAGGATTGATGGGTTACTTGTGTGGTAAAAATATTCTCGACGATCAAATCGGCTTGCTTGAAGCCCGCTTCAACATCACCCTTACCCCATTTGAGATAGGCAAACATATTGCCGACTTTCTCCAGCGGAACCGGCAGACCTTTGTAAGAGAGCAAATCGGGATGGAGGATCGGTGTTCCATCTCTCAAGGCCTGCAGCGGATCGAGCAGAGGTGCTAGTTCCTCGTATTCGACTTCGATCAATTCGAGCGCCGCTTCGGCCGCTTGCCTGGTTTCCGCCGCAACCGCGGCCACTTTCTCGCCGATGAAGCGGACCACACCATCGGCCAGCACCGGTGTGTCATAGATACAGCGGCCGATGCGCAGCCCAGGCACGTCCAGGCCGGTGATTAGCGCCTTGACTCCCGGAGCTGCCGACGCCTTGCTCGTGTCGATGCGTTTGATCCGGCCGTATGGGATCGGACTTCTCAAACAACGCCCCCACAAAGTCGCCGGTAAATTCAAATCGGCGCTATACTGCGCCTTCCCCGTCACTTTCAGCTCTCCCTCAACCCTCGGGGTTGGCCGCCCGACAACCTGCATCATTGGCTTTCCTCCCATGGATCAATCTTCGCGGCCGGGCCGCGCCGCACACCCATTTCTAGACCGGAACGGCGCGCATTGTCCAGCCTTTTAGCAAAGCATTGCAAACCCTTGGCAGCGCCGGGCAAATTGGCTAATATCACGACGGTCATTTGTTTTTCCATTGCCGCAAACTAGCATGAAAGAAATACTTGGATCCACATTCATCAGCGAGGTCTGCAAACATGGCTAAGAATTATCAATACATTTCCGGCGACTCACACCTTGAAATCGACTCAAAGCACTGGCTGCCGCGCGTGCCGGAACAATACCGCGACCAAGCGCCGCGTCTCGTGCGCCAAGCTCATGGCGGCGATGCCTGGTTGATCGGCGAAAAGATTAAGCGGCCCGCGGCCGCGGCCGATCTCTACGGCGGCAAGGGCCGCGATGAATATTTGCCCTTCGATGGCAAATACGAAGGCACGCCGGGCACCGGCAGCGCGCAGCAGCGCTTACAGGAACAGGACCGCGACGGCATCGACGCCGAGGTGCTCTTTCCTTCACAGCAAGGCGGGCCGAAGTTCTGGCGGCGCGTCGAAAACAATCACGCCTACAAGGCGATCGTGCGCGCGTACAACAGTTGGCTCGCGGAAGAATACTGCGCCACCGATCCTGAGCGATTGATCGGCGTCGGCATCCTGCCGCTCGCTTGCGACATGAACAGCGTCATCGACGAATTGGAATTTTGCCACAAAGCGGGTTTCAAAACGGTGCTGCTGCAAGGCTTTCCAAGTGGCAACGCTTACCCGTCGGAAGCCGATGACCGCTTCTGGGCACGCGCCTTGGAATTGAACATGCCGATCAGCGTGCATGTCGACCTTGATCGCGCCGACGAACGTAAAGGACCGCTCTTCAAGTACCCTAATGAAAGCGATGAGATCATGAAAAAGCTCACGCAAGACTTAGTCTATCAAGTAGCGCGCTTCGGGCCGACGCGAGGCAACGGTTCGATACCGGCGGTCCAGTGGGTTTTGTCAGGCGTGTTCGACCGCTTTGCCAAATTGCAAATTTTCTTTGCCGAGAACCAGATCGGCTGGATTCCCTTTTTCTTGCAAGGCGCCGACGTACGCTACGACCGCCATCACCATTGGGCTGAGCGGCTACTCGGTTTCAAACCGCTCAAGCGGCCCCCGAGCGAGTACATCCGCGAGCATTGTCTGTGGGGCTTTCAATTCGACCGGGTCGGCGTCGAACTGCGCCACAAGATGGGCGTTGACAAATTGATGTGGGGCTCCGATTTCCCTCATCAAGAGTCCGACTGGCCCGACTCCCTCAAGATCATCGAAAACAACTTCGCCGGCGTGCCGCCCGATGAAAAGCACAAGATGGTGTGCGGCAACGCGGTGGAGTTTTTCCGGCTCGGCTCAAAAGCCTAAACGGATCATGTTGAGCCGTTAGTTCACTTTCCTATTTGTGCTGGTAGAATCGACGCCAGATGTTCACAACCCGGCTCAGGCCCAAGATAACGGGCAACCTGAGCGGCGCGCCGGGGAATATCTCACCGATGTGATCGGCTTTGAATTCGCTGCGCGCGGAAAGCTGCTTCCGGCTGCTGCATCACCCCAATTGCGCACCATCCCTTGGCACCTCCCTTCGTTTTCGCTACGATTCACGACGAACACCAGCACGCATCACAAACAAAGAATGGAGCTGCTATGGCCGAGCCAACGGTTGTCTGTCCGCAGTGTAAGAGTGAAATCAAACTGACCGAATCCCTCGCCGCACCGTTGCTAGATTCGATCCGGCGCGACTACGAGCAGCGTTTGTGGCAAAAAGATGCTGACATGGCCAAGCGCGAGGCGGCGCTCAGCGAACGGGCGGCAACCCTCGATAAAGCTAAAGAAACTCTCGATCAACAAGTCACGCACAAGCTCCAACAAGAACGCCTGAAGATCGCCGCCGAGGAACAGCACAAAGCCAAGCTCGCACTCGGCAACGACCTCGATCAAAAAACCAAAGAAATCAACATGCTCCAAGAAGTCTTGAAACAACGAGAGACGAAACTCGCCGAGGCGCAGAAGGCGCAAGCCGATTTAATCCGCAAGCAGCGCGAGTTGGATGATGCCAAGCGCGAGTTGGACTTAACCATCGAAAAGCGCGTCCAGGCTGATCTCGGCAGTGAACGGGAGAAAGCCAAGAAGGAAGCCGAGGAAGAACTCAAGCTCAAGGTGATGGAGAAAGACCAGACCATCACGGCGATGCAGAAACAAATCGAAGACCTAAAGCGGCGCGCCGAACAAGGCTCACAACAACTTCAGGGAGAAGTTCAGGAACTGGAGCTAGAAGCCATGCTCGCCGCGAAATTTCCCCGCGATACGATCCAGCCCGTGCCCAAGGGCGAGTTCGGCGGTGACGTGCTGCAGCGCGTCGTCGGCCCGCTCAATCAGATCTGCGGCACGATCCTCTGGGAGTCGAAGCGGACGAAAAATTGGAGCGACGGTTGGCTCCCCAAGCTGCGCGAGGACCAGCGCGCAGCGAAAGCGGAAGTCGCCGTCATCATCAGTCAAGCACTGCCGAAGGAAGTCGAGACCTTCGGCTTCGTCGAAGGCGTGTGGGTCGCCGATCCCAAAGTCGCCTTGCCGGTGGCCCTATCGCTGCGCCAATCCCTGATCGAAGTTGCCTCCGCACGCCAAGCCTCCGAAGGCCAACAGACGAAAATGGAGATAGTCTACGGCTACCTCACGGGACCACGCTTTCGTCAGCGTGTTCAAGCAATTGTCGAAGCTTTCTCATCCATGAAAGAAGATCTCGACCGGGAGAAAAAAGCGATCACCCGCCAGTGGGCCAAGCGCGAAGAACAGATCGATCGTGTCATGCAAGCCACCGTCGGCATGTATGGCGACCTGCAAGGCATCGCCGGGAAAACTTTGCAGGAGATCGAAGGATTGGAGTTTCAGGGGATGTTGGACTTCAAAGCCGACGAATAGACCGGCGCGATCACGGAGCGTTCAAGCACTTCACGGGGGCGGCGCCGAGAACCCAGACGATGATTTTTTCTCTCGTCCGACCGCCGTGACTGGAGAGACTATTTGCACCTGGTTGCGAATATCTATTATCCTAATAGACAAATCCCTTACGCGCTTCATCTCATGACAAACCCTAACCTTTCTTTGGAATTGGCGAGAGCGGCAGACGCCAGCACGATTGCCCATATGTCGCGGGACTTGATTGAATACGGCCTTCGCTGGCGCTGGACAGCGAAGCGCGTCGGGGCGAGTATTGGCGATCCCAATGTCAACGTGCTGGTTGCCCGGGTTCACGAGCACACCGCAGGGTTTGCAATCATGCGCTACGGCGACCAGATTGCACACTTGGATCTTCTCGGCGTGGCTCCCCCATACCAGCGTCTGGGGGTCGGCCGCCAGCTTCTTGAATGGCTTGAGCGATGCGCCGTCGTGGCCGGCATCATCCGGGTGGTCCTGGAAGTGCGCGGGGGAAACCAGGGAGCGCAGAACTTCTACGAGTACTTGGGCTACCGCAAGCTGGTTCACCTTCCCGGATACTACCAAGGGATCGAGGGTGCCTTTCGCATGGGACGAGATCTGGCGCGCAAGCCTCCCGACTACTGCGCCAGGTCTTAACAAACTATTCCGCTGAATCGTCGCCCCACTCGCCGAGGTTATCGGGAGGATGAAAGGTTTGCCGAAACAATCAGAGTTGCAGAAGCAGCAAGCACCGACTCTTGGTCAAAGCCGCGTTTCAATCGACGCCATTCAATGACTCGCATCGTCATCGAAACAAAACTCCGCGCGCCCATTGAGCTTTGCTTCGATCTCGCGAGAGATGTCGGTGTGCATGCGCAATCCGCCTCGTTTTCGTCCGAGCGAGTCGTCGCGCCGGGGCGAACCGCGGGCTTGCTCCAACTCGGCGATCTGATCGCCTTCGAAGGCCGCCACTTTGGCCTCAAGCAGCGCTTCGTCGCCCGGATCACCGCCCTCAACCGTCCGCGGCGATTCGACGACGAAATGGTTCAAGGCTCTTTCAAATGGCTGCGGCACATTCACGCATTCGAGTTTACGGACGGCGTCACCACCATGCGCGACACGCTCGAATGGGAACCGCCGCTTGGAGTGATCGGCCGTCTCCTCGACAGTCTGCTCCTGTGCCGCCACATGCATCGGCTCGTATCGAGGAAACAACAGGGTCTTAAGTGCATCGCGGAAAAGCTTGCTGGACGCGAGATCAGCGGGCCTTGAGTGCGCTTGAACCCATCAATCAATTGAATTCACAAACGGGTTTTGAAGCCCGCTGCTTATTGAAATTTTGCAGAGGGATGCTCGCCCCCTTGGAAACCCCATTTAATTGTGCCCGCGTCAAGAGGCGGGGTTTTATGAGAATCTACGGAACGCCGTAAGCTTCCAATCCGTTAATTGGCGGTTCTCCTAGCATAGGTTCGGGGGTAACGTTGGGCCGGCTTTACGGCTGCTCAACCGCGTGTCATACTCGCCGCAATCGACGGTCTCTGAGTGAATGACCCCCTGTTCGATCTCTACAGCTCGATTTACCGCGCGTCGACGAATATTGCGAAAGCCGTTACCGCGTCAGCCAGCGCGACTTTTTTCATAACGCCCAAGGAGCCATCCGAATGCCGGGTTACTCGGTCGAAACCACTACGCACCGCATCGGCGCGCAGATTTATCTCGTCAGATCGCTGCGCGATCGCCAGCAGTACTGGGACCCAGACGGACAGGCCGAACGGGCGGGAATTTCCTCGGCGGCGTGGCCGATCTTCGGCGTCCTCTGGCCCGCCGGCATCGCCCTGGCGCAAGAGATGAACGGATTCCCAGTCGCCGGGATGAAGATTCTCGAGGTCGGCTGCGGTATCGGCCTGTGCAGCTTGGTGCTGCAGCGGCGCGGCGCGAATATCACCGCCAGCGATCATCACCCGTTGGCGGAAGAGTTTCTGCGCTACAATTCCGAACTAAATGGTCTTCCACCAATCAAATATCGAAACGCTCCGTGGGCCGGGCCCAATCCCGATCTTGGCCGCTTCGACCTGATCGTCGGCAGCGATCTTCTTTACGAGCCTGGACATCCCGCCCTGCTTGCGGCTTTTCTCGCCTGCCACACCGAATCAGCCGCGCAAGTCATCGTGGCCGACCCCGGTCGCACGCGCTGCGGCCAGTTCAGCACCAAGATGACCGCCGAAGGGTACACAAGGGGCGAACAAAGATTTCACTTCGACAACCCGACCGCCCCGCGGGGACGCATCTTGAGCTTCGCACGCGGCCAAAAATGACTTTGGCGCGGCTGCACGATCTCGAAATAGCCTGAG
>Ga0326597_10013859_pt1 | contig 10577 bp, 7 predicted proteins | sample RVTome_12_FD_203789 | JGI IMG/M metagenome (GOLD analysis project Ga0326597, IMG submission 203789) | Soil microbial communities from uranium-contaminated site in the Upper Colorado River Basin, Wyoming, United States - RVT100D185 | ecosystem: Environmental > Terrestrial > Soil > Contaminated >... | reverse complement strand
AATGCCGGCCGAGGTCGCTGGTGCGGTCGATGAACCCGATCACCAGCTCGCCGTGCGGCCTCAGTACGCGATGCGCCTCCTTCAGCATGGCGCCGGCATCGGCCACGAAGCAGATGGTAGTGACGATGAGCGCATGATCGAACGCCGCCTGCGCGAACGGCAGCGCCTCAGCGACGGCGCTGGCGACGCGCACGCCGCGTGCGCCGGCGTAGTCGAGCATCTCGGGTGCCGGATCGATGCCGAACTCCACGCCCAGCGGGCCCGCGAAGCGCCCGGTGCCGACGCCGATCTCCAGCCCGCGTCCGCGCCACGGCAGCAGCGCGCGCACGGCCAGCAGCTCGGAGACATAAGCCGCCCGGTGGCGCTCGAACCACTGCTCGTACCGCCGGTGATGCCGCACGAACGGCCGCGCCCCCGCCCTGGCCGCCACGCGGGCACTGGTGCCGGGCGCATCGGCCGCGATCGCGATTTTCACGGCAAGCTGCCCTTCTGGCGTGTGCACGGCGGCATCGAAACGGCCTCAGAGCAGCGCCCGCAACGCGGATAGGTGGCCCATGCGCGGTGCTCGTCGTCTAGCGCCTCGCGCAGCGCGGCGATCTCGGGTGCGTTCAGCATCTTCATACCCCACCGATCATGCCGTGCGGCACATCGGGTGTCGTCCGGTTGTCTGCCGCCATGCAGGATCCTCTTCGTTCAAGGTGCTGATTATCTTACGCCGTCGGCCCTGCGGCGGCCTTGATCGCCGTCAACGGCGGCGGTGGCTATCATCCGGCATTGCGGCGGGAACCGTGGGGGCGGCGCGCCCGGCATGCCGGGCACGGCAGCGGGGGGGCGGAATGGCCGTGCCGGGCGGTGTTTCGCGGCCGGGCGTCAACTTTGGCATACTGGCGGGACGCCTGTGCGGCGCGCGCCACTGTCGAACACACCAGCCGAGGGTAGACCGTGCCCGTCCAAGTCCTGCAACCTGATCAGCACGTCATCACCGAGCAGCCCTACTACGAACCGGTCGGCCGCGAGATCGAGCTGTTCGAGGCAGCCTACCGCAACAGGATCCCGCTCCTGCTCAAGGGGCCGACCGGCTGCGGCAAGACCCGGTTCATGGAGCACATGGCGTGGCGGCTGAAGCGGCCGCTGATCACCGTGGCGTGTCACGACGACCTCACGGCCTCGGACCTTGTGGGCCGCTTCCTGATCATCGGCGGAGAGACGCGCTGGGTCGACGGGCCGCTGGCGCATGCCGTGCGATGCGGAGGCATCTGCTACCTGGACGAGATCGTCGAGGCGCGCAAGGACACCACCGTCGTCATTCACCCCCTCGCGGACGACCGGCGCCAGCTGCCCATCGAGAAGACCGGCGAGCTGCTCAGGGCGCCGCCGGAGTTCGGCCTGGTCATTTCCTACAATCCCGGATACCAGAGCGTACTTAAGGAGCTCAAGCAGAGCACGCGCCAGCGCTTCGTGGCGCTGGAGTTCGACTACCCGGACCCGGAGCTCGAGGCGCGTATCATCGTGCGCGAGACCGGGCTCGACCCGCTACAGGCGGCGAAGCTGGTCAAGTTTGCGCGCATGACCCGCAACCTCAAGGGCAACGGGCTCGATGAAGGTGCGAGCACCCGGCTTCTGGTGCACGCCGCCAAGCTCATGGTCAGCAGCATCGATCCGCGCGATGCGTGCCGCGGCGCAGTGGCCGAGGCGCTGACCGACGATCCGGAGATGCTGACGGCGGTGAACGAGCTCTCGGCGTCTCTCTTCTAGCAGATCCGAGTGCCGAGGTCCGAGTCGCGCCCGCCGCGGTCGCATGCGGAGTATTCGTACTGCACCGGAGTGGTGTGACGTGATGGTTTGACCACTAAAAGACGCGAAGGGCACACAGGGCACAAAGGGAAGAACCCTCGCGCCCGCCGCATCGGCCCGGGAATCGTAAAACGGGAAACGAACGGCTGAGCTTCCCTTGACACCAAATAGAGGACCGAACACGCTGTCCTCGGACCTCGGACCTCGGACCTCGGACCTCGGACCTCGGACCTCGGACCTCGGACCTCGGACCTCGGACCTCGGACCTCGGACCTCGGACCTTATCTCTCAATCCTCTGGTCACGGCCTATGACCGACTCCCCCCTCTCTCCCGACGCCCTCGAGGACCGGCTCGACGAGCCCCTCGATCCCATCCTGTCGTCGCGCCGCACGGCGGCGCAGCCGGCGCGCGACCTGGCGCGCTTTGCGCGGCGCCAGCAGGACTTCGTGCTGCGCTGGGTCGGAGTGATCGCGAAGACCAACGCCGAGCTGGCCTTCCAGTTCGCGGCCAACGCCCCGGCCGCCCTCGACGCCCTGGACGAGGACGGTCTCGAGGCCTGGGTGGTGCGCGCCCTGGACGTCTACGACCGTGAGGGGTTGTACCCGGCCTGCGGCGTGCTCACGGACCCGGCCGCGTTCATCAGCGAGTACGACGCGGCACTCAGCGGTGCGTCCTTCGACGAGGTCCGCGGCATCTTCGAGCACTTCCTTCGCGGCCTGTCGGGCCGCGCGCTCAAGCTTGCCGCCTCCGACGAGGTCTATACGGACACCGAGACCCTGTACCTGCCGCAGCGGCTGTCCGTGTTCGCCGATCACAGTGACAATTTCCGGCTGTACAAGGCCATGGCCAGCCACCAATGGGCGCAGACCTGGTACGGGACGTTCCGCGCCGACCTGGCGGCGGCGCTTGGCCATTTCGACGACCCCGTGCGCGCACTGGCGCTGTTTCACCTGCTCGAGGCCGTGCGTCTGGATGGGTGCCTGGCGCGGGATCTTTCCGGGCTGCACCGCGAGATGGCCGCTCTTCGCGCGATCCAGGATCCGCCGCCGGCGTTTCCGGCGGCGTGGGCGCCGCGCCTGGAGCGCCTGCGCGCGGCCGACGCCGGCGTGGCGGACACGCTCGCCGCCGCTGCGTTCCTGTATGACGCCCGCGACGCCTTGCCCGAACCATTCTGCTATCAGGGCACGCTTCGCACCGAGGACGTGCGCGCGGTGATGACGGCGCGGCGGGAGCGCGAACGCGCCGCCCTCGCTCAGGCGCTCCTGCGCCTGCAGGCCGGGCTCGACAGGGCGGACGCCGAGCAGGGCGCGCCGGCCGACGCGAAGCGGTTCGGCGTGCGGCGCGTGCCCGACCCCGATCGCCCCGACGGCTTCCGGCCCGAGCTGACCGTCGACGGCACGCCCGTGGCGCCGCCCGAGGACGTCCGCAACCTGGTGGACTCCATTGCGCAGGACCTGGGCCAGGTCCCCGACGAGTTCCTGGTGCCGGCGGGGGACGGCGGCTACCGGGCGGCCGGCGGCGGGAAGCGCGCCGAGGACGTCTGGAAGGGGGCCTGCCATGAGGAAGGCGCCTGGCTCTACAACGAGTGGGACCACCGCCGTCGCCACTACCGCAAGAACTGGTGCATGCTGCGCGAGCTGGACGTTCACCCCCAGGACGAGCCCTTCGTGCGGCGCACGCTGGAGAAGTACGCGGGCCTGGCCAGCCGGCTGCGCCGCAGCTTTGAGGCGCTGCGAGGCGAGGACCGGCTTCTCAAGAAGCAGAGCAGCGGCGAAAACGTGGACCTCGACGCGCTGGTGGAGGCCATCGCCGATACCCGCTCGGGCCGGGAGATGACCGACCGGTTGTTCGTGAAGCGGCACCGCGTCGAGCGGGACATCGCGGTCATGTTCATGGTGGACATGAGCGGCTCCACCAAGGGCTGGATCAACGACGCCGAGCGCGAGGCGCTGGTGCTGCTGTGCGAGGCGCTCGAGGTGCTCGGCGACCGCTACGCCATCTACGGCTTCTCGGGCATCACGCGCAAACGCTGCGAGCTCTACCGCGTGAAGCGCTTCGACGAGCCCTATGGCGACATCGTGCGCGCGCGCATCGCCGGGATCACGCCCCAGGACTACACGCGCATGGGCGTGACCATACGCCACCTCACCCACCTGCTGGGCCAGGTCGAGGCCCGCACCAAGCTGCTGATCACGCTCTCCGACGGCAAGCCCGACGACTACGACGGCTACCGGGGGGAGTACGGAATCGAGGACACCCGGCAGGCCCTGATCGAGGCCAAACGCCTGAACATCCATCCCTTCTGCATCACCATCGACAAGGAGGCCCGCGACTACCTTCCGCACATGTACGGCCCGGTCAACTACACCCTCGTCGACGACGTGTGGAAGCTGCCGGTGAGGGTGTCGGAGATCTATCGGAAGCTGACGACGTGAGGGGCGGCAGCAAGTGGCGAGTGCCAATCGACCCGGAATTGACACCCGCCCGCCAATGACTACACTGCGCGCCTCCGTGCTCGTGCTTGCCCTGGCAGCCGGGCTTCCGGCCGGCGCCGCGGAACCCCTGGTCGTCGGGCGGTTTTCTGCCTTTGCGGCCGGGGACGGCCTGCCACCGGGATGGGAGCCGGTGCGCTTCCGGAACGTGGCGCGGGCAACCGACTATCGGCTCGTGGACGACGGCGGCGTGGTCGTGATGCGCGCCGAGAGCCGGGCCGCCGCGTCCGCGCTGGTCCGCCCGGTCAGCGTGGATACGACGGACTACCCCGTCCTCCAGTGGCGTTGGAAGGTGGCGGCCCCCGTGCCGGGGGAGATCGGCCGCCGGGAGGCGGATGACTTTGCCGCCCGGGTCTACGTGGGCTTCGCCGAGGATCCGCAGACGCTGGGGGCGTGGGAGCGGCTGAAGGTGACGCTGATCCGGTTTCTGTACGGGCGCACCCCGCCGCTGGCCGTGCTCAACTATGTCTGGGCCGACACCGAGCCCGTGGGGACGGTGGCGCCCAGCCCGTTCACCGCGCGGGTGCGGCTGGTGGTGGTGGAAAGCGGGGCGCAGCGGGCCGGCGAATGGGTCACGGTGCGCCGCGACCTCGTCGTGGACTACCGGCGGGCGTTCGGCAGGAGGCCGCCGCCGGTGACCGATATCGGAATCATGACGGATACGGACGGGACCGGTACGGACGCCACCGCGTACTACGGCGATATTGCGCTGCTCCCTGCCGGGCGTGCGACGGCCGGGGGCGGTGCACCTATATATACTGGCCCCGCGAGCGTCCCTGCCCGGGGCGTCCCGGCGCGCGCCGGGCAGGTGTCCCTTGACACGTCGGGGGCGGCTGGGATTAACTAGTCGGACCACAAGATATTGTGGTTTTGGATGGAGTTGACCACTAACCCTGGCCGATTTCACAAGACGATAAATATTTTCGATGTCGCGATAAGTCAGGGGGAGCCCAGCCGCTATGAAGGTCGCCGAAATCCATGCCCGCACCACGGGCCCCGTCGAAATCCCGCTTCAGCCCGCCTCCCTGGACATCTGGGACAGCAAGTACCGTCTCAAGACCAAGGACGGGGCCGCCATCGACGAGGACGTGCACGGCAGCTATCGGCGGGTGGCGCGGGCGCTGGCCGAGGTGGAGGACACGCCGGAGGCGCGCGAGCTGTGGTTCGAGAAGTTCCTCTGGGCGCTGGAGAACGGCGCCGTCCCCGCCGGCCGCATCATGTCCAATGCCGGGGCGCTCGAGCACAAGCCCTCGACAAGCACGATCAACTGCACCGTCTCCGGCTCGGTGCCCGATTCCATGAACGGCATCCTTGCCGCGGTGCACAAGGCCGGGCTCACCCTCAAGGCCGGCTGCGGGATCGGCTACGAGTTCTCGACGCTGCGCCCCCGCGGCGCCTTCGTCAGCGGCGCCGGCGCCTACACCTCCGGCCCGCTGTCCTTCATGGATATCTTCAACGCCATGTGCTTTACCGTGTCCTCGGCCGGTGGACGGCGCGGCGCCCAGATGGGCACCTTCGATATCTCGCACCCGGACATCATGGAATTCATCCGCGCCAAGCGCGACGACGGGCGTCTGCGCCAGTTCAATCTCTCCTGCCTGATCACCGATGAGTTCATGCAGGCGGTCAAGAGCGACGGTCCCTGGCACCTGGTGTTCCCGGCCACCGAGTCGGAGTACGAGGATCCGGCGATGCAGATCGTCTGGCGCGAGTGGCCGGTGCGGGAAGGCTATATCACCAATGAAATCGGGCAGGTCGCCTGCCGCGTGTACCGGAGCGTTCCGGCCCGGCGGCTGTGGGAACTGATCATGTCGTCGACCTACGACTACGCCGAGCCGGGGTTCATCCTGATCGACCGGATCAACGAGATGAACAACAACTGGTTCTGCGAGAACATCCGCGCGACCAACCCCTGCGGCGAGCAGCCCCTGCCGCCCTATGGCAGCTGCCTCCTGGGCTCGGTGAACCTCACCAAGTTTGTTGAGCAGCCGTTCACCCCCGAGGCACGGTTCAACTGGGAGCGCTACCGCGAGGTGGTGGCGATCTTCACACGGATGCTCGACAACGTGGTGGAGATCAACGGCCTGCCGCTGGAACAGCAGCGCCACGAGATCATGCACAAGCGACGCCACGGAATGGGCTTCCTCGGGCTCGGCTCGACCCTCGCCCTGTTGCGCATGCGCTACGGCGAGCAGGACTCCCTGGCATTCACCGACCGGGTCGCCCGGGAGATGGCGGAGGTCGGCTGGGAGACCGGCATCGAGCTGGCGCAGGAGAAAGGGCCGGCGCCCATCACGTTCGACGAGTTCACCGTGACCACCGAGATGCTCGCCAAGCGCCCCGAGATGCGCGGCGACGGCTACAAGGTGGGAGACAAGGTCCCCGGCCGGGTGCTCATGGCCCGCTACAGCCGGTACATGCAGCAGTTCGACGCGGCACTCACCGACCGCATCGCGGAGGCGGGCTGCCGGTTTACCCACCATACGTCCATCGCGCCGACGGGCACCATCAGTCTGTCGCTGGGCAACAATGCGAGCAACGGCATCGAGCCGTCCTTCGCCCACAAGTACAGCCGCAACGTGCTGCGCGAGGGTCGAAAGACCAAGGAGAAGGTGGACGTGTTTTCCTACGAGCTGCTGGCGTACCGCATGCTGGTGAATGCCGAGGCGGACCCGGATTCCACGGACCCGGCCCGCCAGCTGCCGGAGTACTTCGTCAGCACCGACGACATCCTGCCCAAACAGCACGTCGACGTGCAGGCGGCGGCGCAGAAATGGGTGGATTCCTCGATCTCCAAGACCGCCAACGTGCCTACCGATTTTCCATTCGACGAGTTTAAGGATATTTACATGTACGCCTACGAGAGCAGCCTGAAGGGCTGCACGACCTTCCGGTTCAATCCGCAGGCATTCCAGGGCGTCCTCGTGAAGGACAAGGACCTCGAGAACACCCTGTACCGCTTTGAGCTCGAGGACGGCGAGATCGTGGAGCTGCGGGGCAATGAAGAGGTCGAGTACGACGGCGCGGTTCACAACGCCGCCAATCTCTACGACGCCCTGAAAGAGGGCTATTACGGCAGGATGTAGGGGGTAGACATGGCAATCCGCATCGACAAGAAGATCGTGGGCTACGAGGTCGCCAAGGCCGGAGAACCGAAGACGCCGCGCCCCGACTCCCCGGCCTCCGCCGCCCCCGAGCAGGCCGAGCCCCGGGGACGCAGGGGTGGCGACGACCTGCCGCACAACGTCGTGCACATGCACGAGCGCCTCGAGCGGCCGGAAATGCTGCTGGGCAGCACGTACAAGATCAAGACCCCCCTGTCCGAGCACGCCCTGTACGTGACGATCAACGACATCCTCCTTAATCCGGGCACGCCCTACGAGAAGCGCCGGCCCTTCGAGATCTTCATCAACTCGAAGAACATGGACCACTTCCAGTGGATCGTGGCCCTGACGCGCATCATCTCGGCAGTCTTTCGCAAGGGTGGCGACGTGACCTTCCTGGTGGAGGAGATGCGCAGCGTATTCGATCCCCGCGGCGGCTACTTCAAGAAGGGCGGGAAGTACACGCCGTCCCTGGTGGCCGAGATCGGGGACGCCATCGAGAATCACCTGAAGCTGATCGGCCTCATCAAGGACGACACCCTGGATGCCGGAAAGAGGGCGTTGATCGACGAAAAACGGGCGGAATACGCGACCCGCGTGGCCGGCAGCGTGATTGAAGCGGCCGAGGACGCGTCGTTTCCGGCGGAGGCCCAGCTGTGTCACAAGTGCCAGACCAAGGCGGTGATTCAGATGGACGGGTGTCTCACCTGCCTGAACTGCGGGGAGTCGAAATGCGGGTGAAGAGTCTTCGCGACCGACGCGCGCACCATCGCCGCAGTCGGCGCGTATCGGGAAACGATGCGCGCGACAGCTCGCGTACTGTCTACTGCCGACACGTACGATCCCTGCGCGATGGAACGCAGGGTGGTCCGTCGAGTTGACGACCATTGCGAATGCTTGACATTTGTTAGCCGACCGTTATAGTTAACCTTTGATTTGTCTAAACGTTCGTCGTGCGTGCAGTGTGTAACGGGTGAGCGCAAGGCAATCAAGACGAACGAAGCGCAGTTGGACAGATCAAAAGACAAGTCACCCTGACAATCGGACGATCGAAGATATTGACTATCTTTCACACGTCCAAAGCATCACTCTCTCGGCTGGAGGTCTCCAGCTGCCGCACCCCTTGTACCCTCTCTTGCCTCCCTGCGGCCGTTCGCGGCTCGAAGGCGGGTTCCGGGTGGGCGAGGAGCGCGGCATACGGCGCTGGAGAGTCGCGGGGGTGGCCTGAACTACCGGACCTGACCGGGTTCACACCCTGAAGAAGGAGAAGTGCTATGGCAGCAGTAAAGAAGAAGACAGCGAAGAAGAAGGCGGCGAAGCGCAAGACCGCCAAGAAGACCGCGAAGAAGCGGGCCACCAAGAAACGCGCCACCAAGAAGAAGGCGGCGAAGAAGGCCACCAAGAAGAAGGCCGCCAAGAAGCGGAAGGCGCCTAAGAAGAAGGCGACCAAGAAAAAGGCCAAGCGGAAGACCGCAAAAAAAAAGTGAGTCAACCTCAGCCCACCAGCGCTGAAGACATCTTCAAGCTGTGGTGAGGCCTACCGAGCGCGGGCAGCCGGTCAGGTGGCCGGTTGCCCGCGCCAATTTGCCGATACGACCCATCTCGACCTTGTATCCAACCCGCTGAAACAGCGGGATTTTTCTCTCCGGTCCCCGACCGCGACCGATTCCCCGCTCAGCCGCCTCCGGCGGCGCACTGCATCGCAAGCTCCATGCGCTCGAAGTCGAGCGTGCGGTTCCCGCCGTGTCGGTCCGGTCCGCCCTCGTGCGGCGTCCTGCAGCGTCATTGTGTCCCAGGGACAGCCATGCATCACCCGCAGCGCTGGAGCGCGGCGCGATGGCCAATGGTGGTACCATAGCCGCGAACCCCCGCCCCCGGTCCCCCGATTCAGCCAGCCGACATGAGCGTCAAGACAGATACCGAGAACATGGCCCTGTTCTGCGATTTCGAGAACATCGCGCTCGGCGTGCGCGATGCGAAGTACGCCGATTTCGATATCCAGAAGGTCCTGGAACGGCTGCTTCTGAAGGGCAACATCGTCGTCAAGAAGGCCTACTGCGACTGGGACCGGTACAAGGACTTCAAGCGCGCCATGCACGAGGCGTCGTTCGAGCTGATCGAGATCCCGCACGTGCGCATGTCAGGCAAGAACTCCGCCGACATCCGCATGGTCGTGGACGCCCTCGACCTGTGCTACACCAAGGCACACGTGGACACCTTCGTGATCATCAGTGGCGACTCGGATTTCTCGCCGCTGGTGAGCAAGTTGCGCGAAAACAACAAGATCGTCATTGGCGTGGGCGTGAAGAACTCCACGTCCGACCTGTTGATCGCCAACTGCGACGAGTTCATCTACTACGACGACCTTGCGCGGGGCAGCGAGCAGCAGCGGAAGCGGCGCAAGAAGCGGGCGGTCAAGAAGAAGTCCGACACGAAGAAGGTCCAGCCGGTGGAGGAGGACCTGCAGCAGGAGGCGCTGGATCTGGTGCTCGAGACGCTCGAGGATCTGTTCGAGGAGCGCGGCGCCGAGGAGAAGGTCTGGGGCTCGATGGTCAAGCAGACGCTCAAACGCCGCAAACCGGGATTCAACGAGTCCTACCACGGCTTCCGCACCTTCGGCCAACTCCTGGAGGAGGCGCAGAAGCGGGAGCTGCTCGATCTCGAATACGACGACAAGTCCGGCGGCTACATCATCAAGGGATTCCATCACGACGAGCCGTGAGTACGGCCGCAGGCCGCATGGCAGACTGAGGACCACCCTCCGGAGGAGCATGTTCACCAAGCTGCTTGTCGCGCTGGACGGATCCGAGCAGGCGCAGAAGGCGCTGGAGATCGCCGCGGTGCTAGCGGAGAAGTACGGCGCGGAGATGGTGCTGGCGCACGTCGCGGACCGCAGCATGCTGCCTCAACTCATGCAGCAGCTCGACGCCGATCAGAAGCCTCCCCGAGGCTCGCCCGACGTGGTCTACCGCTGGATGGTCACGGAAAAAATCCTGGGCGAGGCCAAGGTGCGCGCCCTGGAGGTCGGCGCGCCGAGCGTCCGCACCCTGAGCCGCGAGGGCGATCCCGCGGTGGTGATCTGCGAGCTGGCGCGCAGCGAGCAGGCCGACGCAGTGGTCATGGGAACGCGCGGCCTGGGCACCTTCGGCGGCCTGTTCATGGGCAGCGTGGCGCGCAAGGTTGCCT
>Ga0326597_10013858_pt1 | contig 10577 bp, 7 predicted proteins | sample RVTome_12_FD_203789 | JGI IMG/M metagenome (GOLD analysis project Ga0326597, IMG submission 203789) | Soil microbial communities from uranium-contaminated site in the Upper Colorado River Basin, Wyoming, United States - RVT100D185 | ecosystem: Environmental > Terrestrial > Soil > Contaminated >... | reverse complement strand
TGATTGGTCTGCCGATGGAAAGTACATTGCCGCCGTGGTTCCCAAGGCAGGCGGGACCGGAATGAACCAGATTGCGCTCATTCGGGCAACAGATGGTTCTGTGCAGGGATTGAGAGACCTCACCGGGCCGCGGCCGGGGAAAATGAGCTTTTCTCCGGACGGGCGCTTTCTGGCGTACGACCTCCCAGGGATTGGGGAGTTGCAGAAACGGGATATTTTCGTGCATTCTCTTGATATTGAGCGTGCGCAGGAAATATCTGCCATAGCGCATCCGGCCGACGACCGGCTGCTCGGCTGGACCCCTGACGGAACCGCGCTTCTGTTCGCCAGCGATCGCGCGGGTTCGACGGGCGCGTGGCTCCAGCCATTCCAGGACGACAAACCGCAAGGCGTGGCCCGGCTGGTTAGGGACAACATCGGCGAAGGCATCCGGCCGCTGGGATTTACTCAGAACGGCGCCTTCTACTACGCTATCTCGTTTGCTGTTCACCGAGAGGTTTATACCGCCTCGCTGGATTTGGAAAAGGGCATCGTGACGGACTCGCCTGCACCGGCCCCGCAAATTCTCGGTTCCAATGAGGGCGCGGACTGGTCTCCGGACGGAAAATTTCTCGCTTACATCCACAACGGCAGCCGTATCGTCATCCGTTCCCTTGAAACCGGCACGGAGCGCTCGCTCACGCCCACGGCCATGCAAAACATCTTCACGGTGGGGTGGGGGGAACGCTATCTCCGTTGGTCACCGGATGGCCGACAGTTGTTGGCCCCGCAAAGAGGCACGTTGTTCCTCATCAACGCGACGACGGGTGAGGCGACTCCGACGGTGACTGACGGGCGTTCGCGGTACGGCCGCTGGTCTCGTGATGGCAAGACAGTCTTCTATGCGCGACTACTCGGGCTGAACGATTCGGCAGCCCAACTCGTCAGGTTAAATCTGGAGACGCAACAGAAAGAAGTGCTCTACACCTCCGAATTACCCGGCGACAATTTTACCAGTCTTGAGCTCTCCCCAGACGGCCGGTGGCTGGCTTTCGCCGGTGCGGCCCTGGAAAAGACTTCTGGCGACGAAGAGACTGTCCTGATGGTGATGCCGGCGGAGGGAGGCCAGCCACGGTTGCTGCTCCAGGTTCCGGGGGCGAAGTGGGTGAAGGTGGTTGGCTGGACTCCCGATGCGCGAGAGGTCCTGTTTACGCGAGACCTGAAGTTGGCCGACGAACTCTCGACCACCCTGTGGCGAATCGCCGTCGAAGGAGGGGAGCCTCGGAAAATTGAGCTCGGCAGGAATGTGCTGAACGACATCCGATTCCATCCCGACGGACGTCGCGTGGCCTTCGACTCAGGGCAACGTGGAATCGAAATCTGGGTACTGGAAAACTTCCTCCCTTAGGATCGGGTGCCGCACCTCGCGAAACTCCCCGCGGATTATTTCGACAGGGCGCATTAGAGGCGGATATGGACAGGAGGTTCTCCATGATCAGAGCCGCACGCAGCATTCCGTCCTGTCGATTCTTTCTGGAGCTATGGCTGGTTGCAGTTGTGTCCATTGTGATGTCCCTAGCGCAAGCCCCGGAGAGGTCCGGTCCCTCGCAAGAATCGGGATTACAGCGTTTGCTCGAAGTGGAGGTCTCGCGATTTCCAGCGACGGTCGGTCTTTATATCAAGCACCTCCCGACTGGAGAAGAGGCTGGCATACGCGATTCCGAGCCGGTCAGCAGCATGAGCATCATCAAAATCCCCATTATGATGAAGGCATATCAGATGGCGGATCGGGGGATGTTGGACCTCGACCAACGTGTCGTACTCACGCGTGCCGACATCCGAAGCGGCAGTGGCATCCTCAAGTTCCACGCGCCGGGAACGACCCTGACCGTGCGCGACCTGATCACTTACATGATCATCGTGAGTGATAACTCGGCGGCAGAGATGATGATTGACAGAGTCGGGGGACGAGCCGCTCTCAATGACTGGTTAATGAATTCGGACTACACACATACCCGAATCGCCAGCACAAGTCCGTTTCGGGCGGCGTTCGAGCGCGCCGTTCCGGAGTGGAAGAACCTGACGACTGAGGAGATCATGGGGTTGCAGTTGGCGGGTTGGAATGATCCTCTGTTCGAATTATACAGACCGCTGTTCAGCGGTGAGCGCCAGCAATTGATAGCACAAGCGAGAGAACCTCGAGTTCTCGCTAAGATTGCGGAGGAGTGGAAACGCGACCTGGAGAAGGATGGTTTAACGAGTCCACGCGAAGCCGGGAGGATGCTGGAGGCCATCGAGCAGGGCACTGCGGCGTCCCGGCGCAGCTCGGCGGAGATGAAGCTGGCGTTGCGGCGGCAGATTCTTAGCGGCGGGATTTCACGCTTCGTGAATATACGGGTCGGCCATAAAACTGGCGCCGACGCCGGCGTGCAGCATGATGTCGGGTTGCTGTACGCTAAGTCCGGCACGATTGTTTTCGCCTTTTTCAGTGTGGATATTAAGGAACCTTCTGGCGAATTTGAGGATCGGATCGCTCGCCTCGCGAAAGTTGTCGTGGATTATTTCGACGGGGCGAATTAGAGGCGGATATGGTCAGGAGGTTCTGTATGATCAGAGCCGCACAAAGCGTTGAATTGTCGCCGTTCATGATCCATCTGATCCTGGTTGCGCTCGTGTCCATTGTTGTGGCGCAAGCGCAGGCCCCGCCGAGCGCTTCGGCAGCGACGCCGCGCACTTATCCGGACTTCGCGCTCCAGGCAGCGCCGATCAACGCGTCGCCGGGGCCGGAGTACGGCTCCAGTACGAGGGTATACCAGGGCGTTCCGGGCATCGAGCGGACGGCGAGCGGCCGGATGTGGGCCGTGTGGACCGGAGGCGGAACCGCGGAAGGCCCCCTGAACTACGTGCTGCTGGTCACCAGTGGAGACGATGGAAGTAGTTGGTCGCAACCGAGGCTCGTCATAGACCCGCCGGGAAACGTCCTGGCGTGGGACTCGTTCCTCTGGATTGATCCGCTGGGGCGGCTCTGGCTGTTCTGGACACAGGCCTATGGCCGGTGGGACGGGCGAGGCGGGGTATGGACCATTGTCAGCGACAACCCCGATATGGAGCAGCCTACATGGTCCACGCCGAGGCGGCTTAGCGACGGCATGGTGCAGAACAAGCCGACCGTCCTGAGTACCGGCGAATGGCTGCTCCCCGTCTGGTTCTGGCCGTCCCCGTGCGACCTCGCCACGTACAATGACCGCTTACAACTCGGCTTGACCGCCGAATTCGTCAAGAGCCAATGCCATGATTCCGGGGACCCACCGGGCTCCATGGTCTATCGCTCAGCCGATCAAGGGAAGACCTGGGCGTTGCTCGGCGCGGCGCAGGTCCAGGACGCTGGCATTGACGAGCACATGATCGTCGAACGTCGCGATGGCAGTCTGTGGATGCTGGTACGAACCTTCTACGGGATTGGTCAAGCCGTGTCCACCGACCGTGGGAAAAGCTGGGGCCAGACCGGCCCCAGCGGAATTCGCCACCCGTGGAGCCGGTTCTTTATCCGGCGCTTGAAGTCCGGCAGGCTGATGATGGTGAGGCACAATCCGCCCAGCATCGGCGTCCGCTCGCACCTCACGGCATACCTCTCCGACGACGATGGTCGGTCGTGGTTGGGCGGCTTACTGCTGGATGAGAGAAGCGGCGTGTCCTATCCCGACGGTGTCGAGGCAGCCAATGGCAGGATCTATGTGATATATGACTACGGCCGAACCACAGAGGCAGAAATCTTGATCGCGACTTTTGGAGAAGAGGATATTCAGCAAGGCGCCTGTGTCACCGCTGACTGTCGCCTCAAGCTATTGGTCAACAAGGCCGGACCATGATGTCCAGGGTCGCGACTGACTCGGTATGGTTCATTGCGGGCATCTACTTCGAGAGTCCGGGCACCAGATGTCAGGGAAGTGGGCGACCGTGGCAGGGGTATGCTTGGCAGACAAACAGAGAAGCTCCAATCGGAAATTCCGGCTTCGTCGGAGGGTATTTATGATGCGACGACTCAAAAACCCCGCCATGGCTGTGCTTTTGGGGCTGACTGTAGTAGCCGGGGGATTGCGCGCGCAAGACGCGAAGCAGTCAGAACGGGAGGCGATGTACCGTCGCTACCTGGAGTTTCCTTCTTACGTCGAAGGCGGCTCGATTCAGCCGCATTGGATGGCGGATGGGTCGAGCTTCTGGTATGCCGAGGGAGCGTCGGCGAACACTGTGGTCTACAAAGTGGACCCGGCAGCCAACACCAAGGGGCCGCTGTTCGACACGGCGCGTTTGCGCCGGGCATTAGCGGACATTCGGTAGAGTGCCCGCTCTTGCATCTTGCCTGTATTGGGAGGACATTCTAGGGTCATCGTGGCACAAGTCAAACAGTCAAAGCTGAGCTTCGCAACAGGGAGGTTGCCATGAGCAAGAATATGACCGAGAAAACGTCGCCAGCCGCGGACCCGCCCCCTGCTAACGAGGCGCCACTGGAGTCCTGGAAGGAAATCGCCGCTTACCTGAAGCGCGATACTCGCACGGTCAGGCGCTGGGAGAAATCCGAAGGGCTTCCGGTGAGGCGCCACCTGCATCAGGCTCGCAGCAGCGTGTTTGCGTATCCAAGTGAGCTGGACGCCTGGTGGACCAACCGCCAGCCGCGCCTGGAGAAGACGACGGCCTCCTTCTGGCGTCCCGCGCCGGTGTTGGCCGCCGCCGCCGTACTGCTATTATCCCTGCTATCTGTCGGCAGCAGCCTGATTCTCACTCCGCCCGGCCTCGCTGCCCAAGCGTCAGCCGGGATGGTGGCCCGCCGCATCTGGGCTGGCACGGATGTCGATTCCACGGGTACAGTTTCCTCCGACGGTCGGTACCTGTCATTCACAGATTGGGAGACCGGAGACCTGGCTATCAGGAATCTGGCCACTGGAGAGAACCAACGGATCACCAACAAGGGGTCCTGGACCGAATCACCCGAATATGCAGACTGGTCGGTCGTGTCACCGGACGGTTCCAGGGTCGCGTACACCTGGTCCAATAAGCCCTCGACGACGAACGCAAGCCGCTACGATTTGCGAATTGTACCGCTCGGGGTGACCACACAGGCGACTCCACGGGTGATCTATCGCAACGATGAGGTCCCATACTTGCAGCCGCACGACTGGTCGCCGGATGGAGCACGGATCGTCACAGTCCTTTGGCGTCCCAACGGTACGTATCAGATGGCGTTGATTTCGGCCGCGGATGGTTCCGCGCAGATCTTGAAGTCGCTCGAATGGCGCCTGCCAGGAAAACTCAGCTTCTCGCCGAACGGCCGCTACATCGCCTATGACGTGCCCGTCAGCGAAGACTCGCCCGACCGCGACATTTTCATCATTTCTACCGACGGCCGGCAGGAAGTCCCACTCCCGCAAACGCCCGCGATCGATTACGATCCGGCCTGGACCCCGGACGGCAGGCGAATCCTGTTCGCCAGCGATCGAAGAGGCAACACCAGTGTCTGGATGATCCCTGTCGCGGACGGCAAACCGCAGGGCGCGCCGGAACTGCTGAAGCCGGACATGGGGGCGATACGGGCGCTGGGATTCTCGCGTGACGGGTCGTACTACTACGGCGTACGGACCCCGACCGAAGATGTGTACGTCGCGGAACTGAATCCGCAGACGGGAGAACTGTCCAGCACGCCGGAGCGCTTCACGGAACGCTTCCTGGGGTCGAATATAGGCGGCGTGTGGTCACCGGACGGTCGGAAGCTCGCGTATTTTTCGCGACGCAGTCCTTTTCTTAATGGACCTGGAAACATGGCCGTGGTCATCCGGTCGCTGGACACCGGAGAGGAACGAGAGTTCTTCTCGAACCTTGAGTTCAATTACCGGTGGCCCATAGCTCGATGGTTCCCCGACGGCCGGTCGCTTCTGCTGTCCACGAAAGACAGACGAGGAAGCGGGTCGCTGCACCGCATGGATGCTCAGACGGGAACGGTCACGCCGGTCCTTCAGTCGCTAAGTGCAGGCCCACCCGCCGTCGATGCATTTCCATGCATCTCTCCGGATGGACGAACGATCTATTACTTCCAAAGCGCCGAAGGAACCGAGGCAACGTCCATCATGGCATACGACACCGATACAGGCCGGCAGCAGGAACTCGAGCGATCGATGTCACGCCGCCGGCTCGAATCGCTCGCGCTCTCGAGGGATGGGAAGCAGCTTGCCTTTGTCGTCAGCCAAGAGGGCGTCCGATCGCTGAAGGTGCTCCCGATGGACGGAGGAGAGCCTCGAGAAGTCTTTCGTGCTGAGCAGGGCGGCGACGAAGTGGCCCCCTTCGGGATCGACTGGACGCATGACGACCGGTTCATCCTCTTTATCAGACGTGACATAACAGCGCCGAGAACCGATCTCTGGCGGGTCTCCCCTGACGGCGGCTTGCCTCAGAGGATTCTCTCGGGGGACGGGCTGGGCACTCTGTTGCTTCCCCGCGTTCATCCTGAGGGGCGACGCATAACCTTCACTAAGGGGCGGCGGGAACGGAATGAAGTCTGGGTGATGGAGAACCTTGTTCCTGGGGCCACAGCCGGCCGGTGACATCATGGCAAGCTTGGGAATGTGGACGCTACTCCTGCTCGCCGGAGTCGTTGTCCAGGGGGAAGTGAGGGGGAGTATCCCCTTGGGCCTGGACCTTTACATGCCCATCCCCGAGGACAATCCCCTGACCGCGGAAAAGGTGGCGCTCGGACGCAAACTGTTTTTCGACCGCCGCCTGTCTCGCGATTTGAGCATCTCTTGCGCCACTTGTCACGTACCCAAGCGCGCGTTCACGGACGGGCGAGCGGTCGCGGTCGGCGTATTCGGAAGGAAGGGCACCCGCAGCGCTCCCACCTTGGTCAATCGCGGCTACGGTCGGTCGCATTTCTGGGACGGCCGGATGCCCACGCTGGAACAGCAGGTGCTCCAACCCATCCAGGATCCCAACGAAATGGACATGACCCTGGACGAAGTGGTGGCCCGCTTGCGGCGCGACCACCGCACCAGCAACATCACTTCGGAGGAGTTGGCCCGAGCGCTGGCCAGCTACGTCCGAACCATTCTGTCGGGCAACGCGCCGATTGACCGCTATATGAACCACGACCGCGACGCGCTGTCCGAAGAGGTCAGGCGCGGCCTCAACCTTTTCCGGGGCAAGGCGAATTGCGCCGCCTGTCACGTTGGCCCTAACTTCACCGACGAGCGGTTCCACAACACGGGCGTTGCCTGGCGCGACGGACAGTGGCTCGATCCGGGACGCTTTGCGGTGACGGACAAGGAAGCAGACCGCGGAGCGTTCAAGACGCCCACGTTGCGCGAGATTGCTCGAACCGCACCCTACATGCACGACGGCAGCATCGCAACCCTGGAGCAAGTCATCGAGTTCTACAACCGCGGCGGCAATGCCAACCCGTATCGGGACCCCGAGTTGCGCCCCTTGCACCTTAGCGAGGAAGAGAAACGAGCCCTAGCCGCTTTTCTCCGATCACTCAGCGGGACACTAAAGGAAGGGTTGCTGAGTCGGTTCGATTAGCGATGAAAAGGTAGGCGGCGTGTGGCCTTCGACCCCGGTTAACGAGGTGCCCAAATCTGGGTGATGGAGAAATTCCTGTCCTAATTCAGGCGCGCTGAGCCTTGGCCACCGCGGCGGCCCCCGAAAGGGGTCCATCGGCCATTCCAATGTAGGAATCCAGAAGCGCCGCACCCCTGCCAGGCTTGGGGGATCTGAACTTGAGTTGAAAGATTGCAAGGCGCATACTTGCGGGCAAAGGCGGGTCCGCCAATCAGGGATTCTGGCCAAATTGGAGGGAACTCATCATGCGATGGATCAAAAACACCGTGATCGCCGTGCTTTTGGCGGTGACCGTACTGGCCGGTGGATTGCGCGCGCAAGAGGCGAAGCAGTCAGAGCGGGAGGCGATGTACCGTCGCTACCTGGAGTTTCCTTCTTACGTCGAAGGCGGCTCGATTCAGCCGCACTGGATGGCGGATGGGTCGAGCTTCTGGTATGCCGAGGGAGCGTCGGCGAACACTGTGGTCTACAAAGTGGACCCGGCAGCCAACACCAAGGGGCCGCTGTTCGACACGGCGCGTTTGCGCCGGGCATTAGCGGAGGCGCTCGGCCACGAGCCGCCCTACCAAGGGCTTCCCTTTCCTGAGTTCACGTTTCTGGACGCAGAGGAGGCGGTGAAGTTCACCGCGGAAGAGAAGGAATTTATCCTCCCACTCGATACCTACACGATCACTCCAGCGCCTGCCGTCTCCGAGGAAGAAAAAAACCGGCTGACGCCCCAGGCAAGTGCATCTTTGCCCTGGTACGAGGAAGTCCTCTCGCCTGACGGGCGGTGGATTGCCACGGTCAAGGACTACAATCTTTGGCTGAAGTCCACCGAAGACGGCAGCGAAGTGCAACTTACCAGTGACGGTATCAAAGATTACGAGTGGTGGCTTGGCGCATCCCCGTTGAGCGGGCAGGACATGGTCACATGGTCTCCAGACAGCTCCACGCTCGCCATTAAAAAAGTCGATTACCGTCGTGCACCCAAAATCCCGCAGGTTGAGTGGCTCGGCTTGAGGGAAGAAGTGAAGTGGGCTAACTTCGACCGCAAGCCAGGTCTACCCATCGCGCAGGCCGAGTTGTTCCTCATTGACATCCGTTCTGGGAAAAGGGTGCGGGTTGATGTGGGCGACGAGCCCGAGCAGCGCATGTTTCTGGTGCAGTGGTCACCTGACGGTTCCGAGTTGCTGTTCTTTCGCACAGGTTCCTACCGCCCAAACCTGGTGCTCATGGCCACTGATGCGACGACTGGATCGACTCGTGTGGTGCTAGTTGAAGAGCGTTCGGTGCGCTTTCGCACAACGGGAGCGAAGCCGGGGGAAACACCTTTCACCTTGCTGGAAGATGGGAAGAGATTCCTCTGGCTGTCGGGACGAAGCGGTTGGAGGCATCTCTACCTCTACACCCTTTCCGGGGACCTGATACGGCCGGTCACGCAAGGCCAATTTCCCGTCGAACGAGTCGTCCGGGTGGACGAAACCACCGGTTGGGTGTACTTCACCGCGCGGGACGACGCCGAGCGGCTCTACGACACGCACCTCTATCGTGTGAATCTGGAAGGCAATGGCTTCACCCGGCTCACCGAAGCGCCAGGCGAGCACGAGATCAGCTTTGCTCCTTCCGGCCAATTCTTCCTCGATACGCACTCCAGCGTGGACCGCCCGCCCGCGGTCGAACTGCGCCGGGCCGACGGCAAGCTGCTACGGACTCTGGCGACTGCGGATGTTGCCGCGCTCAAGGAATTGCTCTGGACTCCTCCCGAGGAATTCGTGGTCAAGGCGGCGGACGGCAAGACTGACCTCCATGGCGTGCTCTACAAGCCCTTCGACTTCGACCCTGGCAAGAAGTATCCGGTGATCCTGGACGCCTACCCCGCCGCGCGCAGCTTCCTTGGCGGCGGAGGGCGAGAGAGCGCTCCCGTGTGGCATCAAGCCATGACGCAGTTGGGTTTCATCGTTTTCAACGTGGACGTGCGCGAGCCAGCACTCTCGTGGCGCGGCGGCGAGTTCGACCGCGTGACTGCAGGAACGATCGGTCGCTACGAGGTTTCCGACTACGTGGCGACCCTGACAGGATTGGCCGCTGAACGCCCGTACATGGACCTGAGCCGCGTGGGCGTGATCGGACTCTCCTATGGCGGCTACCACGCCATCCGCGCCATGTTGCAGGCGCCCGACGTCTTTCATGTCGGTGTCGCTGTGGCTGCGATCACGGACTCCTACGGCCACCCGAACTTCTACGTGTTGGGCTCGCCCGAAGGCAACAAGGAAGCCTTTGAGGAGGCTTCGAACCTTTCGCTGGCCGGCAATCTCAAAGGCAAGCTGCTGCTGGTCCACGGCACCCATGACACTTCCGTCCCTTTCTCCCACGTGATGAAGATGGTCGATGCTTTGACGCGCGCCGGCAAACCCTATGATTTGCTCGTCCTGCCCGGCTGGGGCCACTGGTACCCTGACACGGAGGTGTGGGAGCGCTACCGTTTGGAGGCCTACCGCCGCTACTTTCAGGAGCATCTGAAACCATAATAGAAGAACCCAGGGCGAGAAAAAACATTCGTGTTCGTCGCCTTCGGGCCAGGAGGTTTTCCATACGAAGAGCCGCACGAAGAGTTCCGTTGCCTCAATTCTTTCTCTATCTGTTCCTGCTTGCCGTCGTATCTCTTATGGTGGCGGAAGCGCAAAGCTTGGCAGGCGCTCCAGCGTTGCCGCCGCGCGCTTACCCGGATTTCGCGCTCCATGCAGCGCCGATCAACACATCACCGGGGCCGGAGTACGGCTCCAGCACGAGCGTACACCAGGGCGTTCCGGGCCTCGATCGGACTGGGAGGACGGTTGTGGCCATCGGGACCGGAGGGGCACCCCACTGAACTACCTTCTGGTGGTCACCAGTGGAGATGATGATGGTCCAAGAAAGCTGGCACCAAGGCTAGCTAAAAGCAAGCTACCGGTCACGGCAAGGCCCTCTAAGGCGGAGAAAAGGTTGAAAAACGCGTTTCCTGGGCAGGCACG
>Ga0326597_10013857_pt1 | contig 10578 bp, 10 predicted proteins | sample RVTome_12_FD_203789 | JGI IMG/M metagenome (GOLD analysis project Ga0326597, IMG submission 203789) | Soil microbial communities from uranium-contaminated site in the Upper Colorado River Basin, Wyoming, United States - RVT100D185 | ecosystem: Environmental > Terrestrial > Soil > Contaminated >... | reverse complement strand
GTAGGTGCCGAGGCGGCTGTTGAGCGTCACCGGGTCGGCGTCGACCTCGGCGAGCGTGTAGATCGTCGGCGCGCTCGGCGTAACGATCAGCTCGACCTTCGCCCACGCGGCCTGCGCGACGCGCCGCAGCGCCTGCAGCCGGTAGGCGGCGGCGAAGGCGTCGGCGGCGGAGAACGAGCCGGCCTGCTCGATCACGCGCCGCGTCACGGGGTGCACCGCGTCGGGCTTGCGCTCGAGCAGATCGCGGATCGCCAGCCAGCGTTCGGCGACCCACGGGCCCTCGTAGAGCAGGCGCGCGGTCTCGAAGAACGCTCCGAATTCGAGCTCGACGCGCTCGCCGCCGAGCGCCGCCAGCCTCTCGAGCGCTGCGCCGAAGAGCTTTTCGGCATCTCGGTCGCCGAAGAACTCGAGCTGCGCCTCGCGCGGCACGCCGAAGCGAAAGCGCGCGCCGGGCCCGCCGGGGATGGTCGCCGGCGCGGCGCGCGAGTAGGGGTCTTCGCGGTCGAAGCCCTGCGCCACCGCCAGCACCGCCAGCGCGTCGCGCACCGTGAGGCCGAAGATCGACACGCAATCGAGCGAGCGGCACGCGGGCACCACGCCGCGGGTGGACAGCAGGCCGAGCGTGGGCTTGAGGCCGACCAGGTTGTTGAACGCCGCCGGCACACGGCCCGAGCCCGCGGTGTCGGTGCCGAGCGAGAAGCTCGCGAGCCCGGCCGCCACCGCGATCGCCGAGCCCGAGCTCGAGCCGCCCGAGATGTAGCGGGCATCGAAGGCGTTGACGCAGGCGCCGTAGGGCGAGCGCGTGCCTACCAGGCCCGTGGCGAACTGATCGAGGTTGGTCTTGCCGAGCGCGATGGCGCCCGCCTCGAGCAGGCGCTGCACGACCGGAGCGCTCGCTGACGGCGTATAGGCGAACGCCGGGCAGGCGGCCGTGGTCGGGCGCCCCGCCAGATCGATGTTGTCCTTGATTGCGAAGGGAATTCCGTACAGCGGCAGATCGTCCGGGGAGCTGGCCTCGAGCTCCACGGCGCGCGCCTCGAGCTCGCTGCGGGGCACGCGGTCGATCCAGACCTTGTCGTCGCCGCGGCGCTCGATGCGCTCGAGGACCGTGGCGATCAGCGCCCTCGGGCGCAGTGCGCCCGACAGGTAGGCGGTTCGCAGACGGGCAAAATCCAGACTGTCGATCGACACGGGCATAAGCCTCTCTGGCGCATTCGGCCAACAGCAGGACGCCATGCTGCCGGAGCATGGAGCGGCCTGTATAGTACGCTGGGAGTTCCGGCAGAAGAAACTTCGCCCAAAAAAGACGGGCGCTACCATGGCCCCCGCACCGCCCATGCCCGCCGCGTCGCTCAAAATCGTCCACAACACCTATCGCGACTCGGTCACGCTGATGCAGCTTTCGGCGAAGATCGCGGCACTTGCCGGCGTTCATGAGGCCTCGGTCGTCATGGCGACCCAGGGCAATCTCGACCTCCTGCGCGAGGCAGGCCTGCTGGCGGGCGAGGTTGCCGTTTCGCCCAGCGACATGGTGGTGGTGCTGCGCGCCGAGAGCGAGGCGGCGGCGGGCGCGGCGCTGGCGCAGGCCGAGCGCCTGCTGGCGGGGGGCGACGGGCCGGCGGCGGACCGGGGCGGACCGAAGGAACTTCCGCCGCGTAGCATCCAGATGGCGCTTGCGGCGCATCCCGACGCGAACCTCGCGCTCATCTCGACCCCCGGCGAGTACGCCGCCGCCGAGGCGCTCAAGGCGCTGCGGCTCGGGCTGCACGTGATGCTCTTCAGCGACAACGTGGCGCTGGCGGACGAGGTGATGCTCAAGCGCGAAGCGCAACGCCGCGGCCTGCTGCTGATGGGCCCGGATTGCGGCACGGCAATCGTCGGCGGGGTGCCGCTCGGCTTCGCCAATGCGGTGCGCCGCGGGCCGATCGGCGTGATCGGCGCCTCGGGCACCGGGCTGCAGCAGGTGACCTCGCTCATCGACCAGGCCGGTCTCGGCGTGTCGCACGCCTTGGGAACCGGAGGGCGCGACCTCAAGGCCGAGGTCGGCGGCGCGACCATGTTGCGCGCGCTCGACGAGCTTGCCGCCGACCCCGAGACGCGCGTCATCGTCCTGGTGTCGAAGCCGCCGGCGCGAGAGGTCGCCGACAAGGTGCTGGCGCGCGCCCGCGCCACCGGCAAGCCGGTGATCGCGTGCTTTCTCGGCGCCGACGCGGCGAGCATCGAAGGCGACGGCGTGCTCGCGGCGGCCACGCTGGAAGACGCTGCCGCGATGGCGCTCGCCGCCGCCCGCGGCATTCCTTTTGCCGGCGCCGTACAGCGGCTGCCGGAATACGACGTATCGCGGCTCACGCCCGGGCAGCGTTTCGTGCGCGGGCTCTACAGCGGCGGCACCTTCTGCTACGAGGCAACGCTGCTCCTCGCGCAGACGCTCGAAGGCGTGTACTCGAACACGCCGGTGGGCGCCGCCGCCGACCTCGAGGACGTCTGGCGCAGCCGGGGCCACACGCTGGTCGATCTCGGCGACGACGAGTTCACCCGCGGTCGCCCTCACCCGATGATCGATCACCGGCTGCGCAACGAGCGCATGGCGCGCGAGGCGGCTGATGCCGAGGTCGCCGTGATTCTTTTCGACGTGGTGCTCGGCTACGGCGCCCACCCCGACCCGGCCGCCGAGATGCTGCCGGCGATCCGCGCCGCGCGCGATGCCGCGCGACGCGACAAGCGCGAACTGGTTTTCGTCGGCTTCGTGTGTGGCACCGAGCGCGACCCGCAGGGGCTCGCGCGCCAGGTCGCCGCGCTGCGCGAGGCGGGCGTGATCCTCGCCGTCAGCAACGCGCAGGCCGCACGCACCGCGGCCGCCATCGCCAACCGCCATGGCGCAGCTCGCCGCAGCTAGTCTGGGCGTGATCAACGTCGGCCTGGCGCAGTTCGCCGACACGATCGCGGCCGCCGGCGGCCGCGCCACGCAGCTCGAATGGACCCCGCCGGCGCTCGGCGACCGCGCGCTCGGCATGGCGCTCGCGCGCCTGACGCGTCACGAGAAGGTCGAGCAGGCGAACGAACAGGCCTTCGCCGCCTTTCTCGGCGCTTCGCCCGTACTGCGCGGCGTCGGCACGGCGGGCGAAACGCTCGCGAAGATGGGCGAGCGCATGATCCTGCACGCCGGGCCTCCGGTGCCATGGCGTGAGATGTGCGGGCCGATGCAGGGCGCGATCGTCGGCGCCATCCTGTACGAGGGCTGGGCGCGCGATGCAAAGGCCGCGCAGCAGCTTGCGGCGCGCGGCGAGATCGCCTTCGAGCCGTGCCACCACCACGCCGCGGTCGGTCCGATGGCCGGCATCGTGAGCCCCTCGATGCCGCTGTGGATCGTCGAGAATGCGGCGAACGGCGCGCGCGCCTACAGCAACTTCAATGAGGGGCTCGGCAAGACCCTGCGCTTCGGCGCCTACGGGCCGGAGGTGCTCGCGCGCCTCGCCTGGATGCAGAAGACCCTCGCGCCGGCGCTCGCGAGCGCACTCGCCGCGCTCGGCGGCATCGAGTTGAAGCCGCTCGTCGCGCAGGCGCTGATCATGGGCGACGAGGTGCACAACCGCAACGCCGCGGCGAGCTCGCTTCTGCTTCGGCGCCTCGCCCCGGCGCTCGCGCGCGCGCGGCTGCCCACCGAGGACCTCGCGCAGGTGCTCGATTTCATCGCCGGCAACGAGCACTTCTTTCTCAACATCTCGATGGCGCTCGCCAAGGTGTCGCTCGACGCGGCGCATCATGTCGCCGGCTCGAGCATGGTCACGGCGATGTCGCGCAACGGCGTCGAGTTCGGCATTCGCGTGAGCGGCCTGGGCGATCGCTGGTTCAGCGCGCCGGCGGGCGCGATCGAGGGGCTGTATTTTGCCGGCTACGGTCCGGCGGACGCGGCGCGCGACCTGGGCGACAGCACGATCACCGAGACCGCGGGCTTCGGCGGCTTCTCGATGGCGGCGGCGCCCGCGATCGTCAAGTTCGTCGGCGGCTCGCCCGAGGACGCCACCGCCAATTCGCTGCGCATGCGCCACATCACGCTCGGCGAGTCGAACGTGTTCCAGCTGCCGGCGCTCGACTTCCGCGGCGCGCCCTGCGGCATCGATCTCCGGAAAGTCGTGGACACCGGCATCGAGCCGGTGATCAACACCGGCATCGCGCACCGCGAGGCCGGCATCGGCCAGATCGGCGCAGGGCTCACGCGCGCGCCGCTCGCCTGCTTCGTGCAGGCGCTCGCCGCGCTCGATGCCGCCGTGAGCGGCTCTTAGCGGGGTTCGTCGAGGAGGGGACCGAGATGACCGCTCAAACCAGGCTCGCGGTGGTCGCCGTCGGCGGCAACGCGCTGATCCGCGACGAGCAGCACCGCACCATTGCCGACCAGTACGACACCGCCGCCGAGACGGTGCGCTACGTGGTCGACATGCTGGAGGCCGGCTGGCGCGTCGTGTTGACGCACGGCAGCGGGCCGCAGATGGGCTTCATCCTGCGCCGCTCGGAGCTCGCGCTGCACGAGGTGATCCCGGTGCCGATGGACTACGCGGGCGCCGACCTGCAGGGCGCGCTCGGCTACATGTTCGTCAAGGCGCTGCGCAACGAATTCCGCCGTCGCGGCCTCAAGCGCGAGGCGGCGGCGGTGGTGACGCAGGTGCTGGTCGACCAGGACGACCCGGGCTTTCGCAATCCCACCAAGCCGATCGGCTCGCCGATGGACGAGGCCACGGCGAAAAAGCGCGCCGCCGATCTGGGCTGGCAGGTGAAGGAGGACCCGGGACGCGGCTGGCGGCGCGTCGTGCCCTCGCCCCGGCCCAAGGCAATCGTCGACCTTGAGGTGATCCGCCACCTGGTGGGCGAGGGCTATGTGGTAGTCGCCTGCGGCGGCGGCGGCATCCCGGTGATGCGCGACGAGCAGGGCGACCTGCGCGGCATCGAGGCGGTGATCGACAAGGACACCGCCTCGAGCCTGCTCGCGCGCACGCTCGGCGCGGATCGCCTCGTGATCGCCACCGGCGTCGAGCGCGTCGCGCTCGACTATGGCAAACCGACGCAGCGCTGGCTCGATCGCCTGACGCTCACCGAGGCGAAGCGGCTCTACGACGCCGAGCAGTTCGACCAGGGCAGCATGGGCCCGAAGATCGCCGCGGTGATCGAGTTCCTGGCGGGCGGCGGCGCCGAGGGCGTCATCACCGACCCGCCGCATCTCGAACGGGCGCTCGCCGGAAGCGCCGGGACGCGCATCGTTCCCGGCTGAGCGCACATCGCCGATACTACGAACCGCAAGGCAAGAGAGGAGAACCGCAATGCCTGGCAAAGCGAAGTACGTCTTCACCGCGAGCATGGACGTCGACGCAGACAAGGAGGCGCTGTTCAACGAGGTGTACGACACCGAGCACATCCCGATGCTGCTCAAGGTGCCGGGCGTGGTCTCGGTGCGCCGCGCGGTGAGCGTGCCGCTCACCATGTTCATCGGCGGCGAGAAGAAAACCATCGCCGCCGAGGGCGAGCCGCGCTATACGGCCATCTACGAGCTCGAGGACCCGCAGGTGCTCACCAGCGAGGCCTGGGGCAAGGCCGTCGAGGCCGGTCGCTGGCCCAAGCAGGTGCGGCCCTACACGCGCAACCGCCGGCACGTGCTGCGCAAGCTCCTCTAGCGCGCTCGAGTCCGTGTCGAAGCTGAAGCTCACCCGCGACAGCATCCTCGACGGCACGCTGCACGAGTCGGCGAAGGCGCTGCTCGGGCCGGGCGTGCGGTTCATGACGCCCGAGGAGCGCGCGCGGAGCATCAAGCAGATGCTCTCTTGCGCGCTGCGCCCCGAGCGGGTCTGGATCTTCGGCATCGGCTCGCTCATCTGGAACCCGGCGTTCCACTTCGTCGAGCGGCGCACGGCGCTCGTGCATGGCTTTCACCGCCAGTTCTGCCTGTGGGCGCGCGCCGGGCGCGGCAGCCCGCAGCGCCCGGGGCTGATGCTCGCGCTCGAGCGCGGCGGCAGTTGTCACGGCGTCGCGTACCGCATCGCGCCGAAGCACGTCGAGATCGAGCTCGACGTGGTGTGGCGCCGCGAAATGCTGACCGGCGCATATCGGCCCGTCTGGGTCGCGGCGCGCACGCCGCGCGGCATCGAGCACGCGATCGCCTTCGCCGCCAACCGCAGCCACGAGCGCTACATCCGCGGCCTCGACGAGGTGGAGATGGCGCGCCTGCTCGCCACCGGGGCCGGGCCGCTCGGCGCCTGCTGCGACTACCTGTTCGACACTGTCGCGCACCTGCGCGAGCTCGGCATCCGCGACCGGCGGCTCGAAGCGCTCGAAAAGCGGGTGCGCTCGCACGCGGCGCGTTAGCGCGCCGCGTCTTGCAGGCCAATGCTCAGGTTCGGCGTCGACCTCGGTGGCAGCAAGATCGAAGTGCTCGCGCTCGACGACCGGGGCGGCGAGCGGCTGCGCCGGCGCGTGCCGACGCCCAAGGGCGACTACGAGGCGACTGTCGCCGCGGTCGCTCGGTTGGTGCTCGAGGCCGAAGCCGAGCTCGGCAAGATGGGCAGCGTCGGCGTCGGCATCCCGGGCGCGCTGTCGCTCGTGACCGGGCGCATCAAGAACGCGAACTCGACCTGGCTGATCGACCGGCCCTTGAAGCAGGACCTGGAGCGCGCGCTCGAGCGCGAGGTGCGGCTCGCCAATGACGCCAATTGCTTCGCGCTCTCGGAGGCGATCGATGGCACCGGGCGGGGCGCGCCGGTGGTGTTCGGCGTCATCCTCGGCACCGGGGTGGGCGGCGGCATCGTGGCGCACGGACACCTCCTGGTCGGGCCGAACGCGATCACCGGCGAGTGGGGTCATAACCCGTTGCCGCTGCCGACGCAGGACGACCAGCCGCTGCCCGAGTGCTACTGCGGCCGGCGCGGCTGCATCGAGACGTACCTGTGCGGACCCGGCATGGCGCGCGACCACATTGCCGCGGGCGGGCAGGCGTTCGGCGCCGAAGAGATCGCCGCGCATGCGGCGGCAGGAGACGCGACTTGCGCCGCCACGCTGGCGCGCTACGAGGAGCGCCTGGCACGCTCACTCGCTTCGGTGATCAACGTGCTCGACCCGGATGTCATCGTGCTGGGCGGCGGCATGTCGAACGTCGAGCGGTTGTACCTCGAGGTGCCGCGCCTCTGGGGCCGCCACGTGTTTTCCGATCGCGTCGCGACGCGGCTCGCGCGCCACGCGCACGGCGACTCGAGCGGGGTGCGCGGCGCGGCGCGGCTGTGGGGCTAGCCCTCGTCCGGCGGCCGCGCGGCGTCGGTGACCACGCGCGCGTGGCGCTCGAAGGTGAAGTACGAGATCGCCCAGTCGAGCATCACCACGATGCGGTTGCGAAAGCCGATCAGGAAGAAAATGTGGGCCGTGAGCCACACCAGCCAGGCGGGAAAGCCCGCGAGCTGGAAGCGCCCGAAGTAGGCGACCGCCTTGCTGCGCCCGATGGTGGCGAGCGAGCCATAGTCGGCGTATCGGAACGACTTTGTCGGCTCGCCCATGAAGCGCGCGAGCACGTTGTTCGCCGCACGGCGGCCCATCTGCTTGGCGGCCGGGCCGGTGCCCGGAACCGGCGGCTCGTGCCACGGCAGCGCGGCGAGGTCGCCGATCACGAACACCTCCGGATGCTTCGGCACCGAGAGGTCGCGCTCGACGATGACGCGCCCGGCGCGGTCGCACTCGACGCCGAGCGTCGCGCCGAGCGGCGAGGCGGCGATGCCCGCGGCCCAGATCACGGTATGCGCATCGATGCGCTCCTCGCCGAGCATGACGCCTCGCGCATCCACATCGGTGACGCGAACGCCGAGCCGCACGCCGACGCCGAGGCGCTCGAGCTGGCGCCGCGCCTTTTCCGAGAGCTCGGGCGGATAGGGCGGCAGCACGCGATCGGAGGCTTCGATCAGCAGCACGCGCGCCTCGCGGCGCGGATCGAAGCGCCGATATTCGCCGCGCAGCGTGTGGCGTGCGATCTCGGCCATGGTGCCGGCGAGCTCGACGCCCGTGGCGCCGGCGCCGATCACCACGAAGGAGAGCCAGGCGCGGCGCTTCAGCGGATCGGACTCGCGCTCGGCGTGCTCGTAGGCGAGCAGGATGCGACGCCGGATGTCGAACGCGTCCTCGAGCGTCTTCAGACCCGGCGCGTGCTTCGCCCATTCATCGTGGCCGAAGTAGCCGTGCGTGGTGCCCGTGGCGACGATCAGCGAGTCGTAGCCGAGCTCCTCGTCGTCCTCGAGCGTCACGACGCGGCGCTCGAGGTCGACGCGCCTCGCCTCGCCGTAGAGCACGTTCGCGTTGTCCTGGTCCTCGAGGATCTGGCGGATCGGCTCGGCGATCGCAGGCGCAGAAAGGCCGGCGGTTGCGACCTGGTAGAGCAGCGGCTGGAACAGGTGGTGGTTGACGCGGTCGATCACCGTCACGCGCAGCGGCGCGCGGGCGAGCGCGCGCGCGGCGAACAGCCCGCCGAAGCCGCAGCCGAGAATCAGCACGCGGGGCGGCTCGTCGCCCTGCTCGCGCTTGACGTTGGTCATATGGAAACCGGTGGTTGCGGGCCATAATGCAGCGAATGGACCTCGCCGTGCAAATCCGCCCGGGCGCGACCGGCAGCGCCGAGCTGGTGGTGGCCGAGTCGCACACTGCGCCGCGCGTGGGCAGCGGCAAGGTGCATGTGCTCGCCACGCCGGTGATGATCAACCTGATCGAGGCGGCGGCGCTGGCTGCGTGCGAGAAGCAGCTGCCCGAGGGCCATCAGAGCCTCGGCACACTGCTCAACGTGCGCCACATCGCGGCGACGCCGGTCGGTATGCGCGTTCGCGCCACCGCCGAAGTCACCGGCGTGGAGGGACGCACCATCCGCTTTCGCGTCGAGGCGCGCGACCAGAAGGAGCTGATCGGCGACGGCACGCACGAGCGCGTGGTGGTGAACGTCGCCAAGTTCGACCAGCGCGTGCAGCGCAAGCTTTTGAAGGGAGATGCACCATGACGGCGGTCGGGGTGATCGGGCTGGGATCGATGGGCGGCGGCGTGGCGAGATCTCTTTTGCGCGCGAAGTTCGAGACGCACGTGTACGACGTACGCGCCGAAGTCGTGAAGGCGTTCGTCGGGCAGGGCGCGAAGGCGGCGGCGACGCCCGCGGCGCTCGGCGCGGCCTGCGACGTCGTCGTGGTGCTGGTGGTGAACGCCGAGCAGACCGGGAAGGTGCTCTTCGGCGAGCAAGGCGTCGCAGGCGCGATGAAAAAGGGTGGCGTCGTGGTCGCGAGCGCGACGCTGGCGCCGGATGTCGCCGAGAGCTTCGGCGCGCGGCTTGCCGAGCGCGGGCTGCTGATGATCGACGCGCCGGTCTCGGGCGGCGCAGCGAAGGCCGCCGCGGGCGAGATGACGATCATGGCCTCGGGCGTGCCCGAAGCCTTCGCGAAGTGCGAGAAGGTATTCGAGGCGGTCGCGGCGAAGGTGTACCGGCTGGGCGATCGACCCGGGCCAGGCTCGAAGGTGAAGATGATCAACCAGCTGCTCGCCGGGGTACACATCGCGGCAGCGTGCGAGGCGATGGCGCTCGGCATCCGCGCCGGCGCCGATCCGCAGACGCTCTACGAGGTGATCTCGAACAGCGCCGGCTCCTCCTGGATGTTCCAGAACCGCGTGCCACACATTCTCGCGGGCGATTATGCGCCGCTCTCGGCGGTGAACATCTTCGTCAAGGACCTGGGCATCGTGCTCGACACCGCGAAGAAGTTCGCTTTCCCGCTGCCGCTTACCGCGGCGGCGCATCAGCTTTACCTCGCTGCCGCCGCGCAGGGGCACGGGCTCGAGGACGATTCGTCGGTGGTGAAGGTCTACGCGGCGCTCGCCGGGCTGGAGCTGCCGAAGGCAAGCGCATAGAGGCGCTGCGAGGCGAGTGCAGTGAGCATCTTCGACAAGGGCCTGATCACCATACTGGTTTGCAGCGCGGTTTTCTGCCTGCTGTCGATCCCCCTCATGCTGCGAAAAGTCCCCCGCAACCCCGTTTACGGGTATCGCACGCGGGCTACGCTTCGCGACGAGACGCTCTGGTACGAGGCGAACGCCTATTTCGGCTCGACGTTTCTCGTCGCAACCGTCGTATCGGCCTGCATTGCGGTGGCGCTTCACCAGTGGCAAGGGCTTGCCGAGCGGACGTATCTCGGCGTGTCGGTTGCGTTGCTCGCGATGCCCGTCCTGGTGGCCGCGCTCCTGACGGGCCGGTTCGTGCGTGCGCTCGAGGCCGGCGCGCGCTAGATCTTTCGCTCGCGTCCGGCCCAGAACGGGTCGCGCAGCTCGCGCTTCAGGGTCTTGCCGGCGGCGTTGCGCGGAAAATCATCCTTGATCAGCACCTGCGAGACGCGCTGGTACTTGGCCGCCACGCGCTCGTTGATCCACGCCATCAGCGCCTCGGCGCCGATCGCACCGGGTTTGTTCAGGATCACCGCCGCCACCGGGGTCTCGCCCCACTTGTCGTGCGGCACGCCGAACACCGCGGCTTCGCGCACTGCGGGGTGGCGTGCGACGATCTCCTCGACATCCTTCGGGTAGACCTTG
>Ga0326597_10013856_pt1 | contig 10578 bp, 11 predicted proteins | sample RVTome_12_FD_203789 | JGI IMG/M metagenome (GOLD analysis project Ga0326597, IMG submission 203789) | Soil microbial communities from uranium-contaminated site in the Upper Colorado River Basin, Wyoming, United States - RVT100D185 | ecosystem: Environmental > Terrestrial > Soil > Contaminated >... | reverse complement strand
AGCGAGCAACCGCGCCTGAAGCATCGGCAGCAATCCGATCGCCACATTCGTCTCCAGGACCGGATGGACAAGCGTCTCCTGCTTGCGCTCCTGGTAGGCAGTCACCACTCTTTTTCGCGCGTCGTCCCCAAGCAGGACGGCGCCGCCCGGTCGTACCACGAAGTCTTCGCCCACAACCTGTTTCCGGTTGATCAAGGTCAACGCCAAACGATCTGCCAGCACCGGTCTGAACTCTTCCATGAGATCGAGCGCCAGGGCAGCCCGTCCCGGCCGCACCGCGTGGAGGAATCCGAGTTGCGCATCGAGACCCACGCTTTCCGTGGCCGAGCGGCAATCGTTCATCAGCATCGAATAAAGGAACGACAGCAGCGCGTTGAAGGGGTCGAGCGGCGGACGGCGCGTGCGGCCCGACATCGTAAATCCATCGCGCTGATCGGCGCGGACGAGAAACGGCAAACATCCGAAGTAGCGCTTTGCGGCATCACCCTCGACGCCGCGCAAACCATCGAGATCCGGCGCAAGCTCGACCCGGCGAAGGCCCTGCGCCAACTCCTCCGAGCCGGAAGTCAGCGCGACACGATCGGCGTCCGCAGTGGCTTCCCGCGCCCCACGCAGCAGAACCTGCCGGCAGTTACGCAGCTTTCCAGCAACGCAGGCCTTGGCGACCCCCAATGCGAATTCCTGGACACCTGCCTGCACATGATGCGCCTGTCTGAGCAGGATATTCCCCGAAACCGGACCTTCCAACCGCGCCTTGAAGCGGCCATTTTCGTTGAGCAGCACCAGGCTCTTTCCATCCTCGGCAAGCCGATGCATGAGCGCCGGCGACACCATGATATTGCCGAAGCACACCACCGAACCGAGATGATGCAGCGGGACCTGGAGCTTCTTCTCGCGCTCGACGTCCACCCGCAACGTATCGTTCTCCAAATGCACATATGCATTCGGAGTCATGACGTAGAGCGTATTGAGGATTTGCTGCATTACGCAGCGATTTGCGGCCGATAGTGCAGAACCATCAATTGCGAAGCTTGCAGCGCGGCGGAGGCGTATGTATATCCAGCATCGTCACAAAACTCGACCTCGTAAACATCCGGCGCAAGAATCTCGACAGCCGTCCCGACCTGTCCGCGCAGCAACCGTTTTTCAAGGACATCCACGGTGAGCGCCACAACCTCCAACAGCTTGATAGCAGTAGCCATGCTGGTCTTTCCGATACAAGAAATACGGTCGGGAATCGAGTCGCGATCAGTTTGCCTCGAAAAGTCTGCCACCAAGCTCATGGATTACACGCGTAGCCGAGACTGCCTCTGGCTGACAAATTTCCTTGAGCGAGCACTCCTTGCACCGTTTGTCATTGACGGGCGGTGGTAACTTCCCGGCGGCGAGCATTGCGCGAATCGCAGAAACCGCCTCCTCGACCAGTTTCCGCAGATCGTCCGTGATCAAGACCTCCCGGCGCCGGCGCGAGGCATGATGAAAAATCGCACCCTTCACCACCGGTTTCCCGGTCATCTCCTCAAGGCAGAGCGCCTGCGCAGCAAGCTGAAGATCGTCGTGCAACTTGACGCGCTTTCCGCCGTGCTTATACTCCACCGGATAGATCGATCCGTCGCCCCGAAATTCGACCACGTCGCACTTCCCAATCAAGCCCAATCGATCGGACCAGACCGGCAACGCCCGTTCCACCCTCGCGCCCGGCTGGCATTCCCAACCCGGATCATCCACGCGATCATGGAGCGCGTGCCCGCGCGCCGTATGGATGTTGTCGGCGAATGCTTGTTCAACATGGATCAGGCCACACTGGCGCGGGCAGTACGCCCAATGCTCCAGCGCGGAGATCATAATGGGGTCGTCCGGAATCATCCGCACTTGCGAAGGAGCGTCACGCCTTGTATCGCACTCTCATCCACTTGCACCGTGTAGTCATCGAAACTCCGAGGTACCGAAACACTATCCTTGACCTTCGTGCGAATACGCGCAAAAAGATCATGAGCATGGGCCATGCCGAGTTCGTTTTCGTGTTTGAACACATAAAGGCCACGCGTTGCCATCTGGCCCCGCGCCGCCGATCGGTCGTGTTCGAACATGCTGCTTAGTGCTTCCCACAGGAGATTCAGGTCGTCCTCGCCGAAGCCAGTCTGGCGCGCGAGGTGGGCGGAGACGAACCCGTGAGTGACGTAGAGACCATATGGCACAGTAAACTTGCGGCCCATGGTGCGGTTGTCACCACCTTGCTTTTCGGCTTCGGCCTCCGTAGCCACCGCCATGCGTGTGATGGAATGCTCCAGCGTGACAATAGGATCGACCGACCGGGCGAAGGTGATCTGGACCGGGCCTCGCACCTGTCCACAATTGGGGGCCGATTTCAAAGACATCACTGCGCCAAATGTGCGAATGTCGTAAAAGTGCTTGCACATCCATTCGCGGCCTTTGTCGCTTTCCTCTTGGGTCGGTTTACGGGTCTTCGCGTCGCTGAGGGCCTTATTGAGAAACCTCTTGGCTTCCTGTGCGAGATCTTCCGCATCTTTGATCTGCTGCCTAGCTTCTTTCTTGTCCGTCGTCCCGGAAACTCTAAGCACCATGTGCTCATCATCATCCTGACCGAGTTCCATTCCTTCTGGCAGGGTCACGTCTTTCAACGACTCAGTCAGATTTTCTGGAACAGGTACTGGAGAAAGATCCTGCCCCAGTTCGATGCCGAGCTTGTTGAAAGCGTCCACATGGGCGCGCCCTAATACTGCCCGTTCTTTGACATAGATGTCATAACCATCGGGTAGACGCCCGTTCGCGTCGGCCTTGGCGATCTGAACGAAGTTCCTGACCTTGCGCTTGATGCTCACGTCCGTGACCAGTCCCTTGCCGGTCTCCGCGTCCAAACGTGGCAGGTTGCCGGCATCCGGGTCGCCGTTGGGGTTACCGTCGCACACATCAAACAGTAGGACGAAGTCGAATCGGTTTTTGATGGGGTCGTTCATGCTCAGTCTCCTTATTTGCGGTAGGTCGAGGAATGCATTCGCTGGTGGTAATAGCCGATGGCGAAGCGGCCCTGGTCGTCCATGGACAAATGCGGGTCAAACTTGGGCGGCAAACCATCGACAATCTCGCCGAGCAGCGCTTCAAGGTTTTTGCGGCGGCCCACGTTCTGGATCTTGGCGACGTGATGATTCTTAAGACGCAGCAGCATCGGAAATACCGTCGCTGGCGTACTAGAAGCGGCGCCGTAGAATCGGTCGCGGATGGTGGCGTTGAGCTTGCCGAGGCCTCCAGCAGCTTCCTCCTGGATGCGTTCCAGCACGGCAAACAAGCGGCCAAGGCGATAGCCAGGGTTGGGGTTGTCAGGGTCGAGCGACACGGTGATCTCCTTCTCGTTTGGGTATCGTTTGCCATTGAGACAAGCCTTCAGAACCGCGGCGCGCGGGTAGTTCACTTCTCGTTCAGCGCGGATGCGGCGGATCGCGCCATGGAACAGGGTTTCCGGGTACGGGAGCCCTTCCAGGATTGCACGCATGACTTCGCCGCCGAGGTTGGGCGGTATCCTCTCTGGGTCGCCGCCCGGCCATTTCTGCGACGGCGGCGCGGTATTACGCAATAGGAGCGACAGGGCGAGAAACCGTGGCTCTTTCGGCGCGTCGATCCCAATGCCTTCGAAGTGCCGCACGATCCGCCCGGCCATTTCCGCCACTGTGCCCGCACGCCAAAAGCGAATGGAGATGCGGGCCGCATTGGGCGCAAGGCCAAGGACAAAGAAGCGAGTCTGGTCATCAAGCACTGGCCCCACGCCTTGTTTGACCGACTCCATCAATGCTTTCACAGCCCGCGTGCCCCGATCGGGATCAGGATCACCCTGTCTCGGCTCATCGAAAAACGCAGCGAAGTCATTTTCGAGGCTGCTATCACGGTCGGCCCAGAATACTGTGGTGGCATCTCCGACCTGGAGTTTCTGGGTACTGTCACGACGGAGAAGATGCTTGAGGGCTGTGGTGTAGGCATAAGCAGCACGCTTACCCACTGGTGCGTTGTCACCTTTTTCTTTTCCGTAGGAACGGAAAGCATCAAGATTGAAGGAAACGATGCTGGCGCCACTGGTTCGTGCATCCCGCACGCCAGCGATCGCTGGATGTAATCGCTCCGGTTCGTCGACTTCGCCTGTCACCAAGCAAATTGAATTACGTTTGTCGGATGCACCATGCGCCAATACCTTCTGGACCACCGGCCGCTGGCAGACCAGATCGACGTCGCCTTGCACGCGAAACGTCAGATTAGGGTTGCTGGCGGTGATTTCGGTCCCAAGCTCTCCCACCGTAGTCAACGCCTCATCGCCCGGCTTGTCGAGAAATGCCAGCACAGCCTGGATACCCGCATCATTTAGTACCTCATCGGGCAGCGCACGGATTTCGGACGCGAATACCGCCCGCATTTTCCGCAGGCGTGCGTGGTAGTCCTCCGCTTTGCTCTTTGCCTTCCTCTCGGCAAGCTTCTTGGGATCAGGCAGCCCCAGCACATATTCAGCGTTGCCCCAAAGTAGATTTGCGGCAACATTGACGGATTTCTTGACGCTCTGCGGCACCAGGAAAGCACGCGCGAGCTTCCTCTTACCTCGGGTCTCTCGGGTGTCCAATACCTGTACGAGCCGGCCGTTCGCATCCAGTTCGAGCACAAACGGAATTTCCTTGAGCTCGTAGCCGTCTTGTGGCAGTTCCGGCTTACGGCGGTAATAATCGTAAAGCGCCTGAAGAATCATCCTCGCACCTCCACGTTCGCAAGGTCAATAGCACCGCTCTTCATTTTCGCGCGGAAAAACTTCGGCTTGGGGTCAGTGGGATTCGTGTAGTCAAGGTCGTAGAGCATCCAGCCAAGGTCGCGGGTCTCGATGATGGGTGCGCGTTCAGCAATGAGTGTCTCTACCAAACGGAAATGGCACGCGAATTCCCTGCAACCGAGATAAGGCTGGTTGATGCACTGCCCTTTGCTGGCGCGGCGCTCGAACATGGAGAGAAACTTGGCCGGATTGTTGTAAGGAAGCGCCTCGAGGTCCTCCTCGCCAGAGTTGCCGCGATACTTCGAGAGGTGCGGGAAATTCTGCTTGTGGCGTGCCGGGTCGCGCAGTTCAAAGTGAGCATGAATGCGATACGCCACGTCGCGCAGGAATAGGCCAGCCCGCTGCTGGCGGTCGTCTTCGATATAAATTCCGTCGCTTTGCGGTGAGGCAATCTTGCCTACCTCGTTACGTCGGATGTTCACCCAGCGGATGGGGTTGAGGATTTCGATCTTCGTCACCTGCCATTGGATAGCCGGCTTCCAAAGGATCGCCTCGAACACTGCGCGCGCCGCAGAGGGTGTGATGACATCGTAGGAAACGCGCTCCACCTTCATCTCCGGCCGTGTGAAGCAGGCAAAATCGCCGCCGACTTCGAGACAGTACGTCTTATTCAAGTTGCGGCCTCCTTCTTAGATGACAAGTTGTTCGACATCGAGTCGAGTCTGCACAACTACACCCAAATCGGGGTGATAAAGCGTGTCCACGGCCTGCGCGAAGATGCCGGGCCAGACCTCCCGCACTTCGTGGGTTTCCAGGAGCTTCGCCGCCGTTCGACAAGGCAAGTTCACCATGTAGCGTTGCAGCTTGCGCATGAGCCAGCGTTCGGGCCCGGATTTTTCCAGCCTGCCGATGAGAACGGGGCTGTCGTCCCACCAGACCAAGATGGGCTGACTGTCCGCGTCGTCCACGTAACGGAATGCTTGTGCTGCAGTCCGAAACTGGATGTCCATGCGCTTACTATCCACGTCACGCACCAACAATCCGTGCATATCGTACTTGTCCCAGTTATCTTCACTGAGATAAAAGCGTTCGAAATAACTGCGGAAAACCTCGGGCGCGAGCGGATCAAGGTTGGTTCCAGCCATCATTCCAACTGTCGCCTGCTCAGCCCGGCGCAACTGCCCTGGCGGCGCAGCCTTTGGCGGCACAAACACGACCACCCGGCCTGTCGCGCGCGTCCCTTCACGATTGCAGCGCCCAGCAGCTTGCGCGATGGAATCGATTCCAGCCAACGCACGGTAAACGACGGGAAAATCCACATCCACACCTGCCTCGATCAACTGGGTCGAGACCACGCGCACCGGTTCAGCGTTCTTAAGCCGGCTCCTGACCTCGTCGATGCGCTGAGCACGATGGGCCCCACACATGGATGCCGACAAGTGAACCGTGGCCTTCGGCATGCGCTCCCAGAGTTCGCGGCAATCGCGCCGAGTATTCACAATAGCAAGCACGGCCTCATGTCCACGAATCTCTGTCCCGACCCCATCCCAGGTATACCGCGCTTGGAAGTCGGCGGGTAATTCAACGGTGACACGCTTCAATGCGTCAAACAAGGCTTGCGGATCATCGATGATTTCCGTTGCCTCATCGAGACCGCGCAACTCGCGGCCAAAGCTCTTCACATCGCGCAGCGCGGGCTGGGTGGCAGTGCACAGCACTACAGTCACGCCATAGTGGCGGCTGAGCAGGTTCAATGCGTCCAGGCAAGGTTGAAGCAGTTCCGGGGGCAGAGTCTGCGCCTCATCAACCACGATTACACTGTCGACGAAATTGTGCAGCTTGCGGCACCGGGACGGCTTGGCCGCGAATAACGACTCGAATAACTGCACGTTGGTTGTGACGACGACGGGAGCATCCCAGTTCTCCGTCGCCAGCCGGCTCTTTGCAGTTTCCTTATCTGGATCAAGGTTGCTGTGATGTTCAATGACTGTCTCACCGAAGACATCCCGGTAAACATCGCAGGTCTGTTCAACGATGCTAGTGAAAGGAATCGCGTAAATGACACGCCGTTTGCCATGCCGATTGGCATGTTCGAGAGCGAAAGCCAAGCTCGACAATGTCTTACCTCCGCCAGTCGGCACGGTTAAACTGAAGATACCGGGTGGCAGCACAGCCTTCTCCCGGCACTGTCTTAGCACATCGGCACGGACGCGATTAACAGCGGTTGCGGCGGTACGTTCGAAGCGCGCCATGTAAGCGTCGAAACGGAATAACAACGTTTTGATATTCAGATAGTCCCCTCGCCCGATCGCCTTGTCTGGAGACATGAATGCCTCGGTATCAAGGAAATCGGCGTCAACCAAACACGAGAACAAGATCCGCAACCAGAGGTGCGCACCTTGAGGCCCACCCGGAATCTTGCCTCCCGGGTTGCCCTCGGGATCACAAATATCACTTGGTATTGCGTCAATCGGTAGTGACTCCAAGTGCTGTCGCTTTCCTAGGCGGTAAGAGAGGGATGCTGCCGCATTTGCATCGCCCGCCCAGTCCGGCAGGCCCGCATGATGTCCCGCTATCAGGTACGCCAAAACACGCCCAGCAGCCTTGAACTTGTCCACTGCGTAGATGGCTCCAGCGGTGGAGTGATCAACGCGGCCCGCCATCCCTTCTATATGCGCTTCCGCCCGCTCAAATCCGCTCGCCGTCTTGATATACCCCTGGAAGGCCGCACTATATTTGCCGAGATCATGCCAGAGACCCGCCAGCCGCGCCCATTCCCTGCCGTTGATTGACTCTGCATATTCAGCAGCCAATCCACCAACAGCCCGTAAGTGTTCTTCTAGGGCGTGTTCCTGCCACTCGCCGGTGGGAAGTTGCTTGATATGCGCGAGAGGCCGTTCGTTTTTCATACAATGACCGTCAGCTCAACTTCCAATCTCCGCCACGAACCACGCGTTCCATGCAGCCGGACAATGCGTGCCTGACATGAAAGGAATTGGTCGAGCAGATTCTCAACTGTTTTCTGGCGATTCCAGTCGATGCGAATGGCGCGATCGTTGGTCGCATTGTCTTGGCTTGTGCGCAACGGCGAGGAGGTCGCTGGTCGTGCGTGCGGGCCCCCCGGCCCTGGCAAAACAGGTAAGCGTCCGCTATCGAGGGCCGGCAAGACTGCGAACATATTTCATCTCTTCCGCAAGCTCTTCCCCGGAATAGCGAATCACAGGCATGTGGCGCCGGCCAAGCTCATCGATCATTTCGCTTATCGACAATCCCGCGATGCGGGACGCTACACCAAGGCTGACCTGCTCATGATCGAACAGCGAAACCGCGATCTCCAGCGGGATTCCCCGTTGACCTGCACTCGTAGGCACAGCCATGAACACGGGTTCGCCGTCCCGTGTCACTACGGCGACTTCTCCGCCCTGCACGTCGCTCAGCAGCCTCTCCGGGTGCTCCAGAAATTGCTCTACCGATATCGAGGCCATGATGTCTCCACGCTGTCAACACGCGTCGTAGGAGTGTGCGTTCCCGACTAGCAAGAAAGCAGGCTGGCCTGGCGCCATGCGGGGTTCATTGTGATGGTTCAACCAAGACCTTTTATCACACCCACTGGCTCAATCCGTGATACCGGCTATCTATCTGAACTCACAAACGTTTCGTGACACTCGCTGGGTAATCCCTGCGCGGCGCTCGGATTGTTTGTGGCCTACTCGTAGCGTCGGGCAGCAGCAGCGAGTCGGGACGCTACTTCCTGCCTCAACTGCGCCGGCTCGATCACCTCCACCTCCGGCCCATACCGCAGGATATCGCCGATCAGTTCGCGCGGATCGGCGTATGGCACTCTGAGTTCGTAGCTGCCGTCGTCGAGCATTTGCCCCTCCTGCCGCGGATGCCATTCCTCCTCGGCGACCCAGCGCGCCCGCTGCGGTGAGAACCTGACCACCGCCGTGTATTTCGGCTCGCCCGCGAAAATCCCGTAGGCGCCGGCAAAGTGCCGATCCAGCGCGCGTTCGGCAATCTCCTTCGCTGCCTGCTCGCGGTGCGATGCGGCGCGGATGCGTTCCAGCGCGAAGCTGCGCAGGCCCTTGCGGGCGTGGCACCACGCGTCGACATACCAGTTGTCACGGTAGTGCACGAGCCGCTGCGGAGAGATTTCGCGGGTGGTGACTTCATCGTTTCCGCGTGCGTGGTACTCGATTGCGAGCCGCTTGCGCCGCGCCAGGGCATCGGCGACGAGATTAAAGAATTTCCCCGGGCCGCGGCCGGCCATGCGCAGGATGCGCACGCGGCGCGCGAGTTCGCCGCGCCCGAGGTGTTCGAGCGCGAATATGCGATGCAGCTTCTGCCGCAGCGGCGCGAGCGTCTCCGCCATGAGACCCGGTTCGGCATGCTCCAGGAAGTGCTCGGTTACGAACAGCGCCTCAAGCTCGGAGGGCGAAAACCAGATGCCAGGGAGTTCGAACGCGGCGCCGGGCGTGTAGCGGTAGCCATTGTGTTCGCGCACGTATTCGATCGGCGCGCCGCAGTTGCGCAGTTCCTCGATGATGCGCTTGACCGTGGCACGCGAGCACCCGTCAAGTTCGCGCTCCAATACCGTGCGCGGCACCGGGAAGCGGCGCGAGGACAGGATGCGGTGAAGCCGGTAATACCGGTGGAAACGGTCCATGCTCACCCTCCTTTCGCGCGAGCATGCGGTTTCATTATCCTCACCCCCACCCTAACCCTCCCCCATCGAAGGGGGAGGGAACTGGGATTGGCTACGTCGCCGATTTCGTGCGAATCGTCAGGCGCATCCCGGGTCGGTCCCGGTGCCGTCGCGCTCGCGCATTTCCCGCAGGCGTTGCGTGACCTCCGCCATGTCCTCGACCGCCTGCAGGCGCTCACGCAGCGTGAGGGTGAGCGCGTGCCGCAACTGGGCGCGCCGGTTGCCTTCCCATGTGGTCTGTTCCCAGACTTCGTCAGGTATCGGATCCGGTCCCATCTTTTTCCTCGAGCAGCCAGCGCAGGTGCAGGATATCATCCACGTCGCGCGGGCGGTTGGCAATCTCCTTCATGGCGATCAGGGTCGGAATGGAGACAAAACGGAGACACAGCCCCGGCGCCAGTTCGTGGCTTCTCGCCGCGTCATATTCGGTGTCGAAGTCGAACGGTTCGGTCACGAATACGTCTATCGGCGTCTCGCGGTGCTGGTCGCTCTGGAAGTTGAGCACCATCATGCCTTTTTCCCTGACCCACTGGCGGCGCTGCGTTTCGTCCGCGAACTGCGCGGCGGTCACGGGCACCAGGGGACGGTAACCGAGGGAGGCCAGTGCATCAAACGCCGGGACGACGTTCCCCGGCTTGAGCTGAATGACCAGATCCACGTCGTGCGTCAATCGCAGGTAGCCGTAAGCATTTACGGCAAGCCCGCCGGCCACCAGATAACGCACGCACGCGTTTTCGAGCGCGGCGACGAGTGCCTCGAGACTTGCGAGCTTCACGCAAGCCCCAGCCGGGCGCGCAGGTCGCGGATGATGGACTTGTCCATGGGCGGCTGCATGTTGCGGCCATGGCGCTCCGCCTGGAGCACCAGCGCCTCGACCATCTCGCGCCCTTCCGGGTCTGCCATCGCCTGGCGCGGGGTCCTGCCACCGAGCGCAGGAATTTCCTGGTCCACCCAGTCCTCGAAATGGCGGCGCATGTGTTCCTTCATCACCGCCTGGACTTCCGGCAGCGCGGCGAGCCGCTCGTGTTCCTCCTGCGCTGCGCGCGCTTTCCTCCCGCCGCGTTGCTTCCCCGCACGGGCCAGCGCGGAGTCCATGGACTGACTCTCGGTT
>Ga0326597_10013855_pt1 | contig 10578 bp, 7 predicted proteins | sample RVTome_12_FD_203789 | JGI IMG/M metagenome (GOLD analysis project Ga0326597, IMG submission 203789) | Soil microbial communities from uranium-contaminated site in the Upper Colorado River Basin, Wyoming, United States - RVT100D185 | ecosystem: Environmental > Terrestrial > Soil > Contaminated >... | reverse complement strand
AGAAGGTTGGGTACGCGCCTCGGCAAAAGCGCGTAGCCGAGGGCGCCTGACCAAATTGCCGGGTGGGCCAGTCCGTCGGTTTCCATGCCGGCGGGCAGCAATCCCGGCTGGGCGGGAACCAGGATGCGCACCGGGATGTCCAGCAGGCTCTCGAGGTGATGCTCGATGCGGGCTATGCCGGTACCGCCACCCGCTAGGAAGAATCTATTGATGCGCAATCCTCCCGACTGGGCGGCGTAGTACTCCAGCGTGCTCTGAATTTCGAGCACGAGCTTTTCGAGCGCGTCCTGGATAACCAACGCCGATTCGTCCTGGGCGGAATCCTCCCGGGCAGGGTCGGCCGTTCGATGGAACATCAGATCCTGCAACTGTGCCAAGTCCGGGCGGTTGAATCTGTCCACCACCGCAATGTCTTCGGCGAGGGCCTGCTCCACGTCACCCGTACCCACGTCCAACTCGCGAAAGAACTCCAGATTACCCCCGCGATACACGGCGAAGAGGCTCCTTTCGGCACCGATGTTGATGACGCCGTTGAATTCGCCGGCGGGAATCGGACCCGTGGAGAGCAGGGCCTGTGCCATGCCGAAGGCGGGAAGGAGTAGGGCGGATGGATGAATCTCGGCTTCGGATAGCAGAAACAGAAAATCTTCCACCTGACGTTTGAGGGCGGCCGCCACCACCGCTTTCACGGGCTGCTTGGGCGGCGTTCTCAAATAGGTGATGGCCACGTGGGAGTCGTCCAGCGGGAACGGGAATTTTTTCTGGGCCTGCCAGGTTACGGCCGCATCCAATTCGCCACGCGGCATCCGCGGCACTTCGACGGTGCGTACCATCGTTCCCACGCCCCCCAGGCCCACGATCCAGCGGGCACCGGGGCGATCGATCTGCTGCCGGGCGGCCATGAGGGCGGCGACTTGCGCGCGGATCTTGCCCATTTCCTCTCTGGCTTCGCCGCTGACCGGAACGGCACCGGCACCAATGACCGACGATCCGGTGGGGCGGTGGCGCACCGCGGCGTACTTGATCCAGCGGCTACCCACGTCCAGGCCGATCTGGATTCGCGCAAACAGCTTAAGCGGTTGACGATCCCAAGGAAGTCCTCCCGCAGGATCGTGCCAGTGCCAGCTGGCGTCGCCCCGCAGAGCCAGGTCGCCCACGGCGGGGAAGGAGGCCGTCGTCCTGATGTCGACGGACGCCGCGGTCTGTCCAGCTGCGGGACGCGTGGCATTCAGGTCGGAGTGGCTCATGCCTAAGGCACCGTGAACATCACCGACGAGCCGTCGGAAAAATCGAGAGTGAAGCTCACCCCCTGCGCGTCTCCGTTCCCGCAGCCTCCCGAGATGCACAGCTTGAATGTCGTCAACTCGACTGTGACAACCGCACCGTTGTTGATATTAATGGCCGGAAACGTCTGTGTGTCGCCGCTTTGGCCCCTTGGATTGGTGCTGGCAAATACGGTATTTCCGTCAATACCAACGGTTTCATAGTATATCGCGGGAGCATAGGATGCCGCAATCGACGTGATCAGAATCGTGGCACCGCTGTTGTTGGCCACATCGACTGACACATTCCGGCCGGCGTTGGACGAGGCGGCGCTCCCGCTGACGTAGGTCAGGCCACCTCCTCCCCCGCTGCCCCCTCCGCCGGCGCTCCAGAGATTACTCGGCATGCGGAAATTCACGAAGGCCGAAGACCTGGGGAGCACGGATACGTAACGTGTCAGGGTGTCTCCGCGGTATGTCAGGGTTACGGGATGATTACCCACGGGCACAGTGGCGCTGAAGGCATAACTTCCGCCCGCGTTGGGATTGACCGTGGCCGTGGTGGCGCCTCCTGCGCCGTCGGGATAGCGGACGGCGACCGCTACGGAGGCGGCCGAATCGCCGGGTGGGCTGTCGAGGCCGTCGGTCACGCTTCCCAGGATGGAATTCTGCGTCAGGTTCGAGACGGCACCGGCGATCTGCTTGGTAACGGCGGTGCCGGAGCCGTTGGAGGTGAGCGTCACGCCGGCGTAGGTGTAGAGCGTCCCCCAGGCGTCCTGTTTATAGTCGTTTGGATTCTGGTTGAAATCGCTCTGGATGTACGGCCCATTCCATGTGCCCAGCCCCGGATTGGCTACGAGGGCATCCAGGCTGGGAGGCAGCGCGCCGACGTCGCCGAAATACCCGAAGTCGGTACGCATGCCGTTGGTCATGAGGTTCGGATTGCCCACGATGGCCTGGGCCAGGCGGTCCATTTCCGCCCGCGTGGCCTCGAAGCGCGACTGCTCCAGAGCACCCGACCACTTCTGGGCCGCGATGGACGTAAGAATGCCCATGATGAGCACCACGAGGACAACTTCGATGAGCGAAAACCCGCGCTCGTTTTCCAGGCCCTGCTTAGAACGATACAACAATGCTCAACCCGCCTCCTGCGGACGTGATCGTGCGTGCGCCGGGGTCATACCGGTAGGTCGAATCCCATGGATCCGTCAGGTACGATCCGCCCGACGAATCGATGTAGGGACCGTTCCAGCCCCTGGCGATGAACTTGTTCCACGCCGCCAGGGAATCCGGCTTGCGCACAAGATCCGGCAGCGCGTTGGGCGGATGCCCGACATCGACGGCGAATCCGCCGCGGGGAACGCCGTCCGGTCCGACGCTTCCCACAATGGCCGTCTTCAGCCTGCGCAACTCATCCCTGGCCGCGCCGGCCTTGGCGGACTCCGACAATCCCCCCATCCTGGGAATCGCGACTGCCGCCAGGATCCCCAGGACCATGATGACGACGACCAGCTCGATCAGGGTGAACCCGGATGACCGAGCGGTACGGCTCACCAAGTGTTCTCGCCGGCCGCGCTCGTGTTGGCCCAAATTTCGCCGGTGGCCGCGTTGTAGGCCCAGCCACCGCGCGTTCCGACGGTGGTCCCCTTCGTGGCTCCGGTGACGATCGAGTCGGCCACCGAATCCGGATGCTGATACGGATTGGCTGGAATGGCCTGCTCCATGACCGTGCCGGGCGCGCCCAGCTGGACAAGCGAGGGCCAGTTGGCGTTGCCGGTGGTCACGGCTTCGTTGGCGTAGAAGATCGTGATGCCCGAGCGCAGGCCGCCCAGCGCACCGCGCGCCGCCGCCTCCTTCGACTCCGACGTGATGTTGGCGTACTTGGGAATGGCCACGGCGGCCAAGATTCCGAGCACGGCGATGATGATCACCAGCTCGATCAGCGTGAAGCCTTTCTGATTGATACCACGCATGGTACATCTCCTCACTTGGGGTTTACAGTTATTGCTTGAATACCGAAATCAGGTTCCACATGGGCAATAGCACGGCCAGCGCCATGACCAGAACCAGGCCGCTCAGGCCGAAGATGAGAAACGGCTCGAGTACGTTGGTCAGGCGGCGGGAGGCGTACTTTACCTCACGGTCATAGTGCTCGGCGAGCTGGGTCAGCATCGTGCCGAGCGCGCCGGTCTCCATGCCGACGGAGATCATTTGAATGGCCAACGGAGGGAACACGCCGCCCTCCTCCAGGCGCTCCACGGCCTCGCGACCGCGGCGAAAATTCTCGGCAATCTTGACCACCTCGCCGGCGACAATGCGATTGCCCACGGCCTGCGCGACCACCGTCAGGGATTCGATCATGGGCAACCCGCTCTCAAAGAGGATCGCCAGCATATGCGCGAAACGCGCCACGGCCACCTGGCGGAACAGCGGCCCCAGAGCCGGGAGGCGCAACAGCCAGCGATCCTTCCACTCGGCGCCGTGGTCGGTCCGCAGGTAGCGGATGAAGGCGTAGGTCATGGCGATGCACAGCGGTACAATCCAGTACCATCCTCCCGCAATCAGACGGTTGGCGCCGATCAGGAATCGGGTCGGAGCGGGAAGATCCGCACCGAACCTTCCATAGACGGCCGCGAACTTCGGTATGACGAACGTGACGATCAGGATGAAGGCGCCGGCCAGCGCGCATACCACCATGAAGGGGTACCGGACGGCGGCGCGAACTTCTTCCCGCGTAGTCATCTCCCGCTCCATGAAATCGGCCGATTTGGCCAAAACTTCATCGAGCTTTCCCGAGGTCTCCCCGGTGCGCACGGACTGAACAAACACCGACCCGAAGGACCGTTCATGCTCCTTCATGGCTTCCCAGAGCGGTACGCCGCCCTCGACCTGCTTGTGCACGTCCAGGAGCGTGCTGTGGAATCGATCGTCGCGCTCCTGCTCGGCCAGAAGGGAAAGCGCGCGGAGAATCGGTATGCCCGCGCCGTACAAAGTGCCGAACTTACGGGTAAACAGAATGCGCGTTTCGAGGCTCGGCGCGCGATAGATCAGGTCTTGAAACGCCGAAATCAGCCCGGGCTTGACGGGACGAACGGCAATGGGAATCAATTGCTGCAGGTCGAGGTAGCGCAGCACCCCCTCGCGATCAGCGGACTGCAGTCGCCCGGAAACGCGCCCTCCCTGGGCGTCTCGCGCCTGAAACGAATACAGTTCAGGCATGGTTCACGCGGCCGACGTGCCCCAGTCCTGGGCGACGCGGCTAACTTCCACAAGCGAGGTGATGCCCAGTCGCGCTTTGGCGAGGCCTTCATCCTTGAGCGCGACCATTCCCGCCGACACGGCGGATTGGCGCACCTCGTCATGCGTAGCATGGTTCATAATCTGTCTGCGGATCTGTCCATCGAGTACCATCAGTTCGAAAATCCCCGTGCGGCCGGTAAATCCTTCCTTCTTGCAGTGGCGGCAGCCCACGGCCTCGTAAAAGGGCCCGTCTCCGGGTAGAATCCCGAGTGCCAGGCGCACGACGTCATCGGGTTCGGCCTCCCGCTTGCACTTGTTGCAGAGCGTGCGGACCAGGCGCTGGGCGAGCACGGCGGACACCGCGGAGGCGACCATGTAGCCGGGAACCTCCATGTCAAGCAGGCGCGTGAGCGCGCCCGGCGCGTCGTTCGTGTGCAGAGTCGACAGCACCAGGTGACCGGTGAGGGCGCTGCGCACGGCGATCTCGGCGGTCTCGTTGTCACGTATTTCGCCCACCAGGATGATATCGGGGTTCTGGCGCAGCATCGCGCGCAGCGTATTGGCAAACGTCAGGCCGGCGCGTTCGTGGACCTGCACCTGATTCACCAGCGGGATGTCGTATTCCACCGGGTCTTCCACGGTCACGACGTTCAACGCGGGCGAGTTGATTCGCTGCAGCCCCGCGTATAGCGTGGACGTCTTGCCGCAACCGGTTGGACCGGTAATCAGAATCAGGCCCTCCGGCCGGTGCAGCTGCTCGTCGAACGGTTCCAGCACGTGTTTGGGCATGCCGACTGAGTCCAGCCCGCGGAGCAGGTTGCGGCGGTCGAGAATGCGCAGCACGATCTTCTCGCCGTTGATGGTCGGCAGGGACGACGCGCGGAAGTCGATCTCGGCGCCACCGACGAGCTGGCGAAAGCGGCCGTCCTGGGGGATGCGCTTTTCGGAGACGTCCATGTCGGACATGATTTTCAAACGCGAGATGATCGCCTGCGCCATGTGCTGGGGGGGCGATGCGGCTTCGCGCATCAGACCGTGCACGCGGTACCGGACATGCATGGCGTTGCGCTCGGGCTCGAAGTGAACGTCGGAGGCGCCCTCCGTGACCGCCTTGGAAATCAACAGATCCACAAGCCGTATCACCGGGGCTTCGCCAGGCAGCGCATTTCTTTCGGCCTCGCGCTGGGCTTCCTCGATCTGCCGATCGGACACGGTCTCCGTGTCGTACGCTCCCAGCATCTCCACCATGCGGTCGCGCACGCTGTAGTAGGTGGCGATGGCGCTTTCCACCTGGCTGGGGGCGGCGATGGCGCGGCTGATCTCCATGCCGGTGTGATACTTCACTTCGTCGACTGCGATGATGTCCAGCGGGTCGGCCATGGCCAGGGTAAGCGAGTTGCCGATTTTGGTGATGGGGAGCACCTGAAGCCGCCGCGCCATCTCGGCCGGGACCAAGCGCAACAGATGCTGATCGATCACCAGGTCGCCCAGATCGATGCGCGGGATCTTGAGCTTGACGGATATGCCTTCGATCAGGTCGGATTCGGAGATGATCTGCTCGTTGATGAGAATCTCGCCCAGGCGCCGTCCGCTTTCGGCCTGCAGTTTCAGGGCGTAGTCCAGTTGCTCGGGCGTGATCGCTCCGCGTTCAAGGAGGACGGCTCCGATCCGTTTCTTACTGGCAGTCAGCGTCATACAGGCATAGTCCCCGTCTGCACATTATCGGTTGGGTCGCAAATTAACTGAACGGCCCACTCCGACGGCGAAACTCCTTGACCGTAAAGGGGTTCCCCGGGTATTTGGGAGAGGTTACAGCGGTGCAAGCGGTTAGCGAAAGGATCCGGGAGGATGAAGCGGTTCTTGGGACTCTGCCTGGTCTGGCCCGCCCTGGTGCAGGCGGGTGGTTTTGCGTTGCCGGTGGAGCGTTACGAGCTCCAGAACGGCCTGGTGGTGCTGACGATCGAGGACCATTCCGCCCCGGTGGCCAGCTACTACACGTTTTACAAGGTCGGCTCGCGCAATGAACGGCCCGGCATCACCGGGATTTCGCACTACTTCGAGCACATGATGTTCAACGGCGCGACGATCTACGGCCCCAAGGAATTCGATCGCCTTCTGGAGTCTCACGGCGGTTACTCGAACGCCTTCACATCGAACGACATGACCGCCTACTATGAAGACTTCGCCTCCGCCAACCTCGAACTGGTGCTGAAGCTTGAAGCAGACCGCATGCACGGACTGTTGTTCGACCCCGAAGTGATGGAGAGCGAACGCGGCGTGGTGGCCGAGGAGCGACGAGTGGGGACGGACAATGATCCGTACGGTGCGGTGGACGAGCTGCTGTTTGCCACGGCCTTCGTGGCCCACCCTTACCAGTGGCCCGTGATTGGCTGGATGGCCGACATCGAGCGGTATATGCGGCAGGAGTGCCTGGACTACTTTGCGACCTACTATGCACCCAACAACGCCACGGTCATCCTCGCCGGCGAATTCGACACGAAGGCGGCACTGGCGATGATCGAGCGTTATCTCGGCGACCTGAAGCCGGGTCCCGAGCCTTTGCCCGTGGTGCGGTCCGAGCCGCCGCAGCAGGGTGAGCGTCGTGCGCTGTTGCGCATCCCCGCCGAGGTTCCGCTGGTGGCGGCCGCCTACCATGTGCCGGGCGCGGAATCGGATGACGCGATCGTGCTCGAGGTCATCGGGGCCATCATGAATTCCGGGGAGTCCAGCCGCCTGCAGCGCGAGCTCGTGTTCAAGCGCGAGATCGCTCTGGACGTCTACATCGACTACTATTACCGGCTCGACCCGAACCTGATCTACTTTCTCCTCGATGTGAATCCGGACTCTTCCACGGCGGTCGCCGAGAAGTACCTCTACACCGAACTCGACCGGCTTGCGGCGGTGCCGGTAGCCGCGGACGAGCTCGCCAAGGCCAAAAACAAGCTCTTGGCCGCCTATTATCGCGATCTCAAGACCAACAACGGTCGCGCCCAGCAGGTGGGCATGTACGACCTCTGGTACGGCGACTACCGCCGGCTCTTCGACGTGCCGGACAGGCTGGAGCGCGTGACGCCGGAAGACGTGCGCCGCGTGGCGGCTGCTTATTTCACTGAGGATACTCGTACCGTCGTAACGCTCGAACCGGTTCACGCGGAATAGGAGAGAGCCGATGGTTTCGCTGCGTGCCGTGCGATATCTTGCTTTCTTCATACTCACTCTGACCGCTTCCGCTCTGGCGGCACCGCAAATCCACGTTCCGCATGTCCATCGCTCGGTTCTTCCAACCGGCCTGACCGTTCTGGTTGCCGAGAATCACGAGGTCCCGCTGGTGTCCCTGCATGTGCTCGTGCGTGCCGGGTCCATGGACGATCCGGCCGGCAAGGAGGGACTGGCCGACCTTACGGCAACGCTGCTGCGCCGGGGTGCGGGGGCGCGCGATGCCGAGGCCTTCGCCCGGGCGGTGGATGGGGTGGGCGGGACGCTTTCGACCGGGTCGGGTATCGAATCTTCTCTGGTTCAGGCGGAGTTTCAGGCCGGCGACCTGGAATACGGGCTGTCGCTGTTGGGTTCGCTCCTCGTGCAGCCGCGCTTCGATCCGGACGAAGTGACACGCAGCATTCGGCAGGCGGTGTCCGCCCGCCGCCAGGCCTTGGACGATCCCGGAAGACTCGCCGACGATCAGATGCAAACGGAACTGTTCCGGGACCATCCGTACGGTCATCCCACGGAGGGGTTCGCCAAAGCTCTGGAAACGATCACGCGCGCGGATGTCATGGAGTTTTACGCCCGCCACTGGAACGCCGCGAATGCCGTGATCGCCGTGGTGGGCGATGTTGAAGCGTCCGAAGTCGAGACGATGGTGCAGCGGGCGATGGGCGAGTGGAAAGCGGGCCGGGCGAACGCCGAACGCGTCCCTCTGCCCTCCCCGGTGAGGGGACGCCGGGTGGTGCTGGTGCAGAAGCCGGCCGCCACGCAGGCGCAGATTCGACTCTGCCAGGTAGGGATCGATCGAAAGAGCCCAGACTACTTTGCGGTCATGGTGGCCAACACGGTGCTGGGCGGCGGCTTCACATCCTGGCTGGTGGACGAGATCCGGGTCAACCGGGGACTCTCCTACGGCGCGTCCAGCCGCTTCTATCCCTTTCTGATCGGGGGCTATTTCCGCATCTCCACGTTCACGAAAAACGCCACGGTGAAGGAGACGATCGAAGTCGCGCTGGCCCAGGTCGAACGACTGAGGGCGGGTCGGCTCGATTCGGCCACGCTGGTCAAGGCGAAGAATTACATTACCGGCCTTTATCCGCTGCGTCTGGAAACTTCGGATGCACTGGCGGACGCCTTGCTTCAACTCGAGTACTACGGTCAGCCTCAAAGCTGGATCGAAGATTATGCCCGACGCATTGAAGAGGTGTCGCTCGAGGATCTGAAGAGCGTGGCGCGTGCCCACTTTGCATACGACGATCTGCTTTTCGTCGTCGTGGGTGATCGCGCGCAGATCGAAAGCCAACTGGAAGTCTTCGGACCCGTTACCGTCATCGATCCCGAGTGATGGAATTTGAACCGTTCCGCGACCTGCACCGGGACGTACGTGGCGTTTGACCGCCAATTCAACGGGGCTCCCCGCGCGCGGCGCTGCGAGATAAGGTTATCCGATCCCTGCCTGCCGGCGTATGCTCTGCTATGACGCTCCGTCGGCCTCTCATTAAGTTCGCGATCGCCTTTGCGGCCGGTCTGTGCCTCGGACCCGCCGCGACAGCCCAAACGGTTGACCGGGAGCACCCTGCTGCGGCCGACACGGCAGTGAACCTCGAAGCGGCCCCGGAGAGCCGGACCAGGGCCGTGTTACCTGGCGGCGACCATGTGGGCCCGGCGATTGCTCTGCTAGGCGACGTCGACCGTGACGGCCGGTCGGATCTGGTCATCGGAGCTTACGGCAATGACTCCGTCGCAGGCGATGCCGGGGCGGTCTTCGTAATCGCCGGATCGTCGGGCGATACACTGTTGGCGTTGTTCGGGCGGAGCACGCATGACAACTTCGGAGCGAGCGTGGCGGCTCTGGGTGACATCGACGGTGATCGGGTGCCCGACTTTGGCGTGGGAGCGCCGGGCTCAGGCGGCGAGGCGGGGCAGGAGCCCGACCGGGGAAGCGTTTACCTCGTCTCGGGAGCGGACGGGCACATGATCGATTCGCTCCACGGATGGCACGCCGAAGGACGCTTCGGCTACGAGATCTCAGGTCTCGGCGACCTCGACGGCGACGGCGTATCCGAGTTCGGCGTGGGCGATCGGCGGGGAGGCGATTCGAGCAAGCCGAATTTCAGCACAGTGTATGTCTACTCGGGACGTACGAGGGAAACGCTGTTCCTTCTCACCGGAAACCAGTCGGGGGATCGCTTCGGTTCTGCCATGGCCGGCGTCGGCGATGCCGACGGCGACGGTTCCGGGGACTTCGTCATCGGTGCGTACAGATTCTCAGCTACCTTTCCGTCTGCCGGGGCGATCTACCTGTACGCGGGAAAATCCGGTCAGCCGATCAGCTCGACAACGGGAGACATCCTTCTGGGGCACTTCGGTTATTCGGTCGCCGGAGCTGGCGACATGAATGGCGATGGTCGGCCCGACTTTCTCGTCGGCGCTCGATTCGATGACGAGGCGGGCGGACGGGCGGGCAAAGTGCTCGCCCTGTCGGGGGCCGACGGACGCGTGCTGCGCCGGCTGTCGGGTCAAGCCGGTGCGCAGTTCGGAACCTCCGTCGCCGGCACGCAGGATTTGAATCGCGACGGCCGTCCTGACTTCGCCGTGGGCGCACCGCGTGCGGCACCCGGCGGCACGGGCGCCGTGTACCTCTTCTCTGGGGCCGACGGCACGCTGCTATCGACTTTGGCCGGCGAAGCCGTCGGAGACAATTTCGGGGGGACCGTGGCAGGCGGACACGATGTCGATGGGGACGACATCCCGGACCTAGCGGTCGGAGCTGTGGGGAACGACGACGGGGGTGTCGACGCCGGTAAAGTGTATCTGTACTCCGGCAGGAACTTCAGCCTCATCCAGAGCTTTGCCGGGCGATCGGGCGTGA
>Ga0326597_10013854_pt1 | contig 10578 bp, 6 predicted proteins | sample RVTome_12_FD_203789 | JGI IMG/M metagenome (GOLD analysis project Ga0326597, IMG submission 203789) | Soil microbial communities from uranium-contaminated site in the Upper Colorado River Basin, Wyoming, United States - RVT100D185 | ecosystem: Environmental > Terrestrial > Soil > Contaminated >... | reverse complement strand
CGCCTCCTGCGGCGCCGCGTGCCCGAGCCGCAGCTCTCCGACGCCGAGCGCGCGCGCGCCGCGCGCCTGCTCGAATGACCCTGTTCTGGGCGATCTGCGCCGCGCTGGCGGCGCTCGCGCTTGCGCTCGTGCTGCGGCCGCTGCTCGCGCGGCGCGGGGCGGCGGGCGTGTCGCGGCGCGAGGCCAACATCGCGGTGTACCGCGACCAGCGGCGCGAGCTCGACGCCGACCTCGCCGCCGGCAAGTTCGCGCCGGCCGAGCATGCGAAGGCGCGCGCCGAGCTCGAGGCGCGCCTGCTGGCGGACGTCGACGCGCCGACCGCGGAGGCGCGGCCGCCGCGCGGCGGCCGGCGCAGCGCCGTGCTCGTAGGCATGGCCGTGCCGCTCGCGGCGCTGGCGATCTATTTCGCCGTTGGCACGCCCGCCGCCGTGACCGGGCGCAACGGGCACGACGCGGTCAGCGCAGAGCAGATCGAGGTCATGGTGCAGCGGCTGGCGGCGCGCCTGCGCGAGAACCCCGACGACGTGGACGGCTGGAAGATGCTCGGGCGCTCGTACGCGGCGCTCGGGCGCTTCGGCGAGGCGGTGGACGCCTATGCCAAGGCGGCGGTGCGCGCGCCGCGCGACGCGCCGCTGCTCGCCGATTTCGCCGACGCGCTCGCCATGGCGCGCGGCCGCAGCCTGCAGGGCGAGCCGGAGAAGCTCGTGCTGCGCGCGCTCGAGATCGAGCCGGGGAACCTCAAGGCGCTGGCGCTCGCCGGCACCGCCGCCTTCGAGCGGCAGGCGTTCGCCGCGGCCGCGGACTACTGGCAGCGCATGCTGCCGCTGGTGGCGCCGGATTCGGAGGATGCGCGGGCCATCCGCGACAACGTGGCGCAGGCCAGCCAGCTCGCCGGCGGCGGCGCCGCGGCGCCGCAGGCCGCTGGCTTGCGCGGCACGGTGCGCATCTCGCCGCAGCTGAAGGGAAAGCTCGATCCCGAGGACATCGTGTTCATCTACGCGCGCGCCGCCGAGGGCCCGGCCATGCCGCTCGCCGTGCAGCGTGTCAAGGCGCGCGAGCTGCCGGTCAGCTTCGCGCTCGACGACGCGATGGCGATGGCGCCCGGCATGACGCTCTCCGCGCACCCGCGCGTCGTGGTGACCGCGCGGGTGTCCAAATCCGGCGGCGCCACGCCGCAGCCGGGTGACCTGCTGGGCGCGAGCGCGCCGGTGGCCAACGACGCCAGCGGTGTAACGGTGCTGATCGATTCCGTAGTGCGCTGAGCTCACGCCGCCCGCACCGCCGGGGGCGACCACGGCTCCGCCCACTCGGCGATGTAGCTGGTGAGGAACGCCGTGAAGCCCTCGGCGCCGGGCGGCAGCTCCCGGGCGCGGCTGGAAATCTGGTAGAGGTCGATCGGAACGACGGGGTCGGTGAGCGGGTGCATCGCGACCTTATGGTCGCGGCAGGCGGGGATGCAGAAGCTCGGAATGACGGCGACGCCCGCGCCGGCCTCGACCATCGCGATCTGCGTCTCGAAGTAGTTGAGCAGCATTTGCGGCGGGCCGCGCCGGCCTACGCGCTGCAACTGGTGGTCGATGAGCTGCTGGATCGGACTTTCGGGCGGCCCGCCCAGCAGGCGCTGGTCTACGAGGTCCGCCCAACGCAGCGCCCGCGCGAGCCGCGCGGCCTCGGCCTGCGGCTGGATCACCATCAGCGTGAAGCGGTAGAGCGGGGCGCGGCGCATGTCCGTCACGGGCTGCAGGAAACAGCCGAGCGCCGCGTCGATCTCGCCCGAGCTCAGCGCGGCCACGAGCTGGGCGCGATCGCCGTCGCGCAGAATGATCTCCATGCCGGGGTCGCGCTTCGCGTACTCGCTGATCACGGCGGGCAGGAGCTTGCCGGCGATCAGCGGCGTCGCACCGATGGCGAAGCGCCGCTTCGCCGCCGAGGCCAGGCGCCCGATGTTTGCCGCCGCGGTCTCCAGATCGAGCAGGCTCCTGTCGGCAATCGGCAGGAACCGCAAGCCGAACTCGGACAGCGTCACGTGCCGCGTGGTGCGCTCGAACAGCCGGAAGCCGAGCTGGTCTTCGAGCTCGCGGATCAGCACGCTCATTCCGGACTGAGTAATAAAGAGCTGCTCGGCCGCGCGCGAGAAGCTCTGGTGGTGCGCGGTGAGGAGAAACGCCTTCAATTGCCGCGAGGTGATATTCATTTCCGTCTCTGATGAATTGATGACTGAGTGGAATTTCTCTCCTCCATCACCCGCGTGTCTAATCGTAGCAAGGTTAGAAAGTGTTAGGGCGCTCGACCACGGCCAGGTATTCGAAACACTTGAAGGAGCATGACCATCGTGCTGCACGGCAATAATTTCCTGCGGCAATTCATCAAGAGAAGCGTGATCTGCGTTGAATTAGCGAACACTTAACGAGGGAAAAGCCGATGAGCAGGTTCAATGGAGTCGCGAGGGCGGCCGCGGCGGCGCTTGCCTTGGCTGCGTCGCTCGCCGATCGCAAGGTTTCCGCACTGCGAAACCTCATCACCCGGGCGCAGCAACAAGTGAAGGGAGATCACACCATGTCAACGAACGCACCAGAACTGTTTCGCAGATCGGCGTTGGTCGGCGCAACGCTCGCTACGGCGCTCCTCGCATGGACGCCGTCGCTCGAAGCGCGCGTCACCCGGATCGTCATCGACACTACGACGGCGATCACCGGCCAGCCCTATGAAGAGCTGACCGGGCGCGCCTGGGGCGAGCTCGATCCGAACAACCCGCAGAACGCGCTCATCACCGACCTCGAGCTCGCGCCGAAGAACGGCCACGGCAAGGTCGAGTACATTGCGAGTTTCCGCATCCGCAAGCCGACGGACCTGAGCCAGGCGAGCGGGCTGATGTGGCACGACGTGCCCAACCGCGGAGGCAACGTCAATCTCACCGCCGATCTCTTCGCCGCGCGAGACATGCAGCTCCTGAGCGGCTGGCAGGGCGACAACGCGCAAGCGACGCGGCTCCCGGCCAACGTGGACTGCCTGCCGCCGTACGTCGCGCCCTGCGCGGCGCCGGTCTTCGCCAACCATTACGTGAAGACCCCGGTGGTCGCCGGGGTGACCGGAAAGATCGTCGGCCGCATCATCAACCGCAGCGGCCTCGGGGCGCAGCCCTTGAACGTGATGGGCAACCCGATCCCGTATTTCCCCGCCGACGTCAACGACAACAGCGGCGACACGCTCACCGCGATCCTGCACGAGACCATCAACGGCGTGATCACCGTGGGCGACACGATCCCGAACGGCGACTGGAAGTACTGCGGCGGCGGCACCTTCGACGCGCCCACGCCGGTGACCGCGCTGCCGGTTCGGCTGTGCCTGAAGGACGGCTTCGACCCGGCAAAGCTCTACCAGCTTGTCTACACGGTGAAGGAGCCGTACGTGCTTGGCGCCGGCACCGCGGCGTTCCGCGACGTGCAATCGTTCTTCAAATACCAGGCGCAGGACGACTTCGGCACCGCGAACCCGCTCTACGGCTACGTCAAGTGGGCGATCATCCGCGGCTCGTCGCAATCGGGCAATTTCACTAGGCACCTCATCCACCTCGGCATGAACCAGGACGAAGCGGGGCGCATCGTGCACGAAGGCGCCTGGCCGCTCATCGCTGGACGGCGCGTCGCCAACAACTCGCGCTGGGGACAGCCCGACGGCGTGCTCGAGCTCTACCAGATGGGCAGCGAAGGCCCGCAGTGGTGGCAGAACTTTCCCGACCAGGTGCGCGGCTTGCCGCCGGGCGGCATTCTCGAGCGCTGCAACAAGACCCGGACCTGCCCGAAGGTGGTCGAGACCTTCGGCGGCGCCGAGGTGTACGCGCTCAAGATGACGGCCTCCTGGGTCGGCACGTCCGCGCGCAACGACATCCCGCTGCCGCGCAACGTGCGCCGCTACTACCTGCCGAGCTCCAGGCACGGCGGCGGCAACGGCGCGACGACGGAGAATCCGGGCCCTGCCACGGGCATCAACTGTCCCGGGAACAACTGGGGCCGCGGCACGTTGAGGGACAATCCCGTGCCGGCGCTGGGAATGGTCAACCGCGTGCGTGCCGCGCTGCGCGACTGGGTGATGCACGGCACGCCGCCGCCGCCGAGCCGCTGGCCGACGATGGCGAAGAAGACGCTGGTCGAGCCGACCATGAAGGCGATGGGGTTCCCGGAAGGCGTTCCGGGCATCCCTGAGTCGATCTTCAAGCCCGAGAACTTCGTGTTCCCGGTGTTCGACTACGACTGGGGCCCGGAGTACGACCATTTCGATGCGTCGGGCGTGCCGACCAACACGCCGCCCCCGATCCGGCATGTGATCAAGACGCTGGTGCCGAAGGTCGACGCCGACGGCAACGAGGTGGACGGCGTGCCCACGGTGCAGGTCATGGCGCCGCTCGGGACCTATCTCGGCTGGAACATCACCGCCGGCCCCGGCGACGTGGGCTTCGACGGCCGGCCGTTCCATGCGGGTCAAGTGTGCAACTACGCCGGCGGCATGGTGCCGTTCTTCAAGACCGAGGCGCAGCGCCTGGCGGCGGGCGATCCGCGCCTGTCGCTCGAGGAGCGCTACGGCACGCACGCCGGGTACGTGACCGCCGTGATCCAGGCGGCGAACAACGCCTTCAACCAGGGCTATCTGCTGGCAGCCGACCGCAACGCGCTGATACAGCAGGCAAGGGACAGCGACGTTCTCTGCACTACCTTCGACGCGATGGGCAGATGCATCGACCCGGCGCCTTGAACAACCGAGGAGGATCCATGAGCCAGCAAAGACCGTTCTTCTATGCAGGCGCCGCGCTGCTTCTGGGCTTCGTGGCGTACGCGAATGCCGCAGACGGCAACGACGGCCTGATCAAGGCGAGCGTGCTTTCCTCGCGCGCCGAGCTGGTGAGCGGCGGCGACGCGCTCGTCAAGCTCGCGACGCCGCCGGGGCTCGATCTCGCGCGCGTCAGCGTGCGCCTCAACGGCGCCGACGTCACCGCGAGCTTCAGGCCCGCCGCCGGCGGGCTGATGGGGCTGGTGAGCGGGATGCAGCTGGGCGCGAACACGCTGACCGCGTCCTTCCGCGGGAAGCAGCACGAGTCGCTGGAGATCACCAACTACCCGATCACCGGCCCGATGATCTCCGGTCCGCACGAGTTTCCGTTCTCGTGCCGCACCGAGGTCTTCGTTCCGTTCCCGGGTAGCCCCACGCTCGGCGCGCCGCTCGACTCGAACTGCTCCGTGCCCACGCGCGTGCAGTACGTCTACCGCACAACGGCCGGCGCCTTCGCCTCGCTTCCGGAGCCGCACTCGACGCTGCCGGATGATCTCGCCTTCACCACCACTAACGTTGGTGCGATGGTGCCCTACATCGTGCGGCTCGAGACCGGGACGATCAACCGCGCCATCTACCAGAGCGCGATCCTGCACAACCCGAACGACGCGGCGCCCAGCCCCTTCGCGCCGCCCGCCGGCTGGAACGGCAAGCTCGTCTATCCGCTCGGCGGCGGGTGCCAGGGCGGCTGGTACACCCAGGGCACGAGCCGGGAGAACCCGGTCAACAATGCCTACCTGAGCCTCGGCTACGGGGTCGTTGGCGCCACCCTCAACACGTTCGGTAACAACTGCAACGACCTGCTCTCCTCAGAGACCATCCTGATGGTGAAGGAGCGCTTCATCGAGAGCTACGGCGTGCCCGGGTTCACCATCGGCACCGGCAGCTCGGGCGGGGCCTACCAGAGCAACCAGACCGGGGACAACTATCCCGGAGCGTTCGACGGCATCGTCACGAGGAACAGCTTCCCGGACGTCACCACCGGGATGATCGTGCTGGGTGATGCGAGGCTGCTCGACATCTATTTCAACGTCACGCGCCCGGGCATTTACTCTGCCGACAAGCAAAGGGCGATATCGGGATTCCTGCAGGTCAACAACATCGCGTTCCTCAGCGGCCGCACCATCAACTCGGGCTCGGCGCGGCGCATGGATCCGCGGGTGGCGTTCCCGGCGGACATCCTCGCGGGCGTCGGCCCCGAGTTCCGCTACGACCCCGATACCAACCCCTACGGCGCGCGCGGCTCCGTCTACGACCACACCGTGAACGTATACGGTCAGGTTCCGGATACCCCCTTTACCGGCGATGCGCGGTTTGCGCAACGCCCCCTGGACAACGTCGGGGTGCAGTACGGGCTGAAGGCGCTGAACGACGGCGCGATCAGCGTCGATGAGTTCCTCGATCTCAACGCGATGAGCGGCGGCTTCGACATCGACCTCAACCACATCGCGAGCCGCACAGTCGGCTACCCGGGCGCTACGCGCCGGGCCTACCTGGGCGGGCGCATCCTCGGCGCGGGCAACGGCCTCGCCAGCATGCCGATCATCACCCGCAAGGGGAACGGCGACGCGGCCGTGAACGGCGACATCCATTTGCGCTTCTGGGCGAACTCGGTGCGCGAGCGGCTGATCAACGCGAACGGTCATGCCGACAACCAGGTCATCGTCGGCAGCCAGGCGCCCGAGGCTCTGCTGATCGAGCAGATGGACCGCTGGCTCACCGCGATCAAGGCCGACCACTCCAGCCGGCCGCTCGCCGCGAAAGTCGTGAAGCACAAGCCGGCCGACGTGGTCGATGCGTGCTGGTCTGGCGGCGTGAAGATCGTCGAGCCGCAGACCGCGTTCGGCGAGAGCCAGTGCAACACGCTGTTTCCGGTGGGCATTTCGGCGCAAATGGTGGCGGGTGCGCCTCTCGCGCACGACATCATCAAGTGCCAGCTGAAGCCCGTCGACATGGCGGACTACGCCGTGGCGGTCACTCCGGAGCAGCAGAACCAGCTCGATGCGATCTTCCCCGACGGCGTGTGCGACTGGTCCAAGCCTGGAGTGGAACAGGTGAAGTCGGTGCCTTGGGCTTCGTTCGGTCCCTCGCCGGTCAACCTGCTGTTCGATGTTCTGAATCCCTGAGGAGGAAATATGTCTGCATTACGAAAATCAGTGGGATCGGTCGGCGTTGGCCTGGCGCTGCTGGCGCTCGGCACCGGCAGCGCGCTCGCCATCAGCCAGAGCGGCGAGCAGAAGGAGATGCGCCGGGTGGGGCATGTCGACCTGCAGGGGCGCTCGGCCTACCACCCCAACTTCATCGAGTATCAGGACGGGCGGGTGATCGCCTTCGTCGGCACGCATAGCGGCAGCGCGCCCAACCCGCTCAAGCCGGGCGCGCCGGTGGAAGCGAACGGCGTGATGATCATCGACGTCACCGATCCGCGCAATCCGGTGGAGACGGCGCATATTCCGGTCCCCGGCGGGCAGTCGCAGAGCGTGCGCATGTGCCGGGGCGAGGACCTGCCCGGCGGCACGCCCGGCAGGGTGTACATGATGCGAAATGTGCAGGGCGGCGGCATCACCATCTCCGGCTATGAAGTCTGGGACGTCACGGACATCAGGAGTCCTGTGCTGACGAGTGAGCTGAGGGCCATCCGCAATACGCACAAGATGTGGTGGGAGTGCAGCAGCGGCATCGCTTATCTGCCGGGTAGCAAGGACGTGCCGCAATCCTCGGGGCAGAGATGGCGCGTTGGCCAGCAGATGATGATCGTCGACTGGGGCAATCCGCACATGGCTCCGCAATACCTGCGCACCTTCGGGCTGCCGGGCGCCGAGCCGGATGGCACCGGACCGACGCCTCCGAACCTGCACGGCCCGATCGGCGGGTTCGAGCATCCCAATGCCGCGGGTGCGCTGGCGCGCGCCGCCGGGCCCGACGACATCATCGGCAACCGCCTGTACCTAGCCTACGGCGTAGGCGACAACGGCGTGCTGCAGATCCTCGACCGCAAGAAGCTCCTGCCGCCTTCGCATGGCGGAACCTGGACCGGCGATCCGGATCGGCCGACCGTGGCCGATCTCGAGGCGCCGCAGACGGGGATCCTGTGGATGTCGCCTGATCAGGGCGGCCACACCAGCTTCCCGGTGTTCGGCCTCAAGCCGGAGAGCTATCAGTTCTTCAACGAGTTCCAGACGCGCGACATCGTGCTGCTCGCCTCGGAGTCGACCTCCAACCGGTGCAACGAGGCGCCGCACTGGAGCTTCGTGGTCGACGTGACGGTTGAGAACTCGAAGTCGGTGCCTCCGGGAACGCGCCTGCAGCAGAACCCCTGGCAGGGCCCGATGATCCTCTCGACGATGCATGTCGATCCGCGCGCCGGCGAGAAATACCCCCGCGGCAACTACTGCACGCGCGGGGCGCGCTTCGGGGTGCACTCGAGCGAGGAGAACTTCAACAATCCGTACTACGGCAGGCTGACGTTCCTCGCCTATTTCACCGGCGGGGTGCGCGCGTGGGACATCCGGGAGCCGCACGCACCGGTGGAAGTGGCGTTCTATGTGCCTGAGAGCAACGAATTCACCGCCCCATCCGGCTACATGACGAATAACCTCGAAGTCGACAACCGCGGCTACATCTACGCGACCGACCGCGGCCGCTCGGGGCTCGACATCCTCGAGCTGTTCGGCAAGGCCAGGCAGATCGGCCTCGGACTGGCGGACTGAGGGCAGCACCGAACAGGGCGGCCTTCGGGCCGCCTTTTTTTCTTTCAGCCGAGCCGTAGCGCGTCGCACTCCTGAAACAAGCGGGCCGCGTGCAGCCGGGCACGCGGCCCGTTTTTATTGCCCGTCAAAGTCGTTCATCCAGCTGTAACCCAAGCTCCACGCTCCTGTAACGCAGGCTGCGTAAATTTGCGCGGCGCTCAAGCGCATCCGCAAATCCGAACCACGTTCACAGGAGGCTTTCATGCAAGTGCAGAAGTTGAGCACCGGCCGGCGGCAATTTCTCAAGCGCTCGGCCGGGGGAATCGTGTCGGCGTCGACGCTTTCGCTGTTCGCAACGCACACGGCGTGGGCGCAGGCGCACAACCAGGGCGTCGACCCGAACGCGAACGTGAGCCGCGGCTACGGCCCGCTCGCGCGCACGCCGGACCAGAACGGCGAGGTCATCCTTGCCTTGCCTGCGGGCTTCAGCTACGTCACCTTCAGCAGGACGGGCGCGCCGCTCCTGAGCGGCGGCGGCAACGTCGCGCGCAACCACGACGGCATGACGGCGCTGCCCGGACCCGACGGGACCGTGCGGCTGATCCGCAACCACGAAGTGCGCAACGCTCCGGGCGTCGACACGCTCGGCATCCTCGGCCCGTCCGGCACCCGCTACGATCCCCTCGGCAGGGGCGGCACGATCACGGTCGATTTCGATCCCGCCGCCATGGCGCCGGTGCGCGAGTTCATCAGCCTGAACGGCACGATCGTCAACTGCTCCGGCGGCCTCGCCCACCGCGACGTGGGCTGGATCACTTGCGAAGAGACCACCGCCGGACCGAATCAGGGCTGGCAGCGCAAGCACGGCTACAATTTCCTGGTTCCGGCAAGCGCCATGGGCACCGAGACGGCCGTTGCGCTCACCGCGATGGGGCGCTTCGCGCATGAAGCGTCGGTCGCCGATCCGCGCACCGGTATCGTGTACGAAACGGAGGATGCCGGAAACAACAGCGGCTTCTACCGCTTCCTGGCGAACGATCCGGCGGACCTGACGCAAGGCGGGCGGCTGCAGATGCTGAAAGTCGATGACCAGCCCGCGTTCACCGGCTGGACGGGGCAGACGGTCGGGAAGCTCCTCATGTGTTCCTGGGTCGAGGTCGCGAATCCCGACCCGAACCTGGAAGCGACGCCCCGCGAGGCAACCTGCTTCGAGCAGGCTCGCGTGCAAGGCGGCGCGGCCTTCAACCGCCTCGAAGGGATCTTCCGCGGTGAAGGCGGCTCCATCTACTTCATTTCCACCAGCGGCGGCACGGCGCAATCCGGCCAGCTATGGCAATTCCGGCCGGCCGGTCCGGACAAAGGCACTCTGACGCTCGCATTCGAGTCGCCTTCGGGCAGCGTGCTCGATTCGCCCGACAACCTGTGCGTGACGCCGAGCGGCGCGATCCTGTTCTGCGAGGACGATGCGAACCCCACGCCGGGCCATGTGGACGACACGCATCCGCTTGCGCCCGGCATTACCGATGTGAACCGCCTGATCGGGCTTTCGCGCGACGGCCTGCCTTTCGAGTTCGCGGTGAACGTGCTGAACGACAGCGAGTTCGCCGGCGCCTGCTTCAGCGCGGACGGCGAGATCCTGTTCGTCAACGTGTTCGGCGGCTCGGCGCCGGGCTCGGGCATGACCTGTGCCATCACCGGGCCGTGGCGCAAGGGGCCGCTGTAACCTAACCCGGCACGAAGAAAAAGCGGCCTGCGGGCCGCTTTTTCATTGATCCTGGTAACGGTCTCCCGCTCATGCGCCGAGCTACGGCGACATGGCAGGTCTCGACATCCGTCGCCGCGATCGATGCAATGGCGTCCTGCATGATCGCGGGCCGCCGACCTCGCCCGCGAGCAGCGCGTCGCGCAGATCGTTGCCGCCCGGCATCACGGCACGAGCGCAAACGAGCGCAGCGCCGAGCCGGTGCCGCCGCGGATCTTGAGCGGCGGCACCACCAGCAGAAACTCGTACTCGCCGGCGTCGGCAACGTCGCGCGCAACCACGACGGCATGACGGCGCTGCCCG
>Ga0326597_10013851_pt1 | contig 10580 bp, 7 predicted proteins | sample RVTome_12_FD_203789 | JGI IMG/M metagenome (GOLD analysis project Ga0326597, IMG submission 203789) | Soil microbial communities from uranium-contaminated site in the Upper Colorado River Basin, Wyoming, United States - RVT100D185 | ecosystem: Environmental > Terrestrial > Soil > Contaminated >... | reverse complement strand
GCCCACGGTCGTCGGGGGCCTGAGCTTCAGCTACATTCTGAACGACCAGCGTCATCTCTCGAGCCGATTTTCTCAGATCGTGTTCACCGTGTTCGCGGACGTCAGCGTCGTCGCCGGGAGGCTCCCGTGAAGGCCAGCGCGGTGTGGATGGTGATCCTGGTCAGCTGCTCCGCGGGGGCGGCGGCCGGGCGGGGCGAGTTCGACGGCGAGGCCGCGCTCGCCTACGTGGCCGCGCAGATGGCGTTTGGGCCGCGGGTGCCCAATACCGAGGCCCACCGGCGTGCCGGCGACTGGATTCTCCAGCAGCTGCGGGTCCGGGCGGAATCGGTGGAGGTGCAGGCCTTCTCGCACGTGACGGTACAGGGGGACACCCTCCGGCTCCGCAACTTCATTGGGCGGTTCCGGCCGGCGGCCGGCGAGCGGATCCTGCTGTTGGCGCATTGGGACAGCCGGCCCCGCGCCGACCAGAGCCGGAACCTGGGCGACCAGCAACGGCCCGTGCCGGGCGCCAACGACGGCGCGTCCGGGGTCGCGATTCTCCTCGGCGTGGCCGACGCGCTCAAGCGCCGTCCTCCGGAGTTGGGCGTGGACCTGCTGTTCGTGGATGGCGAGGACTACGGGGATTTCGGGGTGAATCAGGATGTCCTATTGGGGGCGCGCCACTATGCGGGCACGGCGGGACCCGCGCGACCACTGTTCGCTGTGCTCTTTGACATGGTGGGCGACGTGGACCTCGCGATCCCGCAGGAGGCCTACTCCGCCCAACGCGCGCCGGAGGTGGTGGATCGGGTGTGGGCCAAAGCGCGGGAGCTGGGCTACGGTCGGGTGTTCCGCCCCAACGTGTCCGGTGCCGTCACGGATGATCACGTGCCGTTGCTCGACGCCGGCTTCCGCGCCATCGATGTGATTGATTTCGACTACCCCTACTGGCATACCACCGAGGACACGCTGGACAAGGTGGGCGCGCGGAGCCTGAAGGTCGTGGGCGACGTGGCAGTGGCGTTGTTGCGCTGAGGTCCGGCGGACTGACGGACTGACGGACAGGGGGACGGGCCTGGAAGCCGGGTGCATGGGTCCCGCGCAGTTTTTCGATGCCGGCCGCGCAATTTCGGTAACGCTTCCCGCGCCACGGGTCGCCTTATTGGTGCGTGGGAACCGACGACCGTCGCGCCATTGGCGTGCTCCTCGTGGTGGCCGCCGCCGGCCTGGTGGTGCGATTCGGGCCGCTCACCACGCGGCGGACGCCTCCTGGTGAAGTGGCGTTCCGTGCCCGGAGCCAGCGTCCCGAGCGCGATTCCGTTGCCGCCCGGGCGGCACGGCTGGCGCGGCCCCTGGCTCGTGGTGAACGAGTGGATGTGGATCGCGCCAGCGCCGAAGAGCTGGCCCGGATGCCGCGAATCGGGCCGGGCCTGGCGGCGCGCATCGTGGAGGATCGGGAGAGCAAGGGGCCATTCGGTTCGCTGGAGGGCCTGGACCGCGTGAGCGGGGTCGGGGCGGGCCTATTGCAGGCGATCAAGCCGTACGCCTCGTTCTCTGGACTGCCGCGCCCGCCGTCCGGACCTGCCCTTCCGTCCGCCGGTCCGCCGGTCCGTCGGGGAGGGGGTGTGGAAGGGAAGGGGTCCGTCCCAGTTGTGCGCTTGAACACGGCGACCGTGGCCGAGCTGGCTCAACTTCCCGGCATCGGTCCGACGCGTGCCGCCGCGATCGTGGCCGACCGGAAGGCCCGTGGCCCGTATCGCCGGCCGGAAGACTTGCAGCGAGTTCCGGGCATCGGGCCGGCCACGGTGGCGCGCCTCAAAGGCCGTGTTCGCGTCCCTTGACACCCCTTGGGGTGCCGGTACTTTCTCAAGTCAGTCAAGCACTTAGCCGGTTTTCGGACACCCCGCAGCGTCCCACAACCAAGGGGTCATGGCCACAACCGCTTCAACCACGGCCGAACGTCTTGGCGATCTCCTGCTGCGCGACGGTCTGATCACGCGGGAGCAACTCCAGCAGGCCCTCCAGGAACAGCGGACCTCCGGCATGCGACTGGGCTACACGCTGGTGAAGCTCGGGTTCGTGCAGGAGACCGAGATCACCAAAATGCTGGCTCGCCAGTTCCGCATGCCCGCGGTGGATCTGTCGCGGTTCGAGGTGGATCCCAAGATCGTGAAGCTGATCCCGGCCGATGTGGCGGTGAAGCACACGGTGCTGCCCCTCAAACGTGAAGGGCGGACGCTCACGGTGGCCATGGCGGACCCCACCAACGTGGGCGTGGTGGACGATCTCAAATTCGTCACCCGGTTCGACATCTTCCCGGTGATCGCGGGCGAGTACACGCTGCGCACCGCCATCGAGCGACACTATGAGCAGACCGACGCGCAGTTGCAGACCTTGCTCAAGGATATCGAGGAGACGGACGAGCTCGAGGTTATTGAGGAGAAAGAGGAGGAAGCCGGGCCCGTCCAGGTGGCGGACGACGCCCCAGTGGTCAAGCTGATCAACGGGATTCTGACGGACGCCGTGAAGCGGGGCGCCAGCGACATCCATATCGAGCCGTTCGAGCACGAGATTCGGGTGCGCTACCGGGTGGACGGAGCGCTCCAGGAGATCATGAAACCGCCGGTGAAGCTCAAGGCCGCTCTCACCAGCCGGATCAAGATCATGTCCTCCCTCAATATCGCCGAGCGCCGGGTGCCGCAGGACGGCAGGATCAAGCTGAAGATGGGCAAGCGGGTGATTGATTTCCGGGTGTCGAGCCTTCCGGTGATCTACGGTGAAAAGATCGTGCTCCGGATCCTGGACAAGGGGAACCTGACGCTCGACCTGGCCAAGTTCGGGTTCGAGCCCAAGGCCGAGCAGGATCTGATGCGGGCCATCCTGAACCCGTACGGGATGGTCCTGGTCACGGGACCCACGGGGTCGGGCAAGACCACCACGTTGTATTCGGCGCTGTCGCGGGTGAACACCATCGAGGTGAACATCATGACCGCCGAGGACCCCGTGGAATACAACATTCACGGGATCAACCAGGTGCTGGTGCGGAACGAGATCGGGATGACGTTCGCGGCGGCCCTGAAGGCGTTCCTGCGGCAGGACCCGAACATCATCATGGTGGGCGAGATCCGCGACATCGAGACGGGCGGTATCGCCATCAAGGCGGCCCTGACGGGCCACTTGGTGCTTTCGACGCTGCACACCAACGACGCGCCCTCCACCATCACGCGGATGGTGGACATGGGGATCGAACCGTTCAACGTGGCGAGCGCGGTCAATCTGATCGTGGCCCAGCGCCTGGTGCGGCGCATTTGCAAGGAGTGCAAGCAGGAGCATACCTACACGCCGGAGGAACTGGCCGCGCTGGGCATAACAGCCGCGGGCATCAAGGGCATCACGTTCTTCAAGGGCGCGGGGTGCGATACCTGCAACAGCACGGGCTACAAAGGTCGCGCCGGGCTCTACGAGGTGATGTCGCTCACGCCGGAGCTGCGCCGGCTGATCCTTCGGAGCGCGTCCACCACGGAGATGCAGGAGCAGGCGGTGAAGGACGGCATGTTGACGTTGCGCATGGACGGGATCGAGAAGATCAAGAAGGGTGTGACATCCCTCGAGGAAGTCGTCAAAGAAACGGCGGGTTAAGGGACATGGATCAGGCAGCCAAGCCGGCGCAGCCGAGCGCGTCAAGCAGCCAGGGCGTGAATCTGCGCACCCTGCTCGAGGAAATGATCGAGCGGGACGCTTCCGACCTGCACATCACCGCCGGCGAACGGCCCAAGATGCGGGTGGACGGCGATATCGTGAACTCCCGGGCGGAGTACGTCCTGACTCCCAAGGACACGTTGCAGCTGGCCTATTCCGTCCTCACGGAGAACCAGAAGAAGAAATTCGAGATGGAGGACGAGCTGGACTTCTCCTTCGGAATCCAGAACCTGGCGCGGTTCCGCGGGAACTGTTTCAAGCAGCGCGGCTGTGTGTCCATCGTGATCCGGCAGATCCCGTTCTCGGTGAAGACCTTTGATCAGCTGGGGCTGGCGCCGATCATCTCCAAGATGTCCGAGCGGCCGCGGGGCCTGGTGCTGGTCACCGGACCCACCGGCTCGGGCAAGTCCACCACGCTCGCCGCCATGATCGACAAGATCAACAAGGAGTTGAAGGGACACATCCTCACCATCGAGGAGCCCATCGAGTTCATCCATCGCCACCAGAACTGCATCGTGAACCAGCGCGAGGTGGGGACCGACACCAAGAGCTTCGGGGCCGCCCTGAAGTACGCGTTACGGCAGGATCCGGACGTGGTGCTGGTGGGCGAAATGCGGGACCTGGAGACCATTCAAGCGGCCCTCACCATCGCGGAGACCGGCCACCTGGCGTTCGCTACGCTGCACACCAACTCGGCGGCGGAGACCATCAATCGAGTGATCGACGTGTTTCCCTCGCACCAGCAGTCCCAGGTCCGCGCCCAGCTGGCCTTCGTGCTGGAGGGCGTGGTCACGCAGACACTGCTCCAGAAGGCGAGCGGCAAAGGCCGCGTGATGGCGTGTGAAATCATGATTTGCACGCCCGCCATTCGGGCCCTGATTCGCGATGACAAGGTGCACCAGATCTACTCCTCCATGCAGGCCGGCAAGAAGCACGGCATGCAGACGTTGGCGGACGATCTCTACAAGCTGTACATGGGGCGGGAAATCGCGCTGGAGGAGGCGCTGCGCGTGGCGCCGGACCAGAACGAGTTCCTGCGGATGGTCGGCGAGCCGGTGCCGGGGGAGGAGAAGCCCGGCGCCCCGGGCCAGCGCCCCGCAGCCGGCGCCGGCAGACGCTAACACCGAGGACCTCACGCTATGCCCGTCTTCGAGTACACCGCTCGCACCCCCGCAGGCCAAGAGCAGACTGGCTCCATTGACCTGCCCTCGCGCGACGACGTCATCGCCCACCTGCGGAAGAATCGGCTTGTCCTGGTCCGCATCCGGGAGGCCCAAAAAGCCAAGAAGCGGGGCGGTGTCCCCACTCGCGACATCGTGATCTTCACCCGCCAGTTCGCCACCATGATCAACTCGGGGCTCCCGCTGGTGCAGGCCCTGGACATCCTGGCGAAACAGACCGAGAACAAGAACCTGGCGGGGACCACCAAGGAAGTGGTCTATGACGTGGAAAGCGGGCATACCCTGGCGGACGCGCTCGGCAAGCACCGGAACGCGTTCACCCAGCTCTACGTGAACATGGTGGCGGCCGGCGAGGCGGGCGGTATTCTGGACACCATTCTGCTGCGGCTGGCCACGTTCCTGGAAAAGAACGACGCTATTGTACGGAAGGTGAAGGGCGCGATGATCTACCCGGCCGTGATTTTTTCGGTGGCCGGCATCGCCATCGTCGTGCTGCTCATCTTCGTGATCCCCACGTTTCAGCAGATGTTCGCGTCGGTGGGCATGGAGCTGCCCCTGCCCACGCGCGTCGTGATCTTCGCCAGCGAAATCCTTCAGGGCTTTTGGTGGTTGATCGGCCTCTCGATCGTCGGACTGTTTTTCGCCGTCAAGCGCTACTACGCCACCGAGGGCGGCCAGCTCGTCTTGGATAAGCTCATGTTGCGGCTGCCGGTCCTGGGCGATCTGCTGCGGAAATCGGCCGTGTCACGCTTCACCCGCACGCTGGGCACGCTCATTTCCTCCGGCGTGTCCATTCTGGACGGGTTGGAAATCACGGCCAAGACGGCCGGCAACCGGGTGATTCATGACGCCGTCATGGGCTCCCGGGCCTCCATCGCGGGCGGGGAAACCATCGCTGGGCCGCTGGAAAAGTCGGGCGTGTTCCCGCCCATGGTGACCTCCATGATTGCGGTGGGCGAGGCCACCGGCGGACTGGACGAGATGCTCACCAAGATCGCCGACTTCTACGACGACGAGGTGGACGCGGCGGTGGGCGCGCTGCTCTCCCTTATGGAGCCGATCATGATCGTGGTGCTGGGCGTGGTGGTGGGCGGCATGATCATGGCCATGTACCTGCCGATTTTCGACATGGTGAACGCGGTGCAATGACGGAATGAGACGCGGCGACTCCAGAGTGGTTGGGTGGGGCGGCAGGTGGTTTACACCTGCCGCCTTTGTTTCGGCCCTGAGCGTCGCACTGGCCACGGTCTCCCTGGTGCCGCCGGGCAGCGCCCAGGAGGCTCTCGCCACCGTGTCGTTTCAGGTCCGCCACGGCCAGGTGCCGGCTCGCGGCGTGCGGATCCAGACGCAGGGCGCTGGCGCTGTCACAGACGCCGGCGGCAGGGCCACGGTTCGATTGCCCCCGGGCACGCATGTTGTCACATTCGCGCGCGTCGGGTTCGCCCCTGAGACGCTCTCCGTTGCCCTTGCGTTTCCCATGGACACCACGCTGGTCGTGCTCCTGCGGGAGCAGGCGACCCATCTGGAGCCCGTCATCGTCACCGCCACGCGCACCGGCCGGCGTGTGGAAGACGAACCGACGCGCGTCGAGGTGCTCCCGCGCGAGGAAGTGGAAGAGAAGCTCCTCATGACTCCGGGCGACGTGGCGATGCTCATGAACGAGACGGGCGGCCTGCGGGTCCAGACCACCTCGCCATCGCTCGGCGGCGCCACTGTCCGGATTCAGGGCCTGCGCGGCCGGTACACCCAGATACTGGCGGACGGATTGCCGCTTTACGGCGGCCAGGCCGGCTCGCTGGGATTGCTCCAGATCCCCCCAATGGACTTGGCGCAAATCGAGGTGATCAAGGGAGCGGCTTCGGCGCTGTACGGTCCCGCGGCGCTTGGAGGCGTGGTGAACCTGGTCTCGCGGCGGCCCGCGCCGGACCCGGAGGTCGAGATGCTCCTGAATCAGACCACCCGGATTGGAACCGACGGCGTACTGTGGGCATCGGGGCCATTGAGCGGCAAATGGAGCTACACTCTGCTCGCCGGAGGCCACCGGCAGGCTCGCCAGGACGTGGACGTCGATGGCTGGGCGGACCTGCCGGGCTACGAACGACTGGTACTGCGGCCCCGGCTTTGGGAAGGCGGCGCGGCGGGCCGCTCGGTGTTCCTCACGGGAGGGCTCACGCTGGAGAGCCGGACCGGCGGGACGCTGCCCGGCCGCCTGGCTCCCGACGGCGCTCCTTTCCCAGAAGAGCTGGAGACCCGTCGAATCGATCTTGGCGGCGTGGGCCGGTTTCCGCTCCAGAACGGTCTCACGGTCAGCCTTCGGGGCTCCGCCATGGAGCAACGGCACGGCCACCTCTTTGGCCTCACGCCTGAGGACGACCGCCACCGCACGGCGTTTGCCGAAGCGACACTAGGCGGGCTCGGTTCCTGGGGCGCGTGGATTGCCGGGGCGGCGTTCCAGTATGACGGCTACCGAGCGGACAATGTACCAGGGTTCGACTATGGGTACTCGATTCCGTCCCTGTTTGCTCAGGGTGACGTGGCGCTCGCCGAAGGCGTGAGCCTGTTGGCCAGCGGCCGTCTCGATGGGCACGACGAGTACGGCCTGTTTCTGAACCCGCGGGTGTCCGTCCTGGCCAAGATCGGTGGCGACTGGGCGGCGCGTCTCTCGGCGGGTACGGCGTCGTTCGCGCCCACGCCGTTCACCGAGGAGACCGAGGTGACAGGCCTCTCGCCCCTGGTGCCGCCCGCGGGACTTACCGATGAGCGGGCCGTCTCCGTCTCCGTGGACGTCAGCGGGACCGCGGGTGCGCTGGAGCTCAGCGCCGCACTGTTCGGCGCGGTGATCCGACGGCCGGTGACGGTCGGCGTCCAACCCGGCGGCACGCTCGAGCTGCTGAACACCACGGAGGCGACCAGATCGTATGGATTGGACGCCCTGGCACGCTGGGTGGCGGAGCCCTTCCGCGTGACGGCCACGTATCAGTATCAGCGCTCCACCGAGCTCGATCCGGGCGTGGGGGCCCGCCGCGAGACGCCGCTCACCCCGCGACACGCGGCCGGCGTGGTGGCCGCCTGGGAGCGGGAAGGCCAGAGCCGCGTCGGCGTCGAGCTGTATTACACCGGGCGGCAGGCGCTGGAGGACAATCCGTACCGTTCGGTGAGTGTCCCGTACTTCATCACGGGGTTTCTCGCCGAGCATCGCCTTGGGCCCGCACGCCTTTTCGTCAACGCCGAGAACCTCACCAACGTCAGACTGTCGCGGTACCATTCGCTGGTTCTTCCTTCACCGGGCCGTGGCGGACGCTGGACCACGGACGCCTGGACCGAGTTGAGCGGCCGGACCATCAACGGAGGTGTCCGATGGCAGTTGCGGTAATGCCCTCCTTGGGCCCGTTACGTCTGCGGTGGACGGTGTTGTTGTCTGCGTTCTCTGCCGGCTCCGCTGAGGCTGCGGCCGCACAGGACAAGAGCGGATTGATCCCGGCGATAGACGCCCGGCTGGCCAACTACGCCGACGTCGCCATGAAGATCTGGAGCTACGCCGAGGTGGGCTATCAAGAGGACAAGAGCTCGGCCCTGCTCCAGGCCCAGCTGAGAGACGCGGGCTTCACCATGGAGGCCGGCGTGGCGGGCATGCCCACCGCTTTTGTCGCCTCGTACGGGCAGGGGCAGCCGGTGATCGGTCTCCTGGCGGAGTTTGATGCCCTTCCCGGCCTGTCGCAGGCGGCGGAGCCGGAGCGACGGCCCTTGGTCCAGCATGCGGCGGGGCACGGCTGCGGTCACCACTTGTTCGGCACGGCTTCCGTCGCGGCCGCCATCGCGGTCAAGGAATGGCTGGCCAGGGCGCGGCGCCCCGGCACCATCCGGCTGTACGGGACACCGGCGGAAGAGGGCGGCTCGGGCAAGGTCTACATGGTGCGCGCCGGGCTGTTCCACGATGTGGACGCCGTCCTGTCCTGGCACCCCGGCGATGAAAACGACGCCGGTCCCTCGACCAACCTGGCCAACAAGTCCGCCAAGTTCCGGTTCCACGGGGTTTCGGCGCACGCCGCAGGCGCGCCGGAACGCGGCCGCTCCGCACTCGATGGTGTGGAGGCGATGAACCACATGGTCAACCTCATGCGCGAGCACGTGCCGTCGGAAACCCGCATCCACTACGTGATCACCAGCGGCGGGCAGGCCCCGAACGTCGTGCCCGATTTCGCCGAGGTGTACTACTACGTGCGCCATCCGGACGCGCGCATGGTCGCGTCCATCTGGGACCGGTTGGTGAAGGCCGCCGAAGGCGCCGCCCTCGGCACCGGGACCACGGTGGACCATGAGATCATCGGCGGGACGTACAGCCGGCTTCCCAGTGAAGCGCTGGCGAAGGTTCTCGACGCCAACCTGCGCGCGGTCGGCGGCGTACACTATTCCGCGGAGGAGCAGGCCTTTGCCGAGAAGCTCCACGCCACGCTCATGCCCACGGGACAGGTGCTGGGCTCCCAGGAAACGGTGCAGCCGTACGCCACCCACATCACCAACGCCTCCTCCGACGCCGGGGACGTGAGCTGGGTCGTTCCCTCCGCCTCCTTCAGTGCGGCCACCTGGGTTCCGGGGACCCCGGCGCATAGCTGGCAGGCGGTCGCAGCCGGAGGGACGAGCATAGGCACGAAGGGCATGGCGGTCGCGGCTAAGACGCTCGCCCTTTCCGTGGTGGATCTCTACCTCCAGCCCCAGGTGCTGGCCAGCGCGCGTACGGACTTCGAACGCACGCGGGGCCAGGGGTTCGTGTATCGGGCGCTGGTGGGAGATAGACCCCCAGCGCTGGACTACCGGAAGTAAGGCAAGTCGTTCATTATCAGAAGCTTGTAGCTTGTCATTGCATTTTGCCATAGCCGGTCTGATCTTCGTCCATGCGCTGGATCGGTGTCATTCCACGGCTGCCAGAAGGTCCTTGGACCGCTCGACCGGTGGCCGGCCGGGCCCGTGACCTCCTTCGCTGGGTCTACCTTGGCCGGGCGATCGTGCCCCTCGTGGTGTTCGTCGCGGCCTCGTTCTACTTCCGGGCGCAGCCGCCGGAGGTGATCCTGACGCTGGCCGTGGCCAGCGTGCTGAGCGTGATCGTCGCCGGACTGTCCTACTGGCACACGCACCTGCGCGGGGCGCAGCCCGGACCGACCTTCTTCTACACGCAAGCGCTTTTTGACCTGGGCCTCGTGACCGCCATCGTGCAGGTCACGGGCGGGCCCAACAGCGACTTCTCGGCTCTGTATATCCTGGTCATCGCGGTGAGCGCGGTGCTCATGCCGGTCGCTTCCGGCCTCCTGGTGACCCTCCTGGGCGGGCTGCTCTACGTTGCTGACACCGTGTGGGGGGGACACGCCGTCCAACTCTCGGTCACGGTGGGCCTCCAGATTCTGGTCTTCGTTGGGGTCGCGCTGGCCACCGGTTATCTCGCGAGCAGGGTCGGGGTGGTCGGCGCCGAGCGCGAGGTGCTCCAACGGGAAGTCACCCGTCTCCGGTTGGAGGCCGGCGACATCCTGCGCAACATCGGCAGTGGCGTGCTGACCGTGGACGGCAACGGGGACCTGGCCTACGCCAATCCAGCGGCCGAGGCGCTGTTGGGCGTGGAGGTGGCCACGCACGTGGGCCGGCCCATCTCCGAATTTCTCAAGGTGCGATCGCCCGAGCTTTGGGCCGCGATCGTTTCGACGCAGCGGCGAGGCGAGCGAACCGTGCGGG
>Ga0326597_10013849_pt1 | contig 10582 bp, 11 predicted proteins | sample RVTome_12_FD_203789 | JGI IMG/M metagenome (GOLD analysis project Ga0326597, IMG submission 203789) | Soil microbial communities from uranium-contaminated site in the Upper Colorado River Basin, Wyoming, United States - RVT100D185 | ecosystem: Environmental > Terrestrial > Soil > Contaminated >... | reverse complement strand
CATCATGTACCGATGTCCGGCGGCACCCGTGCGCGACTATCTCGCTGTCGGCGGACGTGTCGAGGAGACGGTCGGGCGCAGGTGTCTATGCAATGGGCTGATGGCAGCCATCGGCCTTGGCCAGAAGCGGGACAATGGCGTCGTGGAGCCTCCGCTGGTCACCAGCGGCGACAGCGTAGCCGCGCTCGGAGCGCTGGCACGCGGTCAGTTGTCGTACTCCGCGCGCGACGTCCTCGCGTTCCTTCTCGGCGAGATCGCCCACGTGGTCGCGTGAGAAGTGCGGACCATTACAGATTGCCCCCACTCGGCCGCGCGAAAGTCAGCCTGATGATTCACCAGCGGTTCCCACAAGAGGGCTGGTATGGGAGAGCCGGGGCCTGAATCAGCGTCACCCCGGTCGACCGCCCACAAAACTTGCGTTGTTGCGGGACAGCGGGCCGCGCAAGTTGAGCCGGGCGAAGTCGCCCCTCCCGGCCGAAGCCGACGGCGTCGGCCGATCATCGAAAACCTGCGAGTTCTGTCGCTGTCGCGAGGGACCTTGCCGTGCCCTCACTCGTCCAATGACGGACGGCCACGACCCCGAACGTATCGAGGAGACATGAAGGCCGTTGTAACTGGTGGTGCTGGGTTCACGGGGGCGCACGTCGTGCGCGAACTTGTGAATCGGGACTACGAGGTCTCCGTCCTTGACGTGACGCAGGGAGATCCCGGTGTCCAGGCCGAGTTCGAGGCCCGAGGCGTGAGGTTCGTCGTCGGATCGGTGAGTGACGCGGCGACGCTCGACCGCGTTGTTCCCGGGCATGAGCTGATCTTCAATCTGGCCTCAGCCTTCCGCGACATCCATCAAGGCACCAAGCTCTTCCAGCAGGTTGACGTTGAAGGCACTCGCCTCCTCCTCGCAGTCGCGCGGCGGGAAGGTGTTCGGCGGGTGATTCACTGCTCCACCCAGGGCGTTCACGGCTCTCTCCCAGCGGGCGCGGTACCCGGGAACGAGGACTCTCCCTTCGCGCCACTCGATGAGTACTGCGCCGCAAAGGTCGACGCTGAGCGCGTGTGCCAGGGGTTTATCGACGAGGGAATGGACATCGTCCTGCTGCGTCCAACCTCAATCTATGGGCCAGGAGACACCCACGGCTGGCTCAAGCTGTTTCGCCTTTGCCGCAAGGGCCGCTTTCCCATGATCGGAACCGGGGAGACCTTCAACCACCCAGTCTACGTTGAGAGCCTTGCGAAGGCGTTCGTCGCAGCCGCCGAGGCGCCTGCTGTGAACGGGGGCACGTTTATCATCGGCGACGACAAGTACTTGACTCTCAACGAGCTCGTGCGCCTTGTCGGACACGTGCAAGGCCGGAAGGTGCGCATCCTTCGATTTCCCTGGTTCTGGCCGGTGCGGGCCGCTGCCACCATCGTTGAGGGGGTTACCCGGCCTTTCGGAGTCGAACCGCCGATCTTCCATCGCCGTCTTAACTGGTACGTGACGAATCGGGGTTGGGACCTGTCTCGCGCAAAAGCGGCGCTTGGCTACGTTCCGGCGGTCTCGCTGGAGGAAGGGCTCCGAAGAACGATGCATTGGTATCAGGAGCGGGGGCTGCTGTAAGCGCGGCGCTCGCGCCGATCGTGTCCCAGGCGAGATTCGCGAGGGTACTTGTGACGGGGGCTACCGGAATCACCGACAAAGAGTGGTATCGATCGGGAGGCGTGCTGTGACGCCGGCCTCACTCGAGCCCGAGTCACGGAGCGTGCCCTCGATGCGCGGGTCTGAGCAACGTGGCGTGTCCGGTTCGCCCAGCGGGCTCCGGGCGCTCGTGATCGCGCCACACGAGTTTTATATCGATCGCGGGTCGCCGATCGCCGTCGACGTCCTGATGCGTGCGCTCAGCGCGCTGAACGTGGCGGTGGATCTCGTGGTGTACCGTGGCGGGCAGGAACGCCTCTATCAGGGCGTGACGATCCACCGTGCACACACCCCGGGGTGGCTCCGTGACATTCGCCCCGGCTTCTCGTTGAGGAAACTCGCGGCCGACTGGTGGCTGTTCGCGAAGGCGAGAGAGTTGATGGCAAGGAACCGCTACGACATCGTGCACGCGGGCGAGGAGGCGGTGTTTGCCGCCATGTGGTTTCGTGCACGCCGACGCGTGCCGTTCGTGTATGACATGGATTCCTCGCTGGCAGAGCAGCTGGTGCAAGGGCAACCGTTGCTGCGGCCAGTCGCGTGGATCTTCCAGTGGTGCGAGCGGCGGGCCATTCGGGCGGCCCTTGCCGTTGCGCCAGTCTGCAACGCGCTGGCGGCCTACGCCGCGGAGCGCCGGGCGCAGCATATTGTAACGCTCCACGACATCTCGCAGCTCGACCCGCAAACCGTCACGCCGACCGGCGCGCTGCGCGATCGCCTCCACGTGCGCGGTCTGATGCTCATGTACGTCGGTAATCTCGAGTCGTATCAGGGCATTGATCTTTTGCTGCAGGCGTTCGCCGTCGCGCGCGCGCAGGATGCGGACGTGGACCTCGTCGTGGCCGGAGGTTCGCCGGCGCACATTACGAGTTACAGGAGCAAGGCGCAGCGGCTCGGGATCGCGTCCTCAACGCATTTCATCGGACCCTGGCCGGCGGCTCGCCTGGGTGAGTTGCTCGCCGAGGCCGACATTCTGACTGCGCCGCGGATTCGCGGGTCCAACACGCCGATGAAGATCTTCCCCTATATGCACAGCGGCCGCCCGTTGCTGGTGACGGCGGTGCCGTCGCACACGCAGATCCTCGACTCATCGGTGTGCGAACTGGCGGCCGCACAACCCGAAGCGTTCGGATCGGCGATCGTCCAGCTGGCGCGCGATCCGGAGCGGCGCCGGCGCCTCGGCGAAGCAGGGCGCCAGTTCGTCGAGCGCAACCACGTCTTCGAGGCGCACCTGAGTCGGGTGAGGACGTTGTACACGCACGTGGCTGCTTCCGTTCGCGGCCAAGCCGACGGCCCACCAGACGGCCCACCAGTGCAGCCAGAGCTGATCTGATATGTGTGGAATTGCCGGCGTGCACGGGCGGGGTCTCTTGCGGCGGAGCGCCAACGCTCGATTCGCCTTCGGAACCGAGCCACGTTGATGTGCCCGTCCGCGAGATCGGTGAATCAGCGAGCCTTGGGTGCCGGCGGTGGCGGCAGTGCCAGCAGGCGACGCCGGAAGGTCTGAAACGCGCGCGTGTCCTTTGTCAATCGCTGCAACTGGGCGGCGGTATAGGTCGCAATCTGGGCCTCAGTCGACCGGATGCGGTCTTCCTCGAGTGGGTGGCTCGCGAAAAACGCATCCACTGCGTTGGGATTCCGCTGGCGCTCGTTCATCAGAAGACGGAACATCGCGGGGATGCCCAGCGGCGAAATGCCGGCCTTGACGGTCGTCGCGACAGCTTCCGCATCGGCTTCGGCTTCGTCGCTGCGGCTGAACTTCGCGAACAACGCGCTTCCGCCGATGTTGATGGCCGCCTGGCTTGCTCCGCTCTCGCACACCTTTGTCAGCGTGCACAGCAGCGCCAGCCCAACGTTCGCCCCCTGCATCTGACTGAACTGCTCCGCGGAATGCCTCCGTGTGATGTGACCGATCTCGTGCGCCATCACGCCGGCGAGTTCGCTCATGTTGGTTGCCCGCTCGATGAGGCCGCGGTTGACGTAAACCCAGCCGCCGGGCAGAGCGAACGCGTTGACCTCCCTGCTGTCAACGACCGTGAACTTCCATGTCAGGTTGCGAGTGTCGGTGGCATTTTCCAGTTGCCTGCCAAGAGCCGTGATATAGTTGACCACGGCGGCATCGCGTAACAGTGGCAGCTCCGCACTGACCTGCGCCGCCGCATCCGTGCCCAGCTGAACCTCCTGTTGCTGGGACATCGCGCAGGAGGCGACGAGCACAAGAGTCAGGGACGTGCCGGCCAGCCGGCACATTGCGGCCGGGGTCGCGTTACGAACTTGCATTGCACCCTCCTTTGTTCGGCGAATCTGCCGGACTCAAAATTGGTTCGCGAACGCGTGTTGCCGACCCTACGACTTCTGAGGATCCATATGCTCACCACGTTCGCGATCGTCCTCATCGCCCTCTGGCTGCTCGGGATTATCACCTCATACACCATAGGTGGCTTGATTCATCTCCTTCTCCTCATCGCAGTTATCGTCTTTCTGGTACGGGTCATCCAGGGCCGGAAACTCGTATATCAGGATCGAGTGCTTCAGCGGGCGACCGCGACCGAGGACTGGCCGTAAATGGCTCCCGGGACGCCACCATACACGAGGTGACCGATGAGGCTTCCCATCGCCATGCTCATCGATCCAGAAAAGACTGGCATGCCCATCATCGGCAGCACGGCGATCTGCGCGAGCAGCCACGGCGCGATTCCGAAAAGAGCACCGCGAAGCGGTGGTGTTCCGGGAATGCGGCCGGATACCGCGGCGTACACAATTGCGAGGATGGTGCCGATCATGAAGTGCGCCACCCATCCTGCGGCAACCATCCCCCCCATCTGGTCGGCAAGCATCGTCGCGGGGTTCATCGGCGGCATCCCCATCATTGGGGCTACATAGACCGCAACCACGGTCATCATCACCGTGCCGACGACACCGCCAACGACCGCCTTCCCAAAGTTGATGTTCATACAGGCTCTCCGATTTCGAGTAATGACAGGCGCCCCCCGCGGCGTGTTGCCGTGCATCGGTGACAAGCCGGCGCTGGCCCGGGAAGTTCCCGGCGTTCACAACTCCGGGAACTTCGCGAGGCTGTGCCGTCAGCGTCGGCCCGGAGTCATGGCTCTACCGCCGTTAACCCGTCGATGACGCGGGCGCCGCAAAACCCTCCGCCCGCAGCGCCACGATCACGCGTTCGCGCAGGCGGTCGCTGCGGCTGTGACCGCGCTGTGCCCTGGCAACCGCGTCGAGAAAGGAGCGTTCAAAGTTCGCCTGCGGCACGCACCGCTTGCAGACGGCAAGGTGCGCACGCACGGCCTCCATTCGCTCCGGCGTCAGCTCCTCGTCGAGGTAGTCCCACAATTGCCGCATCACGGATTCGCAATCGAGCATCGGCTTCATTCTCTGGTTCCCCCCGGCTTACTCTGGTCCATCCCTTGCGCAAATCCGGCGTCGCGCGCGTGCTCCAGCAGGCGTTCCTGGAGCATCCGGCGCCCGCGAAACAACCGGGAGCGCATCAAGAGCATCGTTAATCGCGTCGCCAATGTCGGGCGCGGTGAACACCGCGTCCTGCCCCATCGTGGCGGCAGCGGTGTGGAGTGCGGCAGCCGCCAGCGACTCGACTTCGGGATCGTCGTACGATGGCTCGCGCTGCGCGCGTGCCCGTGAACTGAAGAAAACGTTGCGGCATATCGTGAACAGCCACGCGCGCGCTTCCGACCCGGTCTCGAACGTGTCCCAGGCACGGTACGCGCGCAGAAACGTCTCCTGCACCAGGTCGTCCGCGTCAGCCTCGTCGCGCGCTAGAGACAAGGCAAATCGTGCCACCTGTGGCAGCAGCGGCAACGCGTCAGCGCCGAAGCTGGCGTCGCGTTCGGCCTTGGTTCGTTCAGAGCTGGCCATATGCCACGGACAAGTCGGAGCCTACGCGAATAGTTCCGGGGCGCCTGGCTCCGGTGTTACCCCCAGTTCTTGACCGCCGCTCCGATCGCGGGCCCGGCCTTGCCCAGATCCTCAGGGAGCATTACGGGAACGAAGTCGATGTCCGCGTCAAGCCAGAGAAAGAAGGGCTCGGCGATCGCCGGAATCTGAGATGCGTCGTCCATGGAAACGACGACATAACCGCCGCGTTGACCGTTTATCGTCGTGAAATACGCCGCCTCCGCTCTCACTTCTTTGAGCGCGCGCTGCATCTTCTCCCCAAACTCGGGGTCACGCAGCGACTTGTTTCCGGCTTCAACAGGGATGCGGATCTTCATGATGTAGCGCATTCGCGGTGCCCCGGGTTTGGGGAGAACAGTCAATGATCTCAGGGACGCCGAACCTACGACCGTTCCCGCGGGACCGATAGAGTCGACGCGTCAAGCGCTCGCCGGTCCAGCCACGCAGGTCAGCTCGTGCCGTCGGTGCTCACCGGCAGCGCGACATAGAACGTCGCGCCCTCTCCAATCCTGGCGTCCGCCCACACGCGGCCGCCGTGCCGGGTCACAATGCGGCGAACGTTGGCGAGTCCAACGCCCGTTCCCTCGAATTCGGCGTCGCTGTGCAAGCGGCTGAACACGCGGAACAGTCGCACTGACTGACTCGGGTCGAACCCGACTCCGTTGTCGCGCACCCAGACAACAACTTCCCCGGCGTGTTCACCGGGTGACGAGCCAATCTCGATGGTCGCCGGCGACCGGCCGCGTGTGTACTTGAGCGCGTTCGACAGCAGGTTGCCGAGTGCGAGCCCAAGCAGCGCCGGATCGCCAAGAACACGCGGAAGCCGCCCGACCCGCCACTCCACCGCACGACCGCCCGTGTCAGGCGCGAGGTCACGTTGCGCATCCAGCACCGCCTGGATGAGATCGACAGACTCGCGCCGAACGGGGTTCCGCCCGAGCCGTGCGAACGCCAGCAGGCTGTCGATCATCTCCGTCATTCGCTGCGATGCCGCGACGATTCTGTGAATGCTCTCGTGGTCGGCGGGCGACAGGCGCGCGGCGGCGTCCGCCTCGAGCATTTCCGCAAACCCCGCCACGTGACGCGCTGGCGCGCGCAAGTCGTGCGAGACGCTGTGCGTGAACTCGTCGAGTTCCCTGTTCAGTTGCTGCAGCTCGTGCGTGCGCTCCGCGACACGCGCTTCCAGTTCTGTGTTCAGCCGCTCGAGAGCCGCCTGCGCCGACTTGCGTTCGTCGATGTCGACCGAGTGAATGCACAGTCCTTCTGGCACCGGCTGCACCCGCAGCTCGAACCACCGCTGTGTTCCGTCTGGATATGTGAACAGGTTTTCGACTGCAAACGAAGCGCCTTCCCACATCGCGAGCCGTAACTGCGCGAACAGCGGCGACTCGTCAAAACCGGGATAGACCTCCCACATCCTGCGGCCAACGAGCGCGTCCGGCGTGCTCTGGCCCTGCATCGCCGCGGTGGGGTTGACGTACAGATAAGTCCAGTCACGCCCGATGATCTGGAATCCCTCAAGAAGCGAGTCAAGCGTTTCTCGATACTGCACTCCGCCATGGTGCCCAGCCATCGGCCCTGCCTGTTCGTGACGTTACGGAATATGCGACCTGCGCGCGACCGTCCCGTCTGTGGCCGTTACAGAATGCCCCACTATGTGCACGCGTTACCGTTGGGTGCCCGTCACGCTTCGGTCGGGATGCCCGTGTGACTGGCGCGGCGAGGCGAATCCCGATTAGGTTGGTTCCATATGCATCTGAGAACCATTCTCATCTACCTTTTCTCCGCGTCATTGGTGGGGCCGGCCACCGTCGCGCTGGCACAGGATTCGCCCGGCAAACGCCTCGCCGGAATCACCGCGGTCGCGATGGAAGAGTATCGGCTCGGAGTCAGCGCTTCTGGCGGAGTGCTCTCTCAAATGGAGCTCGATGAGGCACGGGCATTTCTGATCGACGCCCGCGACGTGGCCGCCCGCATCGACGGGGCGAACGCCGGCCGAATCCGCGTGCTCGTCGATTCTCTGGCAGACGCGGCGGCGCGAAGAGCCACTCCAGCGCACCTGGACTCACTGTATCAGCGGCTCGTCGTGGCGCTTGGAGCTGACGCCGTACTCGACCTGCCATCTCGACCAGTCAACGTGGTGCAAGGTCGCGCACGGTTTCAGCAGCACTGCGCGTCGTGCCACGGCGCCACCGGCCTCGGCGACGGCCCAGCAGCGGCGGGCCTTGATCCAGCTCCTCCCGCACTCGCTGACACAGCGATGCGCGCGGTCACTCCGGCCCTGATGTACCACGTTGTTTCGGTCGGCGTGCAGGGCACGTCGATGGCCCCGTGGGCAGCGGTGCTGAGTAGCGACGAGCGATGGGACGTCATCCACTATGTGAACTCGCTGCGGACGCAGGGCACTCCAGTGATGCCACGCAACTGCCCGGGATGCGCACGCACCCTGGATTCACTCGCCGATTTCGCGCTGCTCGCGGAGCGCACCGATCATGAAGTAGCCGCCTCATTGCGCGCAGATCCGGCGCGGGCCGCGCTGACCGATGGCGAGGCATTCGCGACGGTCGCCTGGCTCCGCGACGAAGCCGGCCGCCGCGTAACGGATGCCGGTGCGACATTGGATCCACGAGCCGTGGCCGGCACGGTGATCGCGAGACTCGATTCATCGCTTGCCGCCGCGGCCGCTGGTCGCCGCGAGGATGCGAGCGACCGCGCGTTCGATGCGTACGTTGCGTTCGAGCCGCTGGAAAACCGCGTGCGCGCGCGGAACCCCGGCGTCGTGGCGCGGCTCGAGAGCGAATTCCTCACCTTCCGCGGCGCCGTGCGCAACGGCGACACGCGCGCCGCGGCGGCGGCGCGAGAACGGATTCGTCTCGGCCTTGATGGCGTCGTAGGGCTTGCGGGCTCGCCTGTCCGCGGCTGGTCAGCGTTCGCCCAGTCGCTGATCATTATCCTGCGCGAGGGGCTCGAGGCCATCCTGATCGTCGGCGCCATTCTCGCACTCCTTGCGCGCACGGGCCACGGCGCGCGAACCCGTGAGGTGTGGATTGGGGTGATGGCGGCACTGATTGCAAGCATTGCGACAGCTATCGTGCTCCAGACTGTCTTGCGAGCCATCCCCGCGAGCCGCGAAGTCATCGAAGGCATCACAATGCTGGTCGCTGTAGCCGTGCTGTTCTCGGCGAGCTACTGGGTGCTCTCCAAGGTGGAAGCTCAGCGCTGGCGGGCGTATGTGCGCGAGCGCGTCGGCGCTGCCGTTACGCGAGGCAGCAGGTTTGCATTGGCCGGCGTCGCCTTTCTCGTTGTGTATCGCGAGGGAGCCGAGACGATTCTGTTCTACCAGGCCCTGATGACCGCCGGCGGCGCAACGGTCATTTCGCCGGTCGTTGGCGGGTTCCTCGCTGGCGGAGTGGTGCTCGCAACCGTGCTTCTGCTCGTCAGGGCATTTGGACGTCGCGTTCCGCTGGGCGCGTTCTTCGCCACGACGGGAGCGCTGCTCTACGTCATGGCGTTCGCGTTTCTGGGAAATGGTCTGCGCGAACTCCAGGAGGGGGGACTGCTTCCGATAACCCCCGTGCCGGGACCCGTTGTGGATGCGCTTGGCGTGTATCCCACCGCGGAAACGCTTGGCGCGCAGGCGGTGCTGCTCGTCCTTTTCGCGATTGCCTGCTGGCTGAGCTTCGGCGCGCCACGCGTCGGCGCGCGCCGAAAGCGGGCGCGCGCCGGCGCGCTGCACTCGGGCTAGGCGCTGACCTGCTTGACGGCCACTACCGCCGGCCTGGGCGCGCAATTATTTTGAGGACGTCCTAACTTTTTCGATTGTCCATACTCAATTCCCGGTAGCGTAGCGGCCGTTCGCCTCATGCAAGCGCAGCTCGCGGTTCCCGACCCTGTCACGGCCCTCGCGTATTTCGCCGCGGGCCTCGTGGTGCTGGCGATCCTCGGCTGGCCACGCCGCGGCCTCGTATCGCGCACGCTGGCGATGGTGCGCGTGAACGAACGCGTCCGCATCGAAGACGCGCTCAAGCAATTGTACAGAGCCGAATACGAAGGCGCGCCGGGTTCTGTCGAGAGCATCGCGGGCGCACTCCAGATTTCGAGAGGTGCCGCGGCGAGGTTGCTCGCGCGCCTCGAGGACACAGGCCTTGTGCGCGCCGACGGCTCCGGTTTTCCGCTCACCGTCGAGGGCCGGGCGTATGCGCTTCGCGTGCTGCGCACGCATCGGCTGTGGGAGCGATACCTCGCCGACCGTACCGGCGTGCGACCCGAAGAATGGCACGACGAAGCGGAACGGCAGGAGCACTCGCTTTCGAGCGACGCCACTGACCAGCTCGCCGCGGCGCTCGGCAACCCGCTGTACGATCCGCACGGCGATCCGATCCCGGGAGCGTCGGGAGAAATGCCACCGCACCGCGGCGTTGCACTGACCGCGCTGCGCGCCGGCGACACGGCTGTTGTGTCGCACCTCGAAGACGAACCGCGTGAAGTGTACGAAGAGCTCGTCGCCGAACGCCTCGCGCCGCGCCTCACTCTCGAGGTGCTGCCGTCGCCCCCAGGCGAAGTTCGCTTTCGGACAGAGCGCGGCGATCACACACTCTCACCCGTAGTGGCGCGCAACATCACGGTCGAACGGACTCCGGTCTCGTTTGGCGAGGTTGGCACGTTTCGCTCGCTCGCAGAGATGCGTCCAGGCGACGAGGTTCGCGTGCTCGGAATCTCGCCGACGTGCGCCGGCGCGGAGCGACGACGTCTGCTCGATCTCGGCGTCGTCCCAGATACGGTGATTCGCGCGGAATTGCAGAGCATCGGCGGTGGACCGATCGCGTATCGGGTTCGCGGCGCCTTGATCGCACTGCGCGCAGAACAGGCCGCGCGCGTCCGCGTTGAACCAGTCGAGCACGAGAGCGCTGTCTGATGACGTCCGCTGTCAGCCCTTCGCCCCGCACGTCGCATCGACCCCGCCGGACCGAAAACCTCGTTCGGCTC
>Ga0326597_10013848_pt1 | contig 10582 bp, 8 predicted proteins | sample RVTome_12_FD_203789 | JGI IMG/M metagenome (GOLD analysis project Ga0326597, IMG submission 203789) | Soil microbial communities from uranium-contaminated site in the Upper Colorado River Basin, Wyoming, United States - RVT100D185 | ecosystem: Environmental > Terrestrial > Soil > Contaminated >... | reverse complement strand
GCGGGCCTCAAACACGAACTGCTGGCCGGACTGGTGGCTGGAAAATTGATTCCGGCGCTCGCTTGGCAGGAACGCGCGGGGACGCTCGACGCCGGCGCAATCTCGACCCGTGCCGAACCCTTCGAATCGGCATTCAAGTTGAACGGCACCAAAAACTTTGTTGCAGGCGCAGCGGGCGCCGGCGGTTTCGCGGTGACGGCGCAAACGCCCGCTGGCATCGCGCTGTATTGGGTAGCCGCAGATACGAACGGGGCCACGCTCGAACTGCAGCCGCTCGCTGACGGCCGCTTCGTGGGCCGGCTGCAGTTATCGGACGTCGTGGTGTCCAAAGATTGCGTAATTGCGTCGGCCATGACCGCTGGCGCGGCGTTGCAGGCGGCGCTCGATACCACGCTGGTCATGGCCGGCGCTGAATTATTCGGAGTCATGAGCCGCGCGCTCGACCTGAGCGTCGATTACATGAAAACACGCGTACAGTTCGGCAAGCCGATCGGCAGCTTCCAGGCGCTCGCGCACCGCGCGGTGGATCTTCACATCCAGCGCGAGCTCGCCTCGGCGGTGCTCGACGATGCGGTCGCGCTGTTCGACTCGGATGCCGGCGCGGCGCAGCGCAGCGTGATGGCGAGCCGCGTCAAAGCGCGCTGCTCGGACGCCGGTCTGCGCATTACGCGCGAGGCCATTCAGATCCATGGCGCGATCGGATTTACCGACGAATACGACGCGGGTCTTTATCTGCAGCGCGCGATGACGCTTTCCGCGTGGCTCGGCAATGCGGCGTCGCACCGCCGGCGTTACGCCGCGCTTGCACCAGCTGACAGCCCATGAGCGTGGAGCGCGACCGGTGACGCTGCCCGATTTCAATGCGCTGAGCGATGAGGCGTTTCGTATCGAGGCGCGCGCATTCTTCGTGAAGCACTACCCGCAGCACCTGCGCTACATCCTGCGCCGCGCGCGCTGGACCGAGATGCGCGAGTGGTATCTGACGCTGTCGCGGCACGGCTGGATCGCGCCGAACTGGCCGCGCGAGCACGGCGGCATGGGGCTCGATGCGGGCAAGCTGGTGATCCTGTTCGAGGAGCAGGAGCGTTACGGCGTGGCGCGCACGCCCGACCACGGCATCGTGCAGGTCGGGCCGATCCTGATGAAGTACGGCAGCAAGCCGCAGCAACAATACTACCTGCCGAAGATCCTTTCCGGCGAGCATTTGTGGGCACAGGGGTATTCCGAACCCAATGCCGGTTCCGATCTCGCGAGCCTCGCGACTTCAGCCGTGCCGGACGGCACCGACTTCATCGTCAACGGCCAGAAGCTCTGGACTACGCTCGCGCACGACGCGACCCACATCTATCTGCTGGCGCGCACCGACAAGCAGGCAAAGAAACAGGAAGGCATCAGCTTTCTGCTGGTCGACGCCAAGACTCCCGGCATCACCATCCGGCCGATCCGCAACATCGCCGGCCACGAGGAATTCTGCGAGGTGTTCTTCGAGAACGTGCGCGTGCCGCAGGCCAACCTGGTCGGCGGCCTCAACCGCGGCTGGACTGTCGCCAAGGCGCTGTTGTCGTTCGAGCGCGTCAATATCGGCAGCCCGCGCCGGCCGCAGTATGCGCTCATGCGGCTCGCGCAGCTCGCGCGCGCCAGGGGCCTGTTCGACGACCCGGGCTTCGTCGATAAATTCACTACGCTCAGGCTCGATATGGCCGATCTCGCTTCGCTCTACGCGCGCTATGTCGGGATCGTGAAACGCGGTGAGGAACTCGGCCCGGACGTTTCGATGCTGAAAATCTGGGCGATGGAAACCTGGCAGCGAATCACCGATTTATTGCTGGAAACCGCGCAGGAGTATGGCGGCATGCCAGGCGAGCGCGACATCGACGGCGTTGAGGTCGATGCGCTGACCGCATTTTATTACGCGCGGCCGGGCACGATCTACGGCGGCTCGAGCGAAATCCAGCGCAACATCCTTGCCAAATACGTATTGCGACTTCCGTCGCAATAGCAGTCAGCAGCGAGCTCATCAGCTTGTCGATTGCGAGCAGCCGGGCGCGCCAGCGATTGAAATCCGGACCTGCAGGCTTCATGATAGCGTAGTTCCAATTCCGGAACCCAATCGGAGGAACGATGAAACAGCCAATCCATACCGCGGCCGCGCCCCAGGCGATAGGCACTTACTCGCAGGCGATACGCTGCGGCGAAACGGTCTACCTGTCGGGCCAGATCGGGCTCGACCCTGCGACGATGCAGCTGGTCGAAGGGGTCGATGCGCAGATTCACCGCGTGTTCCAGAACCTGCGGGCGGTGGCCGTTGAGGCCGGCGGCAGCCTCGGTCACGCGGTGAAGGTCACGGTGTACCTGACCGACTTGTCCCACTTTGCGCGCGTCAACGAGATCATGGCGGCGTATTTCGGCCAGCCCCACCCTGCGCGCGCCGCGGTCGGCGTCGCGAGTCTGCCGCGCGGCGCGCTGATTGAAATCGACGCCATTTTGAATTTGGCGTGAGCCCCAACCTCTCGCTGGCGAAGCTCGGCAAGGCGACGCTCGAGAGGCTCGCCAAGCTCGGCATCCATCGCGAGTTCGACTTCGTGCTGCATCTGCCGCTGCGTTACGACGACGAGACGCATCTTTGGCCCATCGGCGAGGCGCCGCACGGCGAAATCGTGCTGGTCGAAGGCACGGTCGTTGACAACGCCATCAAGTACCGGCCCAGGCGCCAACTCGTGTGCACGGTCGAAGACGCCACCGGCGTGCTGGTGATGCGCCTGCTCAATTTCTATCCGAGCCAGGCGAAGCAGCTCGCGCCCGGTGCGCGCGTGCGCCTGTTCGGCGAAATCCGGCAGGGATTCTTCGGAGCCGAGATGGTGCACCCGAAATATCGCGTGGTGAGCGGGAACGCGCCGGTGGCCGACACGCTGACGCCGGTTTATCCGACCACCGCGGGCCTGAGCCAGGCCAATCTGCAGCGCATGGTGCACGAGGCGCTGGCGGCAAGTGACCTGAGCGACACCCTGCCGGCCGAACTGCTGGCGAAGTTCAGGCTGCCGGTGTTTCGCGAGTGCGTGAGCTTCCTGCATCATCCGCCGCCCGCTGCCGAGCGCGCGGCGCTGCAGGACCGCACGCACCCGGCATGGCGCCGCATCAAGTTCGACGAACTACTCGCGCAGCAGTTGTCGATGCGCATCCACTACGATCGCAGAAAGAGCGTCAGCGCACCACCGCTGCCGCCGCGAGGACAGCTCACGCATGCGCTGCTGGGGCGGCTGCCCTTCAAGCTTACGCGCGCCCAGCACCAAGTGATCGCCGAAATCCGCGCCGATCTTGCGCGCCCCCACCCGATGCAGCGCCTGCTGCAGGGAGACGTCGGCAGCGGCAAAACCATAGTGGCCGCGCTCGCCGCGCTGCAGGCGCTCGAAAACGGTTTTCAGGTCGCGATCATGGCACCCACCGAAATTCTTGGCGAGCAGCATTTCAACAAGTTCTCGGGCTGGCTCACCGCGCTCGGCGTGTCGGTGGTGTGGCTGGCCGGCAACCTCGCACGCAAACAAAAGCGCGCGACATTGGCGCAGGTGGCGGCGGGAGATGCGCAGATCGCGATCGGCACGCATGCCCTGTTTCAGGACGAAGTCGAGTTTCGCAACCTCGGTCTGGCTATCGTCGATGAACAGCACCGCTTCGGCGTGCATCAGCGGCTGGCACTGCGGCGCAAAGGCACCCGCTCGGGAAGCGCCGCGCAGCCGCATCAGCTGATGTTGAGCGCGACGCCGATTCCGCGCACCTTGGCGATGAGCTACTACGCCGATCTCGACGTGTCGGTGATCGCCGAGATGCCGCCCGGACGCACACCGGTGGCCACCCGGCTGGTGTCGGACGCGCGGCGCGACGAAGTGATCAAGCGCGTGCGCGACGCCTGCATCGAAGGCAGCCAGGCGTACTGGGTGTGTCCATTAATTGAGGACTCGGAGGCACTGCAGCTGCGAACCGCGCTCGACACCTACCAGCGACTGCTGGCGACTTTTCCGGAGCTTAAGGTCGGGCTGGTGCACGGCAGGCTGCCCGCAGCCGGGAAAGCGGCCGTGATGCAGGCATTTCAGAGCGGCGAAATACAACTGTTGGTGGCGACCACCGTGATCGAAGTCGGGGTCGACGTGTCGAACGCGACGCTGATGGTGGTCGAGAACGCCGAGCGCATGGGGCTCGCGCAGCTGCACCAGTTGCGCGGGCGCGTCGGCCGCGGCGCTGCGAGGAGCACCTGCATCCTGCTTTATCAGAACCCGCTTTCCCAGCTCGCGCGCGAGCGGCTCAAGATCGTTTTCGAGACCAGCGACGGCTTCGAAATCGCGCGCCACGACCTGCGTCTGCGCGGCCCCGGCGAGCTGCTCGGCGCGCGCCAGAGCGGCGTGCCGATGCTGCGCTTCGCCGACCTCGAAACCGACCTCGACCTGCTCGAAGCGGCGCGCAACGCCGCGCAGCGGATACTGCCGCTGCATCCCGCGATCGCCGAGCGCCATTTGCAGCGCTGGCTCGGCGGCAAGCAGCAATATCTGCGGGTTTAAATAACGGTCCCGAGAGTTTGTCGCATCTGGCTGGGTTGTCCGGCTAAGCGATAATCCCAAAAACCGCATTTGAACCGCCAAGACGCCAAGGACGCCAAGAGATTCAACCAACCGGAGGTGACGTCTCTTGCCCTTTAGCGACTTCACTCCAACGCTTTCAGGCCATTGTATTGCTTGGCGATCTTGGCGTCTTGGCGGCTAATTGGCTTTTTCTAGGATAATAGCGATAAACATCCTGCGCCGATGAAATCCTCCGGTATCGATAAGCTCTGGCACCCGCTTCCCGCGTGTACCGACGCACGGCTGCGGCAATGGCTGCTGGACCGCGGCTCGCTGACGCGGCGCATACAGTCGCGCTGCGACCGCTTTCGCGTCGAGGTCCTGTCGCAGCGCGTCGCCGCGGCCGATCGCGACGAATACGCCGTCCTCGGCGCGCGCGCAGGCGCGCGCTGCGTGGTGCGCGAGGTGAGTCTCAATTGCGGGCAGCGGCCGGTGATATTCGCGCATTCGGTGGTCGAGCGGTGCGCGGTGCGCGGGCCGTGGCGCATGCTGGTCACGCTCGGCGCACGGCCGCTCGGTTCGGCGCTGTTCGCCGATCCGCGCATCAAGCGCCACGCGCTGCGTTATCGCCGGCTCAACCCGCGGCACGAGCTGTATCGCCGCGCGTGCAGACTGCTCGAACGGCCGCCGGCATGCCTGTGGGCGCGGCGTTCGGGGTTCGTGCGGCACGGCTCGCGCCTGCTGGTGACGGAAGTGTTTTTGCCCGCTATCCTTGAGCTTGGGTCATGACCATTACCGAGCGGCTCGCTATCTACGAGAAGCTGATGCGGCTAGACAAGCCGATCGGCATCCTGCTCTTATTGTGGCCGACGCTGTGGGGGCTGTGGATCTCGTCCTCCGGATCGCCCAAGCCGGAGGTGGTGGTGATTTTCATCCTCGGCGTGGTGCTGATGCGCTCCGCGGGCTGCATTGTCAACGACTTCGCGGACCGCAATTTCGACCCCCACGTCGAACGCACCAAAAACCGGCCGCTTGCCGCCAGACTGATTTCTCCGCTGGAAGCGCTGCTGATTGCCGGGGGCCTGATCGAGCTCGCATTTCTGCTGGTGCTGCAGCTCAATGCGCTGACCATCAAGCTGTCGCTCGCCGCGTGTTTGCTGGCGGTGATCTACCCGTTTCTCAAGCGCTTCTTCTGGTTGCCGCAGGCGTGGCTCGGGATCGCGTTCGGCTTCGGCATACCGATGGCGTTTGCCGCACACCACGAATACGTTGCGCCGCTCGCGTGGGTCATGCTGGCGGCCAACGTGTTCTGGGCGATCGCCTATGATACCGAGTACGCAATGGTCGATCGCGATGACGATGTGAAGCTCGGCCTCAAGTCCTCGGCGATCCTGTTCGGGCGTTTCGACGTGCTCGGCGTGATGGGCTGCCAGGCGCTGTTTCTGCTGCTCATGGGTGCGACCGGCTACTGGGCGCGGCTGGGCGTTTTCTATTTCGCCGGGCTGGTAATCGCGGCCGCCCTCACCGCTTATCAGTTTGCGCTGATCCGCGGGCGCCAGCGCGAGCGCTGCTTCGAGGCGTTCCTCAACAACAATTGGCTGGGCGCGGCGTTTTTTGGCGGCATCCTGGTCGACTTTCTGCTGCCGCTGCCGCTGTTTCAGGGTCCGGCCGCCGCTATCGCGCACTGATCCGCCATGCAATATCGCGACCTCAGGGATTTCATCGCGCAGCTCGAGAGCCGCGGCGAATTGAAGCGCATTGCGGTCGAAGTCGACCCGCGCTACGAGATGACCGAGATTTGCGACCGCGTGCTGAAAGCACAGGGTCCGGCGTTGTTGTTCGAAAAGCCCAAGGGCCACCGCATGCCGGTGCTCGGCAACCTGTTCGGCACACCGCTGCGCGTCGCACTCGGCATGGGCGCGGAAAAAGTCGAGACGCTGCGCGAAATCGGCAAGCTGCTCGCCACGCTCAAGGAACCCGAAGTGCCGCGCGGGCTCAGGGACGCCTGGGACAAGCTGCCGCTGCTCAAGCGCGTGCTCACGATGGAGCCCAAGCTCGTCGGAACCGCGCCTTGCCAAGAGCAGGTGTGGGAAGGCGGTGACGTCGATCTCGGCCGGCTGCCGATTCAGACCTGCTGGCCGGGGGACGCGGGCCCGCTGATCACGTGGGGGCTGACCGTCACGCGCGGCCCCAACAAGAAACGCCAGAATCTGGGAATCTACCGCCAGCAGGTGATCGCGCCGAACAAAGTCATCGTGCGCTGGCTCAGCGCACGCGGCGGCGCGCTCGATTACCGGGATCATTGCCTCGCGCATCCGCGCGCGCCGTTTGCGCTCGCGGTTGCGCTCGGCGCCGACCCCGCGACCATCCTCGGCGCGGTGACGCCGGTGCCCGACACCCTGTCCGAATACCAGTTTGCCGGCCTGCTGCGCGGCGCGAAAACCGAAATCGTGAAATGTCTGAGCCACGACCTGCAGGTGCCTGCGGGCGCGGAAATCGTGCTCGAAGGGTTCATCCAGCCCGGCGAGACCGCCCTCGAAGGCCCGTTCGGCGACCATACCGGCTATTACAACGAGCAAGCGCGGTTTCCGGTGTTCACCATCGAACGCATCACGTCGCGCCGCGACCCGATCTATCACAGTACCTACACCGGCAAGCCGCCCGACGAACCGGCGGTGCTCGGCGCGGCATTGAACGAAGTATTCGTGCCGCTGCTCGTGAAGCAGTTTCCGGAAATCGTGGACTTTTATCTGCCGCCCGAAGGCTGCTCGTATCGGCTCGCGGTGGTCAGTATCAAGAAACAGTATCCGGGCCACGCCAAGCGCGTCATGTTCGGCATCTGGTCGTTCCTGCGGCAGTTCCTGTACACCAAGTTCATCATAGTCACCGACGAGGACGTCAATATCCGCGACTGGAAGGAAGTCATCTGGGCTTTGACCACGCGGGTCGATCCGGCGCGCGACACGCTGATCGCCGAGAACACGCCGATCGATTACCTGGATTTCGCCAGCCCGGTCGCCGGGCTGGGTTCTAAGTTGGGCATAGACGCGACCAACAAATGGCCGGCCGAAACCGTGCGCCCGTGGGGAGAGCCGATTGCGATGGATCCCGCGGTCAAGGCGCGGGTCGACGCGTTGTGGAGCAAGCTCGGGCTTTGAAGCAAAAAAATAGCCGGGGGCGACCCGGCTATATAGATATTGGCGCAGCTTTTTGGTTAGAACTTTAGTACTGCGCCAAGTTAATTCTGAATCTGGTGTTTGCGCAAAACTCTCTATGAGTTAGCGCGTTGAGGTCATATTAAAGAAAAGACTTTAATTTGTCGACATAAGTCCTTTGTTTTTGAATAAAACATCAATAATTGTCGTATTTTAACAACAATACGACGCAACATTATGATTTAAAATTAACTTCAGCGCCCATAAACCCATTTCAGCAGAGCATCCTGGGGCCCCTGCGCTTCGGACGCCCGCGGGTGGTTAATGATGCAAATCACCGCCATCATGCGTCCTCTGCGGTCGAGCACGTAGCCCGCGAGCGCCCGCGCTCCGGACAAAGTGCCGGTCTTGATGTGCGCCTGACCCGCGATTCCGGCACCGGACAACCGTTTTCTCATGGTGCCGTCGACTGCCACCAGCGGCAGCGACGCGGCAAGTTCGGGCATCACGGCGCTGTGGTGCGCAGCGAGCAATAACTGGCCGAGGCTTTTCGCGCTGAGGCGCTCGTTGCGCGACAGCCCGGAGCCGTTTTCAAGCACGAGCTCTGGGAATGCGAGCCGGCGCGAGGCAAGCCATTGTTTGATAGTGTGCGCTGACTTTTCAGCAGTGGCGGGAGCGCCGGCAACGATCGCGCCGAGTGACAGATAGAGCTGGCGCGCCATGACGTTGTTGCTGAATTTATTGATGTCGCGCACGATCTCGGCGAGCGTTTGCGTCTGGTGCGCGAGGAGCAGACGGGCGTCAGCGGGGGTCTCGGCGTCGCGCACACTACCGGCAAAGGTGCCGCCGAGCTCGCGCCACAGCAAGGTGAACAGGCCGTGCACGTACTGCGGATGGTCGAGCACGCTGTAATTGCGCTGTTTCTCGCCGCACGCCGTCGAATAATTGCCGCCAAAGAGCAGCCGCGCGCCCGCGCCGTTGCCCAGCGCGGTGAGCTTGAGCCGGCTCACCCAGTCGCCGCACGGTCTGTTGTCGAGTGCGACGTTGTTTAGCACTTCCACTTGCGGCAGCGCGGGCTCGGCGATGATCGCAAGCCGGCGGCGCTCCGGGTCCGGGACGAACTGCAGCCGTACAACCTTGAAATTCACGAGCAGCGCGTCGGGCAGCGTGTTGTAGGGGCGGGTCGGCTCGTTGTCGAAGCTCGCCGGATCGCTGTTCTTGGCACCGCCGAAATAGCTGCGGTCGAGCACCAGATCGCCGCGAATTTCACGCACGCCGCGCGCGCGCAGGCTGCGCAGCATCAGCCAGAAGTTTTCAAGCGTCAAGCGCGGGTCGCCGTAGCCCTTGATGATGAGATTTCCGTCGAGCACGTCGTCCCGCAGCGCACCGGTGGCGTATATCTCGGTCGCCCATCGGTACGCGGGGCCTAGCAGGTCGAGCGCGGCAAAGGTCGTAACCAGCTTGATGGTGGAGGCCGGATTCAGGGCCCGCTCTTCGCCTGATGCGAGCAGCGGCCGCTTAGCAGTGACTTCCTGCACGTAAATTCCGACGCTGGATTCCGGGATTCCCGCCTGCTGGAGAGCCTGTGCCACCGGTCGCGGCAGCCGGGTCAATCCGTCCTGGGCCACCGCGGCGAGCGCGAACCACAGCCCCGCCGCTGTCAGAAATCGCAGCGCGTGCATGTCAGATCGTCACCACGGAATGCGCGGCCGGCACCGTCGCGTTCCAGCCCAGTTGTGCATGCACCGCATCGCAAAAGAGCCGCGCGGTATCGGCCTCGCCGTGCACCACGAACGCCTGGCGCGGCGCGCGCCGAAAGTGGCGCAGCCACGCGAGCAGCCCCGCCTGGTCGGCGTGCGCCGAAAGGCCGCCGATCGCGCACCACCGGCCGCCCGGGCTGGCCGATGTCGCCCGAGAACACCACCTTGCGCGAGCCGCCCTCGCCCTCGAGCCACACCTCGATGATCGCCGCGCCGAGGATGTGCCCGGCATCGCGAAAGCGGCAGCGCACGCTGGCATGCGGGTTGATGGTGGCATCGTAATCGACGGCGTGCAACTGCTTGCAGCAGGTTTCGGCCTCGGCAACGGTGTAGAGCGGTTCGGGATGCCTGCGCTCCTCAGTCCTGCCGCGCCGCGCCGCGCGCTCGCGCCATTCGGCTTCCTTTTCCTGGATATGCGCGGAATCGAGCAGCATCACGCGCAGCAAATCGACGGTCGCGCGGGTCGTGAACACCTGGCCGCGGAAGCCCGCCGCAACCAGCCGCGGCAGCATTCCGGAGTGGTCGATGTGAGCGTGCGTGAGCAGCGCGAAATCGAGCGCGCGCGGATCGAACGCGAACCGGCCATAATTCTTTTCGTTCGCCTCGCGGCCGCCCTGGAACATGCCGCAATCGACGATGAAGCGCGCCGACCCGGTTTCAACGAGATAGCACGACCCGGTCACTTCCTCCGCGGCACCCAAAAAACTAAGCCTCATGCGGGCGGCCTGTTTGGCTCGAGCGCTGTCTCCAGCGCAGCACAGGTTCCGGCCACGAGAAAATCGATTTCGGGCTCCGTGATCACATAGGGCGGCATGAAATAAACGGTATTGCCGATGGGGCGCAGCAGCAGTTCGCGCGCCAGCGCAGCCTGGAAAAACCTGCGCGCAAAGGCAGGGTCGTCGCTCTCGACATCAAACGCCCAGATCATGCCGGTGTTGCGGAAATGCCTGACCCGCGGATGCCGCGCGAGGGGTTGCGCGGCGCGGCCAAGGTACTCGGCCTTTGCGCGGTTCGTTTCGATTACGTGGTCCTGCTCGAAGATATCGAGTGTGGCGAGTGCGGCGCGGCACGCGAGCGCGTTGCCGGTGTAGGAATGCGAATGCAGGAAGCCGCGCGC
>Ga0326597_10013847_pt1 | contig 10582 bp, 11 predicted proteins | sample RVTome_12_FD_203789 | JGI IMG/M metagenome (GOLD analysis project Ga0326597, IMG submission 203789) | Soil microbial communities from uranium-contaminated site in the Upper Colorado River Basin, Wyoming, United States - RVT100D185 | ecosystem: Environmental > Terrestrial > Soil > Contaminated >... | reverse complement strand
GATCATGCCCGGCAGCGCGCTCACGGCTCGTTCAGGTAGGTGCGGACCTCGGGGCGCAACAGGCCGCGAAACAGCAGCAGGCCGAGGGCGACGACGAAGACGGCCTCGACCCCGAGCCCGCTGAGGGCGAGCAACGGCACGAGCGGGACGGTCAGGCTGGCGAGGCCGAGGGCGAGGGTGCGGGCGGCCTGCTTGCGCTGGAGGACGAGCGTGGTGGTGAAGATCGTATAGGCGAGGAGGACCATGACGACCAGGCCCTCGAAACTCACCGGGGCGGAGATGGCGAGGTCGACGACCGAGCGCAGGCTGAGCCCGATGCCGGCCAGGATCAGCAAGGCATAGACGAGGAACAGGCGGATGCCGCCGGGCATCGCGCGAACGCGGTCGACCATCGGCTGTGCATCGTAGCGGACAGCGGGCGACGGGACCGGCGCGGCAGGGCGGCGCCACCGAACCGGCACCGGTCGCGATTGGGTCTTGACACCCGCCCGTCGTGCTCGTATCGTCCACTAAACCGGTTTGCTAAACCGGTTTGCGTCATGAACCGGCGGCCCCGATCACTCCTCCTCTTCGGGGCCGCCACCTCCTCGGAGGTCGTGTGGAGCGGCCCGCCGACGAGGAGCGCGGCCCGCCGACGAGGAGCGGGCGCGTACGGGAGAGCCGAGTGGAGCAGCGCACCATCCGCCCGCGTATCGCCGACGTCGCCCGCGAGGCCGGCGTGTCCAAGACGGCCGTGTCGTTCGCGTTCAACAGCCCGGACCGGCTGTCGCCCGATACGGCCCAGCGGATCCGCGTGGTCGCCGAGCAACTCGGCTACACGCCCCACCCCGTCGCCCGGATGCTGAGCCAGCGCGAGACGTTGACGATCGGCGTGCTGACCCCGCAGGCCCTGTCGGTCATCTTCTCCAACCCGTTCTTCGGGGCGTTCAGCGAGGGGGTGGCGATCGCGGCGGAGGCATCGGGCTACGCGCTGTACTTCATCTCGCCGCTGCACGGGAGCCTGGCCCGGGCGATGAGCCGGGCGACCGTCGATGGTGTGGTGGCCATCGGCCTGAGCGACGACCACCCGGAGGTCGAGCAGATCCGTCGCGCCGGCGTGCCGATCGTGCTGGTCGACTCGACCGCGCTGCCGGAGCATGGTTCGGTCCAGGTCGACGACATCGGCGGGGCCCGCGCGGCAGCCGAACACGTGATCGGGCTCGGCCACCGTGAGGTGCTGATCATCGGCGTCGAGCCGCCGGCCCCGTCCGAGGCGATGGACCCGGGCGGCGTCATCGCGCGGCGCCTGCGCGGCTATCGCGAGGCGTTCGCGAGCGTCGGCGTGAACGTCCGCGATGATCACGTCGTGGTCGGCCCGGCCAGCATCGAAGGCGGCATGGCCGCCCTCAACGGCGCGTGGGAGGACGGCCTCCGCCCGACCGCCGTCCTGGCCATGAGCGACGCGATGGCAATCGGCGCGATGCGCGCGCTGCGCGACATGCGACTGTCGATCCCCGGCGATGTCAGCGTCGTGGGCTTCGACGACATCGACCTTGCCCAGCATGTGGATCCCCCGCTCACGACGGTGCATCAGCCGATCCGTCGCAAGGGCGAAGAGGCGGTCCGCCTGCTTCTGACCGTCGTCCAACGACGGGACCTGGCCAAAGCCGAGCACAGTCGGCTCGAGACGCGGCTCATCATCCGCGGCTCGACCGGAACAGCGCCGCGTCTGCGGCAGGAGGAGGTGGCCGGGGCCTGACGATCGAGATCGACCCTACGGGGCGATCGACCAGACGGCCCCCCGGCCAGACGCCGGCAGACGCCGGCGTACCAATCCACGGGGGATCGGGGATCGGGACAACCCGATCACAAGAGAGAGGAGAACCAGCACAGCGATGAAACGACATCTTCGACTCGCCGGCCTTGTGGCAGGCGTGGCCATCGTGGCCGCGGCCTGCTCGACGGGCACGGCCAGCACCGCGCCGAGCAAGGCGCCCAGCGCGGCCCCCAGCGGCGCGCCGAGCACTGCGCCGAGCAGCGGCACGGGCGACCTCGCCTACAAGGGTGAGATCACCTACTGGAACACAATGCGCGACATCGAGATGGTCGAGGTCCAGAAGCAGGTCGACGCGTGGCAGACGCTGCATCCTGGCATCACCGTCAAGATGACCCTGACGCCATTCGACGGCGCCGACAAGAAGTACGAGACGGCCGCCAACAACAAGACGGCGCCGGACATCTTCCGCTCCGACGTCGGGTGGACCAGCGGCTTCGCGGCCCAGGGCATGCTGCTCGACTTGACGACCCTCTTCCCCGCAGGCTTCGGGGACCAGTTCCTGCCCGCGCCGCTGGCGACCGGGACCTATCAGAGCAAACTGTGGGGCGTGCCCCAGGTCACCGACGCGCTGGGTCTCCAGTGCAACAAGACGCTCCTCACCGCGGCGGGCCTGACGGCCCCCCCGACCAGCTGGGACGAACTCGTCTCGGCCGGAGCCAAGGTCACCAACCTCACCGAGCAGAAGTACGGCTTCTACATGCGTGGTGACTCGTACTGGTCGCAGCCCTTCATCTGGGGCTGGGGCGGCACCCTGTTCACCGCGAACGCCGAGGGCAAGGTCACGGATATCGGCGTCAACTCGCCCGAGTCCGTCAACGGCTGGAACTACCTCAAGGACAAGGTCCTCGGCACGGTCACGCCGGCCACCTGGGACTTCAAGACCGACTACGACAACATGAACGCGGGCTTCAAGGCCGGCACCACGATGTGCATCCTGCAGGGCCCGTGGGCGGTTGCCGACATCCTCAAGGGTGCGGCCTTCACCGACAAGACCAACCTGGTCATCGCCCCGGTGCCGGTCGGCGTCAATGGCAAGACCGGGTCGCCGGTCGGCGGTCACAACTGGGTCGTCGGCGTCGACGTCGGCACGAACGCGGACAAGACCGCGGCCGTCGTCAACTTCCTCCAGTACATGACCTCGGCCGACCAGCAGGCCGTCCTGGCCAAGAGCCTGGGCCTGCTTCCGACCAATATCGCCGCCTATGCCGTCCCGGACGTGGCCAGCGATCCGCTCATCAACCAGTGGAACGCGGTCATGGCCGCGGCCACGAACCGCTCCGGCGTCCCCGGCGCGCAGGGCATCTACGACTCCTTCGGCAAGAACTTCCAGCTGTTCCTGACCGGCTCGTCGACCGCCAAGGAGGCGCTCGATGCGACGGCCAATACGTGGGAGACCACCGTATTCAAGAACCAGATGGCGCAGTAAAGTCCATCTGGAGGGATCGGGTGACCGTCGGCTCCGGCCGGCGGTCACCGCCCTATCGCTCGCCGGTTTGCAAGGAGGGTGGACCGTGGGCTCTCGAGGTTGGGTGGCCTGGGCGTTCATGGCGCCCGTGCTTCTGGTCATGGCCTTGATCGTCTTCTACCCGATGGCGATCGGGGTCTTCCAGACGTTCACGAACATCGACAACCTGAACCAGGGCACCCGCTTCAGGCCCCCGAGCTGGGAGTTCGTGGGGCTCCAGAACTACATCGATATCCTGACCGGCAAGGACACGAAGTTCTACCCGGTCCTAGCCTGGACGGTCGTCTGGACGGTCGTCAACGTCTTCTTCCACTACACCCTCGGGCTCCTCCTGGCGCTGACCCTGAACCAGCGGTTCCGCGGGCGGACGAGCTACCGGATGCTGCTGCTCCTGCCCTGGGCGGTCCCGGCCTACATCACCGCGATCGCCTGGTTGTTCATCTTCAACGGCGAGTACGGGCTGCTGAACAACGTCCTGGGCGCCTTCGGGATGCCGCGCGTCGCGTGGCTCTCGACGTTCCCGTGGTACTACATCATGCCGATCATCGTGAACGTCTGGCTCGGCATCCCGTTCATGATGGTCGCCCTCCTCGGCGGTCTGCAGTCGATCCCCGGCGACCTGTACGAAGCGGCCCAGATGGACGGGGCCAGCCGGACGCAGTCGTTCTGGAACATCACGCTGCCGCAGCTCCGCTCGGTCAGCTCGACGGTCATCCTGCTCGGCTGCATCTGGACGTTCAACATCTTCGTCGTCATCTACTTCATCACCGGCGGCGGGCCGGGCGGCAAGACGGACATCCTGGTCACGTACACGTACAACGGGTTCACGCTCGGCCAGTACGCCATCGCCGCGACGTACGGGGTGATCATCTTCAGCCTGTTGCTGGTGTTCAGCGCCGTCTACCGGCGCGTGGCCCGCGAGTCGTGAGGAGACGACGATGAAGATGTCGCGGCGCCACCTCGCGCTCACCCACGTGATCCTGATCATCTTTGCGATCTGGTCGGTCTTCCCGGTCTTCTGGACGCTCGTGACGAGCTTCAAGCCGGAGAGCCAGATCTTCTCGACCCAGATCAAGGTCATCGACCAGCCCACGCTCCAGAACTACATCGACCTCCTGACCCGGGGCGACTTCGTGCAGTGGGCGATCAACTCGCTGTTCGTGTCGCTGGTGACGACCGTGTTCGCCGTGTTCCTGGCCGCGACGTGTGCCTATGCCATCTCGCGCTTCCGCTTCCGCGGACGGAGCGCCTCGCTCTACCTGTTCCTCGTCGCCCAGATGTTCCCGGCGGTCATCCTGTTGATCCCGCTGTTCTCGATCTTCACGAACCTGAAGCTCATCGACACGCCGTGGGCGCTCGTCCTGTCGTATGCGACCTTCGCGATCCCGTTCTGCATCCTGATGCTCAAGGGCTTCTTCGACACGATCCCATACGAACTGGAGGAGGCAGGTCGGGTCGACGGTCTCGGTCCGTTCGGGACGTTCTGGCGGATCGTCATCCCATTGTCGGTACCGGGCCTGGCCGTGACCGCGTTCTTCGCGTTCATCACGGCCTGGAACGAGTTCCTGTTTGCCCGCTCGTTCCTCACCAGCGAGGAGGCATTCACGCTCCCGGTCGGGATGGCGACGTTCATCGATCCGTTCAACCAGCCGTGGGGGCTGCTGACCGCCGGGTCGGTCCTCATCACGATCCCGGTCATGATCTTCTTCTTCGTGGCGCAGCGGTTCCTCATCTCCGGCATGACGACCGGTGGCGTCAAGGGGTGATCCACAGTGGCGGACCTCGAGGAGCTCGAGACCGGGTCCGGGCGGACCGGCAGCCATGGCCCGGATGACTCGGCGGTGGCCGAGCTGATCGCCCGGGCGCGGCGACTGACACGTCCGGAGGTCCACGCTCTGGCCGGAGCGGTCGCCTGGCAGTGGCAGCCGCTCGCATTGCCCATCCGTGGGAGCTTCGCGAGCGCGCGCTCGGAGGCGCTCGCGGCAGCCAAGGTGGCCGGCCGGGCCGGAGCTGCAGCGACGGCCATCCAGGAGGCCGGACTGGCCGCGCTCGCGTCGCCGGGTGGCCTCACGACGGCCGGTCGCTGGAGCTGGGCGGAGAACGGGCTCGCCGCGGTCCTCATCGGCGTCCTCGGCGCCATCGTGTGTGCCACGGCCGGCCTGCTCGTCCCGGCGGTCGGCTTCGGCCTGCTGGCGATCGTCGGCGCCGGGGTGCTCCTCCTCTACGAGAGCGGGCGCCTCGCACGGCGGCGCCTCGAGGTCGGCGTCGAAGCGGCAGCGCTGGCCCTGGTCGTCGGCGATCTCGTGCCCCCGGAGACGGTCCACGCACTGCGCGGACCGTGGTCCACCGTCGTGCACGACTGACCGTGGCCACCGACACCCCCGCCTGGGTCCGCGACGCGATCTTCTACCAGATCTTCCCGGACCGGTTCGCGGCCAGCGAGCGGGTCCACAAGCCCGGCCCGCTCGAACCGTGGGACGCCCCACCCTCGACGCACGGGTTCAAGGGCGGCGACCTGCGCGGAATCGCCGAGCATCTCGGGTATCTCGAGGACCTCGGTGTCAACGCCATCTACCTGACGCCGATCTTCGCGTCGGCATCGAACCACCGCTATCACACCTACGACTACCTGTCGGTCGATCCACTCCTCGGCGGCGACACCGCCCTGCGCGAACTGCTCGACGCGGCCCACGATCGGGGGATGCGGGTCGTCCTCGACGGGGTCTTCAATCACACCGGGCGCGGCTTCTGGCCGTTCCACCACGTCCTCGAGTCGGGTGCGGCGTCTCCGTATCGCGGCTGGTTCCATCTCGACGACGAACGGCTCGACAACGGCCGGCCGCTGCACGCCTACCCGTCGCCGGGGACGCCGCGGTCCGAGCACGGATACGAGGCGTGGTGGGGGTTGCCGGCCCTGCCGAAACTCAACACCGACGAGCCGGAGGTCCGCGATTTCCTGTTCGGCGTGGCCGAGCACTGGCTGCGCTTCGGGATCGATGGCTGGCGGCTGGACGTGCCGGGTGAGATCGACGACGAGGCGTTCTGGCAGGAATTCAGGCAGCGCTGTCGGGCGGTCCGGTCGGACGCCTATCTCGTTGGTGAGATCTGGCGGGTCGCGCCCGAGTGGCTGCGCGGCGACCGCTTCGATGCGCTGATGAACTACCCGCTCGGTGAGGCGATCCTGGGTTTCGCCGGCGGGACGCATCTCGACACGCACGTCGTCAGCCTGCACCGTGAGTTCTCGGCGAGCCTGCGACGGCTCGATGGACCGGGCTTCGCGAAACGAGTCATGGAGCTTGCGGTGGCCTACGAAGCGGATGTCGTCGCGGTCCAGCTCAACCTGCTCGGCTCGCACGATTCGCCGAGGCTGCGGACCGTGCTGGGCGGTGACCCGGTCGGTGTCAGGCTGGCCACGCTGCTGCAGGCCACGCTGCCCGGCGCGCCGTGCATCTACTACGGCGACGAGGTGGGGATGACCGGCGGCAATGATCCCGACTGCCGTGGGGCATTCCCGTGGGACGAGGGGCGCTGGGAGCCGGGACTGCGCGAGTCCATCCGGGCACTGCTCCGCCTGCGGACCGCCGAGGCGGCGCTGCGCGACGGGCCTTTGCGCATGGTCGGGGCCGACGGGACGGCTGTCGCCTTCGAGCGGGGCGCCGGGGCGTCACGCTTCGTCGTCGCGGTCAACGCGGGCGACGCCGCGGGCCGCCTGCACCTCCGCTTCGATGACGCACCAAGCGGGGCGGGCGGACACGTCGCGGCGATCGACCTGCCGGGGTTCGGCGGGATCGGAGAGACGCGGATCGTCGATGGGGCCGCGACCATCGAGATCGCGGCGCGGTCTGGAGCGGTCCTCCGGGTCGTCTGACGATTTCGGTCATACTCCGCGTTCTGTGGCAGATCTACCGATCGACCTCGGAGCCGGGCTCGCCGAGCGCCTGGCCCGCGTCCTCGATGTCGAGGCGAAGATCCCGCGAACGCTCGACGCACTGGGTCCGGTCGTGGGACGGGACGTCCTGCTGCTCGACGGCGCCGACGGGATCCGCGCGCGACAGCTCGCCGAGCTCGGAGCGCTGGTCACGTCCGCCCAGGCGGACGGGCCGGCGCGGATCGACGCGCCCGACGGTTCGGCCGACGTCCTGGTCAGCCTGTGGGGCCCGTTCCGTGGCGCCACGGCGGCCGAGTCGGCCGAGGCGACCCGCGTCCTCCGACCGGGCGGCCGACTGCTCGTCCTCCTCGACTACGGACGCGACGACGTTTCGCGCCTACGCGGCGACCTGCCCGAGTACGGCCTGCTCAGCCGCCGCGACGGACCGCTGCTGGGATGCGGCTTCAAGGTTCGGGTCGTCCACTGTTTCTGGACATTCCGGTCGATGGAGGACGCCGCGGCGTTTCTGGACGAGAGCTTCGGGGACGTCGGGCGCGAGGTGGCAGCCGGCATGAAACGTCCGCGATTGTCATACAACGTGGCCGTCTATCACCGCACGATCGGGACACCCTCTTGAGTGGATCGCGGCGCGGGGCGTCGCGCAGGATCTCGCCCGGGATCGTGTTCCTCGCCATCGCGCTCATCGGCTCGGCGGCCTTCGCGGTGTACGCCGTAACGGTCCGCGACGCGTCGCAGATCCCGCTGCTCGCGGCGGGGGCGGCGGCCCTCGGGATCGCCTTCATCGCGCTATCGGGGTATTCCCTGCGGGCGACGTGGCGTGCCGGGATCGCGGGCCGGAACGGTCGGGCGATCGGGCTGGCCGCAGGTGGAGGATTCGCGGCCATCATCGGGGCGGGGTTCGTCGCCGGCGCGATCATCCTGTTCCTGCTGTCGCGGCCACCGAGCTGAGGGCGGTCCGGGGCCGGCCCGGGACACGGTGCGGGGCCGGCCCGGGACCCTCTGGTAGACTCCGGCCGTCCCGTGCCCCCATCGTCTAGAGGCCTAGGACGCCACCCTTTCAAGGTGGAGATCAGGGGTTCGAATCCCCTTGGGGGTACTCCCGCGTCTTTCGAAGAACGGCCTCGCCGCCGGCGTCCACTCGATCGCTTCCACCCGCCGGTCACGCATGACGCCGCGGCGCCAACTCCTCGACTCGCCCCGGTCATTCCCACGGCGCCGCTACACCGGGCGCACGGTTAGGTTCTCCGCGCCACGCAGCTACCAGAGACGATGACCACGTCGCGCTTGGCAACGGCAGCTACGTCTCCCCTTTGGACCGCGCAGGTCTCGCCGAGGGTCCGACTATGGGTAACGTAACCAGGCGAGCCCGCCTGCCTCTAACCGCTCGAGGCGCGACTGTGGTGGATGACCTCTTTCCTCGACCAGGATGCCGAGGCTATGCTGACCTCGAGCCGCCGGGATTGCGACGAGACGAAGGGAGGTCGGCGTGGCCGAACAGATAGCTGCCGCACTCATCGGTGTCGTTGTCGTGATCGCAGTCTGGCTCGCCTTCGGGGTCGGGCTCGGCCTCGACTGGCCGCTCCGCGTCTCGGACGGCGCCGACGGGCGGCCGAGCACGTCCAAGTTCCAGTTCTTCTTGTGGACCGCCGTCATCGTGTGGGGCTATTCAGCCGTTGCGACCGGACGCTGGATCGCTGACGCCTCGCCCGGCGAGATCGGGATGCCGACGAACCTGTTCATCCTCATGGGACTTGGAGCCGGCACGGCCCTTGGCGCCAAGCTCGTCACGGTGAGCCGCGGCGGGCGGGCTGCGCTCGCCGACCCGGGCGCGCGGACGTATCGCTCTCTCGTGGCGGACGATGACGGAAACCCAGCGCTCGAGAAGATCCAGGTCCTGGCCTGGACCTTCGTGGCGGTCGGCGTCTTCGTCGTGTCGGTCTGGCAGATCCTGGGAGCGAGCGGTCCGCCCTCCTCGCTGCCAAACGTTGACGACGCTCTCCTTGTCCTGCTCGGGATCGGGCAGGTCGCCTACGTGGGCGTCAAGGCCCTCCCGAGACCAGCCGGACCGCCCGTCGAGGCGGCTGCGGCATCGTCGGCGGCTGCGGCACCGTCGGCGGCCGCGGCGCCTCCTCCGGCTCCGACACCGGCAGCCCCGACCGGGGGCGGTTCCCCGAAACCACCGGTTCGCGACTCGCTCTGAGCGTGCTGCCCGGGCGCGCTTCCGCCCTGGCGCCAATGTGTCGGTCGGTCTCCGTCTCGGCGCTGCAGGGACAGGCCGGCGTCGGGCGACACCATGCGCCGATAGTGCTGAGCCGCGAGGTCCGGATGCAGACCAGGCATAGGTACACCACCGCCAGGCCCTCGACCGCATCCGTCTGGGCGCCGATGCGATGTCCTCGATAGCCATTGGTCGTCCCTCGGGCCGACCGTCCGGCCCGGCCTACACTGTGAGGATGAGCGACCCGGGTGCCGCCACTCGCGCCAGTGCCGATCCGGTCCTCCGCGCTTTGCGCCGGACCCGTCAGGTCCGCCAGTTCACGAACGAGCCCGTGGCGGAGACCGATCTCAGCGCGATCCTCGAGGTGGCGCGCTGGTCTGGCAGCTCGATGAACCTTCAGCAATGGACGTTCATTGTCATCCGCGACAGCGCCGACCGTGAGCGTCTGGCCGAGCTCGCCCCCTATGCCAAGCACGTCGCGGGGGCGGCGGTGGCGATCGCCATCGCGATGAGCGGTGATAACTCCGAGTGGGACGCCTACGACGAAGGACGGGTCGCGGAGCGGATCCTCATCGCCGCAGGCGCGCTCGATCTCGGTGCCGGAATCGGCTGGGCACTCGAGACCGAGCGACCCCAGGTCGCCGCACTCCTCGATCTGACCGCCCCGCAGTTCGTCCGAACGATCATCTCACTCGGCCACCCGACGGAGGCGGCGCGCCAGCCACGCTCGGCGCCAGGGACAGCTCGGCGGCCGCTCGCGGAGCTCGTACGGGAGCGCTGAGGTGACCACCGGTCGGTCGACGACGCGGCGGCTCGACCGACGCCAGGTTTCACCCGCCGGCGGCTCTCCGCCCCTCGCCGTGATCTTGCCCGGAACTGACAAACGACGACCAGCGCGAGGCGATCGCTGTCGCGGTTCGCCGGCTCGTCGAGCTCCGCGACGGCTGGCGGAACCCACCTGGCCTCACTGTCGACGAGCTCGCGGCCCGGACGCTGACGAACCTCTACAACGAGCGGCCGACGTGGCTCGCGAACGCGCATGCCGACCTCGATGGAGCGGTCCTTGAAGCATACGGCTGGCCGGCTGACCTCAGCGATGAGTCGGTCCTCGAGCGGCTTCTCGACCTCAACCTCGAGCGAGAGCCGGCATGAGGTATGTCTGCCCGACGTCGTGTCGGCCCGAGCGACACGATG
>Ga0326597_10013846_pt1 | contig 10583 bp, 7 predicted proteins | sample RVTome_12_FD_203789 | JGI IMG/M metagenome (GOLD analysis project Ga0326597, IMG submission 203789) | Soil microbial communities from uranium-contaminated site in the Upper Colorado River Basin, Wyoming, United States - RVT100D185 | ecosystem: Environmental > Terrestrial > Soil > Contaminated >... | reverse complement strand
TGCTACCGGCCAAACGTCGCGATCGATAGCGCCTATCGGCGTTCGTTGGTCGCAACCGTTCGTCAGTTGCTGCAGCCGGCCCTCCACGTCGGCGGGTTGTCGAGGTAGTGGAACGCCTCGCCGGCGTTGAGGAGCGACAGGCAACGCCGGCGGGGGTTCGCCGGACTGATGGGCTTATTCGGGTCCAGGGGCAGGTTCCACCCGTAGACCGAGCTGGGGTTGGCCATGGCGGAAGCCAGCACTGTTGCGGGCAGCCGGCGCCTTGCGTGCGGGCACATGCAGTCCGGCAGGTCGAGCTCTGCCGGCGGCTCGGGGCGCGCGACCGAGTCGTCCCACTCGGGCGAGACGCAGGTGGCGGGCCACATGGCCAGGCCGTCGTCGCCCTCGACGAGCAGCGTCGGGGTGCCGCCGCGGGCGGGGATGGTCATGATGTGGGCGGGGGGTTTGAATGCTTGGAGTCCAAGGTCGTACCATGATCCACCCTGCACGTACACGATGGTCGACCCGTCGTTTGACCACACCGGGTGATGGTTGAAGTGCCCGTCGTCGATCAGCGGCCACGCGCGGCCAGTCGAGCGCTCCAGCATCCAGATCGCGCTGGAATGTCGGGATAAGACCTGGTCGAACTGATTGCGGCTGAAGACGACGTGCGTGGAGCCGGGCGAGAGGCTGCCCTCCTTGGCGTCTCGAAAATGTGTGAGCTGCTCGATCTCGCGCCCCTGCGCATCGTAGAGCACCAGGTCGGACGGCCCGAAGAAGTTGCGATCGGACTTGGTGATCACGACGGCGTCGCCGCGCGGGCTCCATGCCGGTCGATTCAGAGAATCGCCAACACTTTGCGGAACGATGAGCGACATCGCCGCGTCCACCAGTGAGGCTTGCCAGATACCAGTGGCGAACGCTGGTTGAGCGACTACACTCCCCCACCAAAACCACATCTTGTTGCCTGTTGGATGCAAGGCTGGCTCGTTGGCCAGCGAAGAGCCCGGGTCCGGCGGGAGGTGCTCCCACCAGTCGCCTGTGCCGCGATCGACGACGATCATCCGAGTGCGTTGGGCGGGTTCGGCGTCGAAGACCTGTATGACCAGGGTGCTTGCGCAGCTCGTCGAAGCCCAAAGCGCGGTGCCGGGCCGTGCGGCGATTTGCCTGCGGCCCGTGCCATCCAGCGCGATCTCCTCGATCCGTACGCGCGAATCAGCCGAATAGACCCACTGCGATTCGTTGACGACGAATCGGACCAGCTCGTGCGCCGACATCGTCCCCGCGCTAGCTGCGGGCGACGCCTGGACGTGCGCCAGTGCGGCGATGCAGAGCGCCGCCGAGGCCGCGAGGGCGGCGAGGCGCACGATGCTCGGTCGATGAGAGGGCGGGCGCGCCGCCTCTGGTGCCAACGGGCGGTTAGGGGTCATGCGCAGCCTCCATGTGCATCGCGTCGTACTAGGGCTCTGACGCGCTGCGCACGCCGGAAGATGCGATCAGGTGGCTGGCGGTGACGCCTACGGGCACCTCTCGATGGATCTCGATCTCATAGGCCGCGGTCAGCGGCTCCTCCACGATGGGCTGCGGGCTGTTGAGCCACAGCCATCCGCTTGCGCGGCAGTTCTGGCCGCCGTACACTGCCCCATCCGGAATGAGTGATAGAGACCCCATCCGGAATGAGTGAAAGAGACGAGGGACACAAAGTCATCGACTAAGTACCGCATGAGCGATGGAGGCTAGCACGATGGTCCCGACTATTCGCCGGCGCGCCTCGCGGCATGATGCCATCTCAAGCCTTGCTGCCATCGCAGTCCTCGCGGCTGCCTTCGCGCTCGCTACCGCGTCCGCCCTGCAGCCCAATGCAGCGCTCGTCGCCTCTCAGCCTCGCGCCGCTCAGCCCGCGCCAAGCCTCGCAAACCTCTCGGTCGAGCTCCACGATCGGCTCGTGCGCTGGGAGGCCGCACCGGGCTCCGTGGCCATCGCCGAGCTCTACGACGGTCAGACGCTCCTCGCCAGGGCAGAGGCTATCGCGGGCGTTGATGGCCACGTGGCGCTGGCGCTCGCACCGGTCACCACCGGAACGTCCAACCTCATCGTCCCCGGCCGGATGCTCCGCCTCGATTTGGACGGCGTGCGGGTGGCTGACGTCGACGTACCCGACGTCGCTGTGGACGTCATCGGCGCGGTGCCCGAGCTGGTCGTCAAGGCACCTCCACACGCCGATGTGCAGTTGCGCGTGTTTCAAACGCCCGTCGACTGGCACGGCAGCGTGACGACCGACGCGAACGGGCTTGCTACAGTCCCCGTTGTCAACCTGCCCGATGCCAAACCGCGGGGCATCGCCACATATCAAGCACCTTCCGGCCCGTCGTTCAACACGCGCTTTGCCGCCTTCGCTGCCCCCGTCGAGGTCGGCGGGCTGCGCATCGGGGGCCGTGCCACCGCGGGTTCTGCCGTCGAGGCGACGAGTTGGCGCGGGCAGACCGATCTTACGGTGTACGGGCCTGTAACCATCACGTCCGCCGCAGCGTGGGCGTTCGACGTCCCCGCCGGGACGCTAGCGCCCGGTATGGGCGTGACGATCACGCACCGTTCGCCGATCGACGGCGTGGAACGCAGCGCCGGCGGCATCGTGCCCAACCTCACGATCGCCGTCCTTCCGAGCGCGCAGGGGCTCGTCGGGACCTGTCCAGCTGGGCGGATGGTCGAGGTGGACTACCCTCTAGAGCCCGGCGACGTTGGCCGCCGGGCCTTCACGTGCGATGTTTCAGAGCGCTTTGCCATCGACCTCGACGAGCCGATGGCCATGGGGCCGGGCGCTGAGGTCACCGCCACGATAACGGAGTCGGGCGGCCTGGCGTTCGTTGCGCGAACCGAGCTAGACACCATCGACATCACGGTCTACGGCCAGGGCGTGCGCGGGACCGTTGACGTGCCCGGGGCAGTGGTCGCGCTCACCCTGCTCGGGCCGGACGAGGTCGTCAAGAGTGCGGGGCGGGCGACGGCGCAGGCGCAGGCGTCTGGTTCGCTGCCCGCGGGGTACTTTCGATTCTCGTTCGACTCGTCGGTTCGCATCGAGCCGGGCGACACCGTGGTCATCGACTGGCGCGATGGGGATCCACTCCGGCTCGTGGTGCCGGATCTCACGGCGCTCGTCGACGTTGTGGGCGACGCGATCCATGGCGCGGCGCCGCCGGGGGCACGCATTGAGGTCAGCATCGATCGCTTTGCGCGAGAGCACTCCCACCGCGTGGTGCTGGCCGACGCGGCCGGGAACTACCGCGTCGATTACGGCGGCCAGGTCGATATCGACCAGCGGGCGGATGAAGGGCGCAATCGCGTGGGCACGGTCTCGCTCCTCGACCCGCGGGGCGTCCGCTTCCGCCTCGGCTGGAGCATCATCGACCTCACGTGGCAGGTGGGCACAGGGCTGACGGTTCTTGGCCCGGAACAGCGCGATCTGGTCGTGACCCAGTACGCCGCCGACGGACGACGGCTCGGCGAGCACTTCGGCCGCATCAACGCCGGGCTGTGGACCGCGACCGTACACGACGGGGCGGGCGGCAACGTGGCGGGCGAGCCGGGAGATCGCTTCGTGGTCGAGCTGGCGGACGACCGCCTGGAGCTCGAGCTGCTCCCCCTGACGGCGATCGTCCTCGTCGACGATAGCCGGATCGTCGGGCAGACCGCACCTAGCCGCACAATACGCGTCCGGCTCCAGCGCCCCACAGGTTCATTCGAGGCGACGGCGCAGTCCGACACGAACGGGCGCTTCGAGGTCGACCTCGACGGGGTGGCGCTGGCGATGAACGAGAGCTTCCGGCTGACCCTAGCGCTGGACGCCCAGCGACGGCTCGTTCGCGTGCTGCCGGGTCCCGGCCTGACCTTCGACCTCAATATGGCGCATGTCTCAGGAGCCCTCGAGCCGGACCGCGACATCACCGTGCGGCTGACGCGGGACGGCGTGACCGTGGCCACGGCCGCCGGGCGCACGAACGAGCTCGGCCGGTTCGCGTTGGCACTCGACGCGCCCGATGGCGGGCTCGTCGAGCCGCGCCCCGGCGATCGCCTCGATGTGGCTGCCGAGGGCGCGCAAGGCACGCGCGAGCTCGTGCTGCAGGTTCCGCGGCTGTCGATCGACGTCGCGCGCGACCCCGCGGCGGTGTCGGGTGTTGCCGAGCCAGGCGGCACGCTGCAGGTCATTGCCGTCATTCGGTACCAGCGTCCCGCGCTCGACGCCGGCGGCAACTGGTACGGTCCCGACACCGTCACCATCGACCCCGATGGCACCTTCCGCGTGGACCTGCCCTCCCCGACTTCCGGCGGCCCGGACCTCCGGCCTGGCCAGCGCTTCATGGCGCTCTACGCGCTGCCCGACGGCCACCGCGTTCAGCGCCAGCGCATCCTGCCCATGCTGCACATCGAGCACGGTGGCGCCAGGGCCTGCGGCTTCGCGCGGCCCGGGGCCGCGGTGGACCTCGAACGCCGCGGCGGGCAGGGGGCGCGCCAAGCGGAAGCCGAGGCGATGGCGGATGGCCTGGGGTGGTTCAGCGCGGTACTGCGCAGTAGCGGCGGTGGGATCGAACCTACGGTGGCCCACGATGTCGTCGAGGCCGCGTTCGACGGGGAGCACCTGGTCGTGGCCGCCGAGGCGATCACCGCAACCGCCGCTTGGAGCGTGACCCATCCCACCCGCACCGCGCACCGCGCCAGCCGTATCGACGCGGGTCTGCCGCCGGGACGGGACTTCTATGTCCTCCAGCCTGGCCAGCCCTGCACGGCCCCGCCGACGCTGGACGTCAGCAAGCTGGCCGAGGGCCAGGTCGGCCTCTCGGGGGCTCTCCAGAAGTACATCGGACCCATTGCGGCGGGCACGGTCCTCGAGCTGGCGCTCTATGATCGCCAGGGCCACCGCGTGAGTCGCCACATTGATCGCGCGCTGCTGCGCGCCTTCGTCGACACGTCGCGCATTGAGGGCCATACGGCCCCGCTCACCGATGTACGTCTCACGCTGCTCGATGACGCCGGCGCAGTCCGCGCGCAGGCGACCGCCGCCGCAGACCTGGACGGCAGCTTTGCCACCGCGTGGCGCGACGAGTTCGGGCGGCCTGTGCTCGCACGGGCAGGCGACCGCATAGAGGCCGACACGGCGATGAGCGCGGAACGACTGTTGCTCGCGCCGCTGTCGATCGACTTTTCCACAGCTGGCCTGGTCGGGAGCGCAAGCGGCGCCGCCGCCGTCCACGTCACCGCGAGCCTATCGGACGGGCGCGTCCTTGCGTTCGAGCGGCCGGTGGCGCCCGATGGCGCGTTCAGCTTCCGTCCCGCCGACCTGCCGACCCGCAACCCATGGTCGCTTGGCGACGTGCTCGCACTCACCGTCGCGCGTCGTGACGCGGCGGGGCACGAGGTTGCTACGGACTTGCGTGGCGAGGCGCCGGCCACGGAAACGCGGGCGTTCCTGCCGCTCGCTTGGCGGTAGCCCTGCACCAAGAGCCTAAAGCCGGTACTCGCTCCCGGTACGACGTCGCCTCGATTGCTCGCCCGCGACCAGGGCGCACCTCGCCCCTCCCTCACCCCCGCAGCACGCTCCGCGCGATCACCAGCCGCATGATCTCGCTGGTGCCCTCGCCGATCTCGGTGAGGCGGTTGTCCCGGTAGAAGCGCTCCACAGGCACCTCGCGCGAGTAGCCCATGCCGCCGTGCACCTGGATGGCCTCGAAGCAGGCCTTCTCGGCCGCCTCGCTGCAGTACAGCTTGGCCATGGCCGCCTCCTTGCCGAACGGCTCGCCGTCGTCCTTCATCTGGGCGGCGCGCATGAGCAGCAGCCGCGCGGCGTCCAGCTCTACTGCGCTGTCGGCCAGCTTCCATTGGACGGCCTGGAAGGCGCTGATGGGCTTGCCGAACGCCACGCGCTCCTTGCTGTAGGCCACCGCGTGCTCGAACGCAGCGCGCCCGAGGCCGAGTGCCATGGCGCCGATCGAGATCCGCCCGCCGTCGAGGATCGTCAGCATCTGCGCCAGGCCGCGGCCGGGCACGCCGAGCACGTTGGCCTCGGGGATGGCGCAGTCCTCGAAGAAGAGCTGGCTGGTCACCGAGCCCTTGAGGCCCATCTTCGGCTCGTTCTTGCCCACGACGAAGCCGGGCGTGTCGCGCTCGACGACAAAGCAGCTGACACCCACGTCGTTGCCGTCGACGATCGTCCGCGCCGTGGCGACGAGCACGCCGGCGATGCCGCCCGATGTGATCCACATCTTCTGGCCGTTGAGCACCCAGGTGTTGCCTTGCTTGACGGCCGTGGTCTTGGTGGCGCCGGCGTCGGAGCCGGTGTGGGGCTCGGTCAGGCCGAAGGCGCCCAGGTACTCGCCGCTGCACAGGGGCGGGAGGTACTTGCGCTTCTGCTCCTCGCTGCCGAACAGGTAGAACGGCGAGGTGCCCAGGCTGACGTGGGCGGCGTAGATCAGCCCGGTCGAGCCGCACGCCGCCGAGATCTCCTCGACGGCCAACGCGTAGCTCATCGTGTCGCCGCCGCCGCCGCCGTACGCCTCGGGGATGGGGAGGCCGAGCAGCCCCATCTCGCCAAGCGCCTTGATGTTCTCCTCGGGGAAGCGCGCGGTCTCGTCCACCTCGTGGGCGCGCGGCGCGATCTCGGCCTGGGCGAGCTCGCGCACGGCGTCGCGGATCATCCGCTGCTGGTCGGTCAGGTCGAAGTCCACGGGGCGCTCCGGGGCATGTGCGGGAGGCGGGTCGGCAAGGGCGCGAGGATACCGCCGAGGGGTGATGGGGGCAACCGGTGCGGGGAGGAGGCGAGCGGTTCGCGTGATCCAGGCCCTCAATCGTCTCCGGAAGCTGATTCGTCGAGCACAACCTGAAGGAGCAGTAGGAGCGGCGCCAGATCGGTCGCAACCGTCTGCCACACGACCTCGACATCAAATCCGAAGTATTCATGGATGAGAAGGTTGCGCATATCGCGCATGTCCTGCCAAGGTACCGCCGGATAGAGGTCTGAGATGCGATCTGGCACGTGACGCGCCGCTTCGCCGATGATCTCAAGGTTGCGGATCACAGCGTCGAGGGTCTTGCGGTCCGCGGCGAACGCGGTCGAATCCATGCCCTTCGCATAACTCAGAATCTGGCGCACGGCGTCAAGGATATCCTCGATCCGCACGCGCCAATCTCTAGAAGGCACGTACGGCCTCGGAGAGTATGGCCGACCGCAGTTGCGGTTTGAGCGCGTTGCGCGTCGCCAGATCGACACGCCGCCTCAGTATCTTCTCGAGGCGGCGCTGCAAACGTACGAACTCGAACAACCCCACGGGTCGATGGAACTCGACCAAGATGTCGACATCGCTACGAGAGGTCGCTTCGCCACGGGCCACCGACCCGAAAACAGCAAGCGTGGCAACGCCGTACGAATCCAGCTCGTCGCGATGCGCAGACAAATGCTCTAGGACTTCAGCAGATTCCATGGTCGAGCACTCCTTCTGATCGTGCGATCCATTGAGGATCGGAATTCCCATCGCCCCCGGCGGAGCTCGGTAGTCTAAGTCCCTCGCTCCGCCCAGGTCAACCGCTCCAAGCGTGTCTCCAGCGCTGTCGCGCCCCCATCCGCGCGCGTCCCGAGTCCCCGCGCCGAAGCAGTACCACGACCTCGATCACCTGCCCACATACGCCGCCAAATGCTCCCCCGTAAGCGTAGCCCGCGCCTCCACAATCTCCGCCGGCGTCCCCTCGAACACGATCCGCCCCCCATCGTGCCCCGCCCCCGGCCCCAGGTCGATGATCCAGTCGGCGTGCGCCATGACCGCCTGGTGGTGCGCGATGACGATGACCGACTTGCCGGCGTCGACGAGCCGGTCGAGCAGGCCGAGCAGGTGCGCGACGTCGGCGAGGTGGAGGCCGGTGGTCGGCTCGTCCAGGACGTAGACGTCGCCCTTGTCGCCCATGTGGATGGCCAGCTTGAGCCGCTGTCGCTCGCCGCCGGAGAGCGTCGTGAGCGGCTGGCCGAGGGTGAGGTAGCCGAGCCCGACATCTGCGAGTCGGCCCAGGATCTTGTGCGCCGCCGGCGTCTTGGCCTCGCCAGCGCCGAAGAACGCCGCAGCCTCGGTCACCGGCATCGCGAGCACCTCGCTGATGTCGCGTCCGCCCAGGTGGTACTTCAGGACGGTTGCCTGGAATCGCCTCCCCTCGCACTTCTCGCAGGTGGTGGCGACGCCAGCCATCATCCCGAGGTCGGTGTAGATGACGCCAGCGCCGTTGCACGTCGGGCAGGCGCCCTCGGAGTTCGCGCTGGACAGCGACGGCTTCACGCCGTTCGCTTTCGCGAACGCCGTGCGGATCGGGTCGAGCAGCCCGGTGTACGTGGCCGGGTTGCTCCGCCGCGAGCCGCGGATGGGGGTCTGGTCGACGGACACGATGCCGTCCCGGCCCGACACCGAACCGTGGATCAGCGAGCTCTTGCCCGAGCCGGCCACCCCGGTGACGACGACCAGCACGCCGAGCGGGATGTCGACATCGACGTCCTGCAGGTTGTGGGCGCTCGCGCCGCGCACTTCAAGCGCGCCCGACGGCGTCCGCACCGACGGTTTGAGGGCGGCCCGGTCGTCCAGGTGCCGCCCGGTCAGCGTGCCGCTCTTCCGCAGCGCCGCGACGGTGCCCTCGAACACGATCTCGCCGCCCGCGGTGCCGGCGCGCGGGCCGAGGTCGACGACGTGGTCGGCGATGGCGATCGTCTCCGGCTTGTGCTCCACGACGAGCACGGTGTTGCCCTTGTCGCGCAGTCGCAGGAGCAGCTCGTTCATCCGCTGGATGTCGTGCGGGTGCAGCCCGATCGTCGGCTCGTCGAAGACGTAGGTGACGTCGGTGAGCGAGGAGCCGAGGTGGCGGATCATCTTGACGCGCTGAGACTCGCCGCCCGACAGCGTGCCCGACGGCCGGTCGAGCGAGAGGTAGCCCAGCCCGATCTCGACGAACGAGTCCAGGCTGTGCCGCAGCGCGCCCAGCAGCGGCGCCACCGACGGCTCGTCCAGACCGCGCACCCACGCGGCCAGATCGCTGATCTGCATCGCGCAGGCGTCGGCGATGTTGACCCCCTCGATCTTCGAGGATCGCGCCGCCTCGCTCAGCCGCGTGCCGCTGCACTCGGGGCACGTCGTGAACGTCACCGCCCGCTCGACGAAGGCGCGGATGTGCGGCTGCAGCGCGTCGACGTCCTTGGACAGGAACGACTTCTGGATCTTCGGGATCAGCCCCTCGTACGTCAGGTTGATGCCCTCGACCTTGATCTTCGTCGGCTCCTTGTGCAGGAGGTCGTGGAGCTCCTTCTTGCTGAAGGTGCGGATCGGCTTGTTCGGGTCGAAGAAGCCGCAGCCGCGGTAGATGCGGCCGTACCAGCCCTCCATGCTATAGCCGGGGATCGTGAGCGCCCCCTCGTTCAGCGACCTGCTGTCGTCGTACAGCGCGGACAGGTCGAAGTCGGTCACGGTGCCCATGCCCTCGCAGCGCGGGCACATGCCGCCGGTGATGGAGAAGGTCCGTTTCTCCGCCTTGCTGTTCCCGCGCTCGACGGTGATCGCCCCGCTGCCATGGGCCGAGGCGACGTTGAACGAGTACGCCTGGGGCGAGCCGATGTGCGGCTGACCGAGCCGGCTGAACAGGATGCGCAGCATCGCGTTGGCGTCGGTGGCGGTGCCGACCGTCGAGCGGACGTTGGCCCCCATCCGCTCCTGGTCGACGATGATCGCCGTCGTCAGCCCGTCCAGCACGTCGACGTCCGGCCGGGCCAGCGTCGGCATGAAGCCCTGCACGAAGGCGCTGTAGGTCTCGTTGATCATCCGCTGCGACTCCGCGGCGATCGTATCGAACACGAGCGAGCTCTTGCCCGAGCCGGAGACGCCGGTGAACACCGTCAGCCGGCGCTTGGGGAGCTCGACGCTGATGTCCTTGAGGTTGTTCTCGCGCGCGCCGTGCACGCGGATCAGGTCGTGGCGGTCGGCAGGGTGCGGCGTGGGCGGCGTGGCATAGGTCCTGGTGGACTTGCGCATCGTGGCTCCATCGGTTCGGCGTGTCGCGTGTCGCGGACCGACGGCATCGATTGTAGTTGCCGCCGCCGGGCCGTGTACGCTGCCGAGCGAGCCGTTGAGCGCCATCGGATCGACGAAACGGTCCGCGGCCGCCTGCCCGTGCCGTCGAACGAGGGCAGGCAGGGCGGCGGCGAGGGCGAAGACAGGGTCGGAGGAGGCTCGGCGCGGACGGCGGTGGGGACGACCGTGGCAAGCATGGAAACTCGTGCGCCATCGATGTCCAATCTGGCGATGGCTCGACTCTATTAATTGTAAGGGCGCGGTCTTCGCACTCGCCCCGGCCTGCCGACCCGCTGTGGAGTCGCCCGATGTCTCGCCTCCCCGCCACGCTGACCCGCATGCTTGCGCTCCGCGCCACACCCATCGTGGCCGGCGACACGGATGGGGTGGCCGCTCTGGCCATTGGCTCCAGCAGCGACATGCCGACCGCCACGTTCGCCTCCGACAGCGTAATCGACGTGCTGGCAAGCCTGTGGGACGAGCTGTTCCGCTACTTCTGCGCGCGCACCGGCTCGGCGCAGG
>Ga0326597_10013845_pt1 | contig 10584 bp, 6 predicted proteins | sample RVTome_12_FD_203789 | JGI IMG/M metagenome (GOLD analysis project Ga0326597, IMG submission 203789) | Soil microbial communities from uranium-contaminated site in the Upper Colorado River Basin, Wyoming, United States - RVT100D185 | ecosystem: Environmental > Terrestrial > Soil > Contaminated >... | reverse complement strand
CTCTCGGCTGGCCCGCACGTTCGCATCCAGACGATCGATCCACCGCAGGAAGTACTCGGCGTCGCCGGTCGAGCGGATCGGAGCCCCGCCGACGGTGACGTACACCGGGCTGGTGGTGGCGTAGGGGTACAGATCGAGGACCGGATACACCGCGCGGTCGCTGCGGGCGCGGAGCAGATACCAGCCACTCTTCCGGACCGGCAGCTCGACCGAGAGCGACACCGAGGTGCGGTCGCCGCCGAGCGGAACCTCCCGAACGACCTCCCCGTTGCCGACGATTTCCAGATGGTCGATCGGGACGTTCGAGCGGAGCGAGAGCCGGGCGGTGACCGCGTGCTCCCCGGCCGCCAGCCGCAGCTCCTGCCCCGCCCCGCGCCCGCCCACGCTCAATTCCAGCAGCGGGCCGTTGGTCGCGAAGCTTCTCCCCGCCTTCAGCGAATCCAGCCAGCGGCGGTAGTCGAGCGGCGTTCCGCTCCGCACGTACACCCGGTTCATCCCCACCGGCCCCCGCAACGAGGCGAAGTTGGCCATGGCGTCGGTGCCGGCTCCCGCCGGCAGCCGGAAGCCGCAGCTGAGGATCCGGTACCAGACATGGGCCGTGGCCATCGGGTCGTCCACGAACCCGAGCGCCTCGTAGTAGTCCACCTTGCCGAGGGCGACGTCCACCGGAAACTCCGCGGTGAGCGGGCGAGTGGTGTCGGCGGGATCGGGGTCGACGTCGAACGGATGGACATAGCCGGCGAGGCCGCCCTGCGAGCGGCCCTGGTCGGCGATGTCGGCGTTGGTGGGATGGGGACTCGCCGCCCCGGTATTGGCGTACGCCGCATATCCCGGGAGCAGCAGATGCTCGCGCAGGCCGAGCAGGCCGAGGTGGCCCCAATAGCTGGTGTGATACTCCTGATCGTGCTTGATGATGGTGCCGGCGGTCGAGGCCGGATCGAGCGCCCCCCGGAAGTATTGCACGTCCGGGATGCGCCCCTCCTTGTTCACGATCAGGTTCTCGACGACGGCGACGTCTTCGGCGCGAGCCTGAGCGGCCAGATGGCGGGGATCGTTCCGGTAGGCGCCGCCGTAGTTCATGTGGACGTGGAGATCGCCGCCGTACCAGCCGCGCGTGGCCAGGTCGTCGAGCCGCCGGAGGGCGACGCGCAGCGTGACCGTCTTCCCCTCGATCGCGACGACCGGCCGAGTCTCCACCCGGAACTCCGGCCCCCGCGACACCTCGACAGTGAACACGCCGGCGGGCAGGGTGACGAGTGACCGCCCGGATGTATGGAAGTAGCCGTACTCGAACTTCCGTTCTCCACGGTCGAAGCCGTCGTCGGCATGGCGCCAGGCATCGTCGGGTGCGAAGCTCCGCCCGTCGGGGCCAGTGAGCGAGACTCGCGCGGGCATCTCGCGGCCGGTCGCCGCGTCGGACACGACGAGGCGGATTTTTCCGACCGGGCCGCGATAGACCCGCGTCACCGCTCGCACCTGCGCGCGCCGTCCCCCCGGCACCTCCACCGTCCAGAGCGAGGTGTTCCCGCCCTGGTTGGAGACGTAGGCGATCCGACGGCCATCCGGTGACCATCGCGGTGCGGTCGCGTCGAACTCTCCATAGGTGAGCTGGAACGGATCTCCCCCCTCGGGCGTCATCAGCCAGAGTTGGTGCCACTGGCGACCGAGGTAGGAGCTGTAGACCACCCGGCGACCGTCCCGGCTCCAGTCGGGGCGGCCCTTCCAGGTGGTTTCCTCGTAGTGAATCTCTCGGGCTGTTCCGCCGGGCCGGGCCGGCAGCCGCCAGAAGCCGCCGGATCCCCAGATGTGACCCCGATTGGAGAGCGCGATGAGCTCGCCACCGTCGGGAGACCAGGTCGGCGAGAGCCACTGGTCCACCGTGTTGTAGTAGTAGCGGGGCAGGCCGCTCTCGCGATCGTCGGTGACGCGCTCCACCTTGGCCGCGCGCCCGTCGGCGCCGATCTCCGCCGTGAAGATGTGCCACCGCCCTTCGTAGGCGGACGACGTGAAGGCGATCCGCTTCCCGTCGGGGGACCAGCGCGGCTCCAGGTTCACGGCGCCATTGGCGAGGAGCGGCGTGTTCTCGCCCGTGGCCGGGTGGAGTAGGCGGAGCTCGATCGCGTCGTCGCGGTAGGACGCGTAGACGATCCGCGTCCCGTCGGGGGACCAGTCGGGCTGATAGTCGTACCCCGGACCGTCGGTGAGCTGCCGCGCCTCCGTCGTCCCCAGCCGCTGGCGCCAGAGCGATCCCTGCATCGAGTACACCAGCTCGGTCCCATCCGGCGACCACGCCACGCTGCCGGGCCCGCTGGTGGGCTGGGGGATGAACATCTCGCGATAGTAGTAGGGATGGCGGACCTTGACCTGCTGCAGCACGGGCGCGCGTTGCGCCGGGAGGGTAGCGGGAAGGGCGAGGAGCCAGCATCCCGCGGCCAGCGAAGGCCCCAGCAGCCTCATCTGCGGCCGCGCCAGTAGATGAGTCCCCCCAACACCACACAGAAACCGGCCCCGCCGATGACCTTGACCCTGAAGAGCCACGGCTCGGCGGTATCGGACGGCGGCACGGTGGCGATCACCATGGCGAAGAGGGTGAGCGCGAGCCCGCTGACCCCGATGAGCGCCGCAGCCACCCGGCTTCCCTCGACCTCCACGCCGCCGGGCGGCGCTCGCTTGAGCCGGACCACGAGATAGCAGAGGAAGAGGTAGATGTACGGGATGAAATAGACGAGAAGCATCGTGTCGAGAATGACCAGGTACGCCTTCTCGACGGTGGTACCCTTCCCCAGCACCGACACGAAGAGAAAGACGGTGGCCAGGACCGCCTGGGTGAGGATCGCCACGTACGGCGTCTTCCACTTGGGGTGGACCCGGCCGAACGCGGGGGGGAAGTACCGGTCGAGCCCGATGACGAACGCCACCCGCGCCGGCCCGGCGAGCCACACGCCCACCCCGCCGACATTGCCGACCACGTAGAGCGCGGCGGCGGCCGGCGCGAGCCAGGCCAGCCCCCATCCGATGTCCCTCGCGCCGACGGCGATCGCCTGGAGGAAGCCGGAGACGATCTTCACCTCCCCCGTCGGGATGAGCCAGAGGACCGCGGCGGTACCGGCGATGTAGACAAACGCGATGAGCGGGGCCGAGATGTAGATGGAGCGCGGCAGCGTGCGGCGGGGGTCGCGGACCTCGCCGCCCATCACCGCGCAGAGCTCGAGCCCCGCGTAGGCGAACGCGATCGACGCCCAGAGATTGAGCTCGGACAGCGCCCCGAGATCCGGGAGCAGCGCCCGCGGGCTCATCGGCGTCGCGGCCGGGCGGGTGAACGCGGCGTAGAGCCCGAGCCCCACCAGCAGGAGGCCGGGGATGTAGGTGCCGAACGCGCCGAGGTTCTGCAGCCAGCGCCCGGTCTTGACCCCCACGATGTTGAGCGCGACGGCGAGCCAGAGGGCCGCGAGCGTGGCCGGTAACACGTACGCCCAGTTGTCGGCGAGTCCGCTCTCGCCGCGACCGATCACGTAGGTGCCCACCACCGCCGTGGACATCAGCAGGTTGGGGTAGTACAGAATGTTGTTGACCCAGTAGCACCACCCGCAGAGGAACCCGTGGCCTTCGCCGAAGGCGCGCTTGGTCCAGAAGTAGATGCCGCCCTCTTCGGGGAAGCGCGCCGAGAGATCGCTGACCGCGAGCCCCTGCGGTACGAAGAAGAGGAGTCCCGCCAGCACCCAGAGTGTGATCGAGCTGGGGCCGGCCGCTGCCGCTGTGGCGAACCACCGGAGACTCAATACCGCGACGACGTTGAACAGGACCATGTCCCGCAGCGTCAGCTCGCGGGGAAGCGTCGGGTGCTGCGATTCGGCCGTGGCGGTGGCGGTCATCGGTGGGTCATCCCCTGAGGAAGCGTCGCTGGGGGTCGAGCACGTCGCGAAGGAGATGCAGCTCCCGCTCGGTCGGCGGCTCCACCGCCCCGAGCTCGTCACGCTGCCGGAGCGTCCACCCCACCCCCGCGGCCACCTCGGCGGGCGCCACCCCCGGATACAGGGCCGCGAGGACCAGCTCCCCCGACTCGTCGGCCTCGAGAATCGCCTTGTCGGTCACGACTTTCACCGGGCCGGCGCCGGGCATGCCCAGCTCCCGTCGCGAGCGCCCACCCATGCGGTGGCCCGGACTGGTGATGAAATCCACCGCCTCGGGGAACGCGCGCCGGCTGAGCTGGCTCACGACGAGCGTGCGCCGCGCATGGATGGCGATCTCGGCGGCACCGCCGCTGCCGGGGAGCCGGACCGCGGGGTGCTGGTAGGAGCCGACCACCGTGGTGTTGATGTTCCCCCAGCGGTCGATCTGCGCCCCGCCGAGAAACCCCACCTCGATCCGCCCGTTCTGGAGAAACGACTGAAAGACATCGGCCATGCCGCACACCATCAGCGACCCGGTCACGAGCGCGGGATCGCCGATGGACACCGGCAGCCGCTCGGGGACGGCGCCGACCGCGCCGGACTCGTAGATCAGGACGAGGCGCGGGGCGTGGGTGGCGCGGGCCAGGTTGCAGGCGAGATTGGGGAGGCCGATGCCGACGAACACGACCTCCCCGTCGCGCAGCTCGCGCGCGGCGACGCAGGCCATGAGCTCGGCGGCGGAGTACGCCACGGCTAGCGGACGACCTCGGGTGCGCCGTCGCGGGCGGGAGCGGGTGCGCTATCGCGGGCGGGAGCGTCACACCCCTCGTCGCGCTGCAGGCGGCTGCGTCCGGGAGAGCGGGTCGGCATGCTCGGTGCCCGCCTGACGCGCTCCTCAGGGGATGCCGCTCCCTTGGCGACCGGGAATCTGAAGACCGCCTCCGCCGCCGGTGAGGGCATGCCTCCGAAGGCGACGTCCCAGGGGTGCGGTGGCGGGGCTGTCTTGGACGTCGCCGGAGGGGGGGTGTCCTCGCCGGCGGCGGAGGCACAGCGATGCCCAGGGTGCTTCTCCCGGCCCCACCGTCTAGTACCCATAGTTGACCCCCGCGCACACCCGGCTCGAGGCCCTGAGCCGCTCCAGTCCCCCGCATTTCCGGATGTACGCCGCCCGATCCTCGACTCCGTACACATAGTCGTCGAGGTAGCGCGCCAGCGCGGCCGGATCGCGACTGATCGCTTCCCAGCCCACGTAGAACTCGTTGTCCCGGTCGTAGTACCCCTGGGCGAACGACGGATGCGCGCCCCAGGGCTCGACCACCACCGCGTCCACGATCACCCCGGGGATGAGCGTGCGATTGGGGTCGGCGCGAATGACCGCCTCGTCCACCAGCTCCTCCACCACCACGATCACCCGCCGCGACGCGAACGCCGCTTCCTTCTGCACGCCGAGCAATCCCCAGATCTGGGCGTTCCCCTCCGCATCGGCGCGCTGGGCGTGCACGATGGTGACGTCGGGATTGAGCGCCGGCACCGTGGCGAGCTCTTCCCCGGTGTAGGGACAGATCACCGTCCGGATCCGCGGATTCACCCGGGGGAGATCGGTGCCCATGTAGTTGCGCATCGTCCAGAACGGCAGCCGCGCCGCGCCGGCGCACAGCCGGGCCACCATGCCGAAGTGAGAGTACTCCTCGATCTCGAGCGGCGGCCCGCCCTTCCCCTCCACCGCGCGGCGGAAGGCGTGCAACGATCCGGCGCCGGGATTGCCGGCCCAGGAGAAGACCAGCTTCCGCGCGCAGCCCGCGGCGATCATCTGATCGTAGATCAGGTCGGGGGTGAGCCGGCAGAGCGTGAGGTCGCGGCGGCGCTGGCGGATGATCTCGTGCCCCGCCGCGAAACAGATGAGGTGGGTGAACCCTTCGATCACCAGCGTGTCGCCGTCGCCCACGAAGGCGGCGATGGCGGACGACATCGACATGACTTTGGTCATCAGGCGGCGGTCAGCCCCTCGTCGATCATCCTCAACGCGGTATCGATGTCGTAGTCGTCCACCACGAGCGGCGGGGCCAGCCGAAGGACGCTCTTCCCGGCCCCCAGGAGCAGGAGACCGCGGCGGAACGCGCCCTGTACCAGCGCCTCGACGATGTCGGGGTCGGGCTCCCGGGTGGCCCGATCCTTCACGAACTCCACGCCGACCATCAACCCCAGCCCACGCACCTCGCCGATGCAGGCGTGGCGCTCGGCCAGCCGGCGCATTCCGTTTTGCAGCCGCTCGCCCATGGCCACGGCGTTGGCCATCAAGCCACCCTCGACCAGGTCGAGCGTCGCGAGCGCGGCCGCGCAGCAGACCGGATTGCCTCCGAAGGTGGAGCCGTGGGAGCCGCTCTCCCAGGTGCTGATCGACTCCTTGGCGACGATGGCGCCGATCGGCATGCCGGAGCCGAGGCCTTTGGCGGTGAGCAGGACGTCGGGCTCGACCCCCTCGTGCTCGCAGGCGAACATCCTGCCGGTGCGTCCCACGCCGCTCTGGACCTCGTCGGCCACGAGCAGGATCCCGTAACGGTCGCAGATGTCCCGGAGGCCGCGGAGGTAGCCGGGCGGCGGAATGACGTATCCGCCCTCGCCCTGGATCGGCTCGACGAAGATGGCGGCGACGTCGTGCGGGTCGAGATGGCGGACGAACAGCTCCTTCTCGATGACGTCGAGACAGCCGCGGGTACACGCCGGCTGGTCGGCGCACCATTGGCAGCGGTAACGGTAGGCGAAGGGGACGTGATGCACGTCGGGCAGCAACGGCCCGAACCCGGCGTGCTGCCGGGCCTTGCTGGAGGTGAGGCTGACGGCGCCGGTGCTGCGGCCGTGAAACGCGCCCCGGAAGGCGATGATCGCCGTGCGCCGAGTCGCGTAGCGCACCAGCTTGATGGCCCCCTCGGTGGCCTCGGTTCCCGAATTGGTCAGGAACACCCGCTTCTTCGAGGGCCCGGGCGCCACCCGGGCCAGCCGCTCGCACAGCGCCGCCATGCCCTCGTAGTAGAAGTCCGATCCGCAGATATGGAGGAAGCGGTCGGCCGCGTCCTTGATCGCGGCCACCACCTTCGGATGGCCGTAGCCGGTGGAGCACACCGCGATGCCGGCCATGAAATCGAGGAATCGATTTCCATCCACGTCCTCGACGACGGGCCCTCGGCCGCGCGCCACCACCAGCGGATACTCCTTGATGTAGCAGCTGGAGGTCCATTCCTTGTCCCGGCGCACCACCTCCTGTGCGCGGGGCCCGGGTGGAGGCACGACGATCCTGGGGTAATCTCTCACGATCATTCCTCGGATGAAGTTCCGCCGCTCACGCTTCGATCACCGTTCTGCTCTGTTCCCGCATGAATTGGGCGACGTAGTAGGGGCCGCAGCCGCCCTTGCCGCTCGAGCCCGAGCCCTTCCACCCGCAGAATCCCTGGGCGCCGGGCCACGCCCCGGTGGTGGCGCCGGTACGCTTGTTCGCGTAGCAGACACCCGCCTCGATCTCATCGAAGAAGCGGGCCAGCTCCCCCTCGTCGGCGCTGAAGATGCCGGCGGTGAGCCCGTAGTCCGCGGCGTTCGCCTCCGCCAGCGCCTGGTCGAAGCTCTCCACTTCGCCGACGGCGAGAAAGGGGACGAACAGCTCCTCGCGGAAGAGGGAGCTGGTGAGCGGCAGCCGCGCTATGGTCGGCGCGACGTAGAATCCCCGCTCGAGCCCCTGGTCGCCGAGCCGCGCGCCGCCGAGGAGAATGGTTCCCTCCGACCGCGCCTGGGTGACGGCACGCTCGTAGCGTTCGACCGACCGCTGGTTGATCACCGGCCCGAAGAAGACGTCGCGCTCCGACGGATCGCCGATCCGGATGCCCCGGGTGCGTTCCAGCAGGCGCTCCACGAAGGGCGCCATCACGCCACGATGCACGTAGACCCGCGATGTGGCGCTGCACTTCTGGTTCTGCAGGCTGAAGGCCGAGCGCATGACCCCCTCGGCCGCGGCATCGAGATCGGCGCTCGGCATCACCAGCGCCGCGTTCTTGCCGCCGAGCTCGAGCAGGCACGGCTTGATCCACCGGGAGCTCAAGCCCGCGTGGATCCGCATGCCGACGGCCTTCGAGCCGGTGAACACGACGCCGTCGATCCCGGGGTGCTGCCAGAGCGGGTCGCCGATCTCCTCCCGCCGGCCGACGAGCAGGTTGAAGACGCCCGGCGGCAGGCCGGCATCGCGATAGGCCTCGTACATCTTGAGCCCGGTCCACGGTGTGTCCTCGGCGGGCTTGTAGACCACGGCGTTGCCGGCCGCCAGCGCCGCGGACGACATCCCGGCGGAGAGCGCCAGCGGGAAATTGAACGGCGCGATGCAGGCGAAGACCCCGTAGGGACGCAGCACGTCGGTGTTCCGCTCGATGGGCGTCACCCGGCCCATCGGCCGGACGAAGCCGTCGGCCTCCTCGACCTGGGCGCAGTAGTAGTCGATGAGGTCGGCGCTCTCCTCCGCATCGCCCATCGCCTCGAGCCGGCTCTTCCCCACCTCCAGCGACATGATCGCCGCCAACTGGTACTTCCGCTCCCGGATCAGGGCGGCCGCGCGCCGGAGGATCGCGACTCGCTCGCGCCACGGGAGCCCGGCCCACCCGCGCTGGGCCGCCCGCGCGGAGGTCACCGCCCGATCGACGTCTCCCCGGCCGGCGCAGGCGAAGGTCCCCAGCACGACCGACGTATCGATCGGCGAGCGTTTCACCAGCGGCTCGAGGCGGCTCTCGACCGCCTCGCCCGCGATGTAGAAGGGGTGGCGCGCGCCCGCCGCCCGGCGCACCTCGGCGAGGGCCTCGTCGAAGCGCCGGTGGAACTCGCCCAGATCACCGCTGGTCGAGGTGTAGGTGATCTTGGCCGGTGCGCTCATGTCGCCGCCTCCACGCGCTCGACGGTCGCCCTGAGCGCGCGTCCGAAGAGGTGAATCATCTCGTCCACTTGTTCGTGGGTCACGATGAACGGCGGGGCCAGCATGGCCAGATCACCGTTGGTGCCGTCCGCCTGACCCACGTTGGGCCAGACCACCAGCCCGGCCTCCAGCGCCGCCGCGGCGAATCGCTCGGCAAAGCGCGCCGACCGGGGAAACGGCGCGCGGGTGGCCCGGTCCGCCACGAACTCGATCCCCGCCAGCAGCCCTCTTCCCCGCACGTCGCCGACGGCCGGCAGCTCGCGCAGACTCTGCAACCGCTGGTGAAACGCCGTTCCAATCGCGGCGCAACGCTGAATCAGCCCGTGGTCGCGCAGATATCTGATCGCCGCGACCCCGGCCGCGCACAGCGTGGGATGGTGGGAGAATGTCTGCGCATGCAATAACGCGCCAGACCCGCGCGCGAGTACATCCACCAGCCGCCTCGGCGCCACCAGCGCGGAGAGGGGAACGTACCCTCCGCTGATCCCCTTCCCCAGCGTCATCAGGTCGGGCACGACGCCGTACGGCTCGAGGGCCGACCAGGTGCCGGTGCGGCCGGCGCCCGTCAGCACTTCATCGGCGATGAGCAGGACGCCGTGCCGGTCGCACGCCTCGCGCACCCGCCGCCAATAGCCGGGCGGCGGCACCGAGGCGCCGCTGGAGGAGCCACCCACCGGTTCGGCGAGCACCGCCGCCACCGTGGCCGGATCTTCCCGCAGCAAGGCGGCCTCGACGGCCTCGCCGCTGCAGGAGGGGCAGTGCGGTGGTGCGCCTCCGCACTGGCACCGGTACGGATAGGGCGCCGGCACCCGCACCACGTCCACCAGCCATTCGCGAAAGTACGTCTTGTAGTGCTCCCGCGCGGAGGCGCTCAGGGCCAGCAGGGTATTCCCGTGGTAGCCGGGGGAGAGTGCCACGATCTTGTGTTTGGCCGGCTGCCCGGCTTCGACCCAATATTGCCGGGCCAGCTTGAGCGCCGCTTCCACCGCCTCCGAGCCGCTGGCGAGGGGATAGACCAGCTCGAGGTCGCCCGGCGAGAGGGCCGCGATCTCCGCCGCCAGCTCCTCGACCGCGCCGTGGGTGAACATCGTCCCGTTCACATAGCCGAGCCGCCGCGCCTGCGCGCCGATCGCCTCCGCGATCTCGCCCACTCCGTGGCCGAGGTTCGCGGCGAAGGCGCCGCTGCTGCCGTCGAGATACCGGCGGCCTTCCGCATCATAGAGGTAGCACCCTTCGCCCCGGACGATGCGCGGGTACTCGCGCGTCAGTTTCCGGTAGAAGACGTGGGACGTCGGGTCACCGTAGGCGGTCATGATGGCGGAGCGAATGTGTCGGGGCCGGGCGGGTGGCGCCAGGGGCGGGAACCGGGGCGCTCTGGCCCGCATTCTGCAGAATGTGAGAGGGAGTGGTCCCCGAACCCCGCACCCGAGGGAGCCCTAGCCGACTGCGGTCGATATGCAATCACCTCTTGTAGTTGACGCGCTCAGAGAACAGCTCCTTCGGGTGCTGGATTGGTATCACCACGGCCCCACCGGCTTCCATTGGGGAACCGTCCTCCATCGCCGCAACGAGCGGGGGAGAATGCGGTTCGGCGTCGTGACCCCCGACGGCGAGAGCCTCCTCCTCAGCGAAGCCCTCCTCGACAATCTGGCCTCTGTCCCCTGCTGGCTCGATGGCGCCGTCCGGGTTCGCCTCGAGCGACGCCGGGTGACCGCCCCCCATCCCTGGGTCGAGGCGCTTGCCCGTCCC
>Ga0326597_10013844_pt1 | contig 10584 bp, 6 predicted proteins | sample RVTome_12_FD_203789 | JGI IMG/M metagenome (GOLD analysis project Ga0326597, IMG submission 203789) | Soil microbial communities from uranium-contaminated site in the Upper Colorado River Basin, Wyoming, United States - RVT100D185 | ecosystem: Environmental > Terrestrial > Soil > Contaminated >... | reverse complement strand
CGGATCCGGCTGAAGAGTCGGGCCCTTCCTCCTTGCCGGCCGGCGGAGCGCGGTGATCGCGCTCACGAACGATCCCCGGTGATCTGGCGGACCTGGAGCGCGCGCCGCCGGGTCGGGCCCCAGTCCGGACGAAGGCGTCCGGAGCCGCTCGGCTCGGGCCATCCACCCCGGAGGATGCCATCAGCGACGCAGCGCCTGAAGCCTCAGCCCCAGGCCGGCCGATCAGGCTCGCCGCGCGCGGCCGGGCCGGGCTCCTCGGCGGACTTCTTGTCGTTCTGCACATCGCCCTGGCCTGGACCGCGCGGGCGCCCGGCGTGCTCACCGGCCAGGATGACGCGGAGTACATCGCGCTGAGCCGTTCCATCCGTCAGGGCGGTTACAATGATCTCTTCCGCATCGATGCACCCGCCCATCACACCTATCCGCCGGCGTATCCCGCCCTGCTCGCCGCGTGGGGAGCTGTTGCCGGCGATGATTTCGACCGGCTCGTGGCGCAGAACGTGCTGATCTCCGGCGCGGCGCTCGTCGTGCTCCTCATCGCCGTGCGCCGCGCGTCCGACCCGACCCTCGCGTACCTGTGCACCGCGCTCGTGGCCATCAATCCGACCCTGATCGAATTCGCCGGTGAAATCCGCTCCGAGCCCTCGTACATGTTTTTTGCGCTGCTTTCGCTCTACCTGTTGATGCGCGCCGAAGGGCGGGCTCGCTGGCTCGCGGGCGGCATGGTGTTCGCGCTGCTCGCCGCGGCGACGCGTGTGGTCGGCGCAACGTTGCTGGTCGCCGTCATCGCCACCTGGGTGCTGGAAAAGCGCTGGCGCCTGGTGGGCGGTTTCGCCGCCGCGGCGATCGTCGCCGGCGCGGCCTGGCTCTTCTGGACCTCGAGGAGTCACGATCAATTCATCGGTGTCAGTTATCTGGCCGAGCTGCGCGCGCTGCTCGGCGGGACGCCGCCGGATTCGAACCTGCTCCAGCGCATGATCCGGTCGGCGCGGTACTACGCGACGATCACCGTGCCGTGGCAGTTCGCGATCCCGACGGTGCGCGGAACCGCGATCGACAACGCGGCCGGCGCGTTCGTGCTCTGGATCACCATCCCGGCCGGAGCGGTCGTACTGTTCAGGAAGTGGCGGCCGGCGATTCTCTATCTCGGTGCCTACGCCCTGCTGCTTCTCGTCTGGGTCTTCACGGTCGATCGCTTCGTCCTGCCCGTCGTTCCACTGCTCATCGTGTGCAGCATCGTCGGCGCATCGAGGCTGGGCCGCGGTCTCGGCCGGCGAGGAAACGTCGTTGTGCCCGCGGCGCTGGCGTCCGTCCTCGCGCTCGGCGCGATACCCCGCGTCGCCGCCCTCGTTCGCCACAACGGCTCGTGTCACGTCGAAGGGCGCTACCCGCCTGCCACGTGCATGACCGAGGCCCAGGCGAGTTATTTCGAGGCGTTGCGCTGGATCGATGCGAACCTCCCGGCCGATGCCGTCCTGCTGACGGGGAAGCCCGGGGCCCTCTGGCTTTATACCGGGCGTCGTGTGGTGTCCTACGACGCGGGGATCCGGCAGGACAGCGCGGCTTTCATCCCGTGGCTTCGCGAGAGCGGAGCCGGTTGGGTGCTGCTGAACAAGCTGCACAACCGCGAGCCGAGTTATCTGGTGCCGCTGTTGCGCGCGAACTGCCGGTCGCTCACGGTCGTGGCGGAATTCCCGCCGGGCACGACGCTCTTCGGAATCGACGGCGAACCGTCGGATCAGGGCCGGGCGGCGTGCAGCATTGTCGGCGATTACGATGTTTCCGCAGTGCAGCTCGATGTCGAGCCCCGGTTGCAGAATCGGGTTCCCGCCGTCCGCCGGCGCTGACGGCTGGATCGAACCGGTGCAATGCGTTGGCTGGCTCGGCGGGCGTCGAGGTTCAGTCGCCGGCCATGACTCCGGGCGGCCGGACGGAATCGAGCATCTCACGGGCACGGCGCACCAGTTCGGCGGGGGAGAAAGGTTTGGAGAGGAGGACGGCGCCACCCTGCAGGATCTCATCGGAAGTCGTGAGACCCTCCGCATAGCCGGACATGTAGATGACGGGTGCGTCCGGTCTGAGCGAGCGCAGCCTCGCAGCCAGATCGCGGCCGCTCATCAGGGGCATGACGACATCCGTGATGATCAGATCGATTGCGCCGCCGCCATCCCGCACGACGGAGAGGGCCTCGGTCCCGGTCGCGGCCGTGATCACCTCATAGCCGTTCTGCCGGAGCGTGCGTCCGACCAGCTCGCGGACCTGTTCCTGATCTTCCACGACGAGGATGGTTTCACCGCGCCCGCGCATCAACGGTCCGCCCGGCTTCGCGCGGGCGTCGAGGATCTCACCGTAGACGCCGGGCAGGATCACGCTGAAGCTCGAGCCGGCTCCCGCTTCGCTGTCCACACGGATCTGCCCTCGGGCCTGCTCGATGATGCCCCAGCAGATGGACAGGCCGAGACCGGTGCCGCGGCCCGGTTCCTTCGTCGTGTAGAACGGTTCGAATACGCGGGATGCCACGTCCGCGCTCATGCCCGTCCCCGTGTCGCTCACGGTCAGCACGACATCGATCCGGCCACCCGGCGCGGGCTGGTTCCGCGTCTGCACCGTGAGCTTGCCCCCATCGGGCATCGCGTCGCGCGCATTCACGGCGAGATTGACGAGCACCTGCTCGAACTGGCCGGGATCGATCCGCACGGGCCGGAGCCCGGGGTCCAGCAGCGTGACGAACTCGATGTCCTCGCCGATCAGGCGGCGCAGCAGCTTGTCCGCCCGTCGTGCGATCTCGTTGATGTCCACAACCTTCGGATCGATGATCTGCCGCCGTGCGAACGTGAGCAGCTGGCGCGTGAGATCGGCGGCCTGCTGGGCCGCACGCTCGATCTCGCCGAGATCCTGCAGCAGACTCTCCTCTCCGGGCGCGGCCGCTCGGCACAGCTCGAGGTAGCCGAGGATCGCGGTGAGCAGGTTGTTGAAGTCGTGCGCCATTCCGCCGGCGAGCCGGCCGACCGAGTCCATCTTCTGCGCGTGGACCAGTTGCTCGCGCAGCGTACGTTCCTCGTTGATGTCCTGTACGACCGCGACGTAGCGGTCCACACGGCCATCCTTGTTGCGCACGACACCCAGGCTGAAATGCCCCCACACGGCCGTGCCGTCTCCGCGGACGAAGCGCTTCTCCACGCGATAGACGGGAACGCCGCCGGCTGCGAGCTGGTCATTCGCGCGAGCGTCCCGCTCCCGTTCCTCGGGATGGGTGACGTCGAGCCAGCTCAGGTCCAGCAGCGCGTCGTGGGTGTGGCCGAGAAACCGGCACATCTCCGGATTCACCGTGACGAAGCGGCCATCCAGGCCGATCTCGGCGACGCCTACCGCTGCTTCCTCGAACGCCGTCCGGTACCGCTCTTCGCTCTCGCGCAGCGCATCTTCGGCCCGCCGTCGATCCGCCGTCTCGAAGGCCAGGGCCGCGAAGTCGGCGAGCGTGCCGGCGAAAATCTGTTCCTCCGCGGTCCAGTCCCGGGTCCCGCCGCGATGCTCGTGGCAGATCACGCCGGCCAGCCGGCCCGAAACCCGGATCGATGCGTTCAGCGTCGCCACGATACCGGCAGGAGCGAAGTAGGCATCGACGAGATCGCGGGTCCGCGCATCGGCGGCGACATTGGAGACCGCCAGCGTCCGGTCATCGCCCAGCGCCTGGATGTAGGCCGTGGCTGCGGCAGGCAGACCCGGCACGGTTCGAAGATGCCCGTCCGGACGCTCGAATGCGTCGAGACACTCGATCACGTCGCCGCGCAGCCGCCAGATGCTGGCTCGCTCGACATTCACCGTCGCCGCCGCGAGCTCGGTGATCTCCGCGAGCACCGAAGTCGGGTCCGTCCCGCTCAGGACCGTGTGGCGCTCGGTCGCGAATCGGGCCAGCCGGTCCTTCAGCGCTTCGAGCTGCCGGCGCTGCGTGAGGTCCTGCGCGATCGCGACAAACGCCGGCCGGTCCGTTGCCGCGTACGCGAAGCTCACCTCGACCGGATACGCCGCCCCGTCCGTGCGCCGCTGCTCGCTCACGAACTGCGTGCGACGGGTAGCGCCCGTGCGCAGCGCCTGCAACGCGCTGTCGAGCGCAGCGGCGGGCAGCAACGGCCACAGGTCCCGCGGCCGCCGGCCGCGCAGCTCGCGGTCATCGCAGCCGAGGGCGCGCTGCGCACCGCGGTTCGCATGCTCGAGTGTCAGCGTCTGCGCGTCGAACAGATAGACCTCGCCGGACGACTCGTCGATGATCTGGCCGAACCGTTCCGCAATGTCCTCGCGACGCCGCTTCTCGTCCGCCGCCCGCTCGCGCAGGACGCCCGTCATTTCGTTGAACAACGCGCCGAGACGGCCGATCTCGTCGGCTCGATCCACGACGACGGTCGTCTCGAGCGCACCATCCGCCACGCGCTCGAGCGACCGCTCGATGCGGCGGAGCGGCACGTACAGGCGCGTCCGCAGGAGGATGAGGGCGATCGCGACCAGCACTCCGCCGATCAGCAGCCACAGCAGTACCGCACGCGTGGCCGAGTGCGCCGCTTCCTGCAGCGACTGTTCACGCCGGATGACATCGAGAATCGCAAGCCGTTGCGCTTCGGCGAGACGGAGGTTCGCGTTGGTCCGGAAATGGTCGGCCTCGACCACGTGCCTTGTCGCAACCTCCGGCCGGCCCAGCTCCAGTGCCGCGATCGCCGCGCTCACCGAGCCCGCCAGATCGCTCTCCGCGGAATGCGCGCTGGCCAGCGCCAGTCGCATCGCCGCCGGAACGTTCGCGAGCGTCGAGCCGAGCGACATCCCGGCCGCACTGTCCGCGAGGACCCGCACCCGGTTCGCCGCGCCACGTAATTCCCCGGCCGGCGCGGAGCCGGTCGCGTCGTATCGTCGAATCAGACCGTGTACGTCCGCGACCAGAGTTTCCAGCTCGGTTACCCGGCGATCGATCGTCTCGTGCGCCGCCAGCAGCTGCTCCGTGTGGCCGCCGAGCCTCGCCGCCGCCGGCCCGATCCGCCGGTCAACGATCAACCCGATCCCGACGACGTAGAGGACGGCGACCAGGGCGAAGGCGACGAAGATCGCGCGCAGGGTCGGCCCGCGGCGAGTCATCACGTCGGACTCCGGAACACGATCGTGATCTGCTCGTCCGACCACTGTGTCATGAGCAGGCCGTACCGCCGGCCGGCTCCGAAACTCGCGGGTCCCGTCACACCGGCCCACGCCGGCCGGCCGTCGCCGAGATCGGTGAGGTAGTCGCGAATCCGGTGAGGGTCGGGGCCGACCGTGCGCAAGGCGGCCCCGGCCACGACGGGCGTGCCCGGGGCGAGTTCATGGACACGCCGGGCGATGCAGGCCGTCTCGCGTACACGGCCGGCCACGACGACCGCCTCCGGTCGCTGGCGGTTCAGTGATGCATCCACGACTTCCCCGTACGCGTTGTGTTCCGATTCCGGCGCGCACGAACCATCCAGCCGGATCGGAACCTCGTCGATCGTGCGCACGCCACGAGCATCGAGCCCGGCCCGCACCGCCGCCCGCACACCCGCCCCGTATTCCTCGGTAATGCAGAAGATCGATGCCGTCCGGGCGCCCAGCTGCGCGGCGATGAATTCGGCGATGAACTCGCCTTCGACCGAGTCGCTCGGCGCCATCATGAACGTCCACGGCCCGGCCGTCTCCAGCCGGCGGCTCGTCGCGGTCGGCACGAGCTGCGGGATGCGGGCCTCGTTGAAGACGGGCGCCGTGGCCGATGGCGGCCAGTCGCGTCAAGGGAGCGAGGTCCGAACGGCGGCTCGCGTTCGTGTGGTTGCCTCCGAACTGTCTGTCGAACAGGACTGAACGAAAGGCTACCCTGTCCCACCTCCGACGTTCTCCCGGTCCGCCGCGTCGCGGAGCGCCGGCGGCACGATCGCGCCGGCGCTCCCACTTCTCCCGCTCAGCTGGCCGGGCAACCGACGGGCTGGTTGCCGCCTCGCCCGCCCTGGCCGCCGCGGCCTCGCCCGCCCGCAACGTCCGGCTGCGGCTTGCGCGGCAACAGATCATGGCGGTTCGCCGTCAGGTAGACGAACGTCGCGACGGCCACCGCGTTGTGCTTCATGTCGGATTCCTGGATCCGCTCGTACACGTCCTGGCTCGAGTGATGCGTCCGCGTATTGTACTCGACGGGATCCTGGATGAACTGGAAGCCGGGCAGCCCCACCGCGTCGAACGACTGGTGATCCGTCCCGCCCGTGTTGCCGGGAGCGATGTGGCCGACGCTGATGCTGTCGCTGTTCAGCACGCGCATCCACTGCGAGAAGATCGGGCCGACCGCGCTGTTGCCTTGCAGGTAGATGCCGCGGATCGCGCCGGTCCCGTTGTCGACGTTGTAGTAGGCCGAGAACTTCGCGTGCTCCGGCTTCAGCTCCATGCTCGCGCGGTCGCCGAAATGCGCGGTTACGTATTCCCGCGACCCGATCAACCCCTGTTCCTCGCCCGTCCACAGCCCGATGCGGACCGTGCGTCGCAGCGGCAGCCCGATCGTCTTGAGGATGCGCATGGCTTCCATCATCACGGCCGAACCCGCCGCGTTGTCGGTCGCGCCCGTGCCCGCCTGCCACGAATCGAAGTGTGCGCCGATCATCACGATCTCGCCCGCCTTGTCCGTGCCCGGGATCTCGGCCACGATGTTGAACGAGTTGAGATCGGTGTTGTAGAACGTGTTCTTCACGTCCATCTCCATCCTCACCGGCAGACCCTTCTCGAGAATGCGGTAGATGCGGCCATAATGTTCGGGCGTGAGGCTGATCTGCGGAACGGCGCGCGGCGCGTTGGCTTCGCGGCTGCCGGCGCCGCCCACGAAGACGTTGCCGCCCGTGCTGTTGCCGGTGCCCGGCCGCAGAACGGCCGCGGCGCCCTCATCCTGGAAGCAGGCGTTCAGATCGATCTGCGCTGCTCCCGCACCGCCGCGGCCGCCGAATGCGCCGCGACCCCGGCCGCCGGGTAGCGGATAGGGGTTCGCGATCGCATCAAGTTCCTCCTTCGTGTAGCGGCGGGCCGGCGCATTGAAGAGCGCCGGCGGTTCCGCGGGCGGCTGGCTCACCACGATCTTGCCCTTGAGCTTGCCGCGGAACGGCGCGAATTGCGCCGGCGTCCGGATCGAGCTCGGAACCAGAACGACATCGGTGTTGACCGGCCCGTTCGTGCCGTCGCTCCATGCGCCCGGATAGGCGATGACCGGGAACGCGACCGGCGCCGTGACCTGGACGTACGTGCGGTCGTTCACCCAGCCACGGCCGAACGGACCCCACGATTCGTAGTGCGGGTTGGCCAGGCCCCACGCCTTGAACTGCGCGATCGTCCAGTCGCCGGCCTTCTTCGTGATCGGCGAGCCCGTCAACCGCGGCCCGTACACGTCGGTCAGCCAGCTCATGATGTCCATGACCTGCGAATGGCCGAAGCCTTCCGCCTTGATCCTGGCGATCGCGACGGTGTCGATCTTCTCCGTTTCCGCCTGAGCCGCCCCAAAGCCGAAGCCCTGGGCCGCCAGCGGTGCGCCGGCGCCGTTCACAGCGGGGCCGAGCAGGACGAACGCGAGGGCGGTTCGAAGCGGCAGCCGCGACCTGGACCGATGAGAATCGCTGGAACGCATGAGGGTCTCCATCTGCGGGTAGTGTGCGACATCGATTGCGCGCATCGGGGCGGCCTGTCGCGTGCGGCGGCCACACCGCGAGCCGTACCGAAAATACCGGGGCCGGCCGGCCCGGGCGAGGCATCGAGAGACGATGCCCGATGGTGTGCAGAACTGACGCGCGCCATGCGCTTTTCGATGGAGACGCCGGCGACCGCGTCCTCGATGGCGGCCGGCACCCGCTCCGTCGCCGCTATCGGTCTGGGGCCGCCGCGGCCGCAATGCTTGATGCGACGGCCGTACTTCGCTACCCTGAACAGGTACCGCCCCGACCTCCTGTCAGGAGAAATCCCGCATGGCCGCGATCACACTTCGAGTCAATGGCCAGACGCGGCAGGTCGATGCCGAGCCGGACACGCCGCTTCTCTGGGTCGTTCGCGATCTGCTCGATCTGACGGGCACCAAGTACGGCTGTGGTATCGGCCGCTGCGGCGCCTGCACCGTCCACCTGGATGGCCAGGCCGTCCGCTCCTGCAACACGACCGTCTCCGCGGCGGCCGGCAAGTCGGTCACGACGATCGAAGGCCTGTCGCCGGACGGCAGCCATGCACTGCAGAAAGCATGGATCGCCGAGGATGTCCCTCAATGCGGATATTGCCAGTCCGGTCAGCTGATGGCCGCGGCCGCGCTGCTCGCGACTTCGCCGAAGCCGACCGATGCGGACATCGACCGTGCCATGGCCCGCAACATCTGCCGGTGCGGGACCTACGACCGGATCCGCCGGGCCATCCATCGCGCCGCAGAGGGAGGTGAAGGATGACCCCGGTCACGAAGCTGGACAGGCGCGAATTCGTCCGCCTCGGCGCCCTCGCCGGCGGCGGACTCTTCCTCGGCGTCTACGTGCCGGGTCGCCTCGACGCAGAGGCGGCCGCTGACGGATTGGCCGAGTTCCGGCCGAACGCGTTCGTGCGTATCGGTACCGATGACCAGGTCACGATCTGGCTCGCACGTTCGGACATGGGGCAGGGAGTGCGTACCGCGCTGCCGATGATCGTCGCCGACGAGCTTGATGCGGACTGGAGCCGTGTCACCATCGAGCAGGCCGATGCACACCCGAGCCGGTATGGCCGCATGATGACGGTCGGTAGCGGCAGCGTCCGCAACGGCGCGTGGATGCCGCTGCGCCAGGCCGGTGCCGCCGCGAGGGAGATGCTGGTCGCTGCGGCCGCGGCGCGCTGGACCGTTGCCGCCTCCACGCTCCGTACGGAGAACGGCCGCGTCTTCCACGACGCATCGAAGCGGTCCGCGGCGTACGGCGAGCTGGCCGACGCGGCCTCGGCGATGCCCGTTCCCGAGAAGCCGCGTCTCAAGGATCCGTCCGCGTTCAGACTGATCGGCAAGCGGATCCCGCTCGTGGATACGCATCTCAAGGTCACGGGCCGCGCCGCGTATGGCATCGACGCGCGCACACCGGGCATGCGCTTCGGCACGGTCGTGCATCCACCGGCGTTCGGCGACTCCGTCGAGTCGTTCGATGCGTCGAAGGCCCTGACCGTGAAGGGCGTGACAGACGTCTTCGAGGTTTCTCAAGGCGTTGCCGTCGTCGCCGACAACACGTGGGCCGCGTTCAAGGGTGCGAAAGCTCTCGACATCCGCTGGAAGAGCGGCGGCTTCGCGATGAGCAGCGACGAGATCTTCCGCCACTTCGCGGAAATGGGGGAGAAGGACGGTGACAGCGCCGTGAATACAGGTGATGCAGCGCGCGCGCTCGCGGCCGGCACGAAGAAAGTGACGGCGGCCTACCAGGCGCCGTACCTCGCTCACGCGACGATGGAGCCGATGAACTGCACCGCCGATGTGCGTGGCGACCGCTGCGAGATCTGGGTGCCGTCGCAGAACCCGCAGGGCGCGCAGAGCGAAGCGGCGCGCATGACCGGGCTTCCGGTGGAGGCCGTCACCGTGCACGTGCAGTACCTCGGCTGCGGCTGGGGCCGCCGGTCACAGACCGATTTCGTGCGCGATGCCGTCGAGGCCTCGATGAAGGTCCGGGCCCCGGTCCAGATCCTGTGGACGCGCGAGGAGGACATGCAGCACGACTTCTACCGGCCGGCCGCGCGCGTTCAGTTCGAGGGCGCGATCGATGCCGGCGGACGTCTGTTCGCGATGCGCGTGAAGTCGATCACGCCGCCGTTCGGCGGCGGTGGGCGCGGCGTCGACCGCAACTCGGTCGATGGCCTGGTCAGCCATCCCTACGACATTCCCAACGTCGCCATCGACTATGTCCGTCCCGACGTCGCAGTGCCCGTCAGCTACTGGCGCAGCGTCGGACCATCGCAGAACGCCTTCTTCATGGAGAGCTTCATCGACGAGATGGCACACGCCGCGGGCGCCGATCCCGTCGAGTTCCGGATTGGAATGCTGAGCGGCCAGCCCAGGTTGAAGCACGCGCTCGAGGTCGTACGCGATCGCTCCGGCTGGGCCACGAAGCCGCTGGCCGGCCGGGCCCGCGGTGCCGCCGTCGTCATGGACAAGGGCGGCATCGTCGCGCAGATCGCCGAGGTCTCGATCGAGTCCGGCAGGATCCGCGTGCACAAGGTGACCTGCGCCTACGACTGCGGCCGCATCATCCATCCCGGCATCGTCGAAGCGCAGGTCAGCGGCTCGATCGTCGGCGGCCTCTCCGCCGCGCTGTACGGCGAGATCACCATCGACAAGGGACGCGTCGCACAGGGCAACTTCAACGACTATCCGATGCTGCGTTTCAACGAGATGCCCGTCGTGGACGTGCACCTCGTGATAAGCAACGAAGAACCCGGCGGCGCCGGCGAGCCTGCGCTTCCGCCCATTGCGCCGGCCGTCGCCAACGCGGTTTTCGCCCTCACGGGTACACGGCTCCGGACTCTGCCACTGCGCATGACCGGCGCGCAGACTGACGGCCCATCCTGATGCGAATGGGAGACGGG
>Ga0326597_10013843_pt1 | contig 10584 bp, 3 predicted proteins | sample RVTome_12_FD_203789 | JGI IMG/M metagenome (GOLD analysis project Ga0326597, IMG submission 203789) | Soil microbial communities from uranium-contaminated site in the Upper Colorado River Basin, Wyoming, United States - RVT100D185 | ecosystem: Environmental > Terrestrial > Soil > Contaminated >... | reverse complement strand
GCGGCCGCTGCCCTGGGTGGACGAGGTGGAGTCCCGCAGCGACGGCCCGCCGCTGCTGCACCTGCGCGCCAGCGCGGCCCGGGCGCGCTGCCTGCTTTCCCACGGCGGCGAGCGCCGATTGGTGGACGTGAAGGCGTTCCTGCGCGAGAAGCTCAAGGGGCGCTTCGCGTTCGCCGACGAGGAAGCGGGCCCGGAAGCCGGCGCGGGCGGGTCCGCCTCTGCCGCCACGCGGCTGCACCAGTTGCTGGAGCGCGTGCTGGCCAATCCGCCCGCGGGACTGTGCCTGGTGCTCACGGCCGGCGCCAGCCGCGAGAGCGACCTCTCCCGCGCCCTGCTGGCCAAGCTCAAGGGGCGCGGGCCGATCGAGAAGTTCGTCACCTATGACGACTACAACCCGGTGGACTTCGTGCTGCAGGGTGCGCGGGAGCGCGGCGTGCGCCTGAGCCGGCTCCAGGCGGAGCTGGTGATCCAACTGGCCGGGAACGATCTGGGGCGGCTGGCCGGCGAGCTGGACAAGCTGTCGCTGCTGTTCCAGGGCACCGCCCCGCCGGACGATGACGCCTTGTTGCGCGCGGTGAGCGGGGGGCATGCCGCCTCGCTGTTCCTCATCACGGACAAGCTGGGTGCGAAGGAGCTGCCCGGAGCCCTGGCCGTGCTGGAGCACTTCCTGGCCGAGTCCCCCAACGAACACCCGGTGCTGATCGGCATCCTGGCCCGCCATGCGCGCCAGCTCCTGCTGGTGCACAGCCTGATGAGCCTGCGCGTGCCCGAGGCGGACTGGGCCTCCCAGCTCAAGCTGCATCCCTTCCTGGCCAAGAAGGTGGCCGCCCAGGCACGCCGCTTCGGCCAGGCTGAGCTGGAGCGCATGCAGCGCGCGCTGGCCGGGCTGGACATGGCCTGCAAGCGCCACGGCCACCTCACCGGCCCGCTGTTCCGCGAGTACGTGCACGCGGCGTGCAGCGGCGGCTTCGCCCGGCCCGAGCGCGGCCTGGGGCCCGGGTTGGCCGAGCTGCGCTAGGGGCACCATGGCCGCGGACACACACGCCGCGCTGCGGCGGGACGTGCGCCACCTGGGCGCCATGCTGGGCGACGTGCTGCGCCATGCCGGCGGGGAGGCGCTGTATCGCCGCGTGGAGCGCGTGCGCCGCCTCTCCAAGGCGGCCCGCGGCGCCGGCGCCGGGCTGCGCCGGCGCCTGGAGGCCCAGTTCGCGGACCTCTCCGGCGCGGAAGCCTTGCAGCTCGCGCGCGCCTTCGCCCAGTTCCTCACCCTGGCCAACGTGGCCGAGCAGCACCACCGCGTGCGCCGCGCCCGCCAGTACCGTCGCCAGGAGAAGCGGGGACCGCAGCCGGGCGGCGTGCGCGATACGCTGCGGCGCCTGCGCGAGCAGGGCCTTCCGGCCGGGCGCATCGCGGAGACGGTGGCGCGCCTGCGCCTGGAGTTCGTCTTCACCGCGCACCCCACCGAGATCGCGCGGCGCAGCCTGCTGCAGAAGTTCAACCGCATCTCCGATCTGCTGGCCCTGCGCGACCGCACCGACCTCACTCCCGGCGAGGGAGCCGAGGCGGAGGCCGGACTGCGCCGGGAGATCACCGCCATCTGGTGCACCGACGAGATCCGCCGCGGGCGCCCCACGCCCCAGCAGGAGGCGCGCGGCGGTCTGCTCGTCTTCGAGCAGACGCTGTGGGACGTGGTGCCGCGCTTCCTGCGGGCGCTGGACGACAGCATGCGCCAGGAGCTGGATGTCGGGCTGCCGGCCCAGGCCGTGCCGCTGCGCTTCGGCTCGTGGATGGGCGGCGACCGCGACGGCAACCCCAACGTCACCGCGCCGGTGACCCGCGAGGTGTGCCGGATCGCGCGCTGGATGGCCGCCAGCCTCTACCTGCGCGAGGTGGACGCGCTCTACAGCGACCTCTCCGTGGAGGCCTGCAGCGAGGAGCTGCGCGCCCGTGTGGGCGAGGGCCGCGCTCCCTATCGCCTGCTGCTGCGCCAGGTGCGCGAGCGGCTGCAGGCCACGCTGGATTGGCTGGACGCCCAGCTCGGCGGCCACCAGCTCCAGCCCGGCGCTGCGCCCGAGACGCCCCTCTACGAGCTCACCGAGGAGTTGCGCGAGCCGCTGGCCCTGTGCGACCGCTCGCTGCGCGCCGCCGGGCTGGAGCTGGTGGCCGACGGACGCCTGCTGGACGTGCTGCGCCGGCTGGATGTGTTCGGGCTGAGCCTGGTGCGCCTGGACATCCGCCAGGAGGCCGCGCGCCACACGGCCCTGCTCGATGCGGTGACGCGCCACCTGGGGCTGGGCTCCTATGCGGAGTGGGACGAGGGGCGGCGTCAGCGCTTCCTCAGCGAGGAGCTGGCCGGGCGGCGCCCGCTGATCCCGCAGGACCTGCCCGCCGAGCCCGCGGAGCAGGAAGTGCTGGAGACCTTCCGCACCATCGCGCGGCTCCCGGCGGAATCGCTGGGCGCCTACGTGATCTCCATGGCGGGCGCACCGTCCGACGTGCTGGCCGTGGAACTGCTGCAGCGCACCTGCGGCATGGAGCGGCCCCTGCGCGTGGTGCCCCTCTTCGAGACGCTCGACGCGCTGCAGGGCGCCGGCACGATCCTGCACACGCTGCTGGGCCTGCCGGGCTACCGCGAGCGCATCGGCGGCCGGCAGGAGGTGATGGTGGGCTATTCGGACTCCACCAAGCAGTCCGGGCGCATGGCCGCGGCCTGGGCGCTCTACCGCGCGCAGGAGGACATCGGCGCCGCCTGCCGCGCCCATGGCGTGCACCCCACGCTGTTCCACGGCCGCGGCGGCACCGTGGGCCGGGGCGGCGGGCCCACGCGCCAGGCCATTCTCTCGCTGCCCCCGGGTTCGGTGGACGGCCGCCTGCGTCTCACGCAGCAGGGCGAGATGATCCAGGCCGAGTTCGGCACGCCCGGGCTGGCCTTCCGCAACCTGGACCTGGCGCTGATGGCCACGCTGGAGGCCACGCTCAGCGAGTCCGCCGCGCCCCGCGCCGAGTGGCGCGAGCGGCTGGACGCGCTCGCGGCCGCCTCGCGCGAGGCCTACACGGAGGTGCTGGCGCGGCCGGACTTCGTGCCGTTCTTCCGCGCCGTGACGCCCGAACGCGAGCTGGGGCTGCTCAACGTGGGCAGCCGCCCGTCGCGCCGCGCCGCGGAGGGCGGCCTGGAGACCCTGCGGGCCATTCCCTGGGTGTTCGCCTGGACGCAGGTGCGGCTGATGCTGCCCGCCTGGCTGGGCGTGGGCGAGGCCCTGCAGGCCGCCCTGGAGGCCGGCCGGGGCTCCGAGCTGCAGGCGCTTTTCCGCGAGTGGCCGTTCTTCCGCACCACGTTGGAGCTGATCGAGATGGTGCTGGCCAAGGCGGACAGCGCCACGTTCGCGCGCTACAATGCCGTGCTCGTGCCCGAGGCGCTGCAGCCGCTGGGGCAGGAGCTGCTGGAGCGCCTGCGGCGCACCGAGGCGGCCGTGCTGGCCGTGATGGGGCATGAGGAGCTGCTGGAGGACAATTCCATGTTGCGGCGCTCCATCCACGTGCGCAATCCTTACGTGGACCCCATCAACCTGCTGCAAGTGGAGCTGCTGCGGCGGGTGCGCGCCGGGGACCAGGCTCCGGAAACGCTGGACGCGCTGCTGGTCACCATGAACGGCATCGCCGCCGGCATGCGCAACACGGGCTGACGCCGCCCCCACCCCTGCCGTACCCGCCCGGGCTCGCGCCCTCGCCATGACCGATCCCGTCCCGCCATCCGCCGCGCCTGCCGACGCCCCGCTTGCCGATGGCCCGGCTGCCGCCGGCCCGGCCGCAGCAGGGACCGGCGCGACGGGCGGCGAGGCCGCGCAGCTTTACGGCTTCGCGGGCACCGTCACGTTCTACACGCTGCTCTCGCGCATGCTGGGCATGGCGCGGGATCTGGTGATCGCGCACCGCTTCGGCGCCTCCAGCGCCACGGACGCCTGGGTGCAGGCCTTCCGCATCCCCAACGCCCTGCGGCGTCTCACGGCCGAAGGCTCCATGACCATCGCGTTCGTGCCCACCTACGTGCGCGTGCGCGCCGAGCAGGGACCCCAGGCGGCGCGGGCCTTCGCGCGCCGGGTGCTGGGGCTGGTGCTGGCGATCACCCTCGTGCTGTGCGCGCTGGGGATGGCGTTCAGCGAGGCGCTCACGGCGCTGTTCTCTCCCGGCTTCCGTGCGGATGCGGTGAAGTTCGATCTGGCGGCGCGGCTGCTGGTGGGCATGTTCCCGTACCTGGTGCTGGTCTCCATCGTGGCCTGGGCCATGGGCGTGCTGAACTCCGAGGGCCGCTTCGCGGCGCCCGCCGCCGCGCCGATCTTCCTGAACCTGGGCATCATCGTGGCCGTGCTGGCCTTTGCGGACATGCTGCGCGAGCCGATCCTGGCCGTGGCGGGGGGAATCGTGGTGGGCGGCGTGCTGCAGGTGCTGCTGCAAGGGCCCTCGCTGCTGGCCGTGGGCGTGAGGCCCTGGCCGCTGTGGGGCTGGCGCGATCCCGCGCTGCGGCGGCTGTGGGCGTTGCTGCTGCCGTCGCTGTTCGGCGTGGCCGTGTACCAGGTGAACATCATCGTGCTCGGCGTGATCGCCAGCTATCTGCCCACCGGGCAGATCTTCAACTACAACAACGCCACGCGCCTGACCGAGCTGGCGATGGGGCTGTTCGCCTTCGCCTTCACCACCGCGGGGCTGCCCACGCTGAGCGAGCACGTGGCGCGGGAGGACTGGCCGCGTCTGCGCGAGACGCTGCGGCTCACGTTCGCCGCCACGCAGTATACCATCCTGCCCGCCATGGTGGGCCTGGCCGTAGCCGGCGAGGCTATCGTGGCCATGCTCTATCTGCACGGCGCATACACCTACGCCGACGTGCGCCAGACCGCCGACACGATGGCGCTGATGGCGCTGGGCATGCCCGCGGTGGCTTCCGTGCGCGTGCTGGTGCCCACCTTCTACGCCTTCGGCGATGCGCGCAGCCCCGTGCTGGCCGCCGCGCTGACGCTGGTCGTCACCGCCGGACTGGGCTGGTGGCTCAGCCTGACCTACGAGGTGGTGGGGCTGGCCGCCGGACTGACGCTGGGCACCTGGTTTCAGTTCGCCCTGCTGACCCTCTGGCTGCGCCCCAAGACGCGCGAGATTTCGCCCTGGTTTCCGCGCGAGACGCTGCTGCGCCAGGGCCTGCCCGCCGCGGCGATGGGCGTGGCCGTCTACGGGTTGCAGACCCTGGGGGTCTGGCAGCTCGGCCCGTTCTCCCCGTGGAACTGGGCCGTGTTCGGCGCCGTGATCGGCGGCGGGGCGGGCTTGTACTTCGTGCTGAGCCTGCTGCTGCGCGAGGATCAGGCCCGGCACTGGCTGGCCCTGCTGGGTCGGCTGGGCCGGCGCATGGGGCGGGGCCGCGCGCGGCGCGGTGGGCAGCCTCCCGGCGGCCGCGGAGGGGCCGGCCGCCCATGAGTGCGTCGCTGCCGAAGCCCCGGGGGCTGATCTTCGATCTGGACGGCACGCTGGTGGATTCCTTCGCGGACATTGCCACCGCGCTGAATCTCACCCGGGCCCACTATGGCCTGCCGCCGTTGCCGCAGGAGGCCGTGCGCGCCCAGGTGGGGAGCGGCTCTGAGCACCTGGTGCACGAGCTGGTGCCCGGGCTTCCGGAGCGGCTGCCGGAGGCGTTGCGCCTCTACCTGGAGCACTACGACGCGCATGCGCTGGAGCAGACGCGCCCCCTGCCTGGCGTGGCGGAGGTGTTGCAACACTACCGCGGGCGGCCGCTGGCCGTCGTCACCAACAAGACGGCGCACCTCTCGCGCCGCATCCTGCAGGGGCTGGGGCTGTGGGAGCGCTTCCGCATTGTGCTGGGCGGGGACTCGCTGGCACGCTGCAAGCCCGACCCGTTGCCGGTGCGGCACGTGCTGGCCTGCTTCGCCCTGCCGCCGGGCGAGGTGGTGCTGGTGGGCGATGGGCTGCACGACATCGCGGCGGGACGGGCCGCGGGCGTGCGCACCGTGGCCGTCACCACGGGCGTAGCGACGCGTGCCGAGCTGCAGGCCGCGCGGCCCGGGCACCTCATCGATCGCCTGGACGCGCTGCTGCGGCTCTACGACTGACCGGTGGGCGGGCCTGCGGGAGCAGCGCCCGCACCCTGCAACACGCGTTGCAGCCTTTCGGCCAGCTCCTGGCGGCGGTAAGGCTTTTCCAGCAGCAGCGCCCCGTGATGAATCAGGCTGCGGCGCATCAGCTCGCGCTCGGTGTAGCCGGTGGTGAAGAGCACCTTGATGCCCGGGCGCACCCGTTGTGCCCGATCGGCCAGATCGATCCCGGAACTGCCGCCGGGCAGCACCACGTCCGTGAACAGGGCGGCCACGTCCGGCTCCCGGTTGAGCAACTCGATGGCCGATGCCGCATCGTGCGCCAGCAGCGTGCGGTAGCCCAGCTCGTGCAGCATATCGCGGGCCAGCAGCGAGATGTGCGGGTCGTCCTCCACGACCAGGAGCAGCTGGCTCTGCCCGCGCGGCGCGGGATAGCGCCCCTCGGGAGGCTCGTCCGCGGCGGCATCCGCCTGCGCGCGCGGCAGGTACAGGCGCACGCTCGTGCCCTTCCCGATCTCGCTGTAGAGCCTGATGTGGCCGGCGGACTGTTTGACGAATCCATACACCATGCTCAGCCCCAACCCGCTGCCCTTGCCCACTTCCTTGGTCGTGAAGAACGGATCGAACACGCGCTCCAGCAACTCGTGCGAGATGCCGCTGCCCGAGTCGCTCACGGTCAGCAGGGCATACGCCCCTGGGTTCACGTCGGTGTTGCTGGCGGCGTAGGCCTCATCCAGCCACTCGTTGCGGGTCTCGATAGCCAGTCGTCCGCCGTTGGGCATGGCGTCGCGGGCGTTGATGGCCAGGTTGAGCAGGGCGTTCTCGAGCTGAGTGGGGTCGATCACCGTTGGCCACAGCCCGGGCGCGAGCTGGATCGCCACGTCGATCGTTTCGCCCAGCGTGCGCCTCAGCAGATCGTGGATGCCCTGCACCAGCTCGTTGAGATCGGTCAGGCGCGGGCGCAGGGTCTGGCTGCGCGAAAAGGCCAGCAAGCGTTGCGTGAGGGCCGCCCCGCGCTCTCCGGCCGCGATCGCCCGCTCGATCAGTTCGCTCGCCTTGTCGCGGGCCGGCATCTGCCGCTTGAGCAGCTCCAGATTGCCCAGCACCACGGTGAGCAGGTTGTTGAAGTCGTGGGCCACGCCGCCCGTGAGTTGCCCCACGGCCTCCATCTTCTGGGCTTGCCGCAACTCCTGATCGCGCAGCTTCTGCTCCGTGACGTCGAAGCGCAGGCTGACCGTGCCGCCGTCGGAGGTGCGCCGGTCCAGGAACTGCGTCCAGCGCCCGTCGGCGCGCTGCCGCGTGCCATGCTCAACGGTTCCACGGAAATCGCGCAGTCGCTCAGCCACGTATGCGTTCCGCTCGACGGGGTCGGCCTGGAACGCGGTGATGGTTGCGACCTCCTCGTAGGGCATGCCCTCGTGCAGCCGTCCCTGGAATTCCGGGAACGATCGGACGATCTGGCTGTTCCACAGCACGAGCCGCTCTTGCGCATCGAACAGCATGAACACCGCGGGCAGGCTCTCGATGGCATCGCGCAGCCGGGCCAGCGCCAATTGCTCGCGCGCTTCGGCCTCGTGGCGGGGGGTGACGTCCACGCCGATGCCCACCAGTCCGATGACCCGGCCGGCCTCGTCGAGCAGCGCGGTCTTGTGCGTGTCGAGGTAGACCGTGCGGCCGTCGCCCAGGTGCAGCTCGTGCTCCACGTGCACGGAGTGCGCGCGTCCGCTCAGCACCTCCTCGTCCATGGCGGCGATGCCCGCACGCGATTCCGGATCGAATTCGGGGAGTTCGCGCGCCGTCACGCCCAGCAGACCCTGCGGGTCCACGCCGAACAGGGTGCGATAGGCCGGATTGGTCATCAGGTAGCGCCCCTCGCGGTCCTTCACGGTCACGACGTGCGGCACGGTGTCGAACACCGTCTGCAGCAGGCGCTGGCTGGCTTGTACACGCTGTTCCGCCAGCACACGGTCCGTCACGTCGATGGCCAGGCTCACCACGCCCACCACCTGTCCGGCCGCGTTGGAGAGCGGGGCTTTGTAGACGTGGCGGCAGTTGGTGGTCCCGTCGCTGCGACGCGAAACCTGGTCCGGCAGCTCCACGGCCGCTCCTGAGGACAGCACCCGTTGGTCTGACTCTTCCAGCGAGCGCCGATACTCCATGCTCAGGTAGTCAAGCTCGAGCATGCGCATGCCGATCAGGCGATCGGCAGCGATTCCGGAGCGTTGCGCAAAGGTGCGGTTAACCATGAGGAATCGGCCTTCCAGATCCTGCACGACGATGCTGTGGGGGATCGTATCCAGCACGGTGTGCAGCAGGTGCTGGCTGTCCCGCAGATCCTGCTCCGCCTGCGCACGCTCGGTGACGTCGATGGCGATCGCGACGACGCCGGCGACGCCGCCCCGCGCGTCGGGCAGGGGCGCCTTGTGGATGTGGCGTATCTTGATGCTGCCGTCGCTCTGTGGCAGCGGTTGTGCGGGCAGTTCCTGTGCAAGGCCCGTCTCCAGTGCACGCCGGTCCATCTCCTCCAGCACCCGCCGGGATGCTTCGTCCAGGTAGGAGATATCCGCCAGGCGCAGCCCGTATAGCTGCGCGGCAGTCAGGCCCATGGTGCGTTCGAAGCTCTGGTTGGCCAGGATGAAGCGCCCTCGTGTGTCCTTCGCGTAGATGTTGTGCGGGATCATGTCGAGGACGGTGCGCAGCAACAGCTCACTGTCGCGCAGCTTGCGCTCCGCTTCCACCCGCGCGGTGATGTCCACCACGATCGTGATGGAGCCGACCGGCCGGCCGGCGGGCCCGGGCAGGGGCGACTTGTAGACGTGCTCGGAGCGGAGCGTTCCATCGGCAGCGCGCCGCGGCTGCTCCGGCAGCTCCACGTTGCGACCGGTTTCCACCACCTCCCGGTCGGCGGCTTCGATGGCGTGCAGAGGCTCACCGCTGAATACGTTCAAATCCCGCACGCGTTTTCCGATCAGGGCATCGGCATGTCCCGCGAACAATCGCGCATAGGCTGGGTTCACCACGGTCAGCCGGCCCTCGCCGTCCTTCACGGCCACGCCGTGCGGCAGGTTGTCCAGCACCGCGCGCAGCAGGCGCAGGTTCGCCTGCGCCTCGCGCCGGGCCAGCACCAGGTGCGTGACGTCCATGCCAAATCCCACCAACCCTTCCACGCGGCCCTGCTCGTCCTTGAGCGGATACTTGATGATGGTCTGGTAGGAGTCCACGCCGCCCGGCAAAGTGAGATGGAACTCTTCCAGCCCAACCGGGCGGCCCCTGCCCAGCACTTGGCGGTCCTGGGCCTGCAAGGCGATGCGCTCCTCCGCGGTCATGAATCCCAGGTCGTCCGCGGTGAGGCCCACCATTTCCTCTGGCCTCTTGCAGCTCGCCTCCGCGAGAGTGCGATTGACCATTGCGTAGCGGCCGTCGCGATCCTTGATGTAGAGATACTGCGGGAAGGCTTCGAACACAGTGCGCAGCACGCGCTGCTGGCGCTCCAATTCGCTGGACGTGCGCTGCCGTTCGGTGATGTCCACCAGCGCCAGTGCCAGGGCGGGAGCGTCCTGCCAGGGGATGGCGACCACGCTGCACTGCAGCCCGGGTGCGGCGCCGGCATGGCCCGCCGCGCGCAGCTCGAAGGATGCACCCGCCGTCGCGCCGTCCAGGCAGGCGCGCAGCCGTTCGCGCACCACCTGGCGGTGCTCGGGATCGATCCAGGCCTGTAAGTCCTCCAGCGCCTGCAGGCGGGCCGGCGTGTCGAAGCCGAGCAGGCGCGCCGCGGCCCTGTTGGCGTAAGCGACGCGCTCGCCCTGCAGCACGAGCACGCCGTGCGGGAGCGCCTCCAGCAGCCGCTGCGAGGCGCTCCACCCGTCGTGCCCGTCGCCGTGCGGCGCCTGCGCCGGGGCAGGATCGAGCGCACGCGCCGGCGCGCGGGCAGGCGCGGCCAGCAGCAGTGCCCCTGTCCGCAGCAGCGGGGCCAGCGCATCGCCGGAGACCCGGGCGTAGCCCCCCTTGCGTCCGGCCAGCAGCGCCAGACCGGTCGCCCCGTGCTCGTCCGCGATGGGTAGCGCCAGCAGGGGCGCCTTTGCAGCCACATCGGGCAGGAGCGCAGTGAGGGAGCAGGGCGCATCGGCCCAGACCCCCGTGACGGCTTCCCGGCCGCCCAGCAGGGCGTGCAGCCAGACGTCGGAAGCTCCTTTCCCGAGGGGAGCGGCCGGTGCTTCGATTGCACCCCCTCTGCCCCGCGGCGGTTCCAGCACCCAAGGCTGAAGCGCCCAGGCGGCGCCACGGGGCTGTGCGGCGGCGAGCAGCCCGCGGTCGCTGCCACTCAGGCGCAACAACTCCCGGAGCAGGGCCTGCAGAGCAGCCTTGCGGTTCCCAACCGCAATGTAGCCGGACTGTACCTGCTGGGCGGCTTCCAGCGCGCGGACGTAGGCAGCGGAAGGCATGAGAATGGATTCCGGAGGGTTGTGCGTATGGTACAGAAACCGGCACCGAT
>Ga0326597_10013842_pt1 | contig 10584 bp, 7 predicted proteins | sample RVTome_12_FD_203789 | JGI IMG/M metagenome (GOLD analysis project Ga0326597, IMG submission 203789) | Soil microbial communities from uranium-contaminated site in the Upper Colorado River Basin, Wyoming, United States - RVT100D185 | ecosystem: Environmental > Terrestrial > Soil > Contaminated >... | reverse complement strand
CAAAACGTAGTTGCACGCTGTTAGCGTTATTGGAAACCGTTACTCGGTAATTACCATTTGCATCTGTGTCATCGCTGTCCACTACCTGTCCGTTCACTACCGCTTCAACTGTTGCGGATGTGTTATCCACATTTCCTTTGATTACGATCTTCTTACTTTCGTCGTTTTCACAGCCTATAAATGATAAGAGAAAAAATAACGTTAAGATTGGAAACGGATACGAAATACCTAAAGCTTTTATCATTCTTAATCCTCCTTATACGATGTCGTGAAATATTATCATTGCCATTAAAAATGTGTCAAGCGAGTGATTGTCGACACACTTTTTGATATTCTGCATTTTAATCCAATGAATTATACTATCAAAAACGTTTGCATTTTTACGAAATTTAGTCAAACTCAGAATCGATGAAGACCAGAGTCGGAATTTTGGGAGCCACAGGTTATACGGGAGCAGAACTGACCAGGCTTTTGATTCGTCATCCAAATGTTGAGATAGTCTGGCTGACATCTGAGAAATTTTCAGGCAAGAAGATTTATGAAGTTTTCCCTCAATTCAATAATTTCATTGATGTAAGGTGTTCGAGTATTACTAAACTTAAATCCTTTGAAATTGTTGATTTAGCCTTCAGTTGTCTTCCGGGTGGAAAATCTATGCATTTTGTTGAAAGGCTAATTCAGACTGGTACTCGGGTAATAGATTTAAGTACTGATTTCAGACTTAGTGATCACGAGGAATACAAGGACTTATATGGGGTAGAGCATGCATGTAAAGATTTGCTACAGAGTGCTGTCTATGGCCTTCCTGAAATTTATAAAGGTAGGATAAGAGATGCTGCTCTCGTTGCAAACCCTGGTTGCTATTCAAGTAGCGTGATATACGGGCTAGCACCAGTTATGAATAATGGACTCTTAGAGGATGGGTCAATAAGAATCGATTCAAAAGCTGGTCTTGCTGGTGCCGGGAGAGCGCCTGTTCTTGAGCATCATTTCTCGGAATCGAATGAAACCGCTGTAGCTTTTGGAATCGATAAACATGATCAAAAGCCAGAAATGGAAAAACAACTCTCAATTTTGAGTGGCGGCCCAGTAAGGCTAACCTTTGTTCCCCATAGGATTCCAGTTAACCGTGGAATCCTAACGACGATTTACTCTGAGCTCAGAGAGCCCCTGGAATTGGAGCGTTTATGGAATCTGTATCTTGAATACTATGCGGAAAGCTCTTTCATACGGGTATGTAATTTGGGGAAATATCCTTCTTTAAAGAACGTGAGGTCCACGAACTTTTGTGATATCGGAATTGGATTTCAAGATGATGTATGCATAACTGTTGTAGCGCTTGATAACCTGGGGAAAGGGGCAGGCGGACAGGCAATACAAAACATGAACATCATGTTTGGTTTTCCAGAAGAGGAGGGTTTAACTATTCCATGTATGTATCCCTAGAATAGGAAATTCAGTATGAAAGTAATTCCAGATTTACTCAAACATTCAGCGAGGGCGCATTCCGAAGGAATTGCGGTTGTGGACGGAGAAAAAAGGATTACTTATCGAACCCTTTTTTCTATGGTACAAGATCTAACTTCGTTCCTTGTATCAAAGGGAGTTGGTCATGGTGACAGAGTTGCAATTTTACTGCCTAACTCGCTTGAGTTTATAACTAGTTTTTTTAGTGTGCTTGAGATTGGCGCTATTTCAGTTCCCTTAAATACCGCCTATAAGGAAACAGAATTAAAATATTATATCTCCAATTCCTCCCCGCGAATTATACTTACTGAAGAAGCATTAAGACCTATGGCCGAAAAATCTGCTGATCAGACCGGCGCATCCGTAGTAGTCATAAGAGGAGCTATCACAGACTATTCATATTCTAGTAATGGAGTTTCAAGGGAAATCCAATATAACCTAATACCCGATGATGAGGCAATTTATCTTTATTCAACCGGTTCTACCGGTAAACCAAAGTGTGTGGTAAGGACTCATGTGAATCTTATTGCTCTTGCTGAAAATCATACTCAGACCGTTGGTTGGACAGAGGATGATAAGATACTATTTGTCGTTCCACTATCGCATACGTACGCATTAGGAAATTTTATTAGTGGTATAAGGGTGGGCGGTACCCTTTATGTTTTGAGCTCATTCAACAGGAATAGGGTGATAGATTTGATCGAAGGTGAAGCAATAACTGTGTTCCCGGCAGTCCCGTTTATGCTTGATGTATTAGCCAAAACCTATCTTCCAGAGCCTAGACATTTTTCGTCTCTCAAATTGGTTATTTCCTCGGGTTCTCCACTATCAAAAGAGGTTTTCTATCGATTCCATGAAAAATTTGGAATTTATCCAAGGCAACTATATGGTTCGACCGAGACTGGTGTAATAGCCATAAATCTATCTCAAGATGTTGAAGGTAATTTTGATTCAGTCGGGCAACCGGTAAAAAATGTAGAAGTTAAAATTCTTCGGGAAGACGGTTCGGTAGCTGGAGCGGGCGAGGAGGGGGAAATAGCCGTTAAGAGTACGTCAATGACGAGGGGTTATAGGAACCTTCCCCAGGATACAATGAGCGTGTTTAAGAATGGGTATTATCATACCGGTGATTTGGGAACTACGGATAAAGAGGGGTATATCAGAATTGTCGGAAGAAAAAAGATGTTCATAAGTATCAGTGGAAATAAGGTAAATCCAAGGGAGGTTGAACATCAAATTTCAGGACATTCGAAGGTGAAGGAAGTGGTGGTTTTCGGTGTGAGCGATAGTGAGGGTAATGAAGTGGTAAAGGCAGTAATAGTCCCAAGGACCGATTTAACCGCTAAAGAGATTTATGAATTTTGTCAGGGCAAAATCGCTGATTTTAAGATTCCCCGCAAGATTGAATTCAGAGAAAGTATACCCAAGGGGCCTACGGGTAAAGTAATTATTGGTCTGTTAAAGTAGATCTATTCCAAGCGGGCCTGTTTGATGGTAGCTTTTAGGTTTCGATACAATGAAAGACAATATAAATAGTAGAATTAGGAAAGTATTGATTGAAAAAATGTTATCTGAAGTTGATCCTGAAGAAATTAAGGATGACACACCCCTAATAGAGTTGGGTGTTGGCGTTGATTCGGTAGCCACTTTGGAATTGCTTGTGGCATTGGAATCCGAGTTTGAAATAAGCATTGACGAGGAAGATATTGATCAAAACCTTCTTGAAAACATATATAGCATAGCGGAGTACATCGGTAAGCGGTTATAGATTTCATGGTAATTGGGAAAATCTTTTTCTATGCTGGTCACTTAAATATTTAACCCCTTTTCTCTGAGATACTTATCGATCGATTTTTTAAATTCTTTCCTAACACTCTCAGTCGCCTTTCTGATTGGTTCTAGTACAACTTTCTCATAAACGTCTGTGGCTGTAGCTTCCAGCTTTGTGTCACCTGTAGTGCGGGCTAGTCTTAACACTGCTATAGAATTATAAAAAATCGCTTTGGATAGTGCTTTCCTGGCATCGTTAAACTTCAGTTTTTCCAGCTCCTGTTCAGCCTCCAGAAGGGCATAAAACCCGACTCCGCAGAATAGGGTAAGAATTTTTTTTGCTTCCTCCTGGGACATGCCCTCTATTACATAGATAAGTGGGGCCTGTACGATGGCCTCTAGTTCCTTATCCTTGCTTCCGATTATTTGAGCAAGTTGTCCAATTCTTTCATCATCAGCCTGGCGGATAAGGTCATGAAGAGCTGTTTGAACGTACACAAGGGCAAAGCTTTCTCTTATCTCTTCCAGAGAGACGCCTTCCGATTTAAGGGCTTTTATATGTACTAATTTATCTAACGTATTATCGGGATAGTAATATGTGGTTTTTTTGCCGTTGTTTATTCTTGAAATCCGTCTTTTAGGTTTTGGAATAAGTCCAAGCTTCACGCAAGCCCTTATCGTTTTAGCTGGGTTCGGGCCCAAATCGATCTTTTTCTTTTTTGCTTTTTTTATCAATTTTTCGAGGGTCAAATCGGTCATCCAATCATATTACGACTTTTGTTGAGTGGTTGTCAATTGGTTTCTTTTAATCCTGATCGGCCGGATTCTGGGGTTGTCCTGTTTGAATCATAATGGTGTTAAAGATATATTTTGGGATAAATATTATGTTTTTTTGTCAGATTTGATATATTAATATATATGGCAAACAGCACATTGATACTGTATGAACCCGTTGAAAATTTTGGCGATAAAAGCGACTACTGGTTTTCATACATCGATTTTTACGAAAAGTATTGGGGCGGACCGACGTCACCTTTCGGGGTTTGGTTTGGAAATGAGTACGATAGCTTCAGAAAGGCAATTTCCTCAAATCTTGACGTGTTGGAGGAGGAGATAGAAGATTGTTTTTTCATGAAGGATAAAAATGGGAGATATTATATTGCTCCTTTAGGATCGAAGGGTCAGTCTCATATCTTCTTTTCTGAAAATATTATCCCACTTCACTGGTTTGCTATTTTTCGCGACGAGGAGCGAAAGATACTTTATACACATTGGGGATTCAATGCGATAAGTTACGATACTAAACTTGACTCAGGTCTCAGGAGACTGAAAGAGGGAGAAAAAGTTATAGACTCTGTCATAGACAAGAATGAGTCAGATTCTCATGTATTAAATAAATTGGCCGGTATTAGGGCCGGCATGAGGAAGCTTTATTCACTCCTATCCGGGTTTGATCCTTCCGGATCTGTGGTTCTTAATTATGGAGAAATATGTTCTTTTATTCATCCGTATACAATACCTAACGAAAATTCGGCGAAGGATATGTGGGATTTATTAACACTTTTGAGTAGTGGGAAAATTGCGGATGCCGATTCTCGGCTTAATATATTAACTCAAAAATGGGATGATATAAGGCGTAAAGCTTCTGGTGATCCGGGAGGAACCACCATCCAGTAAAATATTGATCTAATGATTCCACGTTGAATTTGAACGTGATACCCAAGATTGTGTCATCTTGATTGCAGACGGGGGTTAGTCCAGTGTTGCTAAGAGGTTAAAAGCAAGAGAGTTTCCTGTTCTGTTCCCCGCGTTGATCCTCATGATATGTTCATGAACGTTGAGCCTAACATATAGTGATTCAGTCATAAAATTAAATAGTTAATTCAGGTTCTTTGGACATAAAATTGAAACCTTACGAATTTTTGAAGGTTTAAAGGAGTTAGAAAGGTTTTAAATTTTCTTGCATCCAATACCTCAATAATGCATCATAAGTCATTAGAGAGTAGATGATTATGGACGAGACAAAAAATGACTATATAACCGTTGATTACAGCACGGCGGATACTGAGACCGTCGCTGGGTTGCTTACTGGTGTGGATTCCGAACATGAGATTGAGGAGATTTCTTATCAGGGAACCAATCAAGTTTCGGAAAGCGAAAACACAGGTAGTAAGAAAGCGATTCAAGATCAGGATCTAAGATTAATAAATTCATATTTTAAGGAAGTTGGTTCAGAACCGCTCCTCACTCCGGGCGAGGAGGTTGAAATCGCCTCAAAAATAAAAAGATGCGAATCAAGGTCAGAAAAGATTCTTAAGGTATTCGAGGGGATTATCGGCAGAAGACTCGGTAATAATGGAGATAGGACTATACGCGAGTTACGTAAAATACTGAATCATAGAAATCGGATATACAAAAATGGCGATTTGGATAAACGTCTGAAAAAGCTCTTCAGCCTTCTAGAAGCGAATAATATCAGGGCGACAGAACTAAGAAACCAATTTATCAAATCAAATTTGAGGCTCGTTGCAAGCATCGCCAAGAAATATGTTGGAAGGGGGATACCCTATTTAGATCTTCTGCAAGAGGGAAATTTGGGACTGATAAAGGCTGTCGAGAAATTTGATTATAAGAGAGGTTACAGGTTCTCGACATATGCCAGTTGGTGGATAACTCAGTCTATATTGAGGGCTTCATTGAGTCAGATTAAACCGGTACGGGTACCTGCATATGTGCTTGAAAAATCGAGTAAGGTCAGAAAAATACGGAATGATCTCGCGAAAGAGATGGGAAGACGGCCGTTGAACAAGGAGGTGGCGGATAAAGCGAGGATGTCGGAGGCGAATATAAGCTGGGTTCTTGGGGATAATGATAGGGTATTGAGCCTTGACACAACCCTTCAAGGGCAAAACATGAGCTTTATTGATGTTTTTGCAGATCCAAAGTCAGTACCTGCGGATTCTCTAATTGCGGCTGCATTGCTTCCAAAAAGCTTGGAGACCGCCCTCTCAATGCTGAATACTAGAGAAAGAGAGGTGGTTAAGATGAGGTTTGGCATCGGATATGAAAATGCCTGTACGCTAGACGAGGTTGGGAAGAGATTCAGCCTCACGAGAGAAAGAATAAGACAGATTGAGAAAAGCGCGCTTGAGAAGATTAAAAATTCATCTTCTGCAACCATACTAAAGAGCATGATTGAAGCCTATCAATAAATTCAAAGATTTTTTCCGCTTTTATTTTCTCCGAAATTTAGGAATTAAGCGAGGCAATTTCTCCCTCATTCTCAACACAAGCTAAGGCGTGGCAATCTCGAGGATTTTTCATTGACAACTATTGGAGTTTCACCTTGATTGTCATTGGTGTAGATGTCATATATTTTCTGGACAGAATCTTTAAAAGTATTTACTTCAATTATATTATTTCTTTTCTTTCTAACTTCTTTGTCTTGATACTGAATAGATCCTGACCTATCGTCAGGACATGGTTCAGCACAGGTACAAAGAAGCAATCCTTCGACCAGGATAAGGCTGCCCAAAAAATTTACCAAAAATCCTCATTAGTCCTCCTTTAAAAAGGAGGAAATTAAACGAAGTCCCTCTTTTTTAAAGAGGGATTTAGGGAGATTTTTACGTCTTCGTTTCTGATTTTCTTAATACTGAAACAAGTTCAGCACAGGCCGCAATTTTTGGAATGCCGTTCAAGTCCTTTTCATTCTGAAAAGGACTAATCAAAATGAATGTATTCATCAAATTGTAAAAATTTTGTCCATGAAACATATAACATCTGAAATTGGCAGTGAAATGAAGCAGTTTTCTATCCTTTCTGTGTTATGGCAACCAATTGGATTGTAGATAAATAATCTCGCGATGAGCGTTAAAGTCTTTTCCTTTCCCTTTGAATAAATTAAAATTTTATTGCAACTTTTGACCATGAAGAGTTTTTGTTGAAATGTCATATTTCCCCAATCAAAGGCAACTCGACATATTTACCTCATTCTTCAAGGCAAGAACAGATGTTTTCGCACAGCGTTGGGAGAAGTGGGATGGTAGTGTAAGTGGATATTCCCCTGTCTACAAAGACAGATTAAAAAAGGAATATATGCCACTCGCTAATTTATATATAGAGCGACACCTTTTAGGCAGAATCGTGGTCGGTATCTATCCACTTTTGGCGGACAATACCTCCTACCTTATTGCTGCTGATTTTGATGGTGTTGATTGGTTAAATTCTGCGAAACGACTCTTTATTACCTTTAAGAGATATGACCTTCCTGTATATGTAGAAAGATCACGCTCTGGGCGTGGAGGACATGCATGGTGTTTTTTTGAAGAGCCATACCCTGCGCATAAAAGTCGTCGTATCTTTTTCTATTTACTCAGGGAGTCAGAAAATATTGATGAGTTAGATAAAGATGATAGTTTCGATCGTTTAATTCCGAATCAAGACTATCATTCAGGCAAAGGGCTTGGTAACTTGATCGCTTTACCTCTTCAAGGAAGATCAATGAAGACTGGTAATAGTGTTTTTCTTGACCCGAATTGTAATTTCGAGCCGGCAAGAGATCAATGGGATTTTCTCAATAAGGTAGAAAAAGTATCGAAGAGAAAGCTCAACGAACTTTTTGCCATCATTGTAGATCGCAAGAATCGGAAAGATGAAAACGCAAGTAAAGGTCTATTGCCTATTACGATTGCCGAATATATTTCCATTCCTAAGTCCTATATTACGAGATCACTCGCCTCTTTTCTTAGGGAAGAGCTGAATTTTTTCAATGCAGAGTATTTTATCAAACAAAATATTGGTTTATCGACATATAATATCCAAAAGTACTTCAAGACAATTGTCGAAGATCAAAATGATATTTTAATTCCCAGAGGATTCCTTTATCCGTTATTAAGGCACCTTAAGGAAAACGGTATTGATCATGTGATTAAAGACAAAAGAAATAAATTGGCAGAAATACAACTTAAGCCAAGTTTTGAATTGTTTGATTTTCAGAAAGAAGCTATTGATCGTTTTGACAATACGGATTCGGGTGTTCTTGTTGCTCCGCCAGGATCCGGCAAAACAATTATGGGACTCGAGCTCATCTCAAGGAAGAAACAGCCAGCCCTTATTGTTACCCATAGAAAGCAGATATGCAATCAGTGGATTGAAAGTATTGAGAGCTTTCTAAGTATTCCCAGAAAAGAAATAGGACAGTTTGTATCTAACAAAAAGGCAGTCAAGTCACCGATAACCGTAGCAATGGTACAGAGTCTTTCACGGTTAACGGAATGGAAAGGACTAAATAAATCTTTTGGATTGCTTCTAATTGATGAATGTCATCATATGCCGGCGAAAATGTTCCGGGATGTGGTAACCAAATTCAATGTAAAGTATCTCCATGGCTTAACCGCAACACCCAAACGAAAATACAATGACGAAAAACTCATTTATGCATATCTGGGAGAAGTCATCCATGAAATTCCGAAGGACTATCAAAAAGAATCTGACAAGGATCAACGAGGACAATTAGAAGTTGTAATAAGAAACACTAATTTCCTCCTTCCCTTTCCAGCCAAAATTAGTGATTTTCATACGATCACAAAGATTCTGACATTCGATTCTAATAGAAATGCAATAATTGTTAATGACATAGTTCAAGAAGTGAAAAAAGGTAATAGATGTCTCGTCTTAACCGAGAGGAAGGAACACGTTGACATCTTAAACTTTTACCTAAAAAGGGATTTCGAAATAGTCAGTTTTACTGGAGGCATGACTCCAAAGAAAAGAAACGAATATGAAAAACGTATTCATGAAGGACACTTTCAAGTGCTTATTGCAACTGGTCAACTTCTAGGTGAGGGGAGTGATATAAATAATCTAGATTGTCTTTTTCTTGTATTTCCTTTTTCATTCGAGGGAAAGCTTATTCAGTATATTGGCAGAATTCAACGGGGAGAAGGTAAGATCAAGAAGGTTTATGACTATAGAGACAGCAATATCGAGGTTTTGGAAAAATTATTTAAGAAGAGAAATAGATACTACAAAAGAATCAGAAGAAATCCTATTTTGTTATAAGTAAAAACATATTGTCTGTCGCTAAATTTCTCGGGATTCAGGATTAACTTGACTGGACAACGTAGATGATCGTTCGGTTTGGCCTGTATAAAAGCTGCTCACACCGATTACCTTTCCGCGTCGAAGGGCCTAGTCGAAGTGTGGATAAGGAATAGCTAAGTATCTGTTCCTAATTTTATTAGCGGAGGATAAAGCCATTACGTCCACTAATTACTTATAATTATGTTTCCTTCTGAATAGTGCATATTATATGCAATAGTTCACGGAACTAGCGAAATATTAAGCTTTAAATATACTTTTTAACATCAATTATTCTAGTCTGGCACCGTGTATCACCTTGCTTATATAGCAAAATAAAAATTATATTGACAAATCTTAACAAGAAGCTTATTGTATAAGTTAATGGATGATTACTTATCTAATTTTCTCAAAGGAGATGGCTTATGGTTACTTCCTGGCTAGAGAAAAGATATGAAGCCTTATGGAGAACATATAAAGATTCTACCTTCCGTTTCGATCAAGCTGCAAATATCTTAAATAAAAATTTTGAGGATAGTGAAGACCAAATAAATGTAATTCTTTCTGAACTACGAAAGAGCGGCTTGATAAAGGTAGATTTTGATCCTACCGATGCCAGGAAACGAATTTACACCCTCATAGATAAACAAAACGAGTTATTTAAGGAATTAAAAGCTAAAAGGCAATTAACAAGGGCCGACCTCGAAACCCTCCTAAAGGGCGCAGCAGACCTTATTCGAACGAGAGTGGATTACAGTTTTATCCTTCTCCTTCTCTTCTATAAAAGGATAAGCGACAAGTGGGAGATGGAATTTGAACACGCTTACAAAGAAGCGCTTGAAGATGGGCTGAGTGAAGAGGAAGCTACAGAAGAAGCGCAAAATTCTATCTATCACGACTTTGATATTTCAAAAGAACTGCTTTGGGATGAAATCAGGAAAGACCCTGCAAGACTTCCCGAAAACTTTTCCAAGGCTATGAAGAATCTTGCTGAGAGAAATCCCGAGCTAAAAGACGTATTCGAAAACGTTGATTTCGTTCAATTTACATCTTCTAGCGAAAATGCAGAAATATTAAGACAACTGGTTGAATTGTTTAGTGCTAAACCCCTTCAGCATGTATCACCTGATATCCTCGGTGATGCATACGAGTGGCTTTTAAGATACTTTGCGCCACAAAAGGCAAAAGAAGGGGAGGTCTATACACCGAGAGAAGTAATAAAACTTATTGTTGAAATTCTTAGTCCAAAACCCGGAGAAAGTGTTT
>Ga0326597_10013841_pt1 | contig 10584 bp, 12 predicted proteins | sample RVTome_12_FD_203789 | JGI IMG/M metagenome (GOLD analysis project Ga0326597, IMG submission 203789) | Soil microbial communities from uranium-contaminated site in the Upper Colorado River Basin, Wyoming, United States - RVT100D185 | ecosystem: Environmental > Terrestrial > Soil > Contaminated >... | reverse complement strand
GCATTGCGGGTCCAAACCGTCGCCGACTCGCGCGACGTGCTCGATGACGGCATCGCCGCCCTACTTCCCCGTTCTATCCCCGGCAGGGGATATGTGCGATTCGGGCCATCGGAACTGACCGGATTCCAAACCGCTCTCGTAACTCGCTCCTCATCGGACCTGGCACCTGCGAGGGTGGAGCTGCACACGATTGGATTGCCAGGCCGACCGGACTGCCAGGGCGAGGCAAACACCGGCATCACCGATCTGGAACGACTTGTGACCGCCATCCGGGCAGCCGCCCGCCAAACCGGGATGACTCATCCGCGCACTCCTTGGCCACCGGCCCTCCCTAAATCGCTGGCGCTCTCCTCCCTCACAACCGACCCTGGCGCCTTCGGATTGATCGACGAACCAGGGGAGCAGCGCCAAAGACCCTTCATCTGGGATCGCTCGAAAGGCCATCTGGCGCTCTACGGCATGCCGGGGACCGGCCCCGAACGAGCCGCGGAGAGCGCCATCGCGTCCGTGTGCGCCGCGCCAGGTGACCTCCAGGTATTCGTGCTGACGTTCGGAAGCCATCGATACGAGTCGCTTGCCGACATATCGGGGATCACACCCATCCTCGAACCCGACGACCTCGAGCGACAGACGCGCTTGATCCGCTATCTCGGCGATGAACTCAGACGGCGTCGCAGATCGGCTTCCAGCCCGGAATCGCCCATCATTGTCGTAATTGACGATATCGAGGCCTGTCTAAAGAGCCTGGAACCGTTCCACCTGGGTCCGCTTCTGGAGACCGTCACCGACATCCTCACCAGGGGCTACACCGCCAGGATTCACGTCGTCGCCACCGCCTTCTCGCCGGCGGCCATCCGCACCAGATTGGCGATTGGCTTCACCACGCGGTTGGCATTCGGCTTCGCCGACCGTTCCCATTACGCCGGGCTCGGAATCGGGAGCCGACATCTACCGGCGTTCGGTTTCGGTCGTGGGATCGATGTGTCATCCGAGCGCATGGTCCAGGTCGCAACCGACCACTCCGGATTGCAGTTTCCTACCCGAGCGGTCGCTCCCCCGATTCGCATCATGCCGAGCGTCGTCGAAGGCCTCCACGCCTCCGCCCGGACCGTCACCCGCCCATGGCACATCCCGCTTGGAATCGGAGAGCGCCATTTGACCGAGATCGGGGTTGACCTCGACGTAGGCGATCACCTGCTGATCGCTGGGCCGGTCCGTTCTGGCAAGAGCACAACCCTCGCCCTTATCGCCCACCAGGTCCACTCGGGGAGCCCGGGAACCCGACTCGTGGCGGTCACCCCCCGACGCTCCTCGCTAGGCGATGCCACACGATTCGAATACGTCGTCGATGACCCGGCGGCGGTGCCAGAACTGGGTCATGCCCTGGCGACAGCCGACCGACCGATCCTGGTACTGGTTGATGATGCAGAACTCGTCGAAGGATTTGAAGACATACTCAAAACGCGACATCCGAACGTAACGGTGGTAGCGGCGATTCGCTCAACCGAAGCAACCCGTCTGTATACACACTGGACTCGACGACTACGGGATTCGGGTTACGTGCTGCTCCTCGGAACGGACGATGGCGACCCGGTCGGGCTGAAAGTTCCCAAGCTCCTGACCAGCCCACCCGCCGGACGCGGATTTCTCTGCATCCACGGTTCGGTGGAGGCCATCCAGGTGGCCAAAGGCTAGGTGCCGTCATGGACATCATCTGGCAAGTGTTCGATCGAACCACCCAAGATGGCCGGTCCACCCGGCAGGATTCCAGACGCGTGCCCCCGGCAGGATTCGAACCTGCGCACCCGGCTCCGGAGGCCGGTGCTCTATCCCCTGAGCTACGAGGGCGTCGGGGGCAGTGTATCAGCCCACTCCGGAACCAGATCATGAGGCGCAGCCCGGAATCGATCCGGAGCGGGATGGACCGTTACTCAGGCAGCTCGGGCAGGCGCCACTTGTAGCGATGTCCTACCCGGCTGGGTTGTCAAGCGCGTTGCCGTCCATCTCAAAAACATCGAAGAGGCCGGCCGCGGCTGGTGTGACGTCGACTCCAGCCATCAGTGTTGTGAACAGCATCGACAGCGACAACACAATGGAGGTCGGGCGCCGCGTGCCGGCGATCGCGCCCGTCGAGCGATTGCGTGGCCACCAAGCGGCGCGGTTCACTTGTTGGAGACTGATTTTTTCACAAGACCTCAAGCGCCAACTGGATTGGTCGGCAGGGTCCCGGGACACCGAATGCCCATCCCAATCTCCAATAGTCATCGCCCAAGACACCGACCCATGAAAGAACATCCGGAGCTTCATACGTAGTGACTAGTCATGGCTTCCCAATGGGGCACGCGTCCCGTAACATCACCGCATGCGATCAATCTGGAAAGGCGCAATTAGTTTCGGCCTCGTGACTATCCCTGTAGGGCTGTACTCGGCGACGGAGAGCCGGACTCCCAAATTCAAGATGCTCCGCGAAACAGACGGCAGCCCCATCAAATACAAACGGGTCGCCGAAGCCGATGGCGAGGAAGTGACCTGGGACGAAATCGTCAAGGGTTATGAGGTCGAAAAGGGCAAATACGTCATCTTTACCGACGAGGATCTCGATGCTGCCACCGCCCGGGGGGGATCGAAATTGGTCGACGTCATCCAGTTCGTCGATGCATCAGAGATCGATCCGATCTACTACAACAAGTCGTATTACCTCGGCCCTGAGAAGACCGGTGTGAAGGCATACCAGATCCTGCTCGACGCCTTGAAGAATGGACGACGAGTGGGGATCTGCAAGGTGGCATTGCGGGAGAAGGAGTATCTCTCGACACTCCGGGCGATGGACGGCGTTCTCGTGCTCGAGACGATGTTTTGGCCCGATGAGATCAGGACCGCCGAGTTTGAAGAACTGGCCGAAACGCCAGAGATTCGGGACGAAGAGCTTCAAATGGCCAAAATGATCATCGACAATCTCACGACCGAATTCGATCCGTCCTTCTGGACCGATTCGTCGCGCGAAGCCATCCAGGAGCTGGCCCGCAAGAAGGTGGAGGGTGAGGAAATAGTTGTCCCCGACATGCCTGAGCCGACCAAGGTCGTCGATCTCCTCGAAGCCCTCAAGGCGAGTGTCGAAGCCACCAAGGCCAAGCGAGCCGCCAGCTAGGTCGGCAACGCTCAAGGCATTGGATGTCTATGCGGTGTAAGTAGTATGTGTATACCCTTGGCTTTGATCTCGGCTACAAACAGGATGGACCCGGTGACGAGGGTGAGACGCTTCTTCAGGCGGTAGGGGTGTCCAGTACAGAACGGACCCGCATGTCACGATCAGGCGAACTCAAGCGCTGAGAGTCCGCGGTCCCTCGGCCTCCCAGGTAACCGATTCGAAAGGCTCGGATCCGAAGCCCTTGAAGACCGGGCCCCGCAAACGGCCGGCATCGGTCCACATGCGAAACTGCACATGCGCGACGAGTTGCGGGAGACAAAAGACACCATCGGGAATGTCCGGGTCAGCGACAAAAGGATCGGGGCCGGCCATGTCGTCGAGCGCAGATCGGATGAGACGGCGATCGTCGTTTGAGAAGCCCGATCCGACCCTGCCGATATACCGCAACCGGTCACCGACGAGCAACCCCATCAGCAGAGCTGAAAACGGCTCACCGACCTCGGAGGGGGTGTACCCGCCCACCACGCAGCGGACGGTTACGAGATTCAGGATTTTCCGCCACGCGCCGCTGCGTCTGCCAGGTTCATAGCCGGAGGACAGTTTCTTCGCAATCATGCCTTCCAGCCCCGATGCCTGAATCACCGAAAAAAGATTCACCCCATCGGCCGGGGTGAGATCGTTCACCGTTATCGGGAGATCTTCTGTGAGGCCCAACAGCAGTTCCCGTCGCTGAAGCAACGGAAGGGTTAGAACCGGGTCACCGCCCGATTCGAGGATGTCAAACGCAACAAACTGAACATCGCGGTGCTCACGCCCGATTCGGGCGAGTTTCTCGAAGGATGGAAGACCATCGGCGTCGACGGCCACGACCTCTCCATCGATGACCCCGGGACGTAGCTGAAGCGCCGCCAGAGACGGATACCGCTCCGCCAGATCATTGCCGTTCCGGCTACGCAGCCGCAACCGGCGACCATCCGAGTACGCCAGCGCCCTCATGCCATCCCACTTGAGCTCGAAACCCCAGGCAGGGTCGTCAAATGGGGCCGGCCATTGCGTGGCCAGCATCGGCGCATAGATCACTCGGACAACGCGGCGCGAACCAGGCGATTGACCAGCGCGCCGTCAACATCGTCCTTGTGGTCTTTCATGACGATGCCCATCACCTTGCCGGCGTCGGCCGGACTCACCGCTCCCGCCGCCACAACCGCAGCCTCGACCAGAGCCCGCGTAGCCACCTCGTCAAGTTTGGTTGGGAGCCAACGGCTCAAGTAATCAGCCTCCCAGGCCAGTTTCGCCGACAACGCGGCTCCTCGATCTCCGAGTCCGTCATATTCGGCCTTGGATTTCAGATTCCGCTTTACGAAGCCGGAGATAACCTCGACCCACATGGCATCATCGGCATCGCCAGTCACGCCTGGCTCAGACAGCCGCTTGCCCATGTCTGACTTGACGCCCCGGATAGCAGCCAGGCGGGCCTGGTCTTTGTTCCGCATGGCGTCTTTCAATTCGTCATTCAACGCTTGTTCAATTGACATCATCACCTCCGCTGATGCGCTCAAGCGCTCCAGCTATAAGTCCGGGATCATCCGTGATAATGGCGTCGACTCCCCATTCCGCCAAGCTGACAACGAGCCCGGGATCATTCATCGTCCACACCGAGATCAAGAGGTCGTCGGGAACCGGCCCGCCCACCAGGCTCCAGTGCGGCGCCACGATCTCGTGTCCCATCGCACGAGCGTGTGCGATCGCATCCGCAAAGGAACCGGCCTCGTCGACGAGCAGGCCGGTGCGGACCGAAGGAAACCGGGCCTTGACCTGGTCCATCGTCACCCAATAGAAACAGCTCAGGAAGTCCGATGCACGGGCCATTCCTGCCACCCGCAGCGCCGTTTCTCCATCAGGCTCAAATCCGGGTTGGAGCGGCCAGTTCTTGATCTCGATGTCCAGTGCCAGGTCAGGCACCTGCTCCATAAGATCATCCAGGCGTATCGGATGATGCCCGTGTCCGACGTCAACGACCCGGAGCTCGGGCCACCCGGTTTCGGCGACTACGAGACCACCAATCGACGGATCGTGAGACAGCACCAATTCACCATCTGCGCTTCGACGAACGTCGAGTTCCACCAGGGACGCCACCTCGGAGGCGGCTTGGAAACCCGCCAACGTATTGTCAGGAAAGCGGGTTGGCCAGCCCCGGTGGCCGGCTGCCCTTGGTATTTGTGAAGAAAATATCAAAATATCCCTTGTTTTTGACGCACCACATGCTTACCATTGCCTAGCTTGTGAAACAAATCACGTGCCAGCTCGAGAGACCTCCTCGTGTGGCGCTGGCCGACACCACTTGGCGTTAATCTACTGAAGGAATCCCCTGTGCTCGTAACCCCCGACCCAGATACAACAATTGTCTCCGACTGGCGCGACCTTGCGCTTTGTCGCGATTCAGAACCAAACCTCTTTTTCCCCATCGGAACCACTGGCCCAGCCGTGGAGATGATCAACGACGCAAAGGCCATCTGCTCACAGTGCTCCGTCCAGGAATCCTGTCTGCAGTATGCGCTCCAGACCAACCAAGAGGGTGGCATCTGGGGCGGATTCGCCGAAGATGAGCGGCGCCGGCTTCGTAAGCGCTGGCTCGCCGAGCGTCGTCGCCGCAACAACTAACCCCAGCAACGGTCTACGAGAAAGCGGGGTCCCTATGCGGACCCCGCTTTCGTTAATCGGCGGCGCGTCAATTACGCGAACCCGACCTGACGCTCAATCTCTGACGTATCGATCTCGATGTGTCCGATGTTCTCGACTGGCAGCCCGAGTTCTTTGCCTTTGATATCGGTCACCCACCAGATCTCTTTTTCGTCTGCGTATAGCTTTGAGACTTCGACCTTGAAGCCCGCAAGATCCTCGATATCGATCACGACCTCGCGGGGACTGCGGCTCATGGTGATGCGAACGCGCATCCGTTACTCCTTGTTCGATGGCCCCTATCGTAGCCGCCCAACCGCCTCACTTTAGCGATAGGTAACGATATTTAGAGTTGACACGTCGTTGAGTTGGGTTTACGATTGTTAACGATATGCTACGTTTGGTTGGTTGGTTCGTGTCGGAGTCGGCACTCATATGGTTCCTCCACCAGGCTGCCCGCTTATTTCCGGTCGACTGGTCAGACTTCGATGTATGGGTCCGCTTTACTCCCCCGGATCAGGTCGTCATGGCTGGGGGCCGATACCTTGCGCTGGCGCTCGCTTATTGGCTTCTGCTCACCAGCACCATGTACAGCATCGGGCTCATTTCCGATCTCCCCGATCTGGCCAGATCAGTCGAGTGGGCGACGCTGCCAGTGGTCAGAAACGCCGCCCGACGAGCGGTGGCGCTCTCCATCGCCACCGTAACGATTGCTCCGGCAGGCGTCATCCTGTCCCCGTCGATACTGTTCAGTCACGATGCTTCGGCGGGATCCGACGTTCCTGTCGACGAGGCCGGCCAGGACCCCGACGGCGGGGTCATATCGGTCACCAACAACGGACTGATCCTGCCTCCCGGGGCGACCGTGACGGTCCCGGCGCCGGCACTGCCATCAGTGGCCACCCCACGACTCGTCGATCGAACGCCGATGTCTGCGACTGCCGCCGACCGACACACGACCGGGATCGAACCAGACCCACCCCCCAGGCCGGCCGCAGCCACCGAATATCAGGTGATGGGCGGCGACAACTTATGGGGTATCGCCACCGGCCACCTCGCCGTATCTCATCCAAATGCTCCGTTGTCCGATCGAGAGATGGCTAGCTACTGGGCCCAGGTCGTCGAAGTGAACCGCGACAGCTTGACGTCGAGGGATCCGGACATGATTTTCCCTGGCGAAGTGATCATGCTTCCACCGGTCGATGGCTAGGCAGAATCCATGGCAACGGCGATTTATTTCCCTCAACCCATCGACCTTGAGGAGATCACCAACCTACCGATGCTGGACCCCCCAGCGCCAAGTAGGCGCCGCGTCAAGCGTGTCGCGGCCGGCCTGGTTCTGGCCATCACCGTAGGACTCGTAGTGGTATCGATCCCGAGGCCGACGACAGACCACCGGCTATCCGTGGCTGCGGCAGGATCAGCCGAGATGGCTCTTCGAGAAATGGTCCGTTCGACGGGGGATCGCTACGTAGCTTTCACGGGCGTGGTTTCCGCCGTACAACAGGGCGATCTATGGGTGGTGACCATCGCCGCCGACCTCCTCGGCTTGACCGAAGGCGGCTATGTACCGACCGGCATACACTTCTTCCAGGTCGAACTCAGCCCGCACGAGAGCGGGTGGGTCGTCGTCGGGGGTCCGGCCGAAGTAGCCGGTCCCGCAACGGCCATGTCCCACCTGACCCCGTTACCGTCGGCGACGGACTCGCCTGTCACAAACGCCATACGCGACTACCTCGACTGGCTCCTGACGGGCGCCGCCGGAAGCTACGACGCCGACCGACCAAGCCCGGCCCCGTACCGGTCGGTCGAGGTCGCTGGAATGGCTTCCATGGCTGACGAGAGCGGAACAATCAACCGGGTGGACGTGCGTGCGATCGATCGTTTGGGACATCCCATGGACCTGTCGTATCGGCTGCGAGTGATCAACGTCCAGGGCTCGTGGATCGTCGTCCCGGACTCGTAGGCGAATTCAATTCGGCGACTATTAGACGTTCTCGCCGAGGAACAGCTTGGACACAGAGGATTCCATAAAGATCGCCTCCAGTGCCTCTGCCACAATCGGGGCGATGGAAAGCACCTTGATCTGTTCAAGGTGCTGGGCGTCGGCCCGCAGAGGCACTGAATTCGTGATGACGAGCTCTCGAATGGGAGCGTTCTTGATGCGATCGATGGCCGGGTCTGACAGAATCCCGTGCGTGGCAGCAACCGTGACACTCAGCGCACCCTTCTCCATGAGCAGCTCTGCGGCGTTGCACACGGTCCCCGCCGTATCGATGATGTCATCCACAATTACCGCGTGCCGACCCTTCACCTCACCAATGACGGCCTTGGCCGAGGACTCATTGTGCTTGTCGGCTTCCCGCCGCTTGTGAATGAAGGCGACATACGCCCCGAGATGGCGCGCATACCGTTCCGCCCGCTTCACACCGCCGGCGTCCGGGGACACGACCGTCATCGGCGAGTCGACCGTTGACGATAAGTAATCCGTAAACAGAGGCATGGCGGTCAAGGCATCAAACGGCTGATCACTGAAACCCTGGATCTGGCCGGTATGCAGATCAATCGACACCATCCGGTCAGCGCCCGCAGTCAAGAACAAGTCGGCCATCAGTCGGGCCGTAATGGCCTCGCGCGGACGTGCTTTCTTGTCGGCCCTGGAATAGCCGAAGTACGGAATGACGGCCGTGATCTTGCGAGCCGAGGCGCGCTTGAGGGCGTCGATGGCGATCAGCTGTTCCATGATGTAGAAATTGATCGGATCGGTGTGGCTCTGAATGATGAAACAGTCAGCCCCGCGCACGGACTCAGAGGGACGGGCGTAGATCTCACCGTTTGCGAACGTCGACCGCTCGAGCTGGCCCATCTTCACACCGAGGGCTTCCGCAACCTCGTGAGCCAGCGGCTCGTTCGATCCGCCGCTGAACAGCATCAGTCGTTTACGAGATACGACCTCCACTACGAACGCTCCTCTTTTGCTTTGCGACGCTTATCGATGCGGTCAGCGTAGCCAGCGATTTCTCGTTGTGCAGCCCTGCCGACGGCAAGGGCGCGGGCAGGAACATTTCGGCTGATTGTGGAACCGGCTCCGGTCATCGCATCATCTCCGACGGTCACCGGTGCCACGAGCATCGTGTCGGACCCGATCAGCACCCTGGCGCCTATTTCGGTCCGATGTTTGTCGACCCCGTCATAATTGCAGGTAATGGCGCCAGCTCCGATATTCGTATCGGCACCGATGGTGGCATCCCCCATGTACGAGAGGTGGGCAACAACGGCTCCTGCACCCAGACTGGAATTCTTCAATTCCACGAACGTTCCCGCCTTGGACCCTGCCTCGAGGACCACTCCCGATCTAAGCGAGGCATACGGACCCACCCGGACGTCGGGACCCACAACCGAATCTCGGATCACAGAGTAGGTCACCACCGAGCGGGGCCCGATCCGACTGTCGACCGCAAACACATCTGGTCCGATCTGAGCCCCTGAACCGACATGGCAAGCCCCTTGCAGTTGGACTCCGGCGTAAATCTGGGCGCCCGGTTCTATGACCGAGTCAGCCGAGATGAACACCTGGTCGGGGTCCTGGATCCAAACTCCGTTTTCCATCCAGTCGACGGCAATTCGACGACGCATGACGGCGCTGGCGTCGGCGAGATGAGCTTGAGAGTTGACGCCGGCTACTTCACCGATGGCAGTTTTCACTCCCGACATCGTCAAGCCCTGATTGGCGAAGTACCCGATCACGTCGGTGAGGTAATACTCGTTTTGCGAGTTGTCATTCGTGAGACTCTTGAGACCTTCGACGAGTCGGGCCCCATCGAAGGCGTAGATGCCGGCGTTTATCTCGTTGATCGCCAACTGCGCCGCGGTGGCATCTTTGTGTTCGACGATACCGACTATCTGACCCTGCTCATCGCGCAAGACCCTGCCGTAGCCGTGCAGATCGGGCGCCTCAGCCGTAAGAAGGACCGCCGCCGGCCGGTCGGCACCGTTCGACTCGACGAGCGCCGTGAGCGCCTCGGTCTGGAGAAGCGGAGTGTCCCCCGACAGGACCAATACCGTGTGGGACGAGACATCACCCAACGCTTCGATGGCGATCTGGACGGCATGGCCAGTCCCCAGTTGCTCCGATTGCAGACAGCTGTCAATATCGTCAGGCAGAGCAGAGACGACGGCTTCGGCACCGAATCCGACGACCACCATAATCTGGTCGGCCCCGACCCCCCTGGCGGCATCAACCACCCACTGAATCATGGGGCGGCCCGCCACAAGGTGCAGCACCTTCGGCAGATCCGACTTCATTCGGGTGCCCTGGCCGGCAGCCATAATCACAGCCTTTACGGCCATTAGTACCTTCCTATGCTGGCTGGGAGGACAGGACTCGAACCCGTACTGACGGGATCAAAACCCGTAGTGCTGCCAATTACACCACCTCCCACCGAGGGGTCCGCCTGTTAGCGGCGGACAGGATCATTGTAATCACGCTCCTGCGGTCGTACCCGCGCCCCGTGGTCAACCGGGATCGTCGCTCGAACCGCCCGCATTCCCGAGGCCACCGACGCAGCCCCGGTGGCTTCCTCCAGGTCAGAGAAGAAAGCAAATAACGTTGGACCACTCCCCGACATGGCGACGGGACGGTCCCAAGCGGAGATGAGTTGGGACCGATAGTCAGCGAGATCAGGGGCGACCGACACAGCGGCTGGATACAAATCGTTCACCACCTCTATTCCTCGTAACGAAGGAGGCACAGCTCG
>Ga0326597_10013840_pt1 | contig 10585 bp, 6 predicted proteins | sample RVTome_12_FD_203789 | JGI IMG/M metagenome (GOLD analysis project Ga0326597, IMG submission 203789) | Soil microbial communities from uranium-contaminated site in the Upper Colorado River Basin, Wyoming, United States - RVT100D185 | ecosystem: Environmental > Terrestrial > Soil > Contaminated >... | reverse complement strand
TGGCGGAGAGGGTGGGATTCGAACCCACGTGCCGGTTACCCGACAAGACGCTTTCGAGGCGCCCCCGTTACGACCACTTCGGTACCTCTCCGTGCGGCTGGTCTCGGTGAAGCGGACCCTTGATTATAGCGCGAGCCCGAGGCCGGGCCGCGCAAGCGCCGGATGGTCCGCCACGTCGAGCACGCCGCCTGCCCCGAACATGAGCGGCGGATCGCACACATCCCGTTCGAGAAGATGCGTCCCGAACGCGCCCTCCTGCGCGACGAGGAGGTCCCGCGCCGTCGCCGCGACCGTCAGCGCCGCCCGTGTCAGCAGGCTCGGCTCCCCCACCTGCGCCCCGACGACGAGGCGGATCCCGGCGCGTCGTGCAGCCTCGACGACCTCGAGTGCGCGCAGCAGGCCACCCATCTTCGAGACGCGCAGGTTGATGAACCAGGCGTCAGCGCGTCCGGCGAGATGGACGATCTGGGATGCGCGGAGGACGCTCTCATCGAGGACGATGCGGCAGCCCAGGCGACGTGCCAGCCAGGCGAGCGCGTCGTAGTGCCCGGACCGCGGGCCTGAAAGGCCCGCGGCCACATCAGGAGTCGACCGCGGCCCTGAACGGGCCGCGGCTACACCAGCAATCGGCTCTTCCACCGCGAAGAACGGATATGCGTGCGCCCTCACCGCCGCCCTCGGAAGAACTCCTGCATGAGAGCGCGCGCCTCCTCCTCGCACACGCCGGAGACGACCTCGAACCGGTGGTTGTGCCCTGGGAGATCGCCCCCGCGGACCGTGGAGACCACGGCCCCGGTCCGCGGCTCGGCCGCGCCGTAGACGAGCGTCGCGATACGCGCGTGCACGAGGGCGCCGACGCACATGAGGCACGGCTCGATGGTCACATACAGGGCCGCACCGGCCAGGCGGTAGTTCCCGACGGTCCGCGCGGCCTCGCGGATCGCCACGATCTCGGCGTGTGCGGTAGGATCGCCGGACGAGATCGGCTGATTGAAGCCGCGGCCGACGAGGGCCCCGTCCAGGGCGATCACGGCGCCGATCGGGACCTCGCCCCGCTCGCGCGCCAGGCGGGCCTGTTCGAGGGCGACGGACATCAGCGAGACGTGCACGGCTTTGGGCTTTGGCCTTTGGCCTTTGGGCTTCAGCCGGAGCCTGAAGCCTGGAGCGAGGACTAGATATATCTAATCTAGTTATTGATTAGATACAATGTTTGTATTTTACTTCTGTATGGCTCCTGAGGGATAACCAAGGCTCATCGTCTGGCCATCCCGTCAGGCGAATCCACCGTAATCGCGATATGTCTGACCAGCGTTTTCCCGGCTGCCCGCCGGCGGTGTCCCCGCCTTCCCAGGGCCTGTACGACCCCCGGCACGAGCACGACGCCTGCGGCGTCGGGTTCGTCGTGGACATGAAGGGTCGCCGCTCGCACGCCATTGTGAGCCAGGCGCTCCAGGTGCTCAAGAACCTCCAGCATCGGGGGGCGTGCGGCTGCGAGGTCAACACCGGCGACGGCGCCGGGATCCTCGTCCAGATGCCCGACGCTTTCCTCCGGAGGGTCGGTCCCGCGGGCCTGCCGCCCGAGGGCGAGTACGGCGCGGGACTCGTGTTCCTGCCGCGCGAGGCCGATGCGCGCGAGGCCATCCAGTCGCTCTTCGGGCACATCGCGGCCGAGGAGGGGCAGCGCGTGGTCGGCTGGCGCGACGTGCCGACGAGCGACGCGCCTGTCGGGCCGAGTGCCGTGGCCGTCGAGCCGGTGTTCCGCCAGATCTTCATCGCGCGGGGCCCCGGGTTCGACGGCGCAGCCGACGCGCGCGCGCGCTTCGAGCGCACGCTCTACATCATCCGGAAGCGCGTCGAGGCCGCCGTCGATCGGCTGCCGCTACCCGAGGCGGTGCGGAAGGCGTTCTACGTCGTCAGCCTGTCGGCGAACACGCTCATCTACAAGGGCATGCTCACCGCCAGCCAGATCGAGACGATGTTCCCCGATCTGACGGACGAGGCGTTTCAGTCGGCGCTCGCGCTCGTGCACCAGCGGTTCAGCACGAACACGTTCCCGTCCTGGCCGCTGGCGCACCCGTACCGCCTCATCGCGCACAACGGCGAGATCAACACGCTCACCGGCAACATCAACTGGATGCGGGCGCGCGAGGGCCTGCTCGCGTCCGATCTGCTCGGTGACGACCTAAAGAAGATCCTGCCGGTCATCCGCGAGGGCGGCTCCGACACGGCGACGTTCGACAACGTCCTTGAGTTCCTCGTGATGACGGGGCGGTCGCTGCCGCACGCCATCCTGATGATGATCCCGGAGCCCTGGCAGAACCACGAGAGCCTGTCGCCCGAGCTCCGGGCGTTCTACGAGTACCACTCCGCCCTCATGGAGCCGTGGGACGGTCCCGCGTCGATCGCGTTCTCAGACGGCACGGTCATCGGCGCTGTCCTCGACAGGAACGGCCTGCGGCCGTCGCGTTACTGGGTGACGAAGGACGATCGCGTCATCATGGCGTCCGAGGTCGGCGTGCTCGACATCCCGCCCGGGGACATCGTGCTCAAGGAGCGCCTGCACCCCGGCCGGATCTTCCTCGTCGACACCGCCAGGGGCCGCATCGTCTCCGACGAGGAGATCAAGCGGGAGCTGGCGATGGCGCAACCCTATCAGACCTGGCTGTCGCACCTCATCGACATCGAGGATCTCGATCCGGCGCCCTACCTGCCGGCGCCCAGCCACGAGACCGTCCGGCGGCGCCAGCAGATGTTCGGCTACACGCACGAGGACCTCCGGCTGCTGCTGGCGCCGATGGCGCTCGCCGGCGAGGAGCCGATCGGCTCGATGGGCACCGACACCGCGCTCGCCGCCCTGTCGGACCGGCCGCGCCTGCTCTACGACTACTTCAAGCAGGCGTTCGCCCAAGTCACCAACCCGCCCCTCGACGCCATCCGCGAGGAGCTGGTCACGTCGATGGCGTCGACGATCGGGCCCGAAGGGAACCTCCTCGACCCGCGCCCGGAGTCGTGCCGGCAGATCAAGATCAAGTACCCGATTCTCGACAACGAGGAGGTCGCCAGGCTCAAGCTCGTGTACGACCCGGGCTTCCGCGCGACGCGGATCGCAGCGCTCTACGACGTGAAACTCGGCGCCGCCGGCCTCGAGCGGGCGATGGACGATCTCAATCGCCGGGTGTCGGACGCGGTGAACGCCGGGTACACGATCGTGATCCTGACGGACCGCGATGCGGATCGCGAACGGGCGCCCATTCCCAGCCTGCTCGCGGTCTCCGGCGTCCATCATCACCTCGTGCGCCAGGGCACGCGCACGCGCTGCGGCCTCGTCGTCGAATCGGGCGACGCGCGCGAGGTCCACCACTGCGCGCTGCTCCTCGGGTACGGCGCGGGCGCCGTGAATCCGTATCTGGCGTTCGAGACGCTCGACGACATGATCCGCCAGGGGCAGCTCTCCGGCGTGACGCATGCCGAGGCGGTGAAGCACTACATCAAGGCGCTCAACAAGGGCATCCTGAAGGTGATGTCCAAGATGGGCATCTCGACGCTGCAGAGCTACTGCGGCGCCCAGGTGTTCGAGGCCGTCGGCCTCGACCGCGCGATCGTGGACAAGTACTTCACCCGGACGGCCTCCCGGATCGGCGGCGTCGGCATCGATGTCATCGCGGAAGAAGCGCGGCGCCGCCATGAGAAGGCGTTCGCGGTCCGCGGGACGGGCGAGCACGAGCTCGAGTGGGGCGGCGAGTACCAGTGGCGCCGCGACGGCGAGGTGCACCTGTTCAATCCCGACACCGTCTACAAGCTCCAGCACGCGACGCGTCACGGCCAGTACGCGATCTTCAAGGAGTACACGCGGCTTGTCGACGACCAGAGCCTCCACATGGCGACGCTGCGCGGCCTGCTCGAGCTGAAGCCCGCGGCCGAGCCCGTGCCTCTTGATGAAGTCGAGTCGGTCGAGTCGATTGTCCGCCGCTTCGCGACGGGCGCCATGTCCTACGGCTCGATCAGCCAGGAGGTGCACGAGACCCTCGCGATCGCCATGAACCGGATTGGCGGCAGGTCGAACACCGGCGAAGGCGGAGAGGACCCGGCGCGGTACGTCCCGGACGAGAACGGCGACTCCCGACGAAGCGCCGTCAAGCAGGTCGCCTCCGCGCGGTTCGGCGTGACGAGCGAGTACTTGGTCAACGCGGATGACCTGCAGATCAAGATGGCGCAGGGCGCCAAGCCCGGCGAGGGCGGCCAGCTGCCCGGGCACAAGGTCTATCCCTGGATTGCGAAGGTCCGGTACGCGACGCCCGGGGTCGGCCTGATCTCGCCGCCGCCGCACCACGACATCTACTCGATCGAGGACCTGGCCCAGCTCATTCACGACCTGAAGAACGCGAACCCGCGCGCGCGGATTCACGTCAAGCTCGTGGCGCTGGCCGGCGTCGGCACCGTCGCGGCCGGCGTCGCCAAGGCCCACGCGGACGTCGTGCTCATCTCGGGCCACGACGGCGGCACGGGCGCCTCGCCGCTCACCTCGATCAAGCACGGCGGCGTGCCCTGGGAGCTCGGCCTCGCCGAGACGCAGCAGGTGCTCATGCTCAACCGGCTGCGCGACCGGATCGTCGTGCAGGTGGACGGGCAGCTCAAGACCGGGCGGGACGTCGTCGTCGCGGCGCTCATGGGCGCCGAGGAGTTCGGCTTCGCCACTGCGCCGCTCGTCGTGTCTGGCTGCATCATGATGCGCGTGTGCCACCTGAACACGTGTCCCGTCGGCATCGCCACGCAGGACCCGATCCTCCGACGGAACTTCACCGGCAAGCCCGAGTTCGTCGTCAACTTCTTCCGCTTCATCGCCGAAGAGGTGCGCGAGTACATGGCGGCGCTCGGCTTCCGCACCGTCGACGAGATGGTCGGCCGCACGGACCGGCTCAACTTCCGGCCCGCCGTGGACCACTGGAAGGCGCGCGGCCTCGACTTCTCGGCCATCCTGCACGGCGCCACGCTCGAGGGTCCGCGGCGGCAGACGACGATGCAGGACCACGGCCTCGACGCGGCGCTCGACAACGACCTCATCGCCCGCTGCCGGCCGATCCTCGACCAGAAGCCGGCCGATGTAGCCGCGACCCTCTCAGTTGTAGCCGCGGGCCCTTCAGGCCCGCGGTCACTGCGAACCGTGGCGCTCGACCTCCCGATCCGCAACGTCAACCGGACCGTTGGCACGATGCTCGGCCAGGAGGTGACGCGGCGGTTCGGCGCGGAAGGCCTGCCCGACGGCACGATCGACCTGCGCTTCACCGGGTCGGCCGGCCAGAGCTTCGGCGCGTTCGTCCCGAAGGGCATCACCCTGACCCTCGAGGGCGACTCGAACGACTACATCGGCAAGGGGCTGTCGGGCGGCCGGATCGTCGTGTATCCGCCGCGCGAGGCCACGTTCGTCCCCGAGGAGAACATCATCATCGGCAACGTCGCCCTCTACGGCGCGACGAGCGGCGAGGCGTTCTTTCGCGGCCTCGCCGGTGAGCGGTTCGCCGTCCGGAACAGCGGCGCCCTGGCCGTCGTCGAGGGCGTGGGCGACCACGGGTGCGAGTACATGACGGGCGGCCGCGTGGTGGTGCTCGGCCATACCGGACGGAACTTCGCCGCGGGCATGAGCGGCGGCGTCGCGTACGTGCTCGATCCCGCGGGAACGTTCGATCGCCACTGCAACCTCGACATGGTCGGCCTCGAGTCGCTCGAGGACCCCGAGGAAAGCGGGATCGTCCGCGCGCTCATCGAGCGGCACGTGGCCCTGACCGGGAGCACGGTCGGCGCGGGCGTGATCGAGGAGTGGCTGAGGACGGTGCGGCTGTTCGTGAAGGTGATGCCGCGCGACTACAAGCGCGTGCTGTTGACTCAGGCCAAGGCGGCCGCCGCCGGCCGTGTGCCGACCTACGAGGAGCTGACCGGAGTGGCCGTCAATGGGTAGACCGACCGGCTTCCTCGAGATCACACGGAAGAAACCGCCGACGCGTCCCGTCCAGGAGCGGATCTACGACTGGAAGGAAGTGTACCTGCCGTCGCCCGACGAGCAGCTGAAGGACCAGGCCGCGCGCTGCATGGACTGCGGCGTGCCCTTCTGCCACAACGGGTGTCCGCTCGGCAACCTGATCCCCGACTGGAACGATCTCGTGTACCGGGACCGGTGGCAGGGGGCCATCGACCGCCTCCACGCGACCAACAACTTCCCCGATTTCACCGGACGGCTGTGCCCGGCCCCGTGCGAGGGCGCGTGCGTCCTCGAGATCAACAACGACCCGGTGACGATCAAGGCCATCGAGGTCGCGATCATCGACCGGGCCTTCGCCGAAGGCTGGGTCCAGTCAAGACCGCCCGAGGTCCGGACGGGCAAGCGGGTTGCCGTCATCGGCTCCGGGCCGGCCGGCCTTGCGGCGGCCGAGCAGCTCAACCGCGCTGGGCACTGGGTCACCGTCTTCGAGCGCGCCGACCGCCTCGGCGGACTGCTCCGGTACGGCATCCCCGAGTTCAAGCTGGAAAAGCGCGTTCTCGATCGGCGGCTCGACCTCATGCGCGAGGACGGCGTCATCTTCCGCCCGGGTGTGAACGTCGGTGTCGACGTCCCGGTCGATGAACTGCGCGTCGAGTTCGAGGCGATCGTCCTCGCCGGCGGATCGACGCGGCCGCGCGACCTGCCTGTCCCCGGGCGCGAGCTCAAGGGCATCCATTTCGCGATGGAGTACCTGACGCTGCAGAACCGGCGGTGCGAGGGCGACCCGATTCCGGCCGACGCGTTCATCACCGCGCACGACAAGGACGTCATCATCATCGGCGGCGGCGACACGGGCGCCGACTGCCTGGGCACGGCCCACCGGCAGGGGGCACGCTCGGTGCACCAGCTCGAACTCCTCCAGCGGCCGCCCGACATGCGGGCGCCGAACAACCCGTGGCCGCAGTGGCCGAACATCTTCCGTGTGTCCTCCGCGCACGAGGAGGGCGGCGAGCGTCTGTACGCAGTCTCGACCGAGCGGTTCAGCGGCAACGGCCGTGACGAAGTCACGACGCTCCACGCGACGAGCGTGATGCCCGTGCACCGGGACGGCCGGGTTGAGTTCAAGCCGGTGCCCGGGAGCGAGTTCACGCTCAAGGCGGACCTCGTCCTGCTCGCGATGGGCTTCCTCGGCCCCGAGACGGGCGGCCTGCTGCAGCAGCTTGGCGTCCGGATGACCGAACGCGGCAACGTGTGGCGCGACGGGCGCTGGATGACGAGCGTGCCGGGCGTGTTCACGGCCGGCGACATGCAGCGCGGCCAGTCGCTGATTGTCTGGGCCATCGCCGAGGGCCGATCCGCCGCGCAGGGCGTGGATCGCTACCTCATGGGCGAGTCGGCGCTTCCGGCGCCCCTGTCGTGAGCCTCGAGCCGCTGGGCCGGCGGGCCTGAAAGGCCCGCCGCTACGGGCCGCCGGTGTAGGCCACCGGTGTAGCGGGCTTTGGGCCCTACTGCTGGTCTCCGCCGTCCGCGTCGAGCGGCGCGGAGGCGTCCTGCGGCATCCACGGCGCAAGCGGCACGCCCTCGTCGCCGACCGCCATGGGCGTCGACCCCACGCCCGAACCCGATTTCGCAGCGGTTTTCCGCCCGTTCTTCAGCGCGGTGTCGGTGGCCGCGAGCGGTGACGCGCAGCCCGCGCTTCAGATACTCTCGTGGAAACGCGCCCGAGGGCCTACGAGAATGTTCGGGTCGCGCCCTGCGGCCCGGACTGCTACGATCGGATCATCCGATGCGTGCTTCGACACCGACATGGCCGACCCTCGTGGTCGTCCTGAGCGCCGGTCTGTTCGTTCTGTCGGCCGCGATGTACCTCCGCGGCCCAGGGCGTGGAGCCGCGACGCCTGGCGGCGCCGGCGAGGCGGGTCCGCTCGTCGTCGAACTGCTCAAGGACCCGGTCGAGGTGCCGCCATTCAGCGTCACCGACTTCGACGGACGCCTGCGCCAGTCGGCCGACTGGCGCGGCAAGGTCGTCCTCGTGAACTTCTGGGCCACTTGGTGCCCTCCCTGCATCGTGGAGATTCCCGACCTCATCGCCCTCCAGGACAAGTACCGGGACCGCGTGGTGGTCATCGGCATCTCCGAGGATCAGGCGCCTCTTCCGATCGTCAGACAGTTCGCGGCCGATCGCCGCGTGAACTACCCGCTCGTGATGTCCACGCCCGAACTGCGGACGCTCTTCCCGGGGATCGTCGCGCTGCCGACGACCTTCGTCCTCGATCCGGAGGGACGGCTGGTGAAGAAGCACGTCGGTCTCCTCACCGGACGGGAGGCCGAGGCCATGACCCGGGCGCTGACGGGCCTTGCCGTCGACGCGACGATCACCCATGTGGACGACCCGGCCCGCCTCAGCCATGGGGCGGCGGCGCAGATCACGGAGGTCCCGGGCATCGATCTTTCCCGCGTGCCGGCCGAACGTCGCGGCGAGTTGATCGCGGCCCTCAACACCGAGCCGTGCGGCTGTGGCTGCGGCATGAGCGTCGCGAAGTGCCGTGTCGACGACCCATCCTGCGACGTCAGCCTCCCGCTCGCGCAGACGATCGCCGCGAGATTCGCCGCCAACCCATGACGGACCGCGGGCCTGAAAGGCCCGCGACTCCTGCAGCACTTCCGCGGGCCCGAGAGGTCCGCGGCTCCTGCGATCACCCACGGTCAGCCATGATCCGGGGCGAAGGCTCCCGTCTCATGTCAGCTCCGTTGCAGCCACGAGATACGTCAGAACCTCCCGCATCACACGCTGGCCTTCCAGATAGCGGGATGTCGGCGCCGCGCGGAGCTCCTCCTCGGTCTGCACGTACCGGTCAGGCACGAGTTCCGCACGGCAGTTGTCGATGAGAGCGGCAACGCCCTCCTCGGTCATCTCGAGGTGGAACTGGAGACCGATGACCGTCCGGCCGATCTGGAAAGCCTGGTGTTCGCAGCCCTCACTGCGCGCAAGGTGCATCGCACCCGCCGGCAGGTCGAACGTCTCGCCGTGCCAGTGGAACACCGACATCTCAGGCGGGAATCCGAACGCCGGCGTGGCGTTCGGCACCGCCTGAATCGGAAACCAGCCAATCTCGCGGGAGGCGTTGCGGTACACGCGGGCTCCGCACGCGCTCGCGATCAGTTGCGCGCCGAGACACACGCCAAGGACGGGCAGCCCGGCGGCCATGGCGTCGCGAACGAGCGCCTTCCCGGCTCGAAGCCATGGGAAGTCCGCCTCGTCGTTGACGCTCATGGGCCCGCCCATCGCGATGAGCAGGTCGACGTGATCGACGGGCGGGATCGGATCACCCGCGAACAGGCGGACCAGGCGCACGTCGGCGCTGTGTCTCTCGAGCCAGGGCGCGATGCTCCCCAATCCCTCGAAGGGCGCGTGCTGTAGTACCTGGACCTTCATGTACCTGCAGCCCTCGGTTGTGGACTGGAGCATCGCGAGCCCGATGTCGCTGCCGCTCACGTACAGGCTCCGGAACGAAATGGAACACGGCCGCCGGGGTGGACCGGCGCAGCATCGACGCGGCGGCCGCCGCGAAGTCGTGCGTGATGCGGCGGTACTCCGGTTCCCCGGAGACCTGTGTCACCGAGATGCCGAGACAGTACAGGCAGGCGTCCACGCCGGCAAATGCCGCCAGGACGGAATCGAGCGCTACGGCCAGCGACGAAGATGAGCACCGTCACCGCGACACCCGTCGGGATGCCTCATCGAGGAGGCGTTCGATCACGGTCCTCGCCGTGTCCAGCGAATCGGTGACCGCATAGGCGATCGCGCGCGCGTCTGCGGCAGGCTCGGTCCGATCGGGCACCAGAATGACCCGCATCCCCGCCGCCACGGCCGCTCGAAGGCCGGGCTCCGAGTCCTCGAGCACGAGACAGTCGTCCGGACGCAGTCCCAGTCGTTCTGCCGTGAGCAGGAAGATGTCGGGATCGGGCTTGCCCCGGCTCACGTCATCGCCGCCGACGACGACCTCGAAGTAGCCGAGGACGCCCGCCCGGCGAAGCTTGTGCCTCGCGAGGGCGGCCGCCGTCGATGTCGCCACGGCCCGCGGCAGCCGTCGATCGTCGAGGAACCGGAGGAAGGGCTCGAGCCCGGGCTTGTGCGGGATGCCGCCGGCGTCGAGGGCCGCTTCATATCCCTGTCTGGCCGCCGACGCCAAGTCGTCGATCGGGCAGGCGTCACCGAACTCGCGCCGCAGCAGGTCGAGGGCGGCCGCGTGACCGAGTCCGATCATGCGGCCGTAGGTCGAAGGATCGAGATCGTACCCGAGATCGGCCGCAGCGGCCCGCCACGCGCCGAGCGAAATCGGCTCGGTATCGAGCATCAGCCCGTCCATGTCGAGGATGACCGCCAAGGCCGCTCCCGCCCTCAGGGCGACGGACACCTCGCGGATCTGCGCTGCATGCCGCGCCATGTGCGTTCCCACAAACGCGATCCACTCGTACATGTTCAGGGGCCCCAGGCCCGGATGAGGCCGGACGACCTCGCCAAGGGCCAGGCCGTCGCCTGACGCGAGAGCCGCCTTGAGGTCGCGACGCGCCTCGTCGAGCGCCGTCCGTGCGTCATCGACGGACAGG
>Ga0326597_10013839_pt1 | contig 10585 bp, 13 predicted proteins | sample RVTome_12_FD_203789 | JGI IMG/M metagenome (GOLD analysis project Ga0326597, IMG submission 203789) | Soil microbial communities from uranium-contaminated site in the Upper Colorado River Basin, Wyoming, United States - RVT100D185 | ecosystem: Environmental > Terrestrial > Soil > Contaminated >... | reverse complement strand
TGAATTCACCGACCCGGTCTCGCTCGCACTTCTCCTGCTTTCTTGGAGCTTCATGCGGCCAATTCCTCGTTTTGCGCGACGAACGCGCGCAGCAAATCGGTGACCGTAAGCACACCGACCAGTTCAGTCCCGTTGACCACGGGCAGCGAACTGATCCGGTAAGTTTCCAAGACCTTCGCCGCATCGATCAATGGCGCGTGAGGGGCGATCGTCATCGGATCGGCGGTCATCGCGGCGGTCACGGTTAGATTCTCCGTATAGCGGCGAATCTCGTCCTCGTCGCGAAACAGCGGATAGGCCGGCGCCACTTGGCGCACGTCGCGGTCGGTGACGATGCCGATCAGCCGGCCATCTTCCAGCACCGGCACCGACCTAATATCGCACCGGCGCAAGAGCTCGACGACCCTTTGCAACGAATCGTTCGGACCCACAGTCATCGGATCCGCTGTCATGCAGTCACCAACCGTAAGCGTCTTTGTCGGTTTCGCCATGGTTCACCCTGCTTCATTGTTTTCGCGCCGACTCCATGGCCGGCCACTCGGGATCGATCGCCTGGATCGCCTCCTCCCTGAGAGCCGAATAAGACTTAGCGAACTCCGGGTGGCAGCGCTCCATGTAAGTCTTGAGGATTTCCAGTTCGATTTTCATCGAGTCGATCGCCGAAGTGAGATCGAGTTTGGCATCCTTTAGCAAAGATGCCGTCGCTTCGATCTCCTTTTGCATCAGGTGAAATCTTTGCTCGATGTCTAATTCTTGCATCGGACACCTCCCCATATAATTGACTTCAAGAAACGCCCTGTCCCTGTAATCGGCGGAAAAACAACGCCTACGGTGTCAATAATCGCATAGAGTGTGCCACCCGAGCCGAGCCCATATGGCGCAAAACCCGACGAGACATCGCGTGAATATCGGCACGATTCGCGCCGCCGCGAAATTGACTATCGAACACCTGGCAGGTTTGCGAAAAGTACGCCGACAGAGAGGCTTTAACGATTGGAACTTTTTGAACGACTTGAACGGTTGGAACGATTTCAACCCACGGCGCCAACCGCGCCTTATCCTTCGATCCCAAGTTTCTCGATCTTCCGATAAAGCGTCGACAGACTGAGCCCCAACATTTCTGCGGCGCGGCTCTTATCGCCAGCGGTTTTCCCCAGGGTACGTTCGATGTGAGTTTTCTCGTAGAGTTCGATCGCTTTGGTCAGATTGTCCTCGGCGGTATATTCGCCGTCGCTCGCCGCCGAGCCATGACCCGGCAAATCGGCCGGCGCGATCCATTCGCCATTGCCGAGAATCATCGCCCGTTCGAGCACGTTGTCGAGCTCGCGAATATTGCCTTTCCAAGGCAGCGACATAAGAATCCGCATGGTCGCGCTGTCGACGCCCTTGTAGCTGGTTTTCATCTCCAGATTATGACGATGGATCAGATGTTCGACCAGCGCCGGCAAGTCTTCGAGCCGCCGGCGCAGCGGCGGGATGTCGATTTCGAAAACACACAGCCGATAGTAAAGATCTTCGCGAAAACGGCTCGCTTCGACCTCGGCTTTCAAGTCGCGATTGGACGCGGCGAGAATGCGCACATTGACTTTCACCGGCGTGGTCGAGCCTACCGCCAACACGGTTTTTTCTTCCAGCACGCGCAACAACTTGGGTTGCAAGCTCATCGGCAGCTCACCGATTTCGTCGAGAAAGATGGTGCCGCCGCGGGCGCGTTGAAACAATCCTTCTTGGGAATTCACCGCGCCGGTGAACGAGCCCTTGATGTGGCCGAACAGTTGGCTCTCCAATAAATTCTCGGGGATCGCGCTGCAATTGACCGGCAAAAACACGCTGTCCTTGCCTAGGCTGTTGGCGTGAATGGTCCTGGCGACCACTTCCTTGCCCACGCCGCTCTCACCGCTGATTAGAACGGTCGTCGGCGTCGGCGCGACTTTCGTGATCAGCTTGACGATTTCCTGCATCGCCGGACTTCGGCCGAGCGGGCGGTCCGGCGCGAAATGGCCGCTGACTTCGCGCCGTAGCAACTGGTTCTCCCACGCCAACCGCCGATGGCTCATGAGATTTTGAATCTTGCGCAGCACCTCCTCGAAGATCAGCGGCTTCAAAAGATAATCTTGAGCGCCGGTGCGAATCGCCTCGATGGCGGTCTCCACCGACGCGTGGGCGGTCATGAGAATCACGAGAGTCTGGGGCGAATACTCGCTGACATGCCTGAGCACCGCCATTCCGTCCGCTCCCGGCATCATTAGATCGGTCAGCACGACATCGAGATCGTGTTGATTGATCTTGGCAATCCCTGCATTGCCATCGGCCGCCTCGTGCACATCGTAGCCCTCGCCTCGCAATAGCTCGACGAGACTTTCCCGAGCGCTCTCTTGGTCTTCGACCACGAGTATGGAACCGCTTGAACTCATCTCGCAATGCTTCCCGCGAGTGGGAATTCGCCGTCAATTTTTCTCATTATTGCAACAAAAAATACGTTCACTCGCCAAATCCTTACATATTTCCTTATTGGAGCAATTCACAGGCCATGGCCCGGTGTGAGGATCGAATCAGCTCAACGGCAACGTGATCGAAAAAGTCGTGCCTTTTGCCATTTCACTATGGTAACGAACACTGCCGCCATGAGCCTTGATAATCTGGCGCACGATCATCATGCCGATGCCCGTGCCGAAAGACTTGGTAGTAAAGAACGGCTCGAAGATATCGACCTCAGGTGGAATGCCCGCACCGGTGTCCGAGATATCCAGAGTCACCGCGCCATCGGGTGTCGCTCCCTTGAATGATAGTTTGCCGCCGTGAGGCATGGCCTCCACGGCGTTCTTGGCAAGATTCAGAATCACCTGTTTCATCTTGTCGATGTCCACGGTGACCAGCGGCAGATCGGCTGAAAAAATCGATTCCACTTCGACTCCTTGATCGACATAGCGTGGCAACTCGATTTCGATCGCCTCGCGAACCAAGGCCGGCAGACTGATAGGTTGAAAAATGTAATTTTCTTTACGGGACAAAGAACGAAAATCCTGCAGCAGGGAATTCAATCGAGAAATCTCACTCTTAAGCCGCGCCACTGTCGAACTAACCTGATCGTCCGTTGACGCTGCCAGTTTGTTCAGCCGCTGTTCGAGCAATTGAATGGTCAGCGACATGCCGTTCAATGGATTGCCCAGCTCATGGCCGAACTTCGCCGCCATCGTGCCGATCGTCGCCAGCCGTTCGTTTTCTACGGCTTGCTCTTGCAGCTTCACTTTTTCCGAAATGTCCCGGATAAACGCCATGTATCTCACTTCTTCGCCCGAGGTGATCTCGGTCACCGACAGCTCGATGGGAAAAGTTTCGCCGTTCTTGCGCCGCGCCCTGAGGGTGCGGATGCGGCCGATGGCGCGCGGCTCACCGGTGCTTTCATAGCGCGCGATGTAAGCGTCATGCTCGGTGGCGTAGGGCTCCGCCATCAGCATGTTAACTTTTTTTTCCATGACTTCCGCTCGGCTATAGCCGAAGCTCCGCTCCGCCGCCGCATTGAACATGACGATCTGCCCCCGGCGGTCGATCGAGATGACTGCGTCTTGGATGGTTTCGATCAGGCTGTGCAACGAACGCTCCGCCTTTCGCTGTTCGGTGATATCGTGCATGATCACCTGCACTGCGGTGCCGCCTTCCCAAGCTAGCGGCGCCCCGACGGTTTCCACCTCAATCAGCGAACCATCTAGGCGGATGCGCCGTTGCATACTCGGCTCGTTGGCTGCGCCAGTATCCAACGCTTGTTGGTAGCGTCGCTCGACTTGCGCTCGCTCGGTTGGATGAATCAAGTCGAACGGCGAGCGCCCTAGCAGATCATTAAGTGACTGCGCGCCGAACAGTCGGAGCGCGGCATTGTTCGCGAATACAATCTGCTTATTGAAATTGACCAGGACAGCATCAGGGTTGAGTTCCACGAGAGTATGGTAGCGCTCCTCAGCAGCCTTGAGTTGAGTTTCGATCAAGCCACGGCGCGATAGTTCCATCTGGAGCGCGCTGGTGCGCTCCTCCACGCGAGCGCGCAGGCGCGCATCGCGAAACGCTAACAGATAGACAATGGCGCTCAGCAACAGGATGATCGCCATGCTACCAATGTCGAAGATTTGCAAATCACGGCGGATGGCGGCCTTCCATCCCGTGGTCGGAATAGCGGCAAGCTGCCAATGGTTATCGGGCAGGTCGACGCGATGGATCACCGGTTCGGACTCGAAAACCGCCGGCGCTCCGAAAAAGACCCGGCCGCGTGCGTCTTTCAGAGCTAGTTGCAAGGTTCGTTCTTGGGTAAGCCCCACCTCCGCCAAAACCGGTGGAATGTCGAGGACGACGTTGATCAGCCCCCAAAATTTGTCATCGCGAAAAATCGGCAGTCGGGCAACCGCGCCAAAGCCTCCGACGACTAGTTCGAAAGGCCCACTGACCACCATCTTGCGCGACTCGATAGCCCGTGCGACCGCTTCGCGAACCTCGTCGCGGGCATCGTTGACAAGATCGCGGCCGATAATTTCTTCATTGCCCAGCCGCGGATAAACATGAGCGACAACACCGCCGGGCGCGACGTTTAAGTTACGCACGCCGGCAACGCTTTCGCTTAGTCGGCGGGCGAAGGGCTCGAAATTCGCAATGAGATTCGCGATCGAATGGTTGTTGGTAGAAACAAATGCTTCGAGTCCGTAAATTAAGTCGAAGCGGCGGCGCAAATCGATGGTTAGCGCGTTGCCGTAAGGGTCGAGGTTGGCCAGCACCTCACCACGCGCTTCCACGAGCAGTGTCGTGCGGTACCAAAGATGACCGGCCCACCAGATTCCACTGAGCACAATAAGCGCGACCAGCGCCGCAGCGAAGGCTCTGCGCCGCGGGTCCGCGAAAAACCCCATACGGGAACTGTCATTGGATACCATCGAACCCGTCACCCAGCTTTTCTCGCACTGTTGAGAAACGATTTCAAACGCACGCCGTGTGATCACCGCGCGACGGCGCGACGACAATGCAATCAAGACTCGGAGTATCTCTCGCAAAGGCGCGAAGGCGCAAAGTTAATAAACTCCCCAACTCTTTTCCAAACTGAGCGCCTTTGCGAGACCATTATCCGAATCCGTCTGTGCTTGGCTGGAAAAAAATTCCCAACTACCGCGCGCCGTGACAGTAAACACAGGCGCCGGTGACCGGTCCGGCGACCAGGAAGTTCGGCGGCTCGCGCTCGATCGCTTCACGAGCGAATTTAATATCGCGCCGGAAGCTCGGTAGATTCATGTCGATGAGCGGATGATTGGTCGGCCAGCCGGACTGGTCGAGTTTCTCCGCCGCCTCTTCCATGGCCCTGAGGTGCGTGATGATTTCATCCCGCTGCCGCTGGGGCCCAGCGCTGGACTGAATCAGCCGGTTAAGCGCACGGGAATGAAAAGCCAATTGGCGCATGGTCAAGCGCACTTGGTCGCCCTCGATGTAACGAAACTCCGGCGGATAGGTATACTGGCGCACCTGGCGCGCGAAATCCGCGCAGCCAATCAGCTGAAGCGCGATCAGCGCTGCCAAAGCGAAACGGTAACTCATTGTCGTCTCCTGGAACCCGTGCGAATTCTAACTCCCACAAATTCTCTTCGCATTCTGCTTGCCAAAGCCACAAGTCCGGACGATTGACAATGGACTCGATTTTGCTGCGCTAGATACTTCAGCGGATCACCGCAATTAAGATTAGGAGAAATGGGAAACTCAAGCGATTTTCCTTCCCAGAGTCGAGAATGGACGATGACAGATCGAAAATTCACCTGGTAGCACCGTCGATACTGGTCGCGGAACGCGAGCCGATTTCGCGAGTCAGCCTGAGCGAGCTGCTCCGCGACGAGGGCTATCACGTCATTGAGGCAGCCGATAGCGTCGCAGCGGTCAGCCAGATTAGCGAGGGGCAAGCCGTCAAAATCATCCTTGCCGATCTGGAGATGCCGTCTTGGACCTCCATCATCAAGCACGCTCGTGTCAATCTGCCCGAATCCTCCATTCTCGGCATGGTTCGCTACGGCGCGCTGTCCAACGCCCTGGAAGCCCAGCAGCTCGGCGCCCACGCTTATCTGATCAAACCCTTATCTTTCAACGAGGTAAGTCAGTGGATTCAGCGCTGCCTCGCTGGACAGTCGCAGATCAAGACCTAGCCTCATTTTTTTTCGGTTAGTCGAATGAAGTATCTGCTGATTGTTCGCCGTTACGCACATTCCTCCCCTCCTTCGTCTGCTCCCCGTCGCGGGGGAAGGAAAGAGGTAGGCGTGCAGGGACCGCCCCTGTGACTCATCGCCCATTCGCGCTCAAAATATCACGAACCACAAGTCACGGGCACGCCTGCCGTCGCTGGCATGCACTTTGCGGCGTATTTCAGCAGGAGTGTGTGCAACCGGGAATAGCCGGAGGTGATTTATGGCAAGCGAGACTGAACTATTCTATCTAATTCTCCTGATCGTCTTGACCCTGATCATGCATTTCATTCTTTCCAAGAAAGGGCCGGGGCGCAACGGCGGGAAAAGTTAGGCTGCCCAAGCCTGGATCGACGATCCGCACCTAAAGTCTCAGGCTGGCGTTTGTCGACGCGCCACTCTTGCCGCGACGAATCGGCGGCAGGCCGCACCATCCGCCAGCGGACAATAGCGCCGGAGAATCTCATCCTTGCAACTGTAGCGGTACGGAAAGCGGTGCTGGTATGCCGAGTGGACGACGGTGCGCAGCTCGGAGGCCGAGAGTTCGATGGCGTTGCGCTCGTTCCATTCCAAGAGCTTGGCCTCGCTTTCCGCGGCGCTCAGTCCGAGCTGGCGCAGCTCGGAGGCGAGGCGGATCGCGCAATTATTGCGGTAGCCCGGCTCGATGTGGCTTTGCCAAATCGCCTGCGCCCCGGCGCAATGAAATTGAATTCGGTCGAGATCGGTGGGGCGCTGAAACCGATAAGGAAACGGTTTACGCGTCAGTGTCTTGAACTGGCGTTGCACGCGCTGGAATAGTTTCGCCGCCGCCGGATTTTCTCTTACCTCGACACGCGAGATCAAGCCGCTTTCATCGGTTAGTGTCAGGGGCCTTACCCGCTTGGCAAGCTCGCGAATCTGCGCTGCATCGAGCGCGCGCAATTCGTCGGCACTGACAAGAATTTTGCACAGCTTTGACTGCTCGTGGATCGTGTTGGGCAAGCGCAGCAAGCGCATGCGGTCTTTGATCGACAAGTCGACGGTGCCACGCAAGGGTTCCGGCAGTTCTTGGGCCAGGTGGCGGCGCAGCGAATCGAAGATCGCCGGCAGATGCTTCGACGGCGCGACCCGGCCAAAAATCCGGCTATCGAGCATCACGTGAAAGCCCTTGGCGCCGCTGAAATAAATTTGCCAGCCGGCCGGATCGAGCTGCCAATTCTCGAGAAAGAACCGGCTCAAAAGCCGGGCGGCTTCCAGTGCCGGGGTAAGCTCCGGATGATCGAGATCGATGGGCAGATACGGCGCGGCAACTTTACCCTCATAGCCAGAGACGCTCGGCGACCCCGATTGGGCGCTCATGTAAGTGAGCAACTCATCGGAAAATAAGAAATAGGTCGCGTAACAGCCGAAGCGCTTGAACGACTCGACCAGCCCCGGCAAGTCGTCGAGCCGCACGATGTGATTACGAAAGCCTTTCTGGAAATGCGCCGCGAAATCGACCAGCTGGAATTTCCTCATGGAATAATCATAACGCTGCCACGCGCTTCGGTGAAGAGTCGGCGCTATCTTTAGAGACCTTTGTGCCGCTGCGGTTCTCAGACTCATAGCTGATTTAAATGCAAATTTCGCTCCGGCTTCGATTCCGCCGATTCGCACTGTCGCAAACCGGGCGGTCTTTCTTTCTCAGTTGTGAAAATAACACACCTACCGTCGGCCAAATCCCAAGGTCATATGAGCCTTCGCGATACTCGTGAAGCTGGCATAAGTCCTGCACACTCTTGGTGTGTCGATAGGATCTTTCTGTTTGGGAGTGAAAGAACCGATTGGCCGGCTCCAAGTCAAGCAAGTGTTGAGGAACGGGAGGAAGCGGCATGCCTACGTACGAATTTCACTGCGAAAAGTGCGGCAAGAATTTTGAGCAAGTCTGGTCGCTGTCTGAATACGACAGACGGATCAAAAAGAAAAACAAATGTCCGTCCTGCGGCAGCACGAGAGTCATCAAGGCGATTTCCATGGTCCAGGTGAAGACATCGAAAAAGAGTTGATAGGGGGTCCAACCATGACGGTAACCGGCGCGACTTCAGGAGCTGAGAAAAACGTGGGCGCGGTCATGAGCACCGATCTGATGACGTTGCAGCTGACCGATACGCTTCGCCTGGCCGACGACATGATGAATCTCGCCCAGGTACGCCACTTTCCGGTTCTGGATGGCGACAAGCCCATTGGCATCGTCAATCAAGTCGATCTCTTGCACGCCTCCATGGCTTCGTTGGTGCAGCACCCCAAGGACCCACCCCGCGAGATATTAGGCGCCATCGCCATCAAAGATGTGATGAAACCGGTCATCGCCGTCACCTCAGTATCAACGATCCACGAAGCGGCGCGCCTGATGGTGGAACGGGACTGCGAATGTTTGCTCGTGATGGACGGAAGCCGTTTGGCCGGGCTCGTGACACGCACGGATTTGCTTCGGCACCTAGCAACACGATGAAGGAAACCAGGAGACTGCTATGCTTGTTGCCAACCGTATGACCCAAGAGCCGATTACCGCCGAGCCGGATGAGCTGCTGATCCGCGCCTCGCACAAAATGCAGTCCGGCGGGTTTCGCCGATTGCCGGTGGTGAGCGACGGCAAGCTCGTCGGCATCATCACCGAACGCGACTTGCGCGAACACCAGGGCCACCTCGAACACACCAAGATCAACGGCGTGATGACCGAAAAGCCGGTCACGGTGACCCCGGCGACGACACTCGAAAAGGCCGCCGAGATCATGCTGGAGCGCCAGTTCGGCGGCCTGCCGGTGGTCGCGGACGGGCGCCTGGTCGGCATCATCACCGCGAGCGATATTCTCACCGCCTTCCTCGACGTGATGGGCGCGTCCCACGGCGCCAGCACCAGGATCGATTTCGTGCTCGAAGGCGAAGAACATGGTTTTACCGAAGCGACGCGCCTGGTCGCGCGCGAAGGCGGCGAAGTCTTGAGCGTCGGTACTTATAGAGAGAAACTTGGCGAAAACCCCGTCTGCTACTTGCGTTTGCTGTCGGGCAATCCGGAAAACATCGCCCGCGCGCTTCGTGCGAGTGGCTTCAATGTCTTGGGCCTGCATAAGACGGGCGAGTGAAGGCGTCCGAGCCTCTTGAACGTTTTGAACGATTTGAACGGCGCGAACCCAGGACTCTCAGGAGGCAATCATGTCGCTACAAAGCTACTGTCGGAAACCGCTGATTCGGATCGCTCCGGACGCCAATGTCACCGAGGCCTGCCAGCTGATGGAACAAAACAACGTCGGCTGCCTGATCGCCGAGCGGGAAGGCAGGCTCTGCGGCATCGTCACCGACCGCGACATCGCGCTCAGGGTCGCCGGCGCCAAGCGCGATCCCGATCAGACATTGATCAAAGATATCATGACGCCCGACCCGGTCCGGATCTCGGTGGACAAGGATCTGCGTCAGCTCACGGCGATGATGCATGCCTATCACGTCCGGCGCGTGCCGATCGTCAACGGCTTCGATACCACTGTGGGCATCGTCACGCTCGACGACTTGATCGCTCAGTTAGGCGACGAAATGTCTGAGATCGGCAAGGCAATCTCGGAGGAATCCCCGCAAGGCAACGCGTAGAAGGAGACGCACGATGTCCTTACAAAGCTTTTGTTGCAAACGCGTCGTGACTATTTCGCCGGAAAGAAGCATCGCGGAAGCTTGCTGGCTCATGAAGGAGAAATACGTCGGCTGCTTAGTTGTCGAGAGCCAGGGCAAGCTTTGCGGCATTATTACGGACAGGGATATCGCCTTGCAAGTGACGGGGGAGGAGAAAGACCCACTGACGACGATGGTGCGAGAAATCATGACGAGCGATCCCGTACGAATCTCCGTCGACAAAGACCTGCCGGAGTTAGTGTCGCTCATGCATTCCCGTCATGTCCGGCGCGTGCCGATCGTCAACGAGACCGAACTCACGCTGGGCATTGTCACTCTCGACGATCTGATCGCGCTATTTGGCTACGAGATGTCGGAGCTCGGCAAGGCAATTTCGCAAGAACTTGCCCAGGGGGAACGCTTGGTTTCAAAAAGCGGAGAGGATTATGAACCAACTAGCGGTTAAGGAAAATCACTTCCATGAACTGGTCGCCATCCCCGTCGACGGCGTAAAACTAGAGGGCATGCTCGTGGTCCCGGAGCGCGCCAGAGGCGTCGTGCTGTTCGTGCACGGCAGCGGCAGCAGCCGGCTGAGCCCGAGAAATAATTTTGTCGCGGGCAAACTCAACGACGCGGGCTACGGCACTTTGCTCATGGACCTGCTGACCAAGCAGGAAGACGCGCAGTACGCAAACCGCTTCGACATCGATCTGCTGACTTGGCGGCTCGAGCGGGCGACGCAATGGCTCATGGAGCAGCCCCACTGC
>Ga0326597_10013838_pt1 | contig 10586 bp, 6 predicted proteins | sample RVTome_12_FD_203789 | JGI IMG/M metagenome (GOLD analysis project Ga0326597, IMG submission 203789) | Soil microbial communities from uranium-contaminated site in the Upper Colorado River Basin, Wyoming, United States - RVT100D185 | ecosystem: Environmental > Terrestrial > Soil > Contaminated >... | reverse complement strand
ACGTGGCGCTCACGCTCGTGTACGTCGTCGGTCTCGTCATGCTGCTGCGGCTGCCGCCCTCGCCCGTGCCCTCGACGCCGGTCCCGGCCGTCGAAGGCGGAGCGCGCGCGTCGGTCATCTCGGACCTCGCGAGCGGGCTCGCGTACGCGTGGCGTAACGGCGCGCTGCGCGGGTTGCTGCTCGTGACGCTGGCGATCAACCTGCTGGTGTTTCCGTACGTCACGCTCGTACCGGTGCTGGTGCGCGACGTCTTCGATGCCGGGCCGCTCGTGCTCGGGTTGACGAGTGGGATGGACGGCCTCGGATCGCTGCTGGGGACGGCGCTGATCCTCGCGTTCGGGGTGCGGCGGGGCTTCGGGCGGCTGTTCATCGGCGGATCGCTGCTCGCGGCCCTCGGTGCGCTGGCGCTCGGGCTCGTGCCGACGTGGTGGCTGGCGGCACCGGTGCTCGTCGTGACGGGCTTCGGCGTCGCCGGCTTCGCGACGATGCAGACGACGATCGCGACCACGACCGCCGAGCCGCACATGCGTGGGCGGGCGATGGGCGCGGTCTCGCTCGCGATCGGGATGCTGCCGATCGGGATGTTCTATGTCGGCTTCATGGCCGACCGCTTCGGAACGTCCGAGGCGCTGGCGGTGCACGCCTCGATCGGTGTGGTGCTGATCGCCCTCGTCGCCGCGGTGCAGCCCGATCTGCGGCGCGCGTAGGCTGTCGCGTCGAAGGCTAGGTGCAGCGGGTGAAGATCGGCGTGTAGGCCGGCACGACCGTCGGGAAGGCGGCCGTCCACCTCGCGTTCACGGTGCCGGGTGCACCATCGATGTGGGCGAGCCACGCGCCGCCGACGATGCTCGAGACCGTGCAGCCCGCGCCGCCGGCCGCGCGCATCGAGGCGAGCAGGTTTGCCGTCGGGAGCGGCGCGAGCGTCGCGACGAGGCTCGCGCCGCGGGCGTTGAAGCCCGAGAGCGAGGAGGCGTCGCCGCTCGCGACCTCGGTCTGCGTCTGCGGCACGAACGAAACGTTGCCGCTGGATGCGCTGTTCGTCGAGCGGAAGGTCCGCCCCGAGTAGGCGTCCGCGGCGGTCGTCGGCGTCAGCTGGACGCCCTCGATCGCGTACGCGCCGGCGAGCGGCACGGTGCTGCCGAAGTCGCGCGTCGAGCCGTAGTGCGCGGCGATGTGGATGTGCGCGAGGCCGTTGTTGTTCGCCTGCCCCGCCGGCGCGACCGTCGCGATGCGCTGACCGCGAGCGACGGGGGTGCCTCGTTCGAGGCCGGGGAGCGGGAAGACGTGGCAGAGCAGGATGCTGACCGCGGCGTCGTCGCGGACGCTCAGGCAGTCCTCCGCCGTGTACCGAATCGTGCCGTCGACGGGGGAGAGCACCGGCGTGCCGGCCGTCTCGGCGTCGTCGCGGACGACATCGATGGCGTAGGGGTCGGTGCCGGTGTGGGATGCGGTGTTGTAGCCGGAGGCGATGTGCCACGTGCTGCCCGCCGGCGCGGGGAACGACAGCCCGCTCGCGCCCTCGGCCGGCGCGGGCGCGGCCTCGAAGGCCACGACGCCGGAGGCGAGCGCGACGAGCAGCATCAGCAGGGACGCGCGTCGCGCCCGCAGCAGTCCCATGCTCGATCATCGGGATCGCCGCCCGGCGGCCTGAAGCACCGAGGCGCGTAAGAAACGTCGACGTTCCATCGGCACGCCGTAGCCGAGTGGGCGCCGTCCGCTAGACTCGGACTCGCCGAGCCGGGTGCGTGTGGAGAGGGCGACGATGCGTCGAATCACGATTGGGGTGAACTGGCAGGGGCCGTTCGATCGCGACGCGATCATCGCCGACGGGAAAGCCGCCGACGAAGCGGGCGTGCACCTGCTCACGATCGCCGAGGCGTGGGGCCGCGACGCATTCACGACGCTGGCGCTGCTGGCCTACGAGACGAAGCACATCAACCTCGGCACCTCGATCATCAACATCTTCTCGCGGACGCCTGGCGCGCTCGCTCAGCACTTCACCACCCTCGACGCGTTGTCCAACGGGCGGATGATGATCGGCCTCGGGACCTCGGGGCCGCAGGTGATCGAGCATTTCCACGGGATGCCGTTCGACCGCCCGATCACGCGGATGCGGGAGTACATCGAGATCATCAACATGCTCACCGCCGGCGAGCCGCTGCACTACGACGGCAAGATCTTCAAGATGGACCGTGGCTTCACGCTGCGCGACTACCAGCCGACGGCCATTCGCAATCACATCCCGATCTTCGTCGGCGCGATGGGGCCCCGTTCGGTGCGCCTTACCGCCGAGCTCGCCGACGGCTGGCTGCCCGGCCGCACGCCTCGCGAGCAGTGGGCGCAGCAGCTGAAGGACTTCCGTGCCCTCGTCGCCGGCTACGGCCGCGATCCCGAGAGCGTGGAGGTCGAGGCGCCGGGCTCGGCGCGCGTGACCTCGAACCCCGAGGCCGCCTACGACGCGGCGAGACGGCAGACGGCGTTCTACATGGCGAAGATGGGCGACCTCCACTACGGCAACTTCAAGGACATCGGCCTCGGTGAGGTCGCCGATGCCGTGCGTGTCGCGTGGCGGGACGGCGGCTCGGCCGCGGCGTACGCCGCCGTGCCCGACGACGTGATCCAGTCGCTGGGCTACGCCGGTCCCGTCGAGGGCTGCATCGAGTGGATGGAGGCGCAGCGCGACGCTGGCTACTCGTTGCATTCGGTGGGGATCGACGAGCAGGACCCGAAGAAGCGCGCGGAGATCTATCGGAAGCTCGTCGGCTAGCCTCGGCGGTCGGGGACTCGACTGACGAGCGGAGGACCGATGCCCGACGACCTGACCGCACTCCTCGCGGAGCTGACCGACGCCTATGGCCCGACGGGCTCCGAGTCCGCCGTGCGCGCCGTGATGCGTCGCGAGCTGGGGCCGCTGAGCGACGGCCTCGAGACCGACGGGCTCGGCTCGTTGATCGCCACGGCGCGGGGCAGCGAGGAGCGGCCGCGGATCATGCTCGCCGCGCACATGGACGAGCTCGGGCTGCTCGTGCGGCGCATCACGGACGAGGGGTATCTGAAGTTCCAGACGCTGGGCGGCTGGCTCGACCAGGCGTTGATCAATCAGCGCTGGCGGGTGCTGACGCGCGGTGGTCCCGTCCTCGGCGTGACGGGCATCAAGACGGTGCACGTCATGACGGCGGAGTCCCGAGGGCAGGTCTTCAAGCACGACGACATCTTCATCGACGTGGGGGCGACGAGCCGCGACGATGCCGAGGAACGCCTCGGGATTCGCGTAGGCGACGCCGTGGCGCCGGACAGCAACTTCGAGGAGCTCGCCGGTGGCGAGCGCTTCGTCGCGAAGGCGTGGGACGACCGCGTCGGCCTCGCGGTCATGATCCTCGCGCTGCGCGAGCTGCGCGCCGGCGGTCACCCGAACACCGTGAGCGCCGTCGCGACGGTCCAGGAGGAGGTGGGGCTCCGAGGCGCGCAGACCTCGGTGCACCACGTCGACCCCGACGTCGGCATCAGCATCGAGTCGGGCGTGGCCTCGGACTATCCGGGCGTCACGCAGGACGAGGCGCAGGAGAAGCTGGGCGGCGGGCCGGCGCTGTTCCTCCACGACTCCTCGATGCTGCCGAACGCGAAGCTGCGCGACCTCTTCACGGATGTCGCCTCGAGCGCCGAGATCCCGCTGCAGCTCACCGTGCTCGCCGGGTACGGGGAGGACGGATCGGCGATCCAGCGGTCGAGGTCGGGCGTGCCGACGATCAACGTCGCGGTGCCGACGCGGTACCTCCACAGCCACAACGGCATCGTGGCGCGTGCCGACATCGAGCGCACGGCGCGGCTGATCGCGGAGACGGTGCGTCGCCTCGATCGTGCGACCGTCGACGAGATCCGCGCCTTCGACTGACTTGTGATGCCTGCGGGATTGCACGTAGGGTGGACCTGAGGGGATTCCCTGATGCCTGGGGTAGGCATTCCCCATACGTTGACGGCGGCGGGATCGACTCCTCGAAGGAGGACCAGATGGACGAACGAGAAGTAGGACGCCGCATTCGCGACGGTCTGACGGGCACGATTCGCGGGACGGGCGAGGTCGGTGAGGCCGCGGTGGGCACCGTATCCGCGCTGATTCAGCGCACGTTCAAGGAGGCCGAGGCCAGCGGTGGGACAGCCGGCAACCTGGCGATCGGTGCGGTGCGCGGCGCCGTGAGCGCCGCCGGCGGGCTCGTGGGCCTCACGGCGATCACCGCGTCCGAGGGCATCACCTCGGTGGTCGACGCCTCCTCGAAGGTAGCGGCCTCCGTGGGCAACGCGGCCAAGGGTGCGGTCATCGGCGCCGTGCGCGGCTCGTCCGAGGCAGGCCTCGAGACGCTCGAGGCGATCGGCCTCACCAGCCGCGGCGCGGTCGGTGAGGCCTCGGCGGTGGGGGCGGATATCACCGCCGCTGCCGTGGGCGCCGTCGAGGGCGCAATCGAGATCGCGAAGGAGACGACGGTGAGCGCCGAGGACGCCGCATCGGCGGCGGCCACGGGCGCGATCGAGGCCGCGTCGAAGATCAGCAACGAGGCGGCGTATCGCGTGCGGCAGGCCGTCGAGGGCACGATCCGCGGCGTCAAGGTCGTGGCGAAGACGGCCGTCGGCAAGGACGTGCCGTCCGAGCCGACGCCGCCGGATCCCAGCAACCTGAACTAACCCGACACGCAGAGTGGTCGGGTGGGGGGGGGCGGACAGCTGTCCGGCCCCCCCCTTGCGTGCGCCCTCGTTACCCGGTGGGTTCGAGGAGGGCGACCGGGAAGCGGCCGAGCAGCTCCGCGAGCGGCAGCGTGACGATGCCGCCGGCGATCGAGGTGGCGACCTCGACGCCGGTGATGGCGTCGCGGTAGCGCCCGGCCGCGAGGGCGCCTCGGAGCTCGAGGGTGGTGTCGCCCCAGTCCGGCGCCCAGAGCGGGCCCTCGGTGGCGTCGGGCGTGAGCGATGCGACGAGGCGCGGCGTGACCGCGATCGCGGCGCGGTCCTGGAGGTGGCGCGCGAGGGCGACGACGTGCGCGGCCCGCGCCCCTCGGGCCTCGAGCGGCACGTACTCGCCTTCGACGAACAGCGGGTCGAGCGCGCGGCGGCGATCGAGCATGCGCGCCAGCACGAGGTGCTTCACTTCGCCGTTCGCCCACTCCTCGAGGAGCCGCCCCGGGTCGATCCCGGCGGCCTGCATGGTGTCCAGGAAGGCGTCCCGCGCCTCGAAGTCCACGGGCCGGCGGTTGTCCGGGTCGACGAGCGAGAGGTCCCAGCGCTCGCCACCCTGGTACGTGTCTGGTACGCCGGGCGCCGCGATACGCAGCACGACCATCGCCAGCGAGTTGATCGCGCCGAGCCGTGCCGTGCGGTGTGCGAACCCCGCGATGTCCTCGAGGAATGGACGGCTCATCGAGGCATCCAGGATTCGTTCGATGGAGGCGGTCAGATTGGCCTCGTAGGCCTCGTCGGGTCCGATCCACCTCGAGCGCTCGCCGCCCTCGCGGAGCGCTTTGATGGCGTAGGCGACGATGCGGTCGGCGAAGTCGGCGTCGAGGTCGGCAGCGCGCGCGCGCGGCGGCCACGCGCCGAGCAGCGTCTGGTACAGCAGGTACTCGTCGTGGCGTGCGATCGCCGTCTCGCCACCGCCGTTCAGGGCAGACCAGCGCTCGAGCGCGGAAGCCCAGTCGGTCGGAAGCTCCGAGATCGCATCGATGCGTGCGCGCGCATCGGCGCCGCGCTTGTGGTCGTGGGTGGCGGTCACGGTCATCGAGGTGGGCCAGTCGCGTCGCCGCGCCTCGTTGGCCGCGTGGAGCGCCTCGACGCTGACGCCGAAGTGATCGGGCTCGCCGCCGACGGCGTTGAGGGAGGCGAGCGGGAAGTAGCGGTAGAAGGCGCTGTCCTCGATGCCCTTGGCGGCGACGGCCGGCATCAGTTGCTGCAGCGTGAGGACGGGCTCGCGTGCGGGGCCGGCGGGCGGCGTCGCGAGGAGCGCGCGCACGGCCTCGAGCGCGCGGGCATCCAGGGGACCGGCGTGCGCACTCGCGGCCTCGATCGCCGCATCGATCACGCGCGGCGCGTCCGGGTCGAGCGCGCCGGCGGTGTGGTAGGTGCGGTAGACCGGCATTGAGGCGACGATGGCGCGCACCGCCTCGTCGACGGCGGCCGCATCGATGCCCTCGAGGGCGCTCGCGGCGGCGTCGCGCAGGCGCTCGAGCGTGACCTCGAAGCGGCCGGCGAGCGGCCCCTCGATGACCGCGCGCCGTGAGGCGTAGGTGATCGTCGAGTACGCCTCGTCGCGCCCGGTGACCGATCGGTAGGCCTCGAGGATCGCGGCCTCGTGCTCGCGGGCCACGAAGGCGCCGTTGAGCTCGTTGAGGAAGTCGTAGCCGGTGGTGCCGTCGGTCGCCCAGTCGCCGGGCAGCCGCTCGTCGTGGGCGAGGATCTTCTCGACGACGACGTAGAGTTCGTCGCCCGCGGCGGCGCGCAGCCGTTCGAGGTACGCCGCCGGATCGGCCAGGCCGTCGATGTGGTCGACGCGCAGCCCCGTGATCGCGCCCTCGCGCACCAGCCTCAAGATCAGCTCGTGCGTGCGATCGAAGACTGCGGGATCCTCCTGGCGCACGCCGGCGAGGGTGTCGATCTCGAAGAAGCGGCGGTAGTTGATGCGCGGCTTGCCCTCGCGCCAGAACTGGAGGCGGTAATGCTGGGCCTCGAGGAGCCGCCGCCACGCGTCGACGCCGGCGGGCGAGGTGCGGCGGGCGTTCCAGGCGTTGAGGTCGGGCGTCGCGCCGAGGACGGCCTCGACGGAGCCGGGGGCGAGCGGGAGGCGCCGCTCGAAGTAGCGTGCGCACGCGCTTCGGTCGTCGGCCTCGAGGGTGAGCTCGCCGCGGGCGAGCACGGCGCCGAGCCGGTCGCCGAGGATCGCGACGAGCACGCGGCCTCGCAGGTCCGGGTCGGGCACCGCCCAGTCGATATCGAAGACAGGCGCGTAGGGCGACGCCTGACCGAGGCGCAGCACGTCCTCCCACCAGGGGTTGGCGCCGTCCGCGATCCCCATGTGGTTCGGGACGATGTCGACGATAAGGCCGAGATCGAGGCGTCGCAGTTCCTCGATCATCCGCTGGAACGCGGCCTCGCCCCCGAGCTTGGCGCTCAACGAGGTGGGGTCGATCACGTCGTATCCGTGCGTGCTGCCGGGCGCCGCCTGCAGGATCGGCGACACGTACACGTCGCTGATCCCGAGTCGTGCGAGGTACGCTGCCTGTTCGCGCACCGCGTCGAAGCCGAAGTCGGCGTGGAGCTGCAGGCGGTAGGTCGCGCGCGGGACGCGACGGCGCCTCGGTCGATCGGTCGTCATCGGGAGTTCGTCATCACGGCGTCGGGCTAGCGCCCGACCGAGCGAAGGAGCACCGCGCCGGGTCGCGCGAAGCGCACGTGTGCGCGTGCCGCCTGGAGGTGGACCTCGGGCGGCCGTGGGTCCGTGGCGTAGGGCGCGTCCTCGGAGGTGAGCGCGACCTCCCACGGGCCGCCCTCGAGGTCGATCTCGACCGTCGAGGCGCCTCGCAGGCAGGCGACGACCGCGCAGGCGTTCGCGCCGGTGCGTCGCGTGAGCAGCACGGTGTCCTCGTCTGCGGCGATGGCGTGCTGGTGCGCCTCGGGCGTCCATCGGAGCGCGGGCTCGGAGCGTCGCAGGGCGATCAGGGCGCGATAGAAACGCAGCATGGAGGCGTGCGGCTCGAGGTCGCGCTCGTCCCAGCGGAGGCGGCTGCGCTCGAAGGTCTCGAGGGCCTGCGGGTCGGGGATGGTCTCGCGCACGGTGGGGTCGGCGAAGGCAGTCCATGCCTCGAACTCACGACGGCGGCCCGCGGTGACGAGGTGGCCGAGCTCCTCGTTGTGGTCGCTGAAGAAGAGGAAGGGCGCGCTCGCCCCCCACTCCTGGCCCATGAAGAGCATCGGCGTCATCGCCGAGGTGAGCAGCAGCGCCGATGCGGCGCGATAGGCCTCGATCGATGCCTCGTGGTGCAGCCGCTCGCCGAACGCGCGGTTGCCGACCTGATCGTGGTTCTGGATGCAGTGCCCGAAGCGCGGCAGCGGGATGCCTGAGGGGTCGGTGCCTCGAGGGCGCCCGAGGAAGGTCGAGTGCTGGCCGGTGTAGAGCCACCCCTGGGTCAGCGCGCGGGCGATCTCGGCGGTCGTGCCCTGGTAGTCCTCGTAGTAGCCCTCGTGGTCGCCGGCCAGGAGGCGGCGGACCTCGTGGTGGAAGTCGTCGGCGAGCACCTCGTCGAAGCCGTAGCCACCCGCCTCGGGGTCGCGAATGATCGGCGCGAAGTTCCTCGAGTCCTCGGCGATCAGCAGGGGGCTCACCCCCGGCCGCGCGCCCGCTCGCACGCGGCGCGCCCACTCATCGAGGAAGTGGACGGGGCCGTCGTCGATCAGTTGGTTCGTGGCGTCGAGGCGGAAGCCGTCGAGGTGGTACTCGTGCAGCCAGTGCAGCGCGACCTCGACGAAGTAGTCGCGCACGGCGGTGCTGCCCGGCCCATCGAGGTTGATGGCGGCGCCCCACGGCGTGTGGTGCGCCTCGTTGAAGTAGCGCCTCGAGAACGCGCCCTGGTAGGCGCCGTCCGGACCGAGGTGGTTGTAGACCACATCGAGGATCACGGCGAGGCCCAACGCGTGCGCGCGATCGACGAGCGCTCGGAGCTCGTCGGGGGTGCCGTAGCAGCGCGCGGGCGCCATCGGCGCGACGCCGTCGTAGCCCCAGCCTCGATCGCCGGCGAAGTCCGCGAGCGGCATCAGCTGCACGGCCGTGACGCCGAGGTCGACCAGCGCGTCGAGGGCGGCGGCCGTCGAGACGTACGTGCCCTGCGGCGTGAAGGTGCCGACGTGCAGCTCGTATCGCACGACGCCATCGGGTGCGAGACCGCGCCAGTCCTCGTCGTGCCATTCGAAGGTTGAGGGGTCGACGACGGCGGAGGCGCCGTGCACGCCGTCGGGCTGGGACCTCGCCGCGGGGTCGGGGAACGCCGGCTCGCCGTCGAGGACGTAGCGATAGCGCGCACCGGCGCCGATGCCGTCGACGCCGCCGCCGAAGAAGCCGTCGCCCTCGGCGTCGAGGGGGCGATCGCCGGCGTGCTCGGGTGGCGCCTCGATGCGGACGGCGACGCTCGAGGCGTTCGTCGCCCACACCCGGAATCGCACGCCACTGCCGTCGATCGAGGCACCGAGGCTCGGCTCGTACGTCGAGCCGTTCACCGTCGCGCTCGCGGCGGTGCGCCCACCGTCAGCTCGAGTGAGACCTGGAAGGTTTCGCCCGCGGCGAGGCGGACCGGCCAGCTGAGGAGGCAGGTGAGCGCCTGCTGGTTCTGCTCGAGGCCGCGCTCGGAGCGCGAGACGGTCATCAGCGGCCGCGCATCGAGGTCCGCAGGAACGCTCGAAGTGACACGCGCCGCGATCTTCGGGTCGTCGAGGACGACGGCGTAGCCCTCGACGCCGCGAGCCGCGCCGCCCCGCTGCAGGTCGAGGGTCTGCGCGCCCGCCTCGAGGCGGCCGGTGAGGTGCTCGGGGAAGCAGATGCCGAAGTTCGCCTCGGTGGCGAAGCGGGCGACGACCGTGCCCTCGAGGCCCGTGAGGCGGTACGAGGCGTGGACGGCGCCGCCCTCGCCGGCGACCGTGACGGTCTTCTCGATGCGGACGCGGCCGCCGGGGGCGTTCCCGTCCCGTGACAGCTCGATGTGTGCGACCCCGCCTCGAGTGCTGGCGCGCATGGCGTAGACGTGCCCGGCGAAGTCACCGAGGTCCTCGATGTCGGTTCGGCGGCCGGGGGGCGCGCCCGGCGCGAGGAAGCGGTCGACGAGGATGCCTCGACGGCCGCGGTCGGGCGGGTACGGCGGGTCGTCGGGGTCGTGGTAGACCTCGAGGCGTCGGGCGATCGTGTCGGCGAGGTTCACCGCCCGCCGGCGGTCGGAGAGCTCGACGATCGAACCGCCGTCGGCGGGCGCCACGCTGACCACGAGGCTGTCGTTGGTGACGAGCGCCTCGTCGTAGCCGTCGGCGTCGAGGTCGAAGACGCGGAGGAGGCGTCGACGCTCGCCGGCTGCCTCGAGGGCGTTCTCGGCTCGTAGCAATGCGCGGAACACCTGTTGTCGGAGCAGCGGGAGGTACGTGCCGCCGAACCAGCCGTGCCAGTAGGGGCAGTTGGCCTGCGCGCGCCAGAGCTGGCGCACGGCCTCGGGCGGCGCATCGAGCTGCTTCGTCACGGTCGCCGGTCGGTGTATCGCGGCGACCCGGTTGCTGACGTCGAGCATGCGCTTGTGGAAGTAGTTCGCCTCGGGGTACTTCGAGAGGTACTGGAAGTAAAGGCCGGAGCGCACAAAGGGCGCGGTGCGCTGCCAGAGTCCGGCCTGCTCGAGTGCCTTGCGCGTCGAGGCGAGTTCGCGCTGGGCCGTCGGGGTCATCGACCAATTCAGCATCTCGGGGTAACTGCCGTCGGGGAGGTAGACGCGGGGTCCAGGCGACTCCTCGGCGAGCGCCTCGCCGAGGGGCACGACCTCGACGTCGCGGGCAGCGAGCAGGCCCTCGAAGAACTCGCG
>Ga0326597_10013837_pt1 | contig 10586 bp, 7 predicted proteins | sample RVTome_12_FD_203789 | JGI IMG/M metagenome (GOLD analysis project Ga0326597, IMG submission 203789) | Soil microbial communities from uranium-contaminated site in the Upper Colorado River Basin, Wyoming, United States - RVT100D185 | ecosystem: Environmental > Terrestrial > Soil > Contaminated >... | reverse complement strand
AACGGCCGCCTGGCCGAAGAGATAAGTCAAAACGTCGCCGGGAAGGACCGCCGCACGGCAATGGAATGGGCCCAGAGAAGATTCGGGCCGGCGTGGAACGCCGATGAGGCCGCGCAGTCCGACGGAGACCTGGACGGCGTCCTGTTTAGACAGGGCCGGGAAATGCTCCGTTGGGAACTCACTCGTCTCGAACACGCCGTTCTGCTCCGAATCTACGATCTCGCCTGGAAGGACCACCTCCTCGAGATGGATCACCTCAAGGACGCGATAATGCAGCGCCCGCTAGGCGGCGACCAAACCCATCCGCAGAGCCAATACGCAATCGAAGGCCGCGACCTGTTCTCCCAAATGTGGGCCCGAATCGCGGGCCGCGTCACCGACATAATCTTCAAAGTACGGGCGGCCGCAACGGATGCGAGCGCCGGGGTCGGAAAGACCGGTCCAATCAGACTCGCGATGAGTCACGCCGACTCGACCGGCACCGGGTTTTCCGGCGCCGCAGCCGACCACGCCGCCGCCATGCGCGCCCAGGGCGTCGAGGGCAAGGTCGAGACCATCCGCCGCGAGACTCCCAAGGTCGGCCGCAATGAGCCCTGCCCCTGCGGCAGCGGAAAAAAATACAAACAGTGCCACGGGAAAGGACAATAGAAATTGCCGGCTTTGGTTCGCCTGCGGTTGGTTGTTTGGAATCCTCCGAAATACGCATCCCACACTCACTGTTTGGCAGCGCAGATACGGATTTCCAAGGCGGGTTGCCGCCTTATTGAATGCAAGTTGGGAGCCACTTCGTCGTGACACGGGAGAGCCTTAGGCGAGTGATGGAAGTATTGCACGACGGAGGCGTGCGGTTTCTGGTCTCCGGAGGACTGGCCGTCAACGCCCACGGATTGCTCCGCTTCACCGCCGACGTGGATATCGTGGTCCAGTTAGTTCCTGAGAATATCCACAAGACTTTCGCGGCACTGAGCACGATTGGCTATCGCCCGATCGTACCCGTCACTCCGGAAGGGTTCGCAGATGCAAATACGCGCGAGCGGTGGATCACCGAAAAGGGCATGCGCGTGCTCCAGTTCCGTAGCGACGAACACAGGACGGTTCCCGTGGACGTGTTCGTTGAAGAGCCGTTTCCATTTGATGAGGAATACCAACGATCGCTCCGGAAAGCCCTGGCAAAGGACATCACCATTCATTTCGTCTCCCTCGAAACTCTGATACGAATGAAGTTGCAGGCCGGCAGACCGCAGGACCTCGCCGACGTCGATGCGCTGAAATCAGGGGATGATAAGGCATGAATCCGCAGCATGAAGACGAAATCGACTGGGAGGCCACGACCTGGGACGGCAGCCGGCGCAGGCAGATAGAGCACTGGGCCCGGTTGTCTCTCGATGAGATCTTCGCTGCCCAGGAAGACATGGCCGAATTCGCCGCGCAACTTCACTCGCTCGCCGACGAGGACAACCCGCGCGACGTTCCTCGACCTGGCAAATGCTGATTCCGGGTTGGCAATTTTCCATCGATGTCGGCGGCACCTTCACCGACGTCGTCGCCCGCCGGCCGGACGGCACAGTCATTCCCTCACGGTGACGCGCTACGCAACTCGCCTTGTGCAGAAAAGAGGTAACTAAACGGGTGGTCCCGCTGCAGACTTGTGATCTCTCTTCGGCTTCTGAATCCTGCAATGGTCACGCTCACCGCAGCAGCCGCGCCTCCGAGCGTGATTCCACCCACACTCGATCCGACCATGCTAATCAGGCAGGCCTGCGCAATGTCAAAGATGCAGAGGCCGAAGCCAATGCTATGCTCCGCAAACTTTGCTTTTAACTCTTCCGCGCCGGGGCCAATCTCCTCGTCCACGATTCGCCGAATTTCGTGCTCGAAGTGCTTCGGATCTTTGATCGCCGCCGTTTCTCGCGCCAACTTGCGAATCGCGCGTCGATACCGCTCAAGCTCACCACGATGACGTTCACGGAACGTGACAAGGGAGCGCAATGGCGTGGCTGGATCAATCTGAATTGCTCGGACAGATAGCCGTGCGAGTTGCGATTCAGCCTGTTGAAGTGATGGCGGGGGCGACTCGTCCACATACCTGTCCACCACTACATCGTGGCTTAACTGGTCATCGGTTATCGGGGTCGTGCCATCGGCCTCACTGATGACTGTAGCCAAGCGGGACATATACGCGCCACCGAAGCCATTTGTCACTCGCAGGAAACCGTTAGGATCCTCGGCTTTCTTTGAGAACAGCGCACTTCGGACTCTCTCGGAGAGCTTATCTGGATGAAGTCGTGGGAGCTTGTCGCGGTGAAGCTGCAAGTTCTTTATAGCACCTTCGGCGGTGTCTTTGATCGCGCTGTTGTGCGCGTCGGCCAGAAACTCCTCTCCGGTCTTAATTACCTCCGGTGCATCTGGAGTAACATAGCGTTGGCGCAACAGGCCTACGTCAAACGCCTCCTTCGATACAGGGTTGTGATAGGGATCTTTAATCGACTTGGGCACTATCGTACGAATCTCATCCCAGTAGAGAACGCACGTTCTCAGCAGGCGCGCATCAGCCAAGTCGATAAACGGGTGGTAAATTGCTGTCTCAGTCATTGAAGCATCCTTGTCTTTCGCTGCGAACCTCAATCTTGCCTGGTCAGGGAGATACGCTCACGTTTATCGGCCACCCTAGAGGGGTCCCCTCGACGGTTATCGGGGTCGTGCCATCCGCCTCGACCGGAATCGCATTCCAGGTCGCCAACGTGCCCTTCTTAATCTCGGCAAGCCGAACCGGAATCGGCTCCCACTCCGCATATGCAGGCTTTTCGATTCCCACGAGGCGAACAGCGATTGGTTTGTCTCTCGATGACCTGCCACCGAAGTGTCCACTCTCTTGTTCTTGCATCGTCTTGATGGGCAGTGCATTTTCTATGTCGGAGGCGATGCTGACAATCTCCACCTGCATTCGCTTCGGTGCGCTTGTGTCACGCGTAAACCATACGCCTAGCTTCCCCTCGTCAGTCCACTCCGTCGCATAAGCCGATCTCTTCTTGAACATGAGTTTACAAGGTATGGGCGTGTCAAGCTGCGACGCAACCCCCACGATTTCCACCTTTGCCGGACTTGCGTCCGTCGTACTCAAGCGGAAACTAAGGTAAATGACGCACGCGGCAATCACCGTCAAGCACAGATTTGCGTACGTCCTAGGTCCTTCCATCTTGCTGATTTCTGACACTCTTCGACCCTTTCATTGTTGAGGCCCGTATTCGTGGGAGTCGTGTCCCGCTTCTCGTACTCGGATCGGTCGGTCCGCAATCGGTCACATCCTATATGTCGAGCGGATTGTACCTCGTACACACATTCTACACGGCGGTAACAGCGCGTCAAAGCCCAGCCTACTCCAGCTGGCTCGGCACCGATTCAGTGCCAGAATCTGAATCGCCCGGTTGCCAGAGCCCTCGCGAACCTGAATAATGCGATTAGCATACAGAACAAGAGATCACAATAACGGCAAGAAACTGTGTATCATGGCGCCAGCTGGAAGTTCGCGATCGACGTCGGCGGGACGTTTACCGACGTCGTCGCCCGCACGCCCGAAGGCACGCTCATCACACACAAGGTGCTCAGTTCCGGAGTGGTTCGGGGCGTAGCGGAGCCCGGCGGCTCGCCGTCGTGCCTGCGCGACGGCCGGCGAATCGGCGATCCAAAGGGCTTCTGGAACGGGTTCGAGCTGACGGTTCTCACCGCCGAGCCGGACTCCGAGCATCACGACGACCACCGCGCGCAAATCGTCGGATTCGATCCCGCCGACGGCCGCCTGCACCTCGACCGCCAATTGGCCGCGTTGTGCAGGAACAGTGGGCGCGGAGGGCTCCCTTACGAGCTGCGCGGGCCATACAAGGCGCCCGTACTGGCCATACGTTTCCTCATGCGGCTCGCGCCCGATGAGCCCGTCGGACCGATCACCGTTCGCCTCGGCACGACTCGCGCCACCAACGCCCTTCTGGAGCGAAAAGGGGCCAAGGTCGCCTTCGTGACCACCAAGGGTTTCGGCGACATCCTGAAGATCGGCTACCAGGACCGCCCCGATCTCTTCAAGTTGCACATACAGAAGCGCGACGAGCTGGCCACCTCCGTCGTCGAGATCGATGAGCGCATGAGCGCCGCGGGCGAGGTCCTCAAAGCCCCTGACGAGCACTTGATACGTGAACAGCTCACCGCCCTGCGCGGCCGCAACGGCAGCGCCGAGGCCGTCGCGATATGCTTGCTTCATTCTCACGTAAACCCCGCGCACGAACACATCGTGGCCGATGTGGCGCGGCAGATCGGGTTTGAACACGTTTCAGTCTCTTCCGACGTGTCGCGCCTGGAGAAGATCGTCCCGCGCGGGGACACCACCGTCGCCGACGCCTACCTGGCTCCGGTGATTCGCGGGTACGTCGCCGGCCTGCGAAAGTCGCTCCCCGAGGCACGCCTGGCACTGATGACCAGCAGCGGCGGGCTTATCGATTCGTCCACGGCTTCGGGAAAGGACACCATTCTAAGCGGTCCGGCCGGAGGCGTCGTAGGCTGCGCATTCACCGCCCGGCGTGCGGGGTTCGACCGGGCCATTGCGTTCGACATGGGCGGCACGAGCACGGACGTTTCGAGAATCGATCCGCCGGCGGGCGTGTTCGAATACGAACATGAAAACGTAAAGGCCGGCGTCCGCATCATGGCGCCGATGCTCGCCGTTGAGACCGTTGCCGCCGGCGGAGGGAGCATTTGCACCTTCGACGGACACAAGCTCACCGTTGGGCCCCAAAGCGCCGGTGCCCATCCCGGGCCCGCGTGCTATGGCCGTGGCGGACCGCTTACGATTACGGACATGAACGTCGCCCTCGGACGTGTGGTCGAAATGCATTTCCCGTTTCGCCTCGACCGCGACATCGTAACCCGCAATCTCATGCAGCTTGGTGATCGAATCGAACGTGCCGCGGGCAAATCGCTCTCGCCCGTTGAGATCGCCGAGGGCTTCGTTCGCATCGCGAACCACAACATGGCCGCCGCGATCAAACGCATCTCCCTGGCCAAGGGGTACGACCCCAAGGACTACGTGCTCAGCAGCTTCGGCGGCGCCGGCGGACAACACTCCTGCGCCATAGCGCGCCTGCTGGGAATGTCGCGGATACTCTTTAGCCCCTTTGCCGGTGTGTTGAGCGCGGTGGGGATAGCAGCGGCCGACCTGAAACGCGTCGAAGAGCGTAGTGTCACTTATGCGTTGGATAAACGTGCCTTGCGCAACGTCGCAGTCATCATGAACGAAATCACCGCCCGCTTGCGCGCGTCGCTGCTCGACGAAGACGCCCGCCCCGATAATTTTTGCGAGCCCGTCCGCACCCTCGACCTCTGTTACGCGGGCCAATCCACGGTGATTTCAGTGGAAATCGGTCTCCTGCCGGAAGTTCATGCCCGTTTTGAGGACCGCCACCGACAACTGTATGGATATTGCCACGAAGGCCGCGCCGTCCAGATCAAAGCGGTGCGAGTCGAGCTGCGTGCCCGTTCCGCTGAACCGCCCGTCGCCATTTCGCCGGGAAATTCCGGTTCGGAGCACGTGGCGGAAGCGCGCTCAACACCGATGTTTACGGCGGGGCGCTGGCGCGAGGTGCCCTTGCTCCTGCGCGCCGAGCTTGGGGCGGAACAAAAGCTCTGCGGCCCGGCCGTCGTAATAGAAGAAACCAGCACGGTCGTCATTGAAGAGGGATGGGCCGGAAGCGTCAGGCCGACCGGAGACATTGTGCTCACGGCGACCGGCGCGCAGCTTGACCGCGAGGCCGTCGCGACCGACGCAGATCCCGTCCAGCTCGAACTGTTCAACAGTCAGTTCGCCGCGGTCGCGGAACAAATGGGCACGACGCTCCGCCGCACCGCCCTTTCGACCAACGTCAAGGAACGCCTCGACTTCTCTTGCGCGGTGTTCACTCCCGCGGGCGATCTGGTCGCCAACGCTCCGCACGTCCCCGTTCACCTCGGGGCGATGAGCGCGTGCGTAATAGACCTCATCGAAGACGTCGGCCGTTTCGCTCCGGGCGACGTCTACATTACCAACGACCCATACCGCGGAGGCTCGCACCTCAACGACATAACGGTGATAACTCCCGTTCACGACGAGCGCGGCGAGCGCATCCTCTTCTTCGTCGCCAGCCGCGCCCATCACGCCGAGATCGGAGGTACCAGACCGGGTTCCATGCCGCCCGATTCCAAGTCGCTCGCCGAAGAGGGTGTCTTGATTCGAGCCTTCAAGTGGGTGGACGCGGGCTCCGCGCGCCAGGATTCCCTGCGTTCGTTGCTGACCGACGCGCCGAATCCCTCCCGCGCGCCCGACGACAACCTCGCCGATATCAACGCTCAGGCGGCCGCAAACCAGACCGGCGTGCGTGATCTCGTGGCGATGATCTCCCGATACGGCGTCGACGTCGTGCATGCATACATGGGACACATTCAACAGGCCGCGGCACAAAAAATGCGGGCCGCATTGAAAAAGCTGCCGTGCGGCGAGCACCGCTTCGAGGACCACCTCGATGACGGTTCGCCCATCCGCCTCTGCGTGACGGTATCGGACGGCACCGCCCGCTTTGACTTTTCGGGCACGGGGCCCGTGCTGGCCGGCAACCTCAACGCCAACCCTGCAATCGTATCCAGCGCCATAATCTACTGCTTGCGCTGCCTCATCGACGAGGACATCCCCCTCAACTCCGGCGTCCTCGCACCCGTCGACATCATCCTGCCCGAGTGTTTTCTAAATCCGCCGGCATCACCCGATACCGCCAGGTGCCCGGCCGTCGTGGGCGGAAACGTCGAGACCTCCCAGCGCGTCGTCGACTGCATCTTCGGCGCCTTGGGCGTCGTCGCCGCAAGCCAGGGTACGATGAACAACCTCCTCATCGGCAACGACAGATTCGGCTACTACGAGACTATCTGCGGCGGGGCCGGGGCCGGCCCGGGCTTCGACGGCGCCGACGCCGTACACACGCACATGACCAACACCAGGATGACCGACGTGGAGGTGCTCGAATCTCGATACCCCTTTCGCGTGCGGCGTTTTGCCATCCGCCGAGGCTCCGGAGGGGCCGGCCGCCACCACGGCGGCGACGGAGTTATCCGCGAGATCGAGTTTCTTGACGATCTGGAGTTGTCGCTGCTTACCCAGCGCCGCACCCTTGCGCCATACGGGCTTGCAGGTGGCGGCGCAGGACTCCAAGGACGAAACTCGCTCTTTCACGCCGCAACGGGGAAGACGGAGGATCTCCCCTCCATCGCCCACGCTAGGGTCGCTCCCGGTGATCGTCTCATGATTGAGACTCCCGGCGGCGGTGGCTACGGTATGTGCGAATGAACGCCCGGATCACCGCCATTGAAAACCTCATCGCTACCGACCCCGGCGGTCGCAACGTCTTCGCCCTCGTGCTCGCGGATCAGCTCCGCCTCGCCGCCCAGTCTTTGCGGCTCGCAAAACGCGTCGCGATTGTTAGCGGCTTCTTCGTACCGGAGGCGGGGGCCGGCGAGACCGACGGTCCGCCCGGTGCCAAGGTCATAGGAACCGCGCTCAAACGTATCGGCGGCGGCGACATCAAGATCGACTACATAACCGACCGGTGGAATGCGAAGTTCTTCCGGACCATAGGAATCGAGCCCATCCTTGACGCGGATGACTATTTGCAGCGCGCCGGGCCCACGCACCTCTTGGCGATCGAACGCGTCGGCCGCGGCGCCGACGGACGATACCGCAACATTCGCGGCGTTGATATTTCATCGACAACGGCGCCGTTGGACGAACTTTTTCTCGAAGGTACGCGGCTGGGCTGCACCACGATCGGGATCGGCGACGGCGGCAACGAGATCGGCATGGGCAAGGTCTTTGCAGACGTGCTGGACACCGCCGACGCCGCCATGGCCGACGAAGGGGTCCGCCTCGCCACTACCATCGCAACGGATTTCTGCATCGCGGCCGGCGTGTCGAACTGGGGGGCCTACGGACTCGCCGGGGCCCTGTCCGTGCTCGAGGGGCGCGATCTGCTTGCTTCGGCAGCCGACGCTGCGCGAGACATAGAGCGTTTGGTCACCGAGGGCGGCGCAGTTGACGGCCTTACCCACCGGCGCGAACCGACGGTCGACGGCCTCGACATTTCACACAGCGTCAGAATGCTCGAAAACATTCGGCGGCTGATCACACCCTCACCACTCGAGCGTCCCGGCCCATTGACGGTAGGAGTTCTCGGATACGGTGAGACCGGGCGCGCCGCCGCAGCGCTGCTGGTGCGCAAGGGCCATAAAGTGTGTCTGTCCGATGATAGCGATATCACCATCGACCGCGGCACCGTTCTGGCGGGAGTGGAAACCGGCGGACACACCATAGACTTCCTTGGCCGGTGCGATCTGGTAGTCACGAGCCCGGGCGTCAGGCCCGAAGCGCCGATCCGTGACGACCTGCACATGCGCGGCATCCCCGTCTTTAGCGAACTGGAGCTCGCCTACCAGCTTTGCGACCACGAACTCATCGCCGTAACCGGCACCGTGGGCAAGCGCACCACCGTGGAACTGCTCGAGCGTCTCTTTCACCACTCCGGCCGGCTGCTCCGCATCGGCGGTAATCGCGGCCGCCCGCTTTCGGCACTGCTCGCGGACGATTCCAGGCCGAACGTCGAAAGCCCGAGGGGTTTGCTCGCCGTCGCGGTTTCCAGCTTTCAGTTGGAAACGGTCGTGCACTTCCGCCCGCACGTCGCGATCATGCTCAACATCGATGAAGCGCACATGGACCGCCACCGCACGATCGCCGAGTACCTGCGCACCAAGAGCCGTATTTTCATGAACCATAGGCCCGACGACGTGCTTATCCTTTCATACGACGACCCCCGCCTTAGAACTCTGGTGCGCAAACATCAGGGGCGAACCTTCTTCGTCTCGAGCCGCCAGCCCGTCGACCGCGGAGCGTGGATTCTCAACGCCAACGTGTACTTGAACACCGACGGAAAAATCGAAACGCTCGGCCGGGCAGACCATCCCTTCCCGGAGAACCTGTTATCCTCCGTGGTTGCCGCACGAATCTGCGGACTTTCGATAAGTGAGATCGCCGCTGCCATTCCCATTGTCTGTTGCGGAGGGGCGGCGCCATGAACCGCGCCGATCTCGCGCATGCAACCGGCGCCGAAATCCGGCAGTTATGCCGCGTCGGGAACTTCGACGGCCCGACCGCCGGAGTGGCACTCGGCTACACCCAGGCCAACCTCGTCGTCCTGCCCCGCTCGCTCTCCGCAGACTTTGAGGCGTTCTGCGGCAAGAATCCCAAGCCGTGCCCCCTGCTTGAAACACTCACACCTGGGAGTTACGAGCCGGCCTTGCTCGCACGCGGTGCCGATATACGCACGGACCTGCCGCGCTACCGCGTCTACAGAGAAGGCGTACACGCTCAAGGAAATCACGTCAGTTTGGTCCGATGAGCTTGTCGCGCTGCTTATAGGCTGCTCGTTCACGTTCGAGTCCGTGCTACTGCGTGCGGGACTTCCCGTCCGCCATGTAGAAGAATGCCGCAACGTCCCCATGTACCGCACCAACATCGCCTGCACGCCCGCAGGACCCTTCGCCGCGAATCTCATCGTGTCGATGCGGCCCATGACGCGGGCCCAGGCGCAAGAGGCGGCGCTCATCACCGCGGACTACGCGCGCGTGCACGGAAGCCCCCTTCACGTGGGAGACTCCGCGGCGCTGGGTATCAACGACGTCTCCAAACCCGACTATGGAGACGGCGTTACTATTCAACCGCACGAGGTTCCCGTGTTCTGGGCCTGCGGCATAACTCCGTTAGAGGCGATCATGCACGCCAAACCGCACGTCGCCATGACCCACGATCCCGGGCACATGTTCGTGACCGACCTGTTGGATACCTCAATCGCCCGGCGCACCGCAGGCGCGTAGGGACGCTCGTTGTTAACTCATGTTCCGGAGTCGTTCGAGATAAAAGGTCCTGTTGATAGCGCCAGGGCCGGTTTTGGGCAAGGGTCGTGACCACACGGCCAATCGCACGAGCAACCGTCGATCAAGGCCTCAGCACAACGATTCACGCGTCGAAAAAAAAAAAAGAAAGTCCCCAACAGTTCCGGAACTTGGGATAGCGTTTCGAGAACTGCGACCGCTTGCGCGCACGCGCCCGGGCGTACTGCTTGTGCTTCGCCTCGCGAGGACCGCGCCCTTGGTTTGACGCTCGCGGAGATTGGGACCGCGCGCGCTTCAGTACTCCCGCCGTTGCCGCGCGTTGGGTATGTCCAGTTGCTGGCGATACTTGGCGACCGTCCTTCGCGACAGTTCGACGCCCTCCTGCTTGAGGATCACCGCGATCTGCTCGTCGCTCAGCGGCGACTTGCGGTTTTCCTCGTCAATCAACTCGCGCACGCGCGTCTTCACTCGGTCCCAGCCGATGCTCTCGCCCTCGTCCGTCTCCGTGCCGCCGGTGAAGAAGTACCGCAGCGGGTACATCCCGCGCGGCGTCTGGATGTACTTGTCCGACACCGTGCGGCTGATCGTCGATGGGTCGCAGCCCAGTTCCTCGGCCAGCTCACTCATCCGGAATA
>Ga0326597_10013836_pt1 | contig 10586 bp, 9 predicted proteins | sample RVTome_12_FD_203789 | JGI IMG/M metagenome (GOLD analysis project Ga0326597, IMG submission 203789) | Soil microbial communities from uranium-contaminated site in the Upper Colorado River Basin, Wyoming, United States - RVT100D185 | ecosystem: Environmental > Terrestrial > Soil > Contaminated >... | reverse complement strand
GGATCAGCGCCGGCGCTATCTGCCGGCCATTGCCCGAGGCGAGCTGAGCCTGGCGTTCGCGCTGACCGAGCCGGAGGCGGGGAGCGATGCGGCCGCCATCGTCACGCGAGCCGAGCGGAGCGGGGATGACTACCGGATCACCGGCCAAAAGTGGTTCACGTCCGGCTTCACGGTCGCCGACCGTTGCCTCGTCGTCGCCCGGACCTCGCGTGGCGCCGACAAGCGGGAGGGCCTGACGAACTTCCTCGTGGATACGCGGTCCACGGGGCTGTCCGTCACGCCGATCCCCACGCTCGGGACGTGGTCGCTCGGAACGTTCGCCGTCCATTTCGAAGCGGTCCTGGTGCCCGCGAGCGACGTCCTCGGGACGGTCGGAGGCGGGTGGGCGGAGTTGCGCGAGTACCTCGAGATGGAGCGGCTGTGCCTGTCGGCGGCGCGAGTCGGAGCGGCCGCGGCCGCGCTGGATGAGGCGGTCGCGTATGCACGGGAGCGTCGCCAGTTCGGCCGGCCGATCGGGAGCTTCCAGGCCGTTTCCCACAAGCTCGCCGACATGGCGACCGCGATCGACGCCGCACGGGTGCTCGTCTATCGGCTCGCTTGGCTCATCGACCAGGACCGGCCGCGGACCTCGGAAGCGGCCATGCTGAAACTGTTCGTCGGCGAAACCTACCAGCGGGTCGCCGAGATGGGCGTTCAGATCCTCGGCGGCTACGGCTACACGATGGAGGCACCGATGGCTCGTCACTACCGTGACGCCAAGCTCGGGACGATCGGCGCGGGCACGTCGGAGATCCAGCGCAACATCATCGCCCGCGGTCTCGGGCTGCCGCGATCTTGAGCGAGGAGCGGAGTGTGATCGGGCTGTACTGGGAGGACTGGGAGGTCGGCCGCACCTGGGAGACCGGTGGCCGGACGATGACGGAGGCTGCGATCGAGCAGTGCGCGGGCCTGTCCGGCGATTACAACCCCCTCCATGTCGACGAGGAGTTCGCGAAGGCCGGGCCGTTTGGCGGCCGTGTCGCCCACGGGCCGCTCGTCTATCTCTTCGCCGCCGGCCTGCTGTTCCAGCTCCACCTCTACGACGACACCCTCATCGCCTTCCTCGGCTTCGACAAGCTCTACTTCACGGCGCCCGTCCGGATCGGGGATACGCTCCGAGCCCGAATCCAGGTCACCGACAGGCGCGAAACGTCGCGCCCGGACCGGGGAATCGTTCAACGCCTGCTCGAGGTTCGCAACCAGCGGGGCGAGGTCGTCCTCGAGGCGATCCAGGCCTTCCTGATCCGACGCCGCCCGGTCGTCGAGGTCGCCGATGCGAGCTCTTGAGGGCATCCGCATCATCGAACTCGGGCAGGTCATCGCCGGGACCTACGGGACGCAGTTCCTCGCCGACTACGGCGCCGAGGTCATCAAGGTCGAGCCGCCGTGGGGCGACCTGGGCCGCAATCCGGCGACCGGCGACCTGGGCGGCATGAGTAGCCTGTTCGCCAGCATGAACCGGAACAAGCGGGGCATCGTCCTCGACGTTCGGCAGCCGGCGGGTCGCGAAGTGCTGCTTGACCTCGTGGCGCGGGCCGATGTCGTGGTCGAGAACTTCCGGCCCCACACCCTCGACCGGCTCGGTCTCGGCGAGGCCGTGCTCCGCGCCCGCAACCCGGCGCTCATCTTCGCGTCGTGCACGGGCTTTGGCCTCGATGGGCCGTGGAGCGCCTGGCCGTCCTTCGACCTCATCCACCAGGCCCGCTCGGGCTGGATGAGCCTCATCGGGGAGCCGGCCGGCCCGCCCGCCTCGTTGCCGATCCCTATCGCCGACCTGCTGGCAGGCGTCTACCTCAGTCACGGGGTCCTTGCCGCGCTCCTCGCCCGCGAGCGGACCGGCGCCGGCGGTCGAGTCGACACGACGATGCTCGGGGTCATGCTCTCCCTGCTCAGCTACCAGGGCGCCATGTACCTCAATGCCGGCATCGTGCCGCCGCGGCGGGGCACCCAGCACGAGTACCACGTACCGTGGCAAGCGTATGAGACCGCCGACGGCTACGTCGTCGTCGCTCCGCGCGAGGAGGTCTTCTGGCAGGCGTTCTGCCGGGCACTCGGTCAACCCGCCGTGATCGACGATTCGCGCTTCGCCGACGCACCCGCGCGACGCCGGCACCGTGACGACCTCGCGGCCATCGTCGAGCCGATCCTGCGGAGTCGCTCGACCGCCATGTGGCTGGCCGCCTTCGAGGAGCACGGCGTTCCGGCTGCGCCCATCCTCGACCTCGCCGAGGCCTTGTCGGACCCGTTTGTCGACGCTGAGCGCCTGACGGTCGAGGTGGCGCCCGCCGGCGTCGATGGACCGATCCGGGTGCTCAACAATCCAATCCACCTCGACGGCCGGGCAGCCGCCCCGACGCTTCCACCGCCGATGCTCGGGGAGCACACCGACGCGGTCCTCCGCGAGATCCTGGGATACGACGATCGGCGCCTGGCCGACCTCCGGGCGTCCGGTGTCCTGGGTACGGACGGCCCGGCCGGATCCCGGGCGAGATCGCGCTGATGGGCCCGCTGCGCAGCCTGTTGTTCGTGCCGGCGGACCGGCCACGGTTCCTCGAGAAGGCAGCCGGGCTCGCGGTGGACGCGGTCGTGCTCGACCTCGAGGACGGCGTCGCGGCCGGGGACAAGTCCCGCGCCCGCGAGCTCGCGGGCGCGTATGCGTCCACCTTTCGCCAACCGGTGTGGGTCCGGGTCAACGACGTGGCATCGGGTGAGTTCGACGCGGACCTCGATGCGCTCGCCGGGCTGGACGGGCTGGCCGGTCTCATGCTGCCCAAGGTCGAGTCCGGAGCGATCGTCGACGAGGTGGTCCGGCGGGTCGATCGCCGCTCGGCCGGACGCTTGGCGTCAGGGCGTCCGCTCTCGTTCATCGCCCAGATCGAGAGCGCCCGCGGTGTCCTCGCGACGTTCGAGATCGCGAGCCACGAGCGGGTCGTGTCGGTATGCCTCGGTGGGGCGCGCGACGGAGATCTTCAGACGGACCTCGGCGCCGAGTGGTCGATCGACGGGCCGGAGCTGCTCTACACGCGGCAGCATGTCCTTCTGGCCGCCCGGGCGGCTCGAATCTCCTGGCCGCTCGACGGCGTTTTCGCGGACATCCGCGACAGCAAAGGCTTTGCCCGGGACACGGAGTTGTCGCGGCGCCTCGGGTACCGAGGCCGCACCGTCATCCACCCGGAGCAGGTGGCCGTGGCAAATCGGATCTATGCGCCGACCACGGCCCAGCTGGCCTCGGCCCAGGCCGTCATCGACGCCTACGCGAAGGCGTCGGCCCAGGGCAGAGGGACCGTGGCGGTCGACGGGCGACTCGTCGACGTCGCGATGGTCCGTGCGGCGCGACGCTTGATAGCGGCAAACGAGTCGTCGGACCCACCCGAGCCCGGGTCCTAGATCACTTCGACGTAGACGCCCCGCTCGCGCTCCTCGAGTGCCGGCGCGATCGTCTCGGCGACCCAGCGCCGATAGTGTTCGCTCGCGACATGCGCCTGGAACGCGGCCTCGTCGTCGTACTGCTCGTAGAACATGAAACGGCGAGGGTCGCTGATGTCCTGGTGGGCGATGTAGGCGACGCAGCCGGGCTCGGCACGGGAAGCCGGCACGACCTCGCGCATCGCACCGATGATGGTGTCCTCCAGGCCGGGCTTGGCGAGCAGTCGGGCGCTGACGATATACATCGATCCTCCAAGGTCGCGGTTGGCCGTCGGCGGCGAGTCCTGCCGACGTCAGCCGCCAGGGGCCGTGGTCATCCCGGACTCGAGGTTTTCGACGGTATTGGCGAGGTGCCGGCGGAGCCAGGTCACCGCCTCCGGGGCATTACGCTTCATGGCCGTGCGGAAGATCGCGCCGTGCTCCTCGAGCGTGTCGCGGCGGTGGGATCGGACCGACAGCATCCGGTAGCGCTCCGAGTGGTCGTACAGCGTGCCGACGAAACGCCGCAGCCATGCCGAGTCACATGCGTCGAAGAGCGCCTCGTGGAACGCGCGGTGTGCCTCCGACCAGGCCAGCGCGTCCCGCGTAGAGCCGCTCTGTTCGATGGACGCCTGCGCCCGGAACCGCTCCCAGGCCGACCGAACACGTGCCTCCCAGGCTTCATCGGCGCGCTGGATCGATCGCTCGAGGGCGAGACCCTCGAGCAGGTCGCGAAGCCGGTAGATGTCGCGGAGGTCCGCCCGCGAGATCTCGGCGACGGCGGCCCCGAGACGCGGGTCGATCTCGACGAGGTTCTCGGCAGCCAACCGCTGGAGGGCCTCGCGCAGCGGCGTTGCGCTGACCCCATAACGCTTCGTCAGCTCGTTCGCGCGCAGGCGCTGCCCGGGCGTCAGGACGCCTTCGATGATTTCCAGGCGGATGGCGTCTTCGAGCTGGCTCGCGAGCGTGGCCCGGGTCACTCGACGCTTGGTTGTCACCCCGCTGTCGACCATGCTGGGACCCCCTATGTCACTGGATAGTCCGCGGCGAGGCCGGTGAGCACATTGACGACCTGCCTCGTGGCCTTGCGTTGAGAGTCCTTCAAGGACGCCTCAGAGTAGTACGCCATGTGCGGCGTGACGAGGGCCCCCGGCAGGCCGGCGATGGCAGCCGCATCCAGGGCCTCCCGCTCCAATACGTCGACCGCCGCACCCCCGATCGCGCCGGTCCGCAGCGCGTCGGCCAACGCCGCCGTTCGGACGAGGGCGCCACGAGACGTGTTCACGAGGATGGCCGTCGACTTGAGCAAGGCCAGGCGGTCGGCGTCGATGATGCCGCGCGTCTCCGCGGTGACCGGGAGGTGGAGCGTGACGACGTCCGCGTTCGCGAGCAGCTCGTCCAGCGTCTCGACCACGTCGACTCCGTCGGGGGTGGCCGGCGCATATGGGTCGTAGCCGAGGATCCGGCCGCCGAGCGGCCGGAGTAGGCTGACGACCTCGCGCCCGATGCGGCCGAGCCCGACGACACCAAAGGTCAGCTCCGAAAGGCGGGGGATCGGTCGCAGGCCGTCGAGGGACCAGGTCGAGGTGGCGCCCCGCTCGATGGCTGCCGGCAGCCGCCGGACGGCGGCGAGGATGAGGGTCAGGGTATGGGCCGCGACTTCCTCGACGCAGTAGTCGGGGACGTTCGTCACCACGATGTTTGCCGCCCGCGCCGCCGCCAGGTCGATATTGTCGACGCCGATCCCGTAGCGGGCGATGATCCGGCAGCGTCCCAGCCCGGCAATTTCGTCGGCCCCCATCGGAAAGTACGTGTTGAGCAGGGCGTCGGCGTCGGCCGCCGCGGCGAGCACTGCCGCCGGGTCGTCGCCCGGAATGATCAGGTCGGCGCCGATCTCGCCGAGCATGGCACGCTCGAGGTCGACATGCGGGAACACCTGGTCGGTGAGAACGACCCGCCACTTCGCCAACGGTCGCCTCCCTGTCGCCTCGGGCGCATCGGGCGCATCGGGCGCATCGGACCTTCCGATTCCCGATTCCGATTATAGAATGTAGAGAGATGGCGTGCTCGCATGGGTGACGGCTCGATCATCCGCGGGGCGCGGGACGGAGGCTGCTGATGCGCGAGGCGTTCTTCGGTCTGAGCACCGACTGGAAGGAAGGCATCAACTGGGCGAACGTCCGGGATTGGCGCCTGAAGCGAGCTCATGCCGCGATGGAAGCGGCAGGCCTCGGAGCCCTGCTCCTCATGTACGACGAGAACATGCGCTACGTCAGCTCGACGCTGACCCCGGGCTGGAACCGGCTCAAGCCCGGCCTCCGCTATGTCGTGCTCCCGGCGGGCAAGGCGCCGATCGTGTACGAACAGGGCGACATCGGCTTCCACCTCAAGGTCCACAATCCGTGGATCCCACCGGAGAACATCCGCTACTCATACGCTTGGATCAAAGGCGCGGTCGGACCGGCCGCGCGGCAGCAGGTCGACAAGTTCGTCGACGCGCTGCTCCGCGATCTCGACGAGGCCGGCGTGCGCGACCAGCCGCTCGGCGTCGACTTCATCGACATCAACCTGATGCGCGAGTTCGAGAGGCGCGGCGTCACCTGGACCGACGGAATGAGCCCGATGATGGAGGCCCGCGCGATCAAGAGCCCGGACGAGGTCAAGGCGTTCCAGATCGTCGGGGCGATCTGCGACAAGGTGCACTGGGAGATCGCCAACTACATCAAGCCCGGCATGACCGAGAACCAGGTCGCGGCGTTCGGCTTCCACCAGTTGTACTCGATCCCGGGCATGGAGGACGTCGAGGACGTCATCGTGAGCTCCGGCCCCAATGCCTGGCCGAACTGGCGCAACTTCAGCGACCGGATGATCCGTCCGGGCGAGCTCGTCATCGTCGATCTCGCCGCTCTCACCTGGAACGGCATGAAGTCGTGCTGCTACCGGACGTACTGCGTCGGCGGCACGCCGACCGCCGAGCACCAGCGGACGTATGACGCCGCCCACGACTGGTTATGGCGATCGATCGAGAAGGTGAGGCCGGGAGCCTCGACCGCCGAGATCGCCGCCGAGTGGCCCTCGGCCAAAGAGGCCTGGGGCTACGATGAGGAGGACCAGGCCGCCGCGAACAACTGGGGCCATGGGCTGGGTCTCGCCCAGTACGACCCGCCGGTGATCAGCCGCATCTGGTCCCTCGACCACCCGGTCGAGATCGAGCCGGGCATGACCTTCGCGCTCGAAACCCAGCACGGCGTCCTGCACGACCATGGCGTCCGTCTCGAGGAGATGCTGTACGTGACGGAGACCGGCCACGAGATGGTCACGACCTACAAGCAGCACGAGATCATCGTCGTCGACTGATGATCGTCGATCTCGACGACCCGGCCAGCCTCGATCCGGCCGTCACGGGGGCGAAAGCGGCCTGGCTCGCGGCAGGTCGCCGCGCGGGGTTGCCGATCCTGCCCGGCGTCGTCATCGAGGCCGCGCTGGGCAGAGCGGCGATGACCCTGGGCGCCGAGGCTCTGGAGCGAGGCGGGACCGGCGCGGCCCGGCTGGCCATCGCCGAAACGGCCCTCGATTCGGAACTCGCGGCGGCCATACCACCCCGGGTCTCGGCGCTGGGCCCGCGCTTCGTCGTCCGATCGTCCAGCCCGCTCGAGCGCGACGCCGCCTGGGCCGGCGCGTTCACCTCGTACCTCGATGTGACGGCCGACGAGCTTCCCGCGGCGATCCGCGGCTGCTGGGCATCGGCGTTCTCAAATGGAACCCTCGGCCGGGCTGCGCTGGCTGGGATCGATCCCGCCAGGCTCTCGCTCGCCGTACTCATCCAGCCTGCGATCGCGCCCGACGCCGGCGGCACCGCGCGGCTCGTCGGTGAGGAGATCCTCGTTACCGCGATCCGAGGCTCCCCGGCGCCGATCCTGCAAGGCTGGGATCCAGGCGTTCACGGCCGGGTTCTGGCCGACGGCACGATCGACGGGGCGGTGCTGACCGACCTCCTCGGCCCGGGCGGCCTTCGGGAGGTGGCCCGCACGCTGCGCTCTGCAGCGATCGAGACCGGCGCCACGTCGGCCGAGTGGGCGATCGTCGACGAGCGACTGACGATCCTGCAGCTGCGTCGCGAGGGCGGCGAAGTGGCGGCAGGGGAGGTGGCACCCTTGAGCCTGATCGACCCCGCCGACATCGCCCGCCTGGACCGGATCGCGCGGGCCATCCGCCACGCCCCCGGCGCACTCGGCGAAGCGCTCGTCCTGCCCTGGGCGCTGGCTGAAGGGCCGGAGCAGGGCGGCGACCGGACGCCCGGCGAGCGAACCGGTCTTCGGCCGTCCGAGGGGCCAACGCCCGATGCGCTCGAACCGCGCCTCGCGCTCACTTCGGCCGTTGTTCTTGCCAGGGACCTCACGGTGGCAGCGTGGCGGGACCCGGGGAACGGCAACGACGACGATGCGTGCGCGCGCGCGGCCGCGGCCGTTGCGGCCCTGCGCGGACCGGATCCACAGGCCGCCGCCGGAGACCTTGCCGTCCGGCCCGCCTCCGACCCCGCGGCTGCGGCCCGACTGCACCTGCTCCTCGCCCGTGTCCGCTCTGGCCTCGTCACGGCCGGCGCCGCCGCGTCGGTGGACGAGGCCTGGCATCTGACCGTGGACCAGGCCGCGGCCGCCCTTGTCGATTCTCCGAACCACATCCGGGCACACCGGCCACGCCTGGACCCGTGGACGCCGTTCCAGGCGGCCGTCATCCTGGCCAGTGGGCAATGTCGAACCGGCGCCGCTAGCGGCCCGGGTATCGGCGCCGGTCGCCTCGCGGTTGTCGACGACGCGCGGCGGCCGGACCGCGTCCGTTCCCGCGATGTCCTCCTGGCGCCTCGACCGCTCCCACACCTCGCGCCCCTGCTGTGGGATGCGGCGGCGATTGTGACCGCGGGCGGTGGGCCGGGGGCCCACCTGTTCGAGTCCGCCCGCGCCCTCGGGCTCCCGGCGGTCAGTGCTCTCGGAGTGGACGACCTTCTCGCGGCCATCCTCGCCGGTGGAACCGATGCCTGGGCCATCGCGGTGGACGGCACGACCGGCACGGTCGCGATCACGCCATGGTGACGGCCGATCTGGGACCCGACCGCTCGGTCAACCGCGGCGACACGGCAGCCATCGTCTTCGTCGCCACCGGAGTCCAGACCCTTGGCGCCGTCGTCGCAACCTCGCTCGCCGTCTTCGGCCCGGTCCTTATCGCGGAGCTCGCGATCGGTCCGGCGGACCTGGGCCTGCTCGTCGGCGCGATGAACGTCGGTGCCCTGCCCGGACTCGTCCTCGGCCCCGCGATCGTCGACCGATTCGGTGCGAGCCATTCGCTGTCGGGCAGCTCACTCGTGTCCGCTGCTGCGCTCGCATTCGTCATCCTCGTCCCGGGCTTCGCGGCAATGCTGGCCGGCGTCACGCTGGCCGGTGCGGCGTGGGGGCTTGCCGCCCTGTCGGGCGGGGGCGCCATCTTCGACCGGGCACCGTTCCGCCAGCGCGGCCTGCTGCTCAGCATCCGTCAGCTCAGCCTGCCGCTGGGCGGCGCCATCGCGGGCGTCCTCGCGCTCTTCGTCGGGATCGTCGGCTACAAAGCGATGTTCGGCGTCCAGGCCGTTGCGTTCCTCGCCTTCGGGCTCCTCGCCTTGCGCTGGCCGATGAAGATGTCGCGCGAGACCTCGAGCCCGTGGCGGAGCGAGCCGCCCGTCCGCGCGTTCCGCCTGGGCATCCTGAGCGTGGCCATGACCGTCGGCCAGTGGGCCTTCATCGTCTATCTCACCATCGAGCTGACGAGCCGCCTCGGCCTGCCGTTCGAGCTCGCCGCCGTCGTCTTCCTCGGCACCCAGATCAGCGGCGCCGCCGGGCGCGTCGGCCTCGGCGTCATCAGCGATTGGCTCGGCCCGCCGCGGACTCCGCTTCTCGCCGTCTCGACCGGCCTGTCGGCCGTGCTGATCCTCAGTTTCGGCCTGACCGGCCCGGATATGCCGGCGGTCGTGGTGAGCGGCATCGCCCTGGGCGCGGCGTTCTTCGTCATCGGCTGGAACGGGATCTTCGTCGTGGCGCTCGCGGAGGCGGGTCGGCTCGAGCACGTCAACATGAACCTCGGAACCGGGCTGACGATGATGCGGATCGGAAACATCGTCGCGCCGCCGATGTTCGGCATCGTGCTCGCCTTGGTGATTCCGTCGGTCGCCTGGGCGATCCTGGCTGCGATCCTCGGACTCGCCGCGATCGGCTTCGTCCTCGTCGGACCCGGACCGGTCGAAGGTGTCGCCACCGTCGACGAGGCACCCGGCGAGGCCCCCGACGAAGTCCCGGCCGACCGGATCGCGCGACCGGAACCCCGGCCCATCGGGACCGACCGATGACAATCGGGCCGGGCAGTGAATGGAGGTTCAGGGCATGCATCTGTTCGATCTGAGCGGCAAGGTCGCCCTCGTGACGGGTGCCGGGCGTGGCCTCGGCCGCGCGTCGGCTCTGCTCCTGGCTCAGGCGGGAGCAGACGTCGCCGCCGCGTCCCGCTCGACCGTCGAGCTGGAGACCCTTGCCGTGGAGATTCGCGCGCTCGGCCGTCAGGCGAGCGTTCACGAGCTCGACATACGATCGGTCGACGCAATCCACGCGAGCGTCGACGCGGTCATCGCCCAGCACGGGCGCATTGACATTCTCGTGAACAACGCGGGCACGAACGTGCAGCAGGAGGTCCTCGACGTCACCGAGGAGGCCTGGGACACGGTGATGACGACGAACCTGCGGGGCGCGTTCTTCTGCGCCCAGACCGTCGGCCGGCACATGCTCGAGCGGGGGTCCGGGAAGATCATCAACATGTGCTCGACGTTCGCGAACCTGGGTTTCCAGGGGCGAGCCTCGTACGCGGCGAGCAAAGGCGGCCTGGCCCAGGTCACGAGGGTCATGGCCATCGAGTGGGCGTCCAGGGGCGTCAACGTCAACGCCGTCGGACCGACCGCCACGATGACGAAGATGAACGAGGAACTCTTCCGGGACGCCGCGTGGCAGGCGAAGGTCGTGTCCCGGATACCGGCGGGCCGGTATGCCAAGCCGGAGGATGTCGCGGGCGCGGTGCTCTACCTCGCCAGTCCTGCGTCGGACATGGTCCACGGCCACATGCTCATGGTC
>Ga0326597_10013835_pt1 | contig 10586 bp, 9 predicted proteins | sample RVTome_12_FD_203789 | JGI IMG/M metagenome (GOLD analysis project Ga0326597, IMG submission 203789) | Soil microbial communities from uranium-contaminated site in the Upper Colorado River Basin, Wyoming, United States - RVT100D185 | ecosystem: Environmental > Terrestrial > Soil > Contaminated >... | reverse complement strand
TCCCACCAACACGCTCCGCCAAAACCTTCGTAATCGCAGCAGTCAACGTCGTCTTCCCATGATCAATATGACCCATAGTCCCAACATTCACATGCGGCTTATTCCGCTCAAACTTCTTCTTAGCCATTTGACCTGGCTCCCTTCGTTTACTTGACCTCCCCGACTCTACGCCGGGCTTGTGATGTAGCGGCGGGCAGACTCGAACTGCCGACCTCTCGATTATGAGTCGAGCGCTCTCACCAACTGAGCTACGCCGCCCCAGCAACGCGACTTTGTGTCGCAGAGCCTCCTACCGGATTTGAACCGATGACCTCTTCCTTACCATGGAAGCGCTCTACCAACTGAGCTAAGGAGGCTAGATTGTCGTTCCTATTCTCGCATCGTGCCGGGAGAAGGATTCGAACCTCCGTAGGCGTAAGCCGGCAGATTTACAGTCTGCTTCCTTTGGCCGCTCGGACATCCCGGCAAGCCGGAGTCGCACAGCAAAACACCGCACGACGCGGGAGGCGGAATATTAGCCAGATCGCAGGCGAATCGTTACTCCGGCAGGGCCTCCATCAACGCAATCCCTGTGCCATCTCGGTCAGACGGCGAATCCGATCTTCGACCGGAGGATGGGTGGAAAGCAGGCTCATCAGCCCCTGTCCTCGCACCGCCTTCAGCGGATTCTCGATGAAAAGCTGGCTCGTTGCAGGGTTGATTGCCATCGGGGTCCGCTCGGTGCCGGCAGAAATCTTCTCGAGGGCCGAAGCCAGCTGCAACGGGCTTCCAGTGATCTCTGCCCCGGTGTGGTCTGCCTGGAACTCCCTGGTTCTCGAGATCGCAGTCCGGATCAACATCGCCGCGATCGGGGCGAGTATCAGCGAGGCCAACCCGATGATTGCGCCCAAAGGGTTCTCCCGGCTCCGGCCGCCTCCTCCGAACCAGAAGGCCATGCGGGCGAAGATCGTCAGAGCACCGGCCATCATCGCCGCGATCGAGCTGATCAGGATGTCCCGGTTGGAGACGTGGGCCAGCTCATGGGCCAGTACGCCTTCCAACTCGCCGGTGTTGAGCGTCTGCAGGATCCCGGTGGTGACTGCAACCGCGGCGTGTTTCGGGTTCCTCCCCGTGGCGAACGCGTTCGGTTGCAGCGATTCGATCAGGTAGATCCGGGGCATCGGCATCCCGGTGCGGGCGGTCAGATTGCGCACAACGGAGTACACCTGCGGTAACTCGTGCTCCTCCACCGGCTTGGCCCGGGTGGCGGCGATCGCCATCTTGTCGGAGAAGAAGTAGGCGACGACGTTGAGCCCGACAACAAAGAGCATCGGGATGAGAAACCCGCTGCTGAACTGCATGGCGATCAACGCCACCAGCGCACTCATGAAGCCGAGAAGCGCGACTGTCTTCAGATTGTTCATAGACGAACTCTATATCTCGCCATGCGTTAGCTTCCACGGTCAGTTCGTCTTCAGATCCCCTCGGGTGACGGGACCACGCGCACCGAGAATTTGGGCGCCCGATCGGGCGCCGTTCTTCTTTGCCTACTCGTCGAATCCCGGAGGCGGGGCGAAGTCGTACCCGCCATCGCCCTCGTCCGACTCGCACAGGAAAGGCTCACCGTCGCGACCGGCGTGATAGACGTATGTACGGCCATCCACCTCTAGCAACACCCGGGAGCCATCGACCAAAGCCTGCGTGTAGAACATGCCTGGTTGAGGACACCCGAGGCTTCCATCAGGCCAGGTCACGGCTTCAGCAGCGACCACGATGACCGAATCCTCCGAAACCTTTAAGCGGGCAGCTAGATCGAGAACTGCCTTGTCAGTGACCGTTTCGGGAGCGGTATTGGGGTTCGATGACGGAACTTGGGGCATAGTGGTCTCCAATGGAGTCGTTGTGCTCGATGTCGGTGCCGGGGCGGCCGTATCCGCCGAATTCCCCGGCTCGCCACAGGCCGCAGCAACTAGGGCGACAACGGCCAGGAGAACAGTTCTCTTCTCGAACATTGAAAACACCTCATACCTGAGACGCTCGAAACACGGTACACGGTTCCCATTGCCAAACCTCTAGACGGTGATAACCAGCGCCCGGAAGTCTCCCAAGCCTCTGGGATGGAGCAGGGTTTCTGCCTCGGTCTTGAGCGTGCGAATCTTCATCCGCTCCATCTCGTCGCCGGAACGGGCCGCATCCAATTCGTCATGGCGAAGCTCGGAGAGACGATCTCTCAAGCCCAGCTCGGCAAGGAAGTCGTCCTGGCGCATCAGTCGCGTTCGGGTCCCGGCCTTATCCGCTGTAGCTTGTAGCGCGGTGAAGTTGACATCGGCGGTGATGTCGGTTTCACCCGGTTCGTCGAGAGGGTGTGGGCCCAGGTGGTGGGCGCGATAGGTGCGAAGTGTTCCGTCCTGTCGTCGCGGTAAGAGCCCCTCGCGGGTGTCCCCGTAATCAATGATCACAATCGAACCTGCCTCCAGGTGTTCGATCACCCGGTGCAGCCATACTCCTGCTTCTAACTGGACCTCCACCCAACCGCCGTCCGGCACTTTGCCGGCGAATTCGTCGAGCCACGCGCTCACCTCGGGCCGCGGCGCCCTGTCGACGAATACGAGTCCGCCACCGTCGATGCCGACCCATCGCTCCCGCCAGCTGCCGTCCACCCGCTGAGCTACAGCCATCGGGAGGTTGTCGATCAACTCGTTGGCCAGGACCACTCCGCGTATCGATGCCGAGAAATCGTCTAGCGACTCACGGACCCGGTCGGAAGGAAGAAAAGAGACAAGCGCTTCCCTCGCAGCCGGCGATGCGTCAACCGCGTACGCATCCACCGGATGGGAATCGAGCAGCGCACGGAGCAGCGAACCCGAGCCTGCTCCCACTTCGTAAACGGCGAAAGGGTCGCCGATTCGATCGTGCTCGGCGACCACAAAGTGAGCCAGGGTCGCCCCAAAGAGGGGGCTGACCTCAGGCGAGGTGAGAAAATCGCCGGCTTTCTTCGACCGGAGGCGCCCTCCCCCGAAGAACCCTTCAGCGTGGTAGAGAGCGAGCCTCATGAACTCCTCGAAAGGCATTGGCCCACCTTCGCGGATCCGGTTTCGAATGTGTTCTTTGAGCGACATGCGATAGCTTTGCGGAATGGACTTTGGAGTTTTGATCTTCCCGACCGATAGCGCAATTCGACCCGACCACCTGGCCCGCGAGGTCGAAGCGCGCGGTTTCGAATCGCTCTGGTTCCCCGAGCACTCCCACATACCATCGGCGAGGACGACTCCATGGGGTGGAGTCGAAGGTGCTCCTCCGCTCCCGGAGCAGTACTGGCGCACTCACGACCAGTTCGTCGCCCTGTCCTTTGCGGCAGCGGTCACCGAGAAACTCAAGCTGGGCACGGGGATCACCCTCCTCGCCCAGCGCGACCCGATCTGGACCGCCAAGGAGGTGGCATCGCTCGATCACCTGTCGCAGGGAAGGGTGATCTTCGGCATCGGCTATGGGTGGAACAAAGAGGAGATGGCCGACCACGGCATCCACTACGAGGACCGCCGGGAGTTGCTCCGGGAGAAAGTGCTGCTGATGAAGGCCCTATGGACCGAGGACGAGGCAGCCTTCGACGGCGAGTTGCTGGCGCTGGGACCGTCGTGGGCATGGCCCAAGCCCGTCCAACAACCGCACCCGCAAGTCCTGATGGGTGGCGGAGCGGGCCCGAAGACGATCGCGCACATGGTCGAATTCTGCGACGGGTGGGTGCCACTGGCGACACGACATGACATCGAAGACCGGGTCAAGGAGGTCCGGCAAGCCGTCGCCGACGCAGGTCGGGACCCGGACACATTCACTATCACCGCCTCCGGTGCCAAGCTCGATCGTGTCGACGCACTCAGAGAAGCCGGGGTCGACCGCGTCGTCTTCGGTCTCCCACCTCTGGGGCCCGACGTCGTTATCCCCAAGCTCGACGAACTGGCCTCGGCAGTGGGGCTAGAAACATCCGCCGATACCTAAAGAAAAACACCCCTTCCAGCCGATAACACCGAGTGGCTGTCGGGAAGACTGCGGGCAGGCTCACTGCGTTGAGTGTCGGAGCGATCGCAAGCGTGATCGTTCTGACTCTTGCCGTCCTTTTCGCCAATTCATACTCGACAGGTCTCGTCACCGCCAATGCCCGGGCACTTCACTCGACTAACTCCTTGCTCGGTTCGTCAGCGATTCTCCGTGCGGCCAACAATCAAGCAGCTTTGTTCGCCCGTAGTGTCGCGTTGGGCACGGCCGACGAAGCAGCTAGGGACGTTGCGATCCAGGAAGCAGTGCGGACCCTTGAGACTTTCGAGACGGTAGCTGAGGAAGCGGATCCCTCCCTTGTCGCCAGCCACCCAGATCTGAGAGCGCAGGTCGCGGGCCTCGTCGCCGCCTCGTCCAGTGCCATGGAATCGGCGGCTGACGGGGACTCTACGAGGGCGTTTGAAGTCCTGGAGACGCAATACGAGCCCACATGGAGCTCCCTACGAGATGGGCTCCGCGAAACCCAGGCAGAAACGGTCAATAGCATCAGGGAAACGGAGACCGTGGCTGGATGGGTTGGGACCGGGACGAGATTCCTTGCCATCCTCCTCCTACCGCTGGCGGTCATCATCATCTACCGGCGCATCGTCAGAACCCAGGTCAGGGAGCGCCGCCTCGAGTTCGAAGCCAGGCTCGAGTACGAGAAGAAACTCAACGCTTCCAAGGACGAACTCCTCGCCGGCGTCTCGCACCAGCTTCGCACGCCCGTGACCGGCATATACGGAATGTCGGACATCCTCGCCGACGACGACCAGGTTGCTCCGGAAACCGTCAAAGAGTTCGTGGGCCTCATTAGAACCGAAGCCTATGACCTTGACCGGGTGCTCGCAGACCTCCTTGTCACCGCCCGACTCGACGCAGACGCCTTAACCTTCGAAGAGAAGCCGTTTCTCGTCGCCAACGCGGTGCAACGAGCGGTCGACCCTCTCCGGAAATCGGGCTTGGAAGTTGAGATCGATCTCGACGGGCCAGTCCGCGCTTTCGGTGACCTTGACCGCGTCGTCCACATTCTTCGCAATCTTCTTTCCAATGCGCACAAGCACGGAGGGGCACAGATCACTGTCAAAGGACGAGTACTTCACGACCAGATCGAGGTTGCTGTTGAAGACAACGGAAGCGACCGGCTCGACGAGGCGGTGCTATTCACCGGCTTCGACCACGGAGGCGTTGCTGCTCTGACAACGGGGAGCGTGGGCCTAGGCCTGTCGGTAGCCCGCCGCCTGGCGCGGGGAATGGGTGGAGAGGTCGCCTACGAACGGAGCGGAGACAGGTCACGTTTTGTCCTGAGCCTTTCGGGAGTGGTGCCCTCACCTGTCGAGCAACTTGTCGAAACGAGTACAGCCTGATGTCACCTCGCCGGCTCGCAGCCGTCTCGATCGTTACTCTTCTCGGGCTCGCTCTGATCATGCCCGCGGTTCTGGCATCCGGCCAGGAGAAAGTGGAGGACTCGTTTTCCTCAGCCAGCTATTCAGGGGGGTCGGGGTGGACCAGCAATTGGACCGAATTCAACGATGACAACAAGGTGGACGACGGGGTCGTCCGGGCGGTCGACACCCCATGCGATGGCAGCAGTTGCATCCAGTTCAACATAGGTTTGCTCTCGCTCTCGATCGATGAGTATGCGATCTGGAGGAGAACGGACATCTCAGGGGCCACGGACGCGACCTTGACCTTCACCTATAAACGTTCAGAGTTAGGGTTGGTGCAAGTCTGGACCAGGTCAGGTCCTAGCGACGCATGGTCCAAAACCACGCTGAACGGAGGGCTCAGTGGTTACTCAACCGCCTCGGTCAACGTCGCCGGTGACGCCAGCGCCACAACCGAGATTCGATTCAATATCTCATCGCTCCTGGTGGGAGCGTCGGCATACTTCGACAGGGTTGTGATATCTGCCACGTATCCCAGCACGACAACGTCGACGACATCATCGACTACAACGACGACCGAGCCGATCATCACCCTTCCGACCGTCACCGTCCCGCCGCTGCTGACCACGACGACGACAGTCTCCGCATCGACCACGACGACGTCCGGAGGCACTGGAACGAGCACGCCAACGACGACGACAGCCGGAGGCACCGGAACAAGCACGACGACGAGCACCGCCCCGCCCGGCGCGGGCGGCGGTGGATCGGATTCGCCGCCCGGAGGGGGATCGTCCGGGGACGGGGATCAGGCCACGGTCAATCCCCCGCTCACCGGGGGGGAGCTCGACTTTGCCGCGGAGAGCAACATCGTCGTGAACCTGGCGGGCGAAGGTGACTTCGGCGGATTCGACCCCGGAATCGGTATCAACCCGATGACCGACCTCTGGGTGAAGCTGAACACTACCGTCGAGGCGATCAGCACCGAGATCCTCAGTGCCCTAGGCCTCGGAGCCATGATCGCATTCTTTGCCGTGCGCCGGATCAGCGACGACGACCCCATCGCTGCTTCCGTAGAACCGCGTTCCTAATGAATGCGTGATCACATTTGATCACTCAGAGGAACAGAATGGAGATCTTCCCTAGCGCTCTCACGTCTGACAATCTGGCTATGTGCGCGACGGAGAGAAGAGAGTCTTCCAACAGCTATCCCAGAACGGCGGTGTGATCACAAGGGCCGAAGCCGTCGCCTTGGGTATTTCACCAGCGACCCTTACGAGGCGCGTTAGGGATGGCTATCTCGTGAAGGTCGCCAGTGGACTTTACGTTCAGCCCGGAGTCCTCGATTCGGAACGAACTTTGCTTCGAGCGGCTACCAGTGCGTTAAATGCCGTTGCCTCACACGAGTCCGCGGCGCGCTTGCATGGCCTCGAAGGCACCCGGACGGACATCGTTTCGGTGTCCGTGCCCGTCCGTCGCAGTAACAAGTTCGCAGATGTGGTCGTGCACCAGTCGACAGATCTGACCGCTGACGAGACCGTCGAGATCCTGGGTTTACCGGTAACGGATCCTGCCAGGACGATTCTCGATTTAGCGGCAGTCCTTCCAGATCGGATCCTTGCCAGAGTTGCCGACCAGTCGGTTCGTATGCACCTCACCTCCTATTCGAGTCTCGCAGAGCGACTCGAGTCGACAGCAAGGCGGGGCAAGCCGGGGGTCGTAAAACTCCGACAGCTCCTGGAATTTCGCGCCGACGGGTTCTTTGTCTCGGATAGCCATCTGGAGACCCGCTTGTTTGGGATCCTGGACCGTGCCGGATTGCCATTACCCCAGGCTCAGTTCAGACCGCCGTGGCTGCGTCATGTCGATGGGCGCGTCGACCTTGCCTATCCGGTCGAACGAGTCCTCATTGAGGGCGACAGCCGAAAGTGGCACGGTGCACCGGAAGCCTTCCAACTCGATAGGCAACGAGACAATCTTGCACAATTGGCAGGTTGGGTGGTGCTTAGATTCACTTGGGAGGACATCACGAAGCGGCCCAGCTATGTGGTCGACACTGTGCGCTATGCCCTTACCAAACGTCGCAGCGATCAATATTGATCGCTGATTCATTAGGAACGCGAAAGGGGCCACCCGAGGGCGGCCCCTTTTCACATTTGGCGGGTCTGGGCTTAAAAGTCCATTCCGTGATCTCCGCCGCCGCCGGATGGCATCGGGGAATGATCTTCTTTCTTCTCGGCGACGAGGGCCTCGGTGGTGAGCAGCAGGGCTGCGATTGAGGCCGCGTTCTGCAATGTCGACCTCGTGACCTTCGCCGGGTCGGGGATCCCGGCCAGAATCAGGTCCTCGAACACCCCGGTAGCAGCGTTGAACCCGAAGGCACCTTCACCGCCGCGGACAGTCTCGACGACAACTCCGCCTTCGAAACCGGCGTTGAACGCGATCTGGCGAAGTGGCTCCTCCATCGAGCGTCGGACGATCTGACGACCGGCCTTCTCGTCGGTGGTACCACCACGAACCTTGTCGATCGACTCCTGCGCCCTGAGCAGGGCGACACCACCACCGGGGACAACTCCCTCTTCAACCGCAGCGCGTGCGGCAGAGACGGCATCCTCGATGCGGTGCTTCTTCTCCTTGAGCTCGACCTCGGTTGCAGCGCCGACCTTGATGACGACCACGCCTCCGGACAGCTTGGCAAGACGCTCGTTGAGCTTCTCGCGGTCCCAGTCCGACTCGGTGGCTTCGATCTCACGTTCGATCTGCTTGATCCGGGCCTTCACGTCGGCCTCGCCTCCGCCGCCATCGACGATGGTTGTGTCGTCCTTGGAGATGACGACCTTGCGGGCATGTCCCAGCATGTCGAGGGTTACGTTCTCAAGCTTGAGACCGACTTCCTCGGAGATGACGGTTCCACCGGTGAGGATCGCAATGTCCTGGAGCATTGCCTTGCGGCGCTCTCCGAATCCAGGGGCCTTGACAGCCACTGAAGAGAAGGTGCCGCGGATCTTGTTGACGACAAGAGTGGCAAGAGCCTCTCCCTCGACATCTTCTGAGATCACCAGCACGCTCTTGCCCGAAGACATGACCTTCTCGAGAACGGGGACCAGGTCGTTGACCGAGCTGATCTTCTGGTTGGCGATCAGGATGTACGGGTCCTCGAGGACTGCTTCCTGACGGTCGGGATCGGTGATGAAGTACGCCGAGCTGTAGCCCTTGTCGAACTGCATGCCCTCGGTGAACTCGAGCTCCAACCCGAAGGTGTGGCCCTCCTCCACCGTGATGACCCCATCCTTGCCGACCTTGTCCATCGCATCAGCGATGACCTTGCCGATCGAGGCGTCGTTGTTGGCCGAAATCGCAGCAACGTGAGCGATCTCTTCGGTGGTCTCGATGTCACGAGCCATCTCCCCGATCGCCTTGACGGCTGCCTCAACGGCGGATTCGATCCCCCGCTTCAGCTCCATCGGGTTGGCTCCTGCCGCCACCTGGCGCAGACCTTCCTTGACCATGGATTGAGCAAGAACGGTTGCTGTCGTGGTGCCGTCACCGGCCACGTTGTCGGTCTTGTTGGCGACTTCGTAGGCGAGCTTGGCCCCCATGTTCTCCCACGGGTCCTCGAACTCGATCTCCTTGGCGATGGTCACACCGTCGTTGGTGATAGTGGGCGAGCCCCACTTCTTCTCGAGGACGACGTTGCGTCCCTTGGGGCCGAGTGTGACTTTTACGGTGTCAGCGAGCTTGTCAACACCCGCCTGCAAACCCTTGCGGGCCTCTTCGTTAAAGCGAAGTTCTTTAGCTGCCATTATTCAGCTCCTCACTTGACAATGGCCAGTAGATCGCGCTCGGAGAGGACGAGGTACTCGTCACTGTCCAACTTGACCTCTGTGCCTGCGAACTTTGAATAGAGAACCTTGTCTCCGACAGAGACTTCCATCGGAATCCGGTCACCGTCGTCGTCGCGGGCACCTGGGCCCACGGCTACAACTTCACCGGTCTGCGGCTTCTCCTTGGCGGTGTCGGGTATGACCAGTCCAGATGCGGTAGTTGTCTCCGCGTCGTCATTGGACTTGACCACCACTCGATCACCAAGCGGCTGAAGCTTCATTCGTAGCTCCTCCTTGAGCATTTACTGTGTTTCTCGTGGAAGACCCCCGCCTGGCTGAGAATCTGCCCGGCCACGAATCTTCCCGTTGGCACTCTCACGAGGTGAGTGCCAACCAACACTAGCACTCGTCGATGTCGAGTGCTAAATCGGAGTTGAGCGCCCCCCGCTCAGGTCGACACCCCGAGAAGACGGCCGGGGTCGACGTTCTCTGCCCAGTCCGTGATCCTCCCCTTCGACAGCCAGAAACCCCCCGCTACGCCGATCATTGCTGCGTTGTCGGTGCAGAGAAGGGGTGAAGGAAGGCAGAGACGCACTCCCCGCCTCTCAGCTTCCTCGGCGAACCGGGCCCGGAGTCTGCTGTTGGCGAGAACCCCTCCTCCGCCACCGACCGTAGTCGAACCGGTGTCATCCACCGCATGGAAGGTCTTGTCGACGAGGACGTCGACGATCGCCTCCTGAACAGACGCGGCAACATCCTCGATAGGCGGCAGTTCTCCCGCAGCGGCAGCCTTCTCGATGTACCTGACCACCGAGGTCTTGAGCCCGCTGAACGAGAAGTGATAAGGCCGATCGGGCAGCGCCCTAGGGAACTGCACCGTTCCGCCGTCTCTGCCGGCAGCGACACGATCGATCTCCGGCCCGCCGGGGAAACCGAGGCCCATGACCCGCGCTAGCTTGTCAAACGCCTCCCCGGCGGCATCGTCGATGGTGCTGCCCAGGGTTTGGTACTCCCCCCAGTCGGTGATGTGCACGATCTGGGAATGACCCCCCGACGCCAGGAGAACCACGGCCGGCGGCTGGAACTCGTCGAATTCGATTCGAGGGGCCATCAGGTGCCCCTCCATGTGGTCGATGCCCACGAACGGCAACTGACGGGCCCATGCCGTGGCCTTGGCAAAACTGTGCCCGACCAGTAAGGCCCCGACCAGGCCAGGCCCGGCGGTCGCAGCGATGCCATCGAGATCGTCGGGATGGACCCCTGCCTCGTTCAAGGCGTGATGGGTTAGCGAGCGGATCGATTCGACATGAGCCCGAGCCGCCAACTCCGGGACGACCCCGCCGAAGCGCTCATGAAGGTCCACCTG
>Ga0326597_10013834_pt1 | contig 10587 bp, 7 predicted proteins | sample RVTome_12_FD_203789 | JGI IMG/M metagenome (GOLD analysis project Ga0326597, IMG submission 203789) | Soil microbial communities from uranium-contaminated site in the Upper Colorado River Basin, Wyoming, United States - RVT100D185 | ecosystem: Environmental > Terrestrial > Soil > Contaminated >... | reverse complement strand
GTAGTAATCCATCACACCCAGATGACCCTGCCGGAAGGCCTCGGCCATCGCCCGAGGCACTTCGGCCTCCGCCTCGACGACGCGCGCCCGCATCTCCTGCTCTGCGGCGACGGCCATCGCGCGGCGTTGTTCCGCTTTCGCCTGAGCGATCTGTTTGTCCGCATTCGCCTGGGCAATCTGCAGCTTCGCGCCAATGTTCTCGCCGACATCCACGTCCGCGATGTCGATGGAGAGGATCTCGTACGCGGTGCCCGCATCGAGTCCTTTCGACAACACGTGCTTGGAAATGTGATCGGGATTCTCGAGCACGTCCTTGTGTGTCTCCGCTGATCCGATGGTGCTCACCATCCCCTCGCCGACACGCGCAATCACCGTCTCCTCGCCCGCACCGCCGACGAGGCGATCGATGTTCGTGCGCACCGTCACGCGGCAGAACGCGTGAAGCTGGATGCCGTCCTTCGCAACCGCGGCGATGCGTGGGGTCTCGATGACTTTGGGGATCACCGACATCTTCACCGCCGCCAGAATGTCCCGCCCGGCCAGGTCGATCGCAGCCGCGCGCTTGAACGGCATGGGAATGTTCGCCTTGTCGGCCGAGATCATCGCGATGACGACGTTGACCACGTTGCCACCGGCCAAGTAATGCGCTTCCAGATCGTTCAGCGGGATGTCGAGCCCCGCCTTCACGCTGCTGATACGCGCCGTGACGACGGTACCTGGCGGCACGCGCCGCAGGCGCATGCCGACCAACGTCAACAAGCCTACATAGGCACCTGAAGCCCAGGCGGCGATCCACAGTGGGATCGGCACCAGATACAGCACAAACGCAAGAACGGCAACGGCCAGTATGAGCGCCGCCACGGCGCCTAGGACGCCGGTTTCAAGTCCCGTCATGAGATCCTCCCGTGCCTTCGCCCGCCCCGCTCCGCACGACAATTCGATTGCCGTCGACCCGGAGCACGTGAATAGGTTGGCCGACCTCGAGGAAGACACCCTCCGACACAACGTCCACCCGCTCGCCATCGAACTCCGCCATGCCAGCCGGCCGGAGAGGCGTCAGTGTCGTCCCGTGTTTGCCGACCCACCGACGATCGGACTCCGGCGCCGACGCATAGCCGGCTTGCGCCGTCAGTTCTTCCTCGAGCACCAGTCGCCGGCCAAACGGGAGGCGCGGCAACGCGCGGAGCATCACGGCGGCGCCGATCACCGCGAGCAAGAGCGATGCGGCAACGCGCCCGCCGGCCCGGAGCATGACATCCCAGGTGGCACCCGCACCGACAACGCTCAAGCCCAGGCCGCCCAGCAATGCCCCGATTCCGAGGAGTCCAGCGACGCCAAATCCCGGTGTGATGAAGATCTCCACAACAAGGAGCACAAGCCCGGTCCCCATGAGGAGAAGCTCCTCCCAGCCGGCGAGCGCGACGAGCCAATGCCCCCAGAAGAACAGGCCCAGACACACGAGGCCCACACCGCCTGGCAAGCCGATGCCGGGCGTCTGGACCTCAATGATCAAGCCGAGCATGCCGATCGCAAGCAGGATCGAGGAAAAGACGGGATGTGTGAGCACGCGCACCAGCGTTTCGGCCCACGTCTGCGGAATGCGCCGCATGTCCGCGCCGCCGAGATCAGTTGCCATCAGCACGGCTTCGACAGTGTCGGCACGGACCTCCGCGATCTTGTGTTCGAGGGCCTCATCGGTCGTCAGCGTCAAGAGCTTGCCTTTTTCGCTGAGTCCTGGCACCTCGACGTCAGCGTCGACCATCGCCTCGGCCAGCAGCGGTGGCCGCTTGCGGGCTTCGGCTGTCGCGCGAAATTCCTTCCGCATGTACGAGACGGTCTTTTCCTCGACGGGTTGCGCTGGACCACCTGGAGCGCCCATCGCGACAGGGGTCGCAGCGCCGAGGGTGCCTCCTTCGGCCATCGCGATGGTCGTCGTGGCCAACGCGATGAGCGCGCCCGCGGAAATGGCCCGCTTGTTGACAAACGCGATCGTGCGCACAGGCGTGCGGAGCAACGCGTCGCGGATCAAAACCGCGGCGTCTACCCGGCCGCCAAACGTGTTGATCTCCAGGATGACAGCGGCGGCCTGCTCGGCCGTAGCTTCTGTCAACGTCCGCTCGACGAACGGCGCGAGTCCGAGATCGATGACACCGTCGATGGGAATGACGTACACAACGGGGGCCTGCGCCGTTGCGACTTCAACCAGACCTCGGCCAGCCATCCCAAGCGCCACCAAGCAGAGCGCCAGGCAGAGCCGCAACCGGCGTGTCCCGCACGCGGTCACCAGGCCAACGAAACGAGACGGCAGGTGTCGAGTGGTCACCATCTTTCCAATCCAGGCTGCCCTCACGCGCGAACGGTGAGCACCGGACACGTGGCCGCGCGCACCACGTGGTGCGTGTTCGACCCGTACAGCATTAACTCGATGCCGCTACTGCCCTGCGCGCCCATCACAATGAGATCCACGTCCGAGGTGGATGCACGCTGCAGGATTTCCTTGTAGGCGCGGTTGATCGCCACGATCTCCTCGATCGCGCACCACGTCCGCGGCTCCCCGGCGAGCCGGGCATGTAGTCGTTCGCGTGCGTGGTCAATGAAATGCTGGCGATTCCTGCGGATGTCCACGTTGACGTGCTCGCAGGGTTCTTCAGGATCCATGTACTCCAGCGCAGACAGCACGGTGACGCATCCGTCAGCCTGCCGTCCCAATTCCAGGGCGTACTCGAGGGCCTTCAGCGCCGACGGCGAGTAGTCGATCGGGCAGAGGATCCTCTTGAACACGATCGGCCCGGGTGTGGTCGCGGGCGCTGCCGGCGGGACCGTGAGTACTGGGCAGGTCGCGGTGCGCACCACCTTCTCCGTGACCGAGCCAAGGAGCAGCCGGTGCAATCCTCCAAGCCCGTGCGTGCCCATGACGAGTAGATCCGCCTTCAGGGCCGCGGCACAATTCACGATTAACTCGGTGGCGCGGCCTTCCTGGGCCAACGGTCTCGCCTTGAGCGCAGTGGCACCGGCCTGCTCAATCGAGCGGCGTATCTTGGCGATGACGTCGTCGCGCGATCCCGGGTAGGGCTCGTCGAATGTCGTCACCACATGAAGAACCGTCAGCTGCGCCTCGTACCACGCGGCGAACGCGGTAGCGTAGGTCAGCGCGCGAGCCGACGTGTCAGAAAAGTCGATCGGGCAAAAGATGTGTCTGAACTCGATCACAGTCCTAACGCTCCCCTCATGCCCATGCTTCGCAGATGCGGCACCCCGGCGACCATGAGGGCCGCTGTACAACCACGCCAATCACCGGGTCGCGTAAACCACACGATCGTTCACGGCCGGACACCGTCACGAGCATCGGAACGACGGCACATTGAGGGGAGCAACTCATGTGCCGCTCATAAGGGACGCCTGGCGACGTTCCGAGCCGTCCTTGGAGGTTTTCAGCCCGGTTCCTTGGGTCCGAGGACGGACGTACCAGAGACCGTGAGGTTGGTCGGGACTATCCTCTGCGGAATATTCAACTGCTGCTGCCGGATTCTCGGCATCTGATCGTTCCAATCTCCAAGTTCCGTCCGGTCGTAAAGGCAATCGATCGCGCATCTCGGGGCACGGCGCTTGCTCGCTAACCTTGAATCGACCTGGCCGGCACGCCGCGAACGCCGGCCCGAATAGGCAAGGCTCCATGACTGTTACAGCGACTCCGGGTCGACATGAGGGTCAATCATGAGAATCCGCACTACGTTCTTGCTGATTGCCGCCGTTCTGGCGGTGACGGCGCCCGCGGCGCTCGCTCAGTCTGAGTCGGGTATCGCTGTTGCCGTCAGCGGAGGCATCGCCTCGGGGACGTCGAAAGCGGGAGCGGCGCTGGGCGGTTCCATGCTCTTCGATATCAATGAACGAGTCTCAATCGAAGGACAAGGCACGTATCTCGATCGAGGTGCTGGCGCAGACGGCTTCACTGTGGGCGGCGGCCTTCTAGTCAATCTCCTTCGCTCGCGTGAGCCGGTCGTCCCATACGCCGTCGTGGGCGGCGGTGTCTACCACGTATCGTACGACTTGGCGAACCCTCGGTTCCTTGGTCCCGCCGGCACGCAGTTCGCCGCCGGCAGTACGGTGTGCCCGGCACCAGGGACGGGCTTCGGCTTCGGACCTGGCCCAGGTTTGGGAGCCGGCGCGAGAACCTGCCCGGGTAGCGCGGTGGGTTACTGGGGGGTAGGCGCGTTGCCCCAGTTCTACGCCAGGCGCCTCGGACCGCTGGCCTTTCCGCGCGGCGCCGCCTGGGATACAAGGACATTCACCGATCCTGCCCTCAGTGTCGGCGGTGGACTGCGCGTCAACGTTACCGACCGGCTCATGTTTCGTCCGGACCTCCGCGCAGTCGTGGTCTTTGCCGACGGAGAGACGCACACGCTCGGCGTGTTCGTCGTGAACGTCGGCTACCGGTTTTGATCAACAAGACGTGGAAAACAAAGGAAGCAACCATGGTATTGCCACGAAAGCAACTCTTGAGGGTCGCGGTGTACTTCGTTGCGTCCGGCGTTGTGTCGGGTGTGCTGGCGCAGCCGGCTCAGCGAGGACGTCAGAGCGCGCCGATGTACGACGTGAAGACGGAAGCCAGCTTCGCGGGCACCGTTGATGCCGTCGAGAACGTCACCCGTCCTGACCGCAGTGGGCGCCGGAGTCTGGGAGGCACCCATTTGATTCTGAAGGCCGCCGGGGAGACGCTCGAGGTCCACCTCGGGCCGTCAGCGTTCCTGATGGACAAGAAGATCAACTTTCTCAAAGGTGATGCGGTCGAGATCCTTGGATCGCGCGTCACGATCGACGGCACGCAAGTCCTGCTGGCGAGGGAAATCAAAAAGGGGGACAACACGTGGACGCTCCGTGACGCATCCGGACGTCCGATGTGGAGTGGAGGCCGGCGATAAGCGACCGTCACCGAATCGACTGTGACCTGTTATCTATTGTGGCTGCCGGCGTCGGGCAGAACGGAGCGTCGGCTTGACTGCGGACGTGTGGGCCACCATCGCACTCCGTCGCCGCCCTCGCTGGCCGCTCGTCGTCGCCAGCGGGGCCTTAGCTCTGACGGTCGGGTTCGTGCTTTTTGAGCGCGTGATCGACCGACGCCTGGCCACGCAACTGCCCGACGTGCCTCCGGTCTCCATCGTGAACGCTTTCGGTGACCAGACGCCGGTCGCGGTGACCATCACGGCCGATTGGCAAAAGGTGACTATCACCGTCCCCGCGTATGCCTTGCGTTCCGACGTGACCCTCTGGCGGAAGATGAACTTCGACGATTGGGACACGGTGACCGAGCGCTTGCGTGAAGAGGGGCTGACGGCGATGTGGGAACGTTTCGGCGCTCTCGTCAACAATCCCTCACAGTGGGACCAAATGAACGCGCACGATTGGGATCAGATCCCACAACCGATTCGTGCCATGGCGTACATCCAGATGGTCAAGTACTGGAGCGGATATTATCAAGTCGGCACTCGATTTGGATTGCCGCGCGGGACCGTGACGAACACGATGAACGCGATCGTCATGGCCGAATCGTGGTTCGAGCATCGTGCAAGCCACACGAACCCAGACGGCGATCGCGACATCGGGCTCGGTAGATCGTCTGAGTACTGTCGGAGAACCCTTCAACGTATTGCGAACCAGGGTGTCGTAGGTTTCACACTCCGCGAGGAGGATTATTTCGACCCTTGGCGGGCGACGCGAGTCGTCGCGCAGGTCCGTGACCAGGTGACGGCGGCACTCGCGCGCGGCGATCAGGCCGCGGTGGAATCGCTGCATCGATCCGAACTGCAGTTGCGTGAGGTGCTCGGATATCCGATCTCGGGACCATCCTAAGGACGCGCGTCCAACGCGGCGCGGGACCGTCCAAGGGGTGACCCTGCAGCGCCTCCGCGGTTCGGTGCTGGCCGTCAAGCCACCCGGCTTCAAATCACCCGTCGCCCAAACGTAGCGGTCGACGGTCAAGAAACGGAACAGTCGTGACCCGATCACTCAGACCCCGTTCAGACGCTGTGGGCAAGCTTGATGCTGACGACGCGTTCATTGCGCTCCTGATCGCCGCGATGGATGCCAGTGGACATGTCTCTGCCGAGGAAGCCGCGCGCGCGCATAACATTATCTGGTCGATGCGACGCTTCCGGCACCGCTCAGGCGACGCCGTCGGCCGAAAAATCGAGCGGATGCGGACGCTCGTCGAGAAGCACGGCGCTTCGCCGGTCATCGAGGCTGCAGCACGGCAGATCCCGACTCGGCTTCTGGGGGCCGCCTTCGCCGTGGCAGCGGATCTTGTGCTCGTCGACGGCAGGATGGAACGTCTAGAAGGGCGATTTCTCAGAGGGCTCGCTGCCGATCTCGGACTTGATCAGCAAACTGCGAAGAACATCCTGGACGTGATGCGCACCAAGAACAGCGCCTAAGGACGGCTGGATCACTGAAGTAATCCCGATCCTTCAGGATTGTTCGGCGACCATCTTCAACAGATCCATGCTCGTGATGATGCCCACCGGCTCCTTGCCTTGTGTCACGACCAACCGGTGAATGTGCTGATCGACCATCATCCGTGCCGCCTCCGCCACTGAGGCAGTGGCCGGCACCTGATGGATCACTGGCGTCATGACATCTCGTACGGAGACCGCGCGTTCCTCGACGTAACGCTGCCCAAGATCCTCCAGCGCAAGGTCCTCGGCCACATCTCGATAGAAATCCGAGCTTCGCGATGACGCGAACTCAGAAGGTTCGGCCATATTGCGGCCGATGTCGGTCATCGACACCACGCCGATGAGGTGTCCCTGGCTGTCCACGACCGGCGCCCCGGATATTTCTCGTTCGATCAGGTAGCGCACCACTTCGTCGGTCGTCATGTCATCGGCCACCGTCATGATGTCCGGGTTCATCAGGTCTTTTACGTTGCGTGTTCTGCTCATCGCTCAGTTCTCCATGACGTTGTCGGCTGACCAGTGCCTGCTCATTGCCGTCGTCACGCTCTTGCGCTGACCTGAATTCCGACGGCTGGAATAAGTGAGGACCATCACGATAACGTCTTCACCGGTATTGCCGGTGCGCCGGCGTCATGGTCGGACATCACTTCTGCTCTCTTGGGCCCGATCCGTACTATGATGTGCCGTTCGCCACCATCGGTCGGAAACGCGACAAACGCTTGCTCCTCGGCCACACCATCGATCCAGGTCTCGCTCACGCCGGTCGACACCCCATCGGGATTTTCAACGGTGATTGCGAGCTTGCCCCCTGGCCGCTGGATCGTCACGTCGACCCGGCGCCACGTCGGAGGGAGGCAGGGCTCAATCCGTACGCCGCCGCGCTCGGGCCGCAGGCCAAGCATGCGCTCCACGCCAAAGCGCCACAGCCATGCCGCCGACCCCGTGTACCACGTCCAGCCGCCGCGCCCCACGTACGGAGGCACGCCTCCGATGTCTGCCGCTACGACGTACGGCTCGACTCGATAGTGCTGAATCGCAGCCGTGTCTCGACTGTGACCAATAGGATTCAGCAGGTCGAAGACGCGAGCGGCGCGCTCGCCGTCGCCCAAGTCCGCGAACGCCCACCCGACCCAGATCGCGGCGTGCGTATACTGCCCACCGTTCTCGCGAATGCCAGGCGGATACGCCGCGATATACCCGGGATCCCGCCCCCCAGGGGTGAACGGAGGTATGAGCAGTCGCACCAGGTGGTGATCGACATCGATGAGCTCACGTTCCACCGCGCGTAACGCACGCTCCGCGCGTGCTTTCGAGGCACCTCCCGAAATCACGGCCCACGATTGCGCGATCGAATCGATGCGACACTCTGTGTTCTCTCGCGAACCCAGGGGCCGTCCCTCGTCATCGAACGCCCGCCGGTACCAGTCGCCGTCCCAGCCTTGCTCCTCAACCGCATGCGCCAGCTCGCGTGCCTGCCGTCTCCAACGATCAGCTTGTTCGACCGTCCCTCGCTGCTGACAGAGGTTGGCGAAGCCGTTCATGGTCGTGATCGCGAACCATGCGAGCCAGATGCTTTCTCCACGGCCGAGACGCCCTACGCGATTCATGCCGTCATTCCAGTCGCCCGAGCCGATGAGCGGGAGACCATGTGCGCCGCGGGTGACTCCGCGTTCGAGCGCCCGTTCGCAGTGTTCGAACAGCGTGCCAGAGTGATCGGCTGGCTCGAACACCGCGTAGAGATCGTCCTCCTTCTCGAGAAGGCGACGGCCTCGCAGGTAGGGCACCGGCTCGTCGAGCACGGCGGCGTCCCCCGTTGCCGATACATAGTGAGCGACGGCGAACGGGAGCCAGAGGAGATCATCGGAGCATCGCGTCCGCACTCCACGAGCGGACGGCGGATGCCACCAGTGAAGCACGTCGCCTTCGTCGAACTGTCGGGCCGCACAGTCCAGCAGATGCGCGCGGCACCGTGCGGGCTCGACCATAACCAGGGCCAGTGCGTCCTGCAGTTGATCGCGAAATCCAATCGCGCCGCCTGACTGGTAAAACCCCGTCCTCCCGAAGATCCTCGACGCCATGGACTGATACAGGAGCCATCGGTTCAGCATGACGTTCATCGCGGCGTCGGGCGTGCCAACGTGGACCGCGTCCAGTCGCTCATCCCAGAACCGTCCGAGGTGCTCCCATCCCGCATCGGCAGTCGCAGGCTCCCGCCATCTTGCCAGCAATTCGAGCGCATGCTCGCGATCGCGCCCGTCTCCGAGCACGAACACGACGTCGTCTTCAGCACCAGCCGGGACATCCAGATGGACTTGAAGCGCCGCGCACGGATCGCGTCCAGGCTGCACGGTCCCGGTGAGCCCCCAGCGCTCGAGCGCCGCCGGTCGCCCCAGCGTGCGCTCTCGTCCGATAAATTCCGTACGATCCGACGTGAGGCCGTGAGCGTTGCGACTGGCCGTCAGGAACGCGACTCGATTTGCGAACTCCGCGTGCCACGGATTCCACGCAAGTATCGCCCGCCGGTTCGGTTCGTACTCGGTCGCGAGGGCCGCATTCGATTGCAGCCGCGATCCGCCGAGTATCCACTCTGCGTAGTAGGTGACCGTCAACCGCCTCGGTCGCTGCCGGTGATTCCTGACATGAAGCCGAATGACCTTCACGGGATCATCTGGCGCGACAAACACCAGCAGATCGTGTGTCAGTCCATGGCTCGCTGAACGCCAACGCGCGTAGCCCGCGCCGTATCGGATCTCGTGCGCACGTTCCGCGCCCGCGGGGTTCGGCGTGGGGGTCCACACGGCCGCCGTCTCCTCGTCTCGGATGTACAGGGCCTCTCCTGGTGAGTCACTCACCGGATCGTTGGTCCATGGCGTCAGGCGGTGCTCCCCGCTGTTGCCTCCCCACGTATATCCGCCGCCGGATTCCGTCACCAGCGTGCCGAACTCCGGGTTTGCCAAGACGTTGCACCATGGGGCCGGGGTCGTCTGACCAGCGCCCAGATGGATCACGTACTCGCGACCATCGGGCGTGAACCCGCCCAGACCGTTGTCGAAGAGCAATCCCGCAGGACGTTCCAGCGCGGGCGCGTCCTCGGCCTCCCCTTCCGGCGTTCCGCCTGCGAGAAACTGTGGCAACGCCGGTGCTTCCTCATGCACGCGGGCGAGTTGCGAGGCCAGCGGGCCGCGAGCCGCGTCGAGCACGACGTTCGCCGCCACGTCCAGCAACCGTCGATCATCATCGCCGATGTGATCGGCGGAGAGCATATGGATGCCGCCGTGCTGTCCAAGCAGCTCTCGCGTGCCGATGTCATGCAGGAACGCCCGCAGTTTCTCGCCGACCGGTTCTTCGTACCCGGAGGCCCCGTGACGAAGCGCGACCAGATCGAATCTCAGCCCTCGTCGTCTCCAGAGTGCGTGTGCGCGTGCGACATCGCGCATCAACTCGACATCGTCGACCACCCGCAGCTTGACAAGCAGGATCGGCAAGTCACCCGAGAGTCCCAGTCCCCACAACCGCGACTGGCCGAGGCGGTTGGCCACTATCTCTTCCGCGCTACACCGCAAGGCGCGGTGTCGGTAGATCAAGAGCGACGCGAGCGTCTGGATCTCGGTCATGCGAGCCGGCTCCATGCCAACCCGCTGCAGTTCTCGACCTGCTTCCGTCTCAGCCTCGGCCATGACCCAGTCGATGGCATTCATCGTCTGGTAGCGCTCGGCAAGCTCGAGCACCGATTCTCGCGACCCGGCCACCGCTGTGACAAAGGCGAGATGGATCGACACATTCGGCTCGACTTCTGCCAGCACCTGCAGCGCCAGGATCGGATCGAGTGTGAAGCCGGATGGTGTGGGCGCCGGACGTACCGATCCGCTCGGATCCCGCACCGTTCGTCCTCGCCCGATAAACGCAGCGCGGTCCGTCTCGACCCCCTGGAACCGCACACCGGGATCGTCGGACACGAATCGGTGCAGTAACACCGGCGCACGCTCCCCGGGACGCCTGGGCTGGCGCCGGAAGACCAGGCCACCCAACTCCGGGATGCACTCACTGTGGACGAACAGCTTGCTGAACACCGGGTGACGCTCGTGGTCCGCCGCCTGCGCCAGGGCCACCTCACCGTAGGTCGTGAGAGTCAGCCGTC